>Ga0209324_10000523_pt1 | contig 26980 bp, 34 predicted proteins | sample Rifsed19ft3_FD_184015 | JGI IMG/M metagenome (GOLD analysis project Ga0209324, IMG submission 184015) | Soil microbial communities from Rifle, Colorado, USA - sediment 19ft 3 (version 2) | ecosystem: Environmental > Terrestrial > Deep subsurface > Rock core/Sediment | place: Rifle, Colorado...
AAAAGCCATAATTTCCGCTCATAAAGGAACTATTGAGGTCAAAAGTAATGTTGGGCTTGGAACAACTATTACCGTTTCTCTACCTCTTTAATTAATTAAATTTTCATCCATTCGACAAGCTCAGGATTAATAAGATATTAATCTTCTCTTCATAATTTCATAACCTCTTACTTTCTATACTTGTTGCATGAATACACATAGTCATGAGTCAGTCTCTAAACCCCAGGGAGGTTTAGTAGTTTCCGCAAAAACTTTCGGGGTCTGTTTATCTCTTATTGCAATTGCCCTGATTGCTCTTTTTGTTTTTAAAGTGCCGGTTAATACGCTTTTGCTTGGAGGAGTACTCTTAGCTTGCCCCTTATTGCATTTCTGGATGATGCGGGACGGTGAGCATGGTCGAACCATGAAAGACGGCGAGCACAAACATTGACTTCGGGTCATCTTCATAAATTCTTAATAGTTCATTTTGTAGGATTAACTTCGGAGGTGAAAAAATATGTTTGGATTATTTAAAAAAACCGACCCCGTTTGCAAAATGAAAATAGGTAAGACTGAGCACTTTTCCGAGTACAAAGGGAAAACGTATCATTTCTGTTCGCAGAGATGCAAAAGACAATTCGATTTTAATCCTAAAAATATTATTAAGAAAGATGGCTCGGCTCAAGCCCACACCTCTTGTCATTAATACTATGGATTTACTTTTTAGCGCGTCATTTATTGCCTCTTTTTTCGCAGGAGTTGCTGCACTTTTTGCTCCTTGCTGTATAACCGTACTTTTACCCACCTATTTTGCATCGATTTTTAAGCAAAAGGCCAAAATATTTTTAATGACTTTTATATATTTCTTGGGACTTCTAAGTATTTTTTTACCAATTGGTTTAGGAGTCAGTTTTTTAAGTCAGATCTTTAGGGAGTATCACAATATAGTGTTTCTTACTGGAGGAATATTTTTAATATTGCTCGGATTAAGTTTAGTATTGGGAAAAAGTTTTTCTTTTAATTCTCCGGTTCACCCGGAAATGAAAGGTACTGGTCTACTTTCAATTTTCCTATTAGGGGTGTTTTCGGCAATAGCAACAACTTGTTGTGCCCCGGTTTTAGCGGGGGTTCTTGCTCTCTCAGCATTACCTGGCTCATTTGTCTTGGGAGGGATATTCACACTAGCCTACGTTTTGGGAATGGTACTTCCGTTATTTTTTATAGCGGCTCTTTTGGATAAAAGAGATTTCACTAAAAAGTTCTTTGCATTTAGAAAAACTATTAACTATGAGTTATTAGGAAGAAAAATCACATTGACTTTTGCAAATCTTTTCTCGGGAGTAATGTTTTTGGCTCTTGGAATAATAATCGTTATTTTGGCAAGAGCAGGCAAGATTGAATCTCATTCGGATTATCAGCTTATGGTAAATATCTATATCACAAAATTGATTAAATCGGTTGAAAGCGTAACTAAATTTATTCCCGAACCTATTTGGGGAATCATATTTGTATCTATTTTCATTTTAATTGTAATTCACGCTGTTAGGGAATGGAAAAGGAGGAGCCCCGCACCAAATTAACAGTTGATTTTTAAAAATATGATACACGAGTTAAATAATAAATTGGATTCTCAATAAACGTATGAGTGGAATTGAAAATATACTCAAAATCAATGAAATATTTTCTGTTAACTTGGTGCGGGGGAGGTGATTTAAATTGAGTTCTAATCAAAAAACAACGGTAGTTGTAGTTGGAATGATACTTACGGCAGTAGTTATAGGTATGGCTATAAATAGACCAAATGCAGGTTCTAATCAGAGTAATAATTCTAATAATAGTCAGGTTTTGTCCCAAAACTCAGATCCTATGCACAAACCCGTAGCAGTTGATTCGGCGGTTTTTAATAATTTGCAGGGCAAACCTGCGCCTGATTTTAGTTTAGAGGCTTATGACGGTAAAGAGTATAAATTAAGTGATTTAAAAGGTAAGAATGTACTCTTGTTTTTTAATGAAGGGTTAATGTGTTACCCAGCCTGCTGGAACCAGATTGCAGCTTTTGGGAAAGATAAAGAGTTAGCAAATATCGCAGTTGTTCTAAACATAACAGCAGATCCTAAAAATCAGTGGGTACAAGCTATAAATAAAATGCCAGAACTCTCCAGTGCAACCACACTTTTTGACACAGATAGGTCAGTATCAAAAGCTTATGGAGTATTAAAACTAGAATCATCAATGCACAGGGGCCAATTCCCGGGACATACCTACGTTCTAATCGACAAAGAGGGAGTTATAAGGTTTACCAAGGACGACGTCCAAATGGCAGTGAGAAATAAAGAGTTACTTGCTGAGATTAATAAACTCTGATTTAGCCTCACAAGGCAAGGCCATTTGAGGTGGGGGGTTATTGAACAGGGTCAAGGCAAAGGCGTGGGTATGAATTCGACCTTTTCTACTCCACCTATTCGTTTCAATACTGCCGCATATTCTCTTTCCCATCCTGGTAAAATGTTTACAGTTTGAGTCAAAGAATAATTCCATCCGTTAGAACTTCCCCCACTTACCACCTCTCCGGTAACTGTATCTACCATCGGTGTTTCTACGACATTTTTATTTATTTGTTCTAGTCCTTCATCCCATAAACCGGGGTATTGCTCTAACCATTTTTTGGCCTCGTCCCTTGATAGCAATTTATTTAGTTTGACATACAAGTAATCCTTATCTTTTAGTGTTCTTAGCGGATACTCTCCCGTCTTTTGTCTTTGATCGTTCAAATAAACAGTATAGTCACCCACCTCCATCACCCAAGAATCCTGTTCTATCTCAGCTATATATTTTGCAGAAAGCCCTCTTTTTGGAGTAGATAAAACTAAGAATTTTGTTTTTAAAGTTTCTTCTGGCAAGAATATTCCCAATAACCTAAATTGCCATTTTAAAATCTTCAAATTTGTATTGTCTTTAAATATTAATTCCAATCTTCCTTTTTGTATTGGCCATACCGATGTTTCTCCTACATTCCTCCAGTAATACTTTCTTACTAGTAACAGAAATATTAGCAACAGAAAACATACCGCAACCAACTTTACTATCTTCATTCAATTCATATTAACATGCAACGATTTCCTGTTCCAGCCATGTGTAATAACGTTTTAATGAGACAGAAAAGAGGTTAACAGAAAGAATTGATAAATTAAGTTTACAGCTTGCTAGGCCGGAAGACATGCTCCAACAAGTGAACTTTAAGTAATCTTCTTCATAATTTCCTAATACTCTTTTGGTTAGGCCGTAAAAATGGAATATAATTATGGCAGATGGTCGAGTTCCAATACGTATTGACATCGTAATAGAGTACGTATATCATTATTGTATGACAACAAAACTCACATTAAGTATAAACTCAGACGTTGTTGAAAAGGCTAAGATGTTATTACAATCTAAAAACCAAAGCTTGTCTGGTTTAGTAGAGGGTTATTTTCGTTTACTTATTAAAACCAAACAACAACGAAATGTTGATACTTCTGTTGTAAAAGAGCTTACAGGTATAGCTAAAAAGTTAGATAGGTCCGAAAAGCAGACAATATATGAATATCTGCAAGAAAAATATAAATGAATGTTTTTGTAGATAATGATGTAATTTTAGACATTTTACTTGAAAGAAAGGACTTTGCTTATTCTTCAAAAGTAGTAGAGCATATCGAAAAAGGGGAAGTCAAAGGCTTTACCTCACCTATTATATTCACAAATACCTTTTACCTTATATCAAAAGCAAAAAATAATAGTAAGGCTTGGTTAGCTTTACGAAAATTAAGACTTTTATTTAAGGTTACTAGGATAAATGAAAATATAATTGATCGCGCGTTAGCATCAGTTTTTAGGGATTTTGAAGATGCAATTCAATATTATTCGGCACTTGATAGTAAAGCTAAATATTTAGTCACTAGAAATAAGTCCGATTATATCGGGGAAGAAGTCGTAGTTTTAACCCCGCAAGAATTGTTAGTAATCATTGAAAAGAATTAGTCAGATTTTACTCAGGAATAGTTGTACACCTGACAGGTAATATGTAACTTTTTTGATTCGAATCATCACTGAAGTAGACAAATTGTGAGCACCTTTTGCAAGTTTCTTCATAATTCCTTAATAGTCTTTGGGTTAGACTTCGATTATGGAATACGGTTATGGCAAGTGGTGGTTAGTTGGAGTTAGCGTTATATTGACTCTTTATTTCGTAAAATCTGTTTTTAAGCCACGTACTAAAACTGATTGGACAACTTATCGGACTTTTGGAGCTTTTATTGTCGCACTCTTTACCGAAATGTATGGCTTTCCTCTAACTATTTATTTACTCATGTCGGTATTTGGAGTTAAAGCAAATTTGGGTTTTTCTCACGACTCAGGACATCTTATTGGTTCTCTATTAAACTTCCAGGGAAATCCGCACCTAAGTATCTTTCATCTTGTAAGCTACGCATTAATCATTCTTGGGTTTAATATGATTGCACTGGCTTGGAAAGTACTCTACAAAGCTCGCAAAGTAAGCGCTTTGGCCGTAAACGGTCTTTATAAATTTATGCGCCATCCGCAATATGGGGGATTTTCCTTAATAATCATTGGATTCTTGCTCCAATGGCCAACAATTATTACCGTTTTTATGGCTCCGTTCCTACTTTGGAGATACTGGCGTTTATCAAAACTTGAAGAAAATGAAATGGCAGTTAAATTTAAAGGTGAGTATTTGGAATATAAGAAACATACACCAGCTTTTATTCCTTCGTTGACAAATGCCGATAAAGAAAAGAAATTGCCGAAACTAACATTCATGAAATCTTAATGATTGAACTGCTAGTCTTTTTATATGGTTGTTATAAAGAGTAAACAGAAACTTAAGGAAAGTAATCTTCTAGAAAAATTAGTTCCTATACTTCTTGTAGCATCAATTGGATTTGCGTTTGCAATAGGAAGTATGTGGCAAAGGTTAAAAAATTTGGAAAGCCTGACAGGGGTTAAAGTGGCAGATACAAAAGTGGGTACTGCAGGAAACTCCCCTCAAACTTCACAACAATCCTCAGAAGTGCTGAAGGAGATATTGCCGTCCAACTACAAGCTCGGAATAAAGTTTAACGATACAGTTACCAAGATGGTTCAAATGGGAGCAATTGATAAGGATAAACTCATAAAGCTATATGAAGAGCGCAGTCCTCTAACTGATACCCAGAAGAAGCTACTTGAAAATCCTTCAAACGATGAGATAGTTCTTAATCAGGAGAACGCACAACTTATATTAAATTTGTTGTGGCCTTTGGGCATTGCAAATAAGAGTAAGGTTTTGTCTGAAGGACCCATGGGGACACAGTATAAAGATAAAGTTGACAGCTTTGCATCAACCGCCGGCTGGACTTTGGGTAAAACTGAAGGCGGAAAACTTTTTAATAGTTTATCTATCATTAGCTTAACTCCTGATCAAGAAAATCTTGTTAAAGAGATTGCCGAAAGTATCTATCGCCCTTGTTGCGGAAACCACACCGGTTTTCCAGATTGTAACCACGGAGCCGCAATGCTTGGGTTCATTGAACTGGCGGCTTCCCAGGGAATGTCTAAAGACGAAATTTATAAAAAAGCACTGGTTCTTAATTCATACTGGTTCCCGCAAAATTATGCCGAAATAGCTACGTACTTTAAGGCACAGAAGGGTATGGCTTGGAAAGATGTAAATCCGAAAGAAATATTAGGTGTAAGTTATTCAAGCGGTCAGGGTTATGCTGCAATCAACAAAGAACTTCAAGCTGAAGGGTTGCTTCCTAAAGCACAAGGTGGCGGAGGCGGGTGTGGTGTGTAAAGTCTTCAAACATTTCAATAAAAGGTATTATCCCCCATTATCCGAACGTAACCAATACCCACACCGATAATTCGTATAAGAGGAGTAAAATATTTATATGGATGAGGATTTTGATGATTATTCTAGGAAGGAAAGGGTAGACCATATACATATATCTGATCAGATTGAAAAGATAGGGCTTTCTGGTGGTAATGAAGTGATAGTGGCTGGTATCGCACAACATACCACAAGCTTAAGCGGAACGGAAGGAATAATGAATGCCCTTGGAAAAGTTGTACAGGAAAAGGGTGCAGAAGATGTAGTTTTTCTAGGAGAGGGTAGTGCAGTCACAGTGGGAGTAATTAAAAAGTCCTTGGGAGAAGCTATTCTGGGTGGAGATCAGCAGGCTATGGCTTATCGTGCCAAGGAATTGGGAATAAAGCAAATTGATTCTTGGGATATGTCGATGGAGGAACAATTAGCTACGGCCTCCTCGTCTTTCGGAGCTGAAAACGCGTTGCTTTGGATGGTTTCTCAATCAGCAATCCATCTTAATGACCAAGGACAAACAATTAATATGAAAAATATCTTACAAATGCTCAATCGTTTTGGAATGACTAAAGAGAAAATTGTTAATGCTCTTGGCGACCCTAATATATCCAAAGTGTTAGAGAGTGAAGAAACAATAGACAGATTCTTGATAACTCGCGCAGGATTTAGCTTAACCGCGGTCAACACAAATGACGAGAACTATCGCCAGTTAAGCCAAGTTGCTTTTCCTAGTAACACGGACGCAGACATTAATAGGCTGCCTGAAGATCTTAGAGTTGCCGCCACGGTAGGTAAAGGTTTATCAGAAGAAAGAGATAAACGTTTTGTCCAGAAGATTAAACAGTACTCGGAAGAAGGAAAAACAATGTTTGTATCGTGCGGTGGAGGACATGTCGATAGTTTTTCAGAAAAACTTCAAGATTTGTAATTCCTCATTATATCTATACCGCGTAAATTCTTTAAATTTTTCCATCCCCTTCACAAAATCTTCATTATCATTGCGGTAAATTAGTATTAGCTTGTACCCTCCCCTGGGGGATTCGGAGTACTCGAATGGAAAATATTGATATCAAAAAGAAGGCAAAGAAGCGTATAAATATTATGAAGGGGCATTTGGATGCTCTTTCTAAAATGATTAAAGAAGACAGAAGTTGTACATGTCTCTTGGATCAAAGTATGGCAATACAAAGTTCACTCAAAAGCCTTGATACTTTAATTATCGAAAAGTATTTAAAGTCTGATGTTGTCGATCAGTTTAGGAGCAATAAGGAGAATGCGATAAAAGAATTTTTGGCGGTTTTCAAGCGAAAACAAAGTCGAATAACTCTGTAATGTCTACTACGATATGTAGTAGTATAAATATATGAACAAAGAAAAGAAGATTTACACCTGTCCGATGCATTCTGTGGTGAGAAAGGATAAGCCTGGGACATGTCCCAAGTGTGGAATGACTCTTGTTCCAGTAAAAGAGATGCAAGAAAAGCAAATGGATCATGGTGCAATGCGTCATGGTGATCATGTGATGAAACCTGTTTCTGACATGTCTGGTTGGGAAAAGTTCAAAATGAGTATGACTATGGCTATGGGTATGGAGCATGGCGGTTTAGCGGGGCGAGAAATGGCAAAACTTATGGAGAAGGATATCCGCAATAAATTTTTTGTTGCACTCATTCTGACACTACCGATTATTGCTTATTCGCCTTTAGGAACAAACATTTTAGGCCTAAGGCTCCCCGAGCCGATTCCTGCTAGTTGGATCATGTTTTTACTCGCAACTCCGGTTTATTTTTATTCGGGCTGGATATTTCTGTACTCCACATACAAAGCATTACAAGCCAAAACCCTCAATATGGCAGTTCTAATTGCTGTCGGTATCACTGCGGCCTATGCATTCAGCGTGGTTTTAACACTTCTAGGCAGTGAAGAGTCGTTCTACGAAGCAGCGGCAATGCTTACAACCTTTGTTCTTTTTGGTCATTGGATGGAGATGAAAAGCAGACGTGGTACTACAGACGCCCTTCAAGCACTTTTTGACTTGGTTCCTCCGCAGGCAAGACGTTTAAGGAATGGTCGCGAGGAGTTAATCCCAACTTCTGAAGTAAAAGTCGGCGATATTTTGATTTTAAAACCCGGCGATAAAGTTCCTGTGGACGGAGAAATTATAGAAGGCGAAACTGCAATTGATGAATCTCTTGTTACCGGAGAATCAATTCCTGTTGAGAAGCTAAAAGGCGACAAAGTAATCGGTGGGTCAATTAATCAATCTGGTTCTGTGAGTTTTAAAGCAACCAAGGTAGGAAGCGATACGGTTCTTGCTCAGATTGTTAAACTTGTAGAAATTGCCCAAAACTCCAAAGCGCCTGGTCAAAAGATTGCAGACAGGTTTGCACAATACCTTGTAATTGTTGCTGTCGGAGGAGGACTTCTCACCTTTCTTGTTTGGTTTTTCATCATAGGCCAACCACTTCTTTTTGCTTTAACATTTGCAATTTCCACTGTAGTTATTGCCTGCCCTGATGCTTTAGGACTTGCTACTCCTACTGCTGTTGCGGTAGGGACTGGCTTAGGTGCAAAACATAATATCCTAATCAAAGACGCTCCAACTCTAGAACAAGTTTCTAAAATTGAAGCAGTTGTTCTTGACAAAACTGGAACTCTTACAGAAGGAAAACCCAAGATAACCGATGTGGTAGCTGTATCTGATTACTCTGAAGATGAAATTCTACAGCTTGAGGCTGCTGCTGAGGAAAAATCGGGCCATCCTCTAAGTAACGCTGTTTTAGAAGAGGCTAAAAGAAGGAAAATAAAAGTTTCCCAGAAGGTTGAAAAGTTTAGAAACATTGCAGGACACGGAGTTGAAGCGGAAGTCGAAGGTAAACATATTCTTGTTGGAACTGTAAGACTAATGAAGGATAGAAAAGTTGATATTGCTCCACTTCAGAAAGATATCGAAAGGCTTTTGTCAGAAGGAAAAACGATAATGATTTTAGCTGTTGAGGGAAAAATTGCTGGGGTTGCGGCTGCGCAAGATCCCATCAAGGAAAACGCAAAAAAGGCAGTAAGCAGAATGAGAGATCTGGGCTTAGAAATTGCAATGATTACTGGGGATAACCAAAAGACAGGAGAGGCAATTGGAAAGCAACTTGGAATAGAGCGTATATTCGCTGAAGTCTTGCCAGAGGATAAAGCGAAGTACGTTAAAAAACTTCAGGATGAAGGTAAGTTTGTAGCGATGGTTGGAGACGGTGTAAATGACGCTCCCGCTCTTGCTCAAGCGGATATAGGAATTGCAATCGGAGCAGGAACGGACGTTGCAATAGAAACTGCAAAAGTGGTTCTGATGAAATCTGATCCTGCAGATGTATTAAGAGCAATTAAACTATCTAAGGCCACTGTACGCAAAATGAAACAAAATCTTTTCTGGGCTTCGATTTATAATCTCTTTGCCATTCCGGTAGCAGCTGGAGTATTGTATCCCGCCTACAACATTTCACTTCGACCGGAAGTGTCAGCACTACTAATGAGTGTTTCATCAATTATTGTTGCGACAAATGCGGTTTTACTCAATAGGGCCGAAAAAGATTTAGTTTCAGTTTAAAAATTATGAATAAAGCTTTAGTAAATGGAATTTTAGCCACCACAATCTTGTTAACGGTGTATATAACTGTTGTTTCTTTGGTATCCGGTTGGATTTTTGCACAGGAGCAGTTTAGACAATTTTGGTACTTTGTTGTTACTCTGGCAATTGGATTTGGTGTCCAGGTTGGGCTTTACAGCTATTTGAAATCGATTGTCAAAGGTGTAACGCCCTCAGTTGTAGCAACATCGGGTGTAACTTCAACAGTCGCTATGGTCTCCTGCTGTGCCCATTATTTAGTAAATATTTTACCAATTTTAGGTGCAGTCGGAATTATTACTGTAATTTCCCAATACCAAATTCAGCTTTTTTGGGTAGGCCTTGCTTTTAACTTTGCAGGAATTTCCTATATGGCAAACAAAGTCGTTAAGGCAACTAGACACATATGAATACAAAAATAATAGTTATTGTTGGAATTATTTTAGTTATAGTTGTTATTGGAAGTTTTATTAGTAGGAAAAAAGAGATTCCTCAAGGGGAAGTAGAGCAGAAGCAAATACAAAACACATTGAGTCCTCAGACAAATTCCGAAGGTTCGGTGGAAGTCGAAGTAATACCTGTTGAGATTTCCGACACCTCAGATTTATGGCAGTTCAAAATAGTTTTAAACACCCATAGCGTCGAACTTGACCAAGATCTTACGAAGATTACTCTACTCGTCGATGATAAGGGGAATGAGTATCAATCTCTATCTTGGGAGGGTGCGCCTCCTGGCGGACATCACAGAGAAGGGGTATTAACATTTGATTCTATTTCTCCCCAACCTTCATCTATTGAACTTGTGGTTCGCGACATTGATGGAATTGAAGAGAGAAAATTTAGTTGGAATTTGTGACCCACCTACGTCCCGCTGAGCGGGACTGCGGCGAGGCGACGGGAGGTGAGAAATATGAAATATGATGTTGATACAACAGCAAAAGCTACGGGGATAACTATCGGAGTTATATATCTTGTCTGTGCTTTTTCAGTGATACTATTTCCTGGTCTGGCAATGAGTGTTGCTCAAAGTTGGTTTCATGGGCTTGATCTTAGTAAAATTTCAGGTTTTAGTGTGACTCCTGGCTCATTTATCTTGGGACTAGTTACATCAACCGTTGGAGGGTGGTTAATTGGATACATTTTTGCAAAAGCCTATAACTACTTTTTGGCCAAGAAATGAAAGGTAAAACAACAGACAAACTTGTAAAGGATGTTGTTTGCGGTATGGTTAAGCCTAAATCTCAGATGAAGTTTACATCTAACTTTTTGGGTAAAACTTATTATTTTGACACAGAGAAAGACAAGGAATTGTTTGATGCCCATCCGGATTATTGGGTTCCCAAAGAAGAAAGAGAAAAATTCAGAAAAAGAAGATAATTAGTATGTCTAATTGTTGTTCGAGCCATTTAAAAAAAGGTAAGATTAAAGAAACCGATATTAAAAAAGATATAATGCCTAAATCTTTTATCGGCAGATATTTATATAAACTCGGGAAAGCGGATTTTGAGAAATCAAATAGGAAGAAAGGTTGTTGCTAAATTATGGAAAAAGTTAAAGTTGGAATAAATGGCTACGGGGTTATAGGCAAACGAATTGCAGATGCCGTTGCCCTGCAAGATGATATGGAGCTTGTGGGAGTGACTGCAAGGACTCCGGACTACAGACTTTTTGCAGCAAACAAAAAAGGGATTAAGATTTTCGGTGTCGACTCTGAGGCTTGTAATAGATTAATGAATTCTGGAGTCAACTGTAACGGAGATTTTAACCATTTTATCAACAGAGTCGATGTCATTATCGATGCCACACCTGCGGGTATAGGGAAAGAAAATAAGGCGAAATACGATCAAGCAAAAGTTAAATCTATTTATCAAGGTGGAGAAGGACATGAACTCACCGGATTTTCTTTTGTTGCCCAAGTAAATTATAAAGATGCGGTTGGGAAACAAAGTCTTCGAGTAGTTTCTTGTAATACAACAGCAATTTGCAGAATAACATACCCGTTTGTCTCACAAGGAATTCTTGAAAGGGCATATATAACTTTAGCGAGGCGTGGAACTGATCCGGTCGATTCTCACGAGCAAGGACCTTTGGGAACAGTTGTCTTGGAGGATTCAATTCCTTCTCACCAAGGACCCGATGCTCAAACAGTTATTCCGAATTTAAATATTTTATCAGTAGCCGTAGCTGTTCCAACTACGATAGGCCATCTTCATATGGCATTTTTGCGTTTAAATAAGGAAGCGTCTAAAGACGAAGTGGTAGGAATTTTAAAATCAAGCCCGAGAGTAATTGCTGTCAATTATAAAGATGGATTGACAGCGGAGAACCAATTGGCTGAGCTTATGCGGGATTTGGGAAGACCTCGTGCCGACATGTGGGAGGTTGCTTTTTGGGAAGATTTACTGCATGTCGAAGGCAAAGATGTTGCTTTTTATTACCAAGTCCATAATGAAGCAATTGTGATTCCTGAAAATATTGATGCTATAAGAGCAATTTCCGGTATTGAGCAAGATCCTCAAAAATCAATACAAAAAACAGATAAATCTTTAGGAATCGTTTCCAGTTTCTCAAGTTAAATTCCAATCTGCCATGGGTTATAAATATGCATATTTAGTTGCAAATTTCTTCTTTCTGGCTGTTTGGCTTCTTATCTACTTCCGAGTTAAACACTTGAGACGTCCCATGCTAATTATGAGCTTGATTACTGCTTCTTTTGGTCCGATTTCCGAAATTTGGTATTTTGCAGATTATTGGAAACCTGAAATTGCACTACCACTACCGATTGTTGGCGGAGTTGAAGATTTGCTTTTCGGATTTTCCATCGGAGGCATTGGAGCTTTTGCCTATGAATCGCTTTTTGTAAGAGGAATATGTACTTGTGTTGAGAACAAAGAAAAACGACGTGAATGGTTTTTATTAACTTTTTTTGCTATAGAAGGTCTTTCAATGATAATTCTTAATAATCTTTTGGGACTAAACTCTATTTACGCGAGCTCTATCGGAATGATTATATTTGCGATAGTTATGTTAATTTTACGGCCTGATTTGTTAATTCACGCAATAGGTTCGGCGATTTTAGTAGCGGGAGTAATGTTTACAATTTACTTTTTAGGGCAAGAATTTTTTCCATCAGCCCATGCATGGATGTTAAGAATCTGGAAACTATCAGGAACCGAACAAGAAGTAATTCTTTTTAGGCATATACCTTGGACGGAAATGCTCTGGGGACTTTCCTGGGGTCTTGTCTGGGGACCGATGTATGAATTTCTAGTTGGAGCTAGAACAATAAAAATTAAACTTGGTAAGCGGAGCTTAAGACTTCGTCAAAAGCAAGGTTAAAGTTTGAAGATACTTCATAAAGTTCTTTCATCGCAACCACAAATTGACTAATTTGCGAGTTCGAAATAAAATAACTTTGGGTCACCATTTTACTCCTCTTTCTCTAACAATTTTTCTTCGTAGATGAGGTATTGAAGGACGGAAAGGATTATTAGGTTCAGTAGAAGTCCCGTTATTGCAGAAAGTTGTTCTTCGATAAACCTGAAAAACTGTGTTAGGAAAATCGAGAGAAGAATTGCTAACTTGAACATCTCGTAGGATCGTTTTCTGGATTTTCTGTATCTTAAAAAATAAACTCCTATTAGTACAAACAATCCCGAAACTAAGGAGAATATCAATTGTCCCCACTCCGAAAAAGATTGAACTTTGAAAAAGTCATAAAAAGCTTTAAAAAAGTTTATTATTGAAGCTATTACAAAGAAGGTTATTATAAAAATTGCAAAACGGGGTGCGCGTATAAGTTTAAGATAAATTTTTTTAGCGAATAATTTTACCTTATGGAAAATGTTGGGCTTTTTGGAAGGCAATGTGACGGAATCTTGTAATACATTGAGCATGGCTTTGACAATTGGGTTTTCCTTATCGCTTTTGTGAAAGTAAGACAGAGCGGTTTTCTTTTCTTGTTCATCAAGATCATGCATTAATGTCTGTTTTGTAATTTCAACGGCGTTGACGGCATACTCGTCTTTACTGAATTTGAAGTACTTTTCAACTGCCCGAGCGGCAAGGAAAAGAAGGACAAAGATGACGTAGATAATTGCTATTGTAGGCCTATAAAAATAGTTATTATCGCTGGTGATAAATTTTCCAAGCTCATCTAAAAATGCACCAAATCCAACTCCTCCAACAATTGATGCGAAGTATTTAACCTCCTTATTAAGAAAAACAAAAAGGCTCAAAAGGGCAATCATCATCAAGATTCCTCCCCAAAGCATATGCGCGATGTGGAAATTCTGCCCTCCCAGTTGTGGATAGCTAGTGAGATTTAAAAATGTACGAATTATGAGAATTGAGGTAACTCCCGAAATCAGGAAATACTCTATAAAATCTCCGGCTTCAATATCACGGGGTGGATAATGAATCTTACCAATATGCATGACTTTAATTATCTCAAACAAAGAGAATAATCCTCCCCAAAAGATGAAATATTCTCAAGAATAAGGCCAAAAGTAAATCTTGACAAATACGACTATAATCATTACAATTTCGTGAGGTATTTAAACTTATAATGGTGATATCCCCCTTTCTTACTTGTTTCGCCCAGATTACCAATAAGGTTAATGGGTGATTTGTTGGGGAGATAGTAGAAAAGAAAAGTAAATTTTCCCCCGACAAATACCAAAACAATCGGGGGAGTTTTTTTTGAATACATTTATATTCTTTTAACTCAAATTATGGGAGGAAATAACAAAATACAAATTACAAAGGAAGGCTTGGAAACCCTCAAGAAAGAACTCGGTGAACTTACAGAAGTCAAAAGACCGAAAGTAGTCGAGAGACTTTCCAATGCAAGAACCCAAGGGGACTTGATGGAAAACAGTGATTATCATAACGCCAAAGACGAACTCGAGTTTCTGGATGGAAGAATTGATGAGCTTTCGGCAGTACTGAAAAACGCGGAAGTTATTTCGAATGGGAAACCGGGTAACGGGGTTGGTTTGGGAACAAAAGTGACCGTTAAGTCAAACGGCTCAACCCATACTTTCCATATCGTTGGCGAGTGGGAGGCAGATCCGGGAGAGAAAAAGATTTCACATACATCTCCCCTTGGTCATGCACTGATCGGAAAAAATATCGGTGACAAAGTCGAAGTCGAAGCTCCTGCCGGAAAAGTTACCTACGAGATTCTTGAAATAAATTAGAGTTTTGTGTACTATAACATATATTCATGAGAAATTTAGTCTGTTTTGATTCAAAGAAAAAGACAGCTTCCTAGGGAGGTTGTCTTTCTTTATTGTGGAACAGCCTCCTAAAAGGAGGCTTTTTGTTTACTGATAGGAGTTAGTTTGATAAACTTGGAAAAATATGAAGATTAAACCATTCGAACTTGAAAGGTATTTTGCAAAATATGAATTTTCTGCCCCATATATGCTTTCATCCTCTGACTGCGAACCTTTAACTTTAAAAGAGGTATTGGCGTTGGCTGATAAAGATTCACTAAAACTTTGGGAGAATCTATGGCTTGGATATACAGAATCACAAGGACACCCCCTTTTAAGAGAAGAAGTAGCGAAATTATATGAAAACATTTCGCCGGAGAGTGTTCTGGAAATTGTTCCTGAGGAAGGAATACTAATTGCTATGAACGTGCTTTTAGAAAAAGGCGATCATGTGATTTCTACGTTTCCAGGGTATCAGACCCTTTATGGGATAGCAGAGTCTCTTGGATGTAGTATAACCAAGTGGTTACCAGAGGTAAGAGATAATAGATGGAAGTTTGATATTGAATTTATAAGAAATTCGATACTTAAAAATACAAAGCTTATTGTCGTTAACTTTCCCCATAATCCCACGGGCGCACTTTTAAGTAAAGAGGAATTTAATGAAATTCTAGATCTGGCAAAGAAGAATAACACCTTTGTTTTTTCAGACGAGATGTATAGATTTCTGGAATACGAGGAGAGTACTAGATTACCTTCCGCCTGCGAAAATTACGAGAACGCGATAAGTCTTTTTGGATTATCAAAAACGTTCGGTTTAGCTGGGTTAAGACTTGGTTGGTTAATCGCAAAAAATAAGGAATTATTGACGCAATTTCAAACTTTCAAAGATTATACGACAATTTGCGGGAGCGCTCCCAGTGAGATTTTAGGAATTATAGCTTTAAGATCAAAAGAGACAATTATTAGAAGGAATTTAGAAATAATTCAAAGCAATGTTAAATTACTGGATGAATTTTTTGGAAGATATTCAAATGTATTTAGCTGGTGTAAGCCAGATGCAGGCTCAATAGCTTTTCCAGAATTAAAGATAGGAAAACTCAAGGTCTATGACTTTTGCCAGAATTTAGTAAAGGAAAAGGGCGTGATGTTGCTACCTTCGAAAGTGTATGATTATAAAGGAAACAACTTTAGGATTGGATTTGGAAGAGGGAACATGCCTAAAGCCTTGAGTTTGTTAGAGGGATATGTACTAGAAAATTACAAATAATATGGCGGAGAAAAGATTGGAAGAGATTAGAAAGGTAAGACTTGAAAAAGCCAAAAAGTTGCGTGAGCTGGGGATTAATCCATATCCTTCCAAGGTAAAAGGTAAACCCATGCCGATATCTGAAGTGAGGAAGTCCCACTCCGCCAAGGCTTCGCGGGACGACTTCGTCGAGGTTGCAGGTCGAATAATGGGTTGGAGGGAGCATGGAAACGTAGTATTTGCCGATCTAAAAGATGAAACAGGGAAGATTCAACTTTGGTTTCAGAAAAATTCTCTCGGGGAGCAATTTAAACTATTAAAGTATTTTGATATCGGCGATTTCATATATACCAAAGGTAAAGTTACAAAAACTTCAGCAGGCGAACTTTCAGTTGACGTTTCCGACTTCCAAGTTCTTACAAAATCAATCCGCCCTCTCCCCTCAACTTGGCATGGTTTGAAAGACGTCGAAGAGCGCTACCGCAAAAGATATTTGGACCTGATTCTTAACGAAAGCGTTAAAGAACGTTTTGACATAAGGGGTAGAGTTGTATCTTCAATTAGAGAATTCCTTGATGCTAGAGGTTATAAGGAAGTAGAAACCCCAACACTTCAACCGGTTTACGGCGGTGGATTTGCAAAACCTTTTATTACTCACCACAACGCTCTCGACTCTGACTTTTACCTTCGGATTTCGGATGAGATGTACTTAAAAAGACTAATAGTCGGTGGATTCGAGAAAGTTTATGAGATTACTAAAGTTTTCAGAAACGAAGGGGTGGACTACGATCATAATCCTGAATTTACCATGTTTGAAGCAATGGCAGCATTTAAGGATTATAACTATGGAATGGATATAATAGAAGAAATAGTGGAGGATGCTACCCAAAAAGTTTTAGGAAAAACCGTAATTAGCTATCAAGGAACTAATCTAGAGTTCAAGAGGCCTTGGAAAAGAATGAAATTGGTTGAGGCAGTAAAAGAGTATGCTGGGATTGATCCTTTGAGTTGGCAAAGTTTTGAGGAAGCTAAAGAATCAGCAAAGAAATTAGTTGTGAAAGAAGAAAAGTTAAAAGGTTTGGAACACATGCACACGATTGGTGAGGTGGCTGCTTTCGTTTTTGAAGAATTGGTAGAAGAAAAGTTGATTCAGCCAACTTTTATTTACGACTACCCGATTGAGGTTTCCCCACTAGCTAAAAAGTGCGACGATGAGAGGTTTACACAGAGGTTTGAAATGTTTGCTGCAGGAACGGAGTTCGGAAATAACTATACGGAGCTGAACGACCCGGTTGATTTAAGCAAACGATTTATAGAAGAGAAAAAAAGAGAAAAAGCGGGATTCGAGGAAGCGCACCAAACTGATTACGATTATCTGACTGCAATAGAATATGGTTTTCCACCTACCTGCGGAGTCGCTATCGGTATAGACAGAATAGTGATGCTTTTTACTGACGCTCAATCACTCAAAGAAGTAATCCTTTTCCCAACCATGCGGCCGGAAAAATAGCATAGGAATTCAGATTATTCGGTCACGAACTTTTAAAATTAGCCTCAACTATTTTTCAACGACCGTTTGAAAATAGTTGAACGTAAATAAAAAAGAAGTTACCTTGCCTTTTCGATTTCTTCAAACATTCTTTTAAGTTCTGGGTCTGTAATATATTTCTTGGCATTTTCGAAAAACTCATTCATTAATTCCTTTTTAGCTCCAAATTCCTGATACTCCAGTGCTTGCAAAGCCATTTCCAATTTTTCAACTTCTTTTAAGAATTTCGCCTCGGGAGATGTTTGGTCGCGAAAGTCGTAGAAAAGCGATAGATAATATTTTTCGTTTTGAGTATGTGGGAGAATTTTTTTGAGAATACTTTCCTCAATCTCATTTTTTGACTTTTCTGGAGCCAAGAACTTTTTCCCTTCCTGCCATCTAATATCGGAAGTGGCTGTTTCGCCCAGATCATGAATGAGGGCCATATCCAAAAGTTTTTTCTCGTCCAATTTTCGGCCTGGTGCCAAAACAGAGCACATAAATACTACCCTGAAAACATGATCAGCAACGCTTTCTGCTTCCTGTATTCCTTTGAGAACCCAGCCGGTGCGTCTGATACGTTTGAGACCACCGGAAGATCTGAAAAGATTAAGTAAATCTTGTATTTCCTTTTTGTTCATAATAATAAGATATCAATAACAAAGAATTATAACAAATCATCTTGAAAATTCCTATAGTTTAATAATTGCAATACATATTTTTGGAGACTAAAATAAAATCAAATGGGAACTGCTCCTTATAAAAAGCTTTTTACTTATTGGTTTTCCGTTATCATTTACGACCTGACTGTTGAGTTTTGTAATAGGTTTTTGTTAAGTAACGTAGGAAACTTAAGTAACTTAGGAGGTATGCCAGATCGGCGCACCTCGGACCAGATGATTCAGGCTGCAAGGAGCGGAAAGGCGAATATCGCGGAAGGCTCGGATGCTTTAAAGACGAGTTTTAAGATGGGGATAAAACTGACAAATACCGCAAAAGCATCCGAAGAAGAACTTTTGGGAGATTATGAAGATTTCTTAAGACAAAGGGAACTGGAGATTTGGGATAAGAATGATCCCAGAGTTAAACTGTTTCGAGCGAAAGCAGCGAAGCTCGTAAGAAACTTAAGTAACTTAGGAGACATACGAGAATCAGCAGAGCTGATTCAGAAGGGATTACCGCTTTCGGAAGATCCGGAAGAAGCAGCAAATTTGATGCTTACCCTTTGTCATCAGGTTACTTATTTGCTGAATAGGCAGGTTGAAGCACTTGAGAGGAAACACGAAAGGGAAGGTGGTTATACAGAAAAGCTATATAATAAAAGGAAAGATTTTCTCAAAAAACCTAAGTAACTTAAGTTACTTAAGAAACTTATGAATCGAGACCAAGCTTTAAAACTTCTTCATGAACACATGGAGAATCAGAATTTGAGGAGGCACTGTTATGCGGTTGAGGCTGTAATGCGGGCTTTGTACAGGAGATTGGATGGGAAGGATAAATCCTCTTCCGCCAAGGCTTCGGAGGAGACCTGGGGAATTATCGGACTTTTACACGACGGGGATTATGAGGAAACCAAGGCTACTCCCGAACTTCATACTTTAAAGATGGCCGAGTGGCTGAAAAAGGAGGGTGTAACTGATAAAGAGATTTTAGAAGCAATTTTATCGCACAATTATTCTCATACAGGTCAAACCCCTCCCAAAAATAAATTAGAGTGGTCTTTATACTGCTGTGATGAATTAACGGGAATGGTTGTCGCGGTCGCACTTGTCAAGCCAAATAAAACCTTAGCCGAGGTAACGGTTGATTCGGTTTTGCATAAGTGGGATCAGAGATCTTTTGCGGCGGGAGTAAAACGTGAGCAAATTGAAGAATGTGACCCACGACTCGGAATTCCACTTAGGGAGTTTATCGAGATTGCCCTCAATGCGATGCAGAATATCCACGAGGATTTGGGGTTATAGGAACTAGGATCAGAAGATAAGAGCGATGAGTCTTGAGAGAAGGTAAGATAAAAAGATAAGAATGATGAATCAGAGAATCAATTCATATAAGGAGTTAAAGTTTTGGCAGAAAGCAAGAGAAGTGAGCCTTCTTATAGTACGTTTGACGCGAGAATTACCGAATGAGAGAATAACATGGATAATAATAGATCAAATACTACGTTCTAGTTTTTCTGTCGGTGCAAATGTAGCTGAAGGCTTTGGTAAATACAAAGGAAAAGAGTATGCGAGGTTCTTGCAGATGGCTTTGGGATCCGCAAGGGAAACAGGATATTGGTTAGAATTACTAAAAGATATTTATCCAAAGTATTCCGGAAAGTTAGACAAAATTCTATTATTAAATACTGAAGTTATAAAAATGCTTGTTGTGAGTCTGAAATCTCTTAGAAAAAGTTGACTCATCACTTTTTACTCATATCTTCTTATCCTAAATACTTGACATTAATCAAGTTTATTAAATAAAATACTTTCATTGACAATCTATTAAAAGCGTTATCAGATGACCCTGTCTGCCGACAGGCAGGATTCCAATCATCGAGCTTTCCGAGGTAGCAATCGGAACGGGAAAGCACACGTCAAACGTGTCCGGCGCCGTAATAGCCATAAATTAAGTAAATAACTTACGCTGGCAACTCCTATACTTCATGGGGCGTATAACCAAAGTATAATGAATAGGGTTATATGACTCATCACTTTTTCCTATAATCCTATTATCCTAAACTGTGGAAGAAGATTTGACTGAATTAACCGGTTTAACAGAAAGTAAGCTGGCACGAAATATTACTAAAATTATTGCAGTGCGGCATGCTGAATCTGTGGCAAATAGTCAAGGTATTTATCAAGGGCAAACGTACGATACTGATTTGTCCGAATTAGGAAAGAAACAAGCGGAAGCTCTTGCAAAAAAGGCCAAAGATGTCGGTATAAATAGAATTATTTCAAGTCCGCTAAAACGAACATATCAAACCGCAATTGTCATATCCCGAGCCTGTAATTGTCCCATCGAGATAAGTGAACTTATTACCGAAACAAATCAGGGTGAGTGGGAAGGGAGAGATAAGAAAAAGATAGAGTCTTTATATCCTGATATCTATAACACATGGCTGACTAAACCAAGTCAGTCAGTGTTTCCAAAAGGCGAAGCCTTTACCCAAACTTTGGCCAGAATCGAGTTATTTCTTCATACGGTGGGACTTACCGACAATACCCTTCTCGTTACGCACGATAATGTATTAAGAATTATGGTAACTTTGGCAAACGGTTGGACGCTGGATGACATTTGGATGCACAATATCGAGCCAGCCGCTCTTAATTTTTTTGAAATAAATAAAGTGGGCGGAAAGAGTAAATTAAAGGTTTTGGAGTTAAATCGTAATGAACACTTAGGGAATTTAAGATCTGATATAAAAAAGCATGCACTTTAGACTATAATAATAATATGCTTGATATAAAATATATTCGGGAAAATAAGGAAAAAGTTGTTAAAAATACAGCTAACCGCGGAGTGGATTCAAATAAAGCTGACGTTGAAAAACTTCTTAGTATCTATGATAATTACCACAATCTTCTGGTAGAGATAGAAAACCTTCGATCTGAACGTAATAAATATTCCAAGGAAAATAAGGAAGAAAATAGAGAGAAAGGAAAGGAATTAAAAATTGAGTTAAAGGGTAAAGAAGATGAACTGAATAGGTTAGAAGGGGAAATGAACCAGATTTTGGCCTGGATTCCAAATATTTTAAGCGACGATACTCCGATTGGGAAAAATGAAGATGACAATGTTGATGTAAAAGTATGGTTGCCGGACAAGGGATACCTCGAGCAAACGCAGTTAGGAAAAGGTTTTGAAGTCGCCGATAAAATGCCGAGACTATCCTTTAAAGGAAAAGATCATGTGGAATTGGGTAAAACCTTAAACATTATTGATATTGAGCAGAGCGCTTTAGTGTCAGGTTCAAGATTCTGTTATTTAAAAAAAGACGCGGTATTACTCCAATATGCCATTTTTGATTTGTTATTTTCAGAATTAATTAAAAAGAATTTTACTCCAATGATTGTCCCCCTTTTGGTTAAAGAAAAAGTTTTATTTGGAACTAGTCATTTTCCAGAAGGATATAGTCAGGTTTATAAATTAGAAAAAGAGAATGTAGAAGATAACAACCAGCTCTACTTAGTTGGATCATCGGAACCCCCTCTTTTTGCTTATGGTATGGAGAAAAGATTTAAAGAAAGTGAACTTCCGTTCAAGATGTGTGCATTTACATCGTGTTTTAGAAGCGAAGTTGGCTCCTGGGGTAAGGATGTAAAGGGTATAAAGCGTGTTCACCAATTTGATAAGTTGGAAATGGATGTTATTTGTTTACCCGAACAGACAGATAAAATATTTGAGGAATTAATTTCAATCAATGAATGGTTAATGCAATCCTTAAAGTTGCCTTATCGAGTAATTCAAAAATGTAGCGGTGATGCCGGTTATAATGCAAGTCATAAACAATATGATGTTGAGGTGTGGAGAATGCCGGTTGAAGAGTTTATGGAGACCATGACAGACACCAACACCACTGATTACCAAGCAAGAAGACTTAACATCCGTTATCAAAAGAATAATGGAGATAAAGGATTTTGTTATACCGTAAACGATACGGGTGTTGCAATGGGAAGGATAATTCTGGCAATTCTTGAAAATTATCAGCAGGAAGATGGGTCAGTTATAGTCCCTGAAGTTTTGAGAAAGTGGATGGGGAAGGATAAAATTGTAAAAAATGAATAGACCTCTTTACCTTTATCATGCCTCGCCCCAGTGTGATTTAAAAATAATCGAACCCCGAAAAAATACTGCTCCGGAAGGATTCAAAAAAGGTCCTGTTGTTTTTGCAACTGATTCTTTTCCTTTCGTAACTCAATTTTTAGTGCCTCATGACGACTCATGGGCAAATGGCGGAGCTTTCGGAAGTACTTACTTTTTTGTAATAAGTGATGGCAAAAGATTCAAAAAGGTTGACAAGGGAGGCTGCGTTTATTTGGTGCTTTCCGATAATTTTACAAATTACAACAAACGGGAATGGTTTAGCAGAAAATCCGTTAAAACTGCCGGGAAAGTACACTTTTCTTCCGGACTTGACGCGATGATAATAACCAAAGTTCAGGTTTATTTTGTCAAACTCCAAGTTTACGAAGAAATTCAAAATTCCAAAGATCACGGCGTGTCAATTTTGAATAATTTAAAAAGTGAAAATGAAAAAAGAGGTCTCAAAGTAAAAAAACTTGAATTTTTTAGAGGTTCAAAAAAATTAATGTAATTTTACATTTTTGCGATAGTAGTTCTTTCCTTTGAGTTTGTCAGGTAACAATGATTCTTTCGTATATTTTTCATAGTTTTCCCCATATCCAATATCTTTCATAAGTTTTGTAACAGGATTGCGGATTTTAAGGGGAGTGGGGAGATTTCCAAATTTTTTGACATCTTCAACAGCGCTAAAATAAGCGTTATATGCTAAGCGGCTCTTTTTGGCGGTGGCCAAATAGACTACTCCGTGCATTAAGTTAATTTGGCACTCTGGGTATCCGATTGTCTCGCAGGCGCGGAAAACTTCATTTGCAACTACCAATGCAGTTGGGGCAGCCATGCCGATGTCTTCAGACGCAAAGACAACCATACGCCTTGCAATGTATAAAGGATCCTGCCCGGCTTCGACCATCCGAGCTAGATAATATAAAGCTGCGTCAACGTCACTTGCTCTCATAGATTTAATAAATGCAGAAATAACGTTGTAAAATTCCTCACCTTGTTTGTCGAATGTTAACTGCCTCCTCTGTAGTGCATTTTCAATGTCATCTAAATACACACTCCCGGAGTGTGCCGTAGGCGCAACACCACTCCGGGAGTGAATTAAATTCGAGGCTATTTCGAGGACATTTAATAAAACTCGTGCGTCACCGTTTGAGGATTCGAGCAAAAATTTTAAAGCTTTCGGCCGAATTTTAACTTTCAGTTCTTTTAAACCCCGTTTGGCAATAATTTTTAATTCCTTTTCAGTCAGTTGATTTAAAACAAGTACGCGACTGCGGGAAAGCAGTGGTCCGATGACTTCAAATGAAGGATTTTCGGTTGTAGCGCCGATTAAAATTATTTGTCCTTTTTCAACGTGGGGAAGTAGTTTATCTTGCTGAGCTTTGTTAAACCGATGTATCTCGTCAATGAAAATGATTGGCGAACTTTGCAGGGTCGTACCCTGCAAGGCCTGGCCTTTAAAGGGTAACCCCTGCAGGTTGGTTTTCGGTTGAATGTTTTTTCGGTCGACAATGATTTTTTGAATATCTTTACTGGATGTATTGACGGCCGAGAATTCATAAAACTCTCTTTTCAATTCATTTGCAATAATTCTGGCGAGAGTTGTTTTGCCGCTTCCGGGTGGGCCCCAGAAGATTAAAGAAGGAAAGTAGTCATTAGTTACTTTGTTACTTAGTAACTTAGTAATAATACCTTCCTTTGCGACTAGGTGTTCCTGGCCGACGAACTCGGACAGCTTTTCCGGCCTTATTTTTTCAGGTAATGGAATATTTTGCATGTGTTCTTATTTTATACCAAATAATATCCGAAGCAAAATGTAATTAGATGCTGACAAAAGGTAAATTGCGTTATTATAATCTAAGTATGCACAAAATATTTTCTATCAGACAATCTCTGGTTAATGTTTTCGGGAATTTAAGGAAATTACTGGTGATTTCCTGGAATGAGGATAAATTTTTAACTTTCGGATACATGGCTTCTTCAGGAATGGGTGCTTTTTTCCCAATTGCAGCAAGCTATGTTTTTAAGCTATTTATTGATGAAATTATTTCTTCAAAGGGAGTAAGTGTAGATATCCCGATAATATTAATTGCTTTACTTGCTTCGCGGTATTTAATAGACGCTTCCTGGGATTTTGTAATGTGGGTGGTCAGAGGAATATATTTTGACTTCCTTTTCAGGTACAAATTTCAAAACATTTTAAATTATATTTATTACAAGAAGGTCGTCTTTTTGGATCTTGAGCATTTTGAAAACCCTAAAATTCAGGATTTAATGACTAAGGCTCAGGACACTTTTACCTGGAAGCTTCCCAATTTTTTCAGGGGTTTTGCTTCACTTTTAAATAATATGATCAGCTATGTTGTTTCCTTCATTATTCTTATTCCATTTGGAGTTCAAATTCCGGCTCTTATGAGTTTGGTCACAATCCCGCAGCTCTTTTTAAGAGCAAAGTACGGAAGGTTGCAGTGGTCGATATACGGATCAGGTGCACCTGAGGTAAGAAAACTTTGGTATTTGAGCTGGTTATTGAGAGAGAAACGGTCGGTTGTTGAAGCCAGGATATTTCAGTCAAACCGGTCTCTGCTGAAAAAGTTCAGAAAAACACAGAAATATTTGTATGAACTAAACAAAAAACCGGTTGTTGAATTCATGCGTGCGGTAATGGTTCCCCAGGTTGTGAAATACGGCGTCCTTTTTATTTTCGCATATTCTAAAATTCCTGAAGTTCTGAACCAAAGCATGAGCGTTGGTGATTTTACCTTTTTTGTAAGTTTACTAGACAGAGTTACCAATAGTGCTACTGACATGATTTTAAACTTCGGCGAGATGTATGAAGATAATTTATATGTTAACCATTATTTTGAGGTCCTAAACCTTCCGAGATTGGTGAATGTAGCCCAAATTCCGGTGGAGATTGATTTTAGAAAACCTCCGAAAATTGAATTTAAAGATGTATCTTTTATATACCCCGGGACTGACAAATACGTTTTAAAAGACGTAAATTTTTCGATTTCTCCGTCTGAAAATATTGCCATAGTCGGTGCAAACGGTGCCGGAAAGACAACAATAGTGAAACTTTTGTGCAGGTTCTATGATGTGACTAAAGGTGAAATTTTAGTAAACGGCATAAATATAAAAGATTTAGACTTGAAATCCTGGTACAGGAGTATTGGCACTTTATTTCAGGAGTTTATGCACTATGACTTTACAGTTAAAGAAAATATTATGCTTGGAAACCCGGGAGTGAGAGATAACGAGCTTGTGCTACTTGCCGCAAAACAAAGCGGTGCGGAAGATTTTATCAAAGATTTACCCCAAAAGTATGATCAATTATTAGGGCGGCAGTTTGAGGGAGGTGTTGAATTGTCACAGGGTCAGTGGCAAAAAATTGCTATCGCACGGGCTTTCTATGAAGGGGCTCCGATTTTAATTCTTGACGAGCCGACCAGTGCAATTGACGCGGAGTCAGAGTATGAGATATTTCAGAATTTAAATAAATATTACAAAGATAAAACTTTGTTTCTAATTTCTCACAGGTTTTCCACCGTCAGGAATGCCGACAAGATAATTGTATTAAAGGACGGCGAAATTAGTGAGTCTGGCGGTCATGAAGAGTTATTAGCGATTGATGGTACTTATGCGCGGATGTTTAAAAAACAAGCCTTGGGTTATCAGTGATTATGGGGAAATTACAGGATTTTTTGACAGGAACTAAAGTTTTGGAAGAGGTTGAATCACCTATCAATGGAAAAATAGCCGTAACTAGAAGTTTAGCATTCGGAACTTATATTTCGGTTGGCGGTTTGACACAGTCGGGGGGAGTCTTGAAGAATATTTGGAAGAAGACTTTGAAAAAAGTTCATAGTTCACCGTTCATAGTTCACCGTTGTTTGATTTTAGGATTAGGGGGTGGGACTGCGGGAAAGTTGGTTAACGAATTTTGGCCCGAGGCAAAAATTACCGGAGTTGATTTGGATCCTGTAATGGTAGAATTGGGCAGAAAATACTTAAAACTGGATGAAATTGGAATTGATGTGGTAATTGGGGATGCATGGGATTATGTAAGAGTAAACAGTAAGAGTAATAGTAAGAGAAAATACGACCTTGTATTGGTTGATTTATATGTAGGTGATAATTTCCCTGAAAAATTCGAATCCCCTGAGTTCATAAAGATTGCAGGGTCGTACCTTGCAGATGGTGGTATAGCTGTTTTTAACAGGCTTTATTATGGGGAAAAAAGGAGGGAAGCTACGAGGTTCTTAAAAACTCTAGAAAAAGTATTTAAAAAAGTTGACGTTGTCTATCCCGAAGCAAATATAATGTTTTTGTGTAAGAATTAGACTTGCTATTATCACTCGCAGAGTTTGTTTGCTACAATTGAAGCTGGGGTGTACAATTTTAGGGTTGTCTTTTCACTATGTTAAAGCTATTTTCAAAATTTTTGGATTTGAACCAGAAGGAAATAAACCGTTTGGAAAAAGTCGCGGCACAAATTAATGATCTTGAGCCGAAGGTTAAAAAAATCAAAGATAAAGACTTTAGACTGAAAACCGAGGAGTTTAAAAAGAGACTTGAAAAAGGCGAAACTTTAAATGATATTTTGCCCGAAGCATTTGCTTTGGTTCGGGAAGCGTCAAGAAGAACTGTTGGCATGAGGCATTTTGACGTCCAGCTCATGGCGGCAGTTGCACTTTTTGAGGGTAAGGTTGCTGAACAAAAAACTGGTGAG
>Ga0209324_10000526_pt1 | contig 26943 bp, 20 predicted proteins | sample Rifsed19ft3_FD_184015 | JGI IMG/M metagenome (GOLD analysis project Ga0209324, IMG submission 184015) | Soil microbial communities from Rifle, Colorado, USA - sediment 19ft 3 (version 2) | ecosystem: Environmental > Terrestrial > Deep subsurface > Rock core/Sediment | place: Rifle, Colorado...
CAATTGACGAAGAGATGGCAAACCTTATGAAGTTTCAGTTTGCATATGAGGCATCTGCGAGATTGATTACAATAGGTGATGAATTGCTGGAAACCCTGTTAGGGATACTAAGATAGGATATCTTAAGGACGGGATATGCGTGTTTCAAATAAAATGCTGTATAATACTGTCATGGGAAACATGCAGCGTAATTCAGAGAAGCTGATGGAACTCCATGATGGTGTCTCATCCGGACTGAAGATCAATAAACCTTCAGATGACCCTGCAGGGGCTGCTAAGGTAATCAATTATAACTCGGCCATATCAAAAGCAGGACAATACCAGCGGAATATTGATAATGGTACTGCCTTCCTCAATGCAACGGAATCTGCAGTATCATCTATACAGGATATTCTTCAGCGGGCAAAAGAACTTGCATTATCTGCCCTCAACGGGACTAATAGCGCCGGTGACAAGAAGATCATGGCTAAGGAGGTTGAGCAGTTATATGAACAGGTAAGGCAGGTCGCTAATTCCAAATATGATAACAGATACATCTTCGCCGGTTTCAAGACTGATGTTGCTCCTTATGATAATACCGGCAGCTATACTGGAACCGCTTCCACTGATGGATATATAGATGTCGAAATAGATGCTGGAAACACCATGTCAATCAATATGCCCGGTTATGCAGTATTTGGTTCTGCTACTGATGGTACAGACATCCTTGCAGCCCTGGACGATCTGAAGACAGCTATGGAAAGTAATGATAGTGCTGCGATTGACGGTGCAATGACTAACCTCGATGCAGGGATGGACCAGGTAAATGAGGCAATTGCACATATTGGTGCAAGATTAAACAGGCTGGAGATTGCAAAGAACCATTTTGATAAATTGCTGTTTGATCTTGCAAAATACAAAAGTGATACTGAAGATGCTGATATTACGAATATTGTATCTCAACTTGCCTTACAGCAAACCATGCTGGAGGTATCCAGGGCAACAGCAGCCAAGGTGCTTCAGCAATCCATTTTAGATTTTATGCGGTGATATGATAAGATACTGAAAAGCCACGGAGGGTTGCGATGTTAATTCTGACAAGGAAGTCAGGCGAAGGGATAAGGATTGGAGAGGATATAAAGGTTGTCATATTAGAGATAAAAGGGAATCAGGTCAGGATTGGGATAGAGGCCCCAAAGGATACACAGGTTCATCGTGACGAGGTTTATGAAAAGATTAAAGCAGAAAATATAAAGGCTGCAGCTTCAACCACAGAGAATCTGCAAAGGCTCTTCCAGCTGTGGACAGAAAAAAGAAAAGGACATGAAGGGGGTATATGAAACTCTGCACAACCAGATTTGGCGAGATTGAAATAGACGAAAATAAGGTCATAAAATTTCACAGTGGCCTGCTTGGCTTTCCTGATGTCAAACGCTACGTTTTATTAAACCATATGAATAACCCTGATATACCTTTCAAATGGCTTCAGGCTGCTGATGATCCTGATCTGGTATTTGTGGTAATAGACCCATTGCTGTTCAGCTCTGATTATGTTCGTGACATAGACGAGCACGACTTGAGAGAACTTAAAATAGCCGGTCCCGACGACCTTTGCATAGTTGTGATAGTAACTATACCCCATGAGATGCCAGAGTTGATGACAGCAAATCTTCAGGGACCTCTTATTGTAAATCTCAGGACGATGGAGGCAAAACAGGTAGTGCTCTTAGATGAAAGATATCCACTTCGTTATCCTGTATTTCAAGATATTCCTGTCCCCAGTCCTTAGAAGACATTCCTATATACCATACCAATAGAATAAAAAAATGATGTTTAAAGTTTCTTGAGAGAATTCCGAAAAAAAGTCAGTGGAAAATTTAACAGTTGAAAATTATATGAAAAGGAGGTGAAAGAAAAGAGTAACTAACAGGGGCAAGGATGCCCAATACCAGCACAGGGTTGGTATTAACTATAAAACAGGGAGGATAATAACATGTCATTAGTAATCAACACGAACTTAGCATCTCTGACTGCTCAGAGAAATCTTACCAAAAACAACGAAGCTCTGCAACTTTCCATAGAGAGACTGTCTTCAGGTCTGAGGATTAATTCTGCAAAGGATGATGCCGCAGGTCTTGCCATATCTGAGAAATTAAGGGCCCACGTCCGCAGCATTAACCAGGCCGTTAGAAACTCTCAGGATGGGATGAGCCTTACACAGGTAGCAGAAGGCGCCATGGGCGAGATAAGCAACATCCTGATCAGGATGAGGGAGCTGGCACAACAGTCGGCCAATGGCAGCCTTGGCGATACCGAAAGGGGAAAACTTGATCAGGAATATCAGGCTTTGACTTCTGAGATAAACAGGATTGCCGATATCACCGAATTTAACGGGACAAAACTGCTGAATGGTTCACTCAGTTCGACAGGCATATCATTGCAGGTGGGATTCCAGAATGCAAGCGGCAATACTGTTAATGTTCTTTCAGGACTCAGTGGTGCGGCATCTCTACACTCCCAGAGCGCCCTTGGACTTACAGGTGCTGCTACAACCATCTCTGTAGTAGCCAGTGCAGCCGCTGCGCTATCCATGATTGACAGTGCAATCTCAAACGTCGCAGGTAAGAGAGGTGACATTGGCGCCGGTCAAAATAGACTGGAGATAACGATTTCCAATTTGAGGGTAGCTTCTGAGAATTTCTCAGCTGCAGAGTCACGTATCAGGGATGCTGATTTTGCCTATGAGACAGCCCTATTTACTAAGAACCAGATATTGGCGCAGGCTTCAATGGCTGTTTTAGCCCAGGCTAATACGCTTCCACAGATGGCGCTTCAGCTCTTAAAGTAGGACATTAGACTGAATTCGGACAATTAGGGATATGGGGAGGGTCTGCTAAGCATGCCCTCCCCATATATTCCTGGAGTCAGCTATGATGAACGAAAATAACAATATTAATTTAGAAGCAGTGGGAATGCATAACACCACTGTTCCATTAAAGGTAGAAAGAAATCAGGGACATGAGGTCAAAGAGACCTCAGTGGTGCTTCCGGCGGAGGACAGGGCAAATCAGGAGAAGAAGAAAGAAGAGATATCAGATGCCATTTCCGATCTTGAACGATCTTACAACAGGACCATTAGATTTGAGATTGATAGTGAGTTAGATGCCGTGATAGTTAAGATTATTGATAAAGAGAGCGGGGATGTCATCAGACAGATACCCTCGGAGGAGATTGTTGAGCTTTCCAAAAAGATCAACGAACATAACTTGCATATATTAGATCTGGTTGCTTAGGTTTGTTTGCAGGATGAAGGGGTGTAATGGATGTCTACTTTTTCTGTTTCCGGTCTTAGTTCCGGCATTAATACTGATGAAATAGTCTCCAAGCTTATGGAGTTAGAGCGCCGTCCTGTTACCATTCTTCAAAGTAAAAAGACAACCTACAATAATAAAATAACAGCTTACAGTGACCTTGCGTCAAAAGTCTCGGCGTTTAAGACCGCTGCCGATGCACTGAGGACAACATCCAACTTTTATGCAAAAAAGGCATCGGTCAGTGATAGCACTATCTTAGATGTCTCGGCTACGAACTCTGCTGCTGCTGGGAGTTATACAATAGCATCTCATTCTACCGCAGGTAAGATACAGCTCGCCCAGTCAGAGCAGAAATCGCATACAGCCGGCGCTGCCGCCCTCACTACAAGCGTAAACGGCAGCGGCTCTGACAAGGTCTTTCAATATACCTATGCAAGCACCCAGAGAGCACTCACTGTTGCAGACGGCACAACCCTGGAGGGGCTCAGGGACCTTATCAACAGTGACTCAGGTAACCCGGGGGTTACTGCTACGATAATATATGATGGTTCTGTTTACAAGCTGGCGCTTACCGGTAATGATAGCGGTAGCGCAAAGACCATCAGCATTGATTCAGGTACAACCCTGGATGGCACAGGCAGTACAGTAGATTTTACCGGCAGCGCCTTTACCACTAATCAGTCCGCCCAGGATGCCAAACTCAGGATAAATGGCATTGACATAACAAGCAGCTCAAATACCGTATCAGGCGTTATTGCGGGTTTAACCATTACCCTGAAAAAGGAATCCACAAGCTCTGTTACTGTTGCAGTTACAAACGATACAGACTCAATTAAGAAAAAGATCGAGGACTTTGTAAAGGCATATAACGATGTAATTAATTATGTAGCTTCCAAGTCGACATGGGACAGTACTACTAAGACCGGAGGACCTTTATTCGGAGATGCAACGGCAAGGGATGTGGTAAGAAGATTGAAAGAGATGGTAATAAGCACTGTTTCAGCCGCTTCATCTGATGTGGATTCACTCACAGAGATTGGTATAACGACCAATTCAAAGGATGGGACACTTTCTATAAACAGCACTACATTGGGTGACAAGCTTTCATCTAAAATTGATGATGTGGCCAAACTATTTACCACAACCACTACCGGCATTGCTAACCAGATGTGGAGTTACGCTGATACCGTCACAAAATCTACTGATGGCGCCCTGACTATCAGAAAAAGTGGTCTTCAATCTGTTGTTAATAATATTGCAAGTAATATAACAACCCTCGAAACAAGATTGAATAAAGTAGAGGATGATCTGCGGAGACGATTTTCATCATTGGAATCACTTCTAAATGGACTAACTTCACAGGGGACATTTCTGAGCAGTCAGATTACACAATGGAATAAATAAACACAATAATAGGGAGACATATAAAATGCAACAATTATCAGAATATAGAAAGGTAGAAGTTAATACCTCAGACAGGGTAAAGGTTATTTCCATGCTGTATGATGGAGCCATCAATTTTATCAGGGTTGCAAGAAAGAGGATGGAGCTTGGTGACATTGCAGGTAAGGGGCTTTATATCGGCAAGGCTTCCTCAGTGGTTGGGGAACTATTGAGCTCGCTCAACATGGAGGCAGGCGGGGATATCGCTAAAAATCTCAGCAGGCTCTATGATTTTGTCATGGACAGGCTGATCATCGCCAATATGAAAAACGACGAAAAGGCACTTGACGAGGCTGAAAAGGTCCTCGATCTATTAAGGTCTGCATGGAAAGATCTCGGCAAGAATAACACAGAAATAATTCCCAAAGAGGCAATTTCTGCCGGGATGGAGTTGAGGGCATGAGTAGTGAAAGAATCTATGGCCTGTACAAAGAGCTCCTCGGACTGGCAGAGGATCAGTTAAATGCCCTCCAGGAAGAAAGGTATGATGTAGCGCGAGAGTATCTCGAAAAACGTCAGAGAATCATTGATGAGATTCAGAATCTTGACGCCCTAAGCATAAATGACCATGAGTTGAAAGAAATTTCTCAAAAAATCAGAATCAAAATAGAAAAAATTATTTCGATTGATACCGGGAACCAAAACTTCTTAAAGACGGAACTTAATTCAATCTCACATAGATTGGAGGCCGTTCAGAAGGCCAAAACCTTTTGCAGTAACATCACTTACGATCAAAAAGGCGACACACTTAATATCAGTGCATAACCCGTCAATATACTTATCTTCTATCTTTTCCCGATAAGCAACCCCTCCATAACAGTACAAAATAGTAGCTGGCAAGGTATTTGCTTAAATTAGGTAATGTTTAAAGGTATAAAAAGTTTAATCTTAATAGATGAACTCTATAATCGAAAGCTTTGGGCGCCTGGTTAACCATTCCTACAAGGTAAAATATGGGAAGTATTCCCTTGTTGTATTCTTGACGGGAAAAGCATTTAGACTGGCGGCAAAAGTGAAAATGTGATGTATTCCAAAGAAAGTCAATTTGATTTGATGAGACCTATATGAAGTGTTTAATAGTTGGTTGTCAAAGAAGCGGGACGACTCTTTTACGAGAGGTGATTAGTACAGGCAATATACTTATTTTTGATGAAAACTGGATAGCTTCTTATTTTTATCGGGAAAGATTTCATGCGCACAAATGGAGAGGGTGTGGATGGGAGTATGATGACGAAGACACTAAAATATGGGACGACGGAGTGAGAAGTTTTCTAAAGTATACATATCAAAATTACTTTGAAAAGATAAAAAAGCCACATCATCTCCAATGGGGTATGAAATCCCCTGGTTTGAACATGGCATGTGCCATTCCCTATTTAGCAAAACTTATTGAAAAGCTCCAGTTTGTCTATGTAGTCAGGGAACCTAGAGATACCTTTGCTTCTATGAAGAACTCTAAACAAATGTTGTATAGTTTACCGAACAATTTTTATGGAGATTCTATAAATAGTCCCGATTTGGTTGCTCTCGCAATACGCCCTTACGAATATTGGGGAGAGGTAAACAAAGAAATTCTTTCTCACCGTGAAAAAATGCCTGAAAGATTTTACACACTCTGGTTTGAAAAGTGGATGGATAATCCGGTTTTATATACAAAAGATATATGTGATTTTTTGCAAGTTCCTTTTAATACTGACATGCTGGAACCATTTACAAGGAAAATTTCACAAGCATCCGTAGTCTCAATGGAAAAGGAAGACTTCTATGCAGGTAGATTTGTTACAAAAGCCTCCGCAGTTGGACGTTGGCGGTATGATCTTTCTTCTGAAGAAGTTGACCGCTTAATGAAGAGCTCTGAACATTCGGCACGGATTTTGGGATATCTATAAGTTCCAAGATAAATAGTTTCAGATATTATAATGAGAAACAAGATAACATATCAAGATATTATTAAAATATACAAGGAATTTGAGGTTCCTCTGCATCTTCTTGAACGAGAGGTTTTATCTGAAATAGATGCAAAGGCCTTATGTGATAAGATTACAGAATTACAACCAGAGAACATCTTGGCAGTATGCTCGCCTGTAGGTGTCTCTACTTTGTTAATGGCGGCCTATTCACCCAATCCTGCAAAGATTTATACAGTCATACCCAAGTCGTTTTCTAAGTCTCAGTTGGAACATGAAGATGATCTTTATAATGGTAGACTTTCTATTACCTTGCCAGTATTGAACATACAAGCAGCTGCGAGAGCAGGAGTTGCACATAAGATCATCTGGAATAACAGTTTTTCAGATAATTTGCCCCTTACCTTGACAAACAATAATTCCTCTTTTGAAGTGTGTGGAACTATTCATGAAATCTGCGAAAAATACGGACCTTTTGATTTCATTTTTATTGATTGGCTAAATCATACGGATGCTCTATTGTCAGGACTTGAACTGGCTGTTAAATATCTTAAGCCTGGCGGGGTTATTGCATTTGACAATACATTTAGTACTTATTGGGGGCCGATAGTACGTCGAGCAATATTCAGATTCATGGATTCCCGCAGCGATTTTATTCTTTTTCATGACAGAGATTGGGATTCGCTATCTGATATTGCATTTCTCCAACATTTTCCACAGAGGACCAACTCCTATTCTATAAACGATACATACAATAAAGAATTTTATGAACGATGTATAAAGATGCATTCAAAGACCGTTCCGACAATTGCACAGCTTATACATAGGAGTTATCAGCCTAAAAGCGTTATAGATTTCGGCTGTGGTGCGGGATTGTGGCTTGAAGAATTTATCAAGTTAGGAGTTAATGATGTTAAAGGTATTGACGGGAGTTGCGCTGTAATAGGGGGGGAAAATAAAAAAATATCAGATATGATAACTATTCATGATTTAAGGCAGAAATATATAACAGAAAAGAAATACGACATATGTCTTTGCCTCGACGTGATAGAACATATAGAACCAGAATACGAAAACAACCTCATCTGGTCATGCGTGAATGCCAGCGATACAATCATATTTTCATCTCCCCCACCAGGGCAGGGTGGAGATGGACATGTCAATGAACGCCCAGTTTCTCATTGGGTAGAGAAATTTTATGATTATGGATATGTATTATTTGATGAGATAAGACCTCCCCTTGAGGGTATGACCCATCTTCCTGAAACGACCTACCAATTAAATTTATATGTAATAAAGAGGGTATTCTCGCCAGATAGCGTACGGACTCATGCATTGGATTATTTGTTGAATATACTGAAAGAAAAAGAGAGCCGCATAGAGGATTTATTTCTCCAAAATCTATTTGCGAGGAAACGGATAGAGAGTGAAGTCGGAAAATTAGAAAACCTGGAAGAAGTTTTAAAACAGATTCAAATGGTTGATTTTAAAATACCCAAAGAGCGAATCCTAAAGGAAAAAGGTTTTTGTTACACATTTAATTTTAAAACATCAGCTGGCAAAATGTTTTCACATTTACCATATTATAAAAACTCAAGCATGTATGAAGACGGAAGACCATTAACCAGCGGCAATGCATCGCATGATAATATCCGGAATTTAGGTAAGGGAATGTATTCTATGTGGCATAGTCAAATTTACTTTGCATCTTCTGATAATTCAGATCCGAGAACTAACGGTTATGTATATAGTATTCGTGTTCCATCATATGTATATGTATTAGAAATTCTACCCGAAGAACAAATAAGAAAACTGGCGTTATGAGGTTAACCAGTCTTCACAGTTGCCACTGATAATCGAAAGGCCAGAGAATGTCTTGGTACTATCAGAGAACAAATAGAGGTTGGGAAAGCTAATTATGAGCCTTAAGGTAAAGATTGATCTGCCAATGACGGAGGTCGCCAGGGTATTTAATTCTTACAAAAAGGCTTATGGCACACAACCTACCCCGGAATCCGTATTAACATTTTCTGCGGATTTGAATGACGTCAAACTTGATGACATCATCAGAGAAATTGATCTCCCACCGTACGATTCTCAAGCCTTCAATAAAGCCTTCTTCGAAATGCTGTCGAAGGGGATATCCTATAATGCGAGCTTTATCTACGACATGTTGATCTACCAGCGCTACTGTCGTCCACTGGGTAAATACTGGAAGGGCATGCCGGAGGTGACGCTCCAGGTCGGACCGGGGGGCTCACTGGGGTGTGAGGTACTGTTAAGCATGGCTGGCACAAAGAAGGCCTATACCCTTGATCGTTTCCCATTGCTCAGATTCAATCTTGACAGCTTCATGCAGGTCATTGATAAATTCTCAGAGGTGATCCGACTTACCCATCAGATTAGCGGCATTGATAAATTTCCATATAAGCCGGATTATGAAACGATTAACGAACGGTTTTATCGTATCGGTAATAGCCATATTGAGCACGTTTATCCACGGAGCTTTGAAGAATCAGGTCTTGACAGCGGGATTATCGATTTCCTGTTTTCTCATGCCACATTTGAGCATGTAAGGGCCCCCCTGAAATGCATCAAAGAGATCAGGCGGCTACTGAAGCCGGGAGGGCTTACAGCCCACTGTATAGACTTGCGCGACCACAGAAATTTCGACCACCCCTTAAGATTCCTGCGCGAATCCGATGAATCATGGGAGGAGATTATGAAGGAATATTGTAAATATGACGGTTCAGGATATATGAACAGATGGCGGGCAAGCGATTTCAGGAAAGCCTTTGAACTGGAAGGTTTTGAAATATTGGAATGCAATGCAGAGATGGAAGCGACAGCCCAGGTTATCGAAGCAGAGATGCCGCTCCTTGATAAAAAGTATAGAACCTTCTCAAGAGAAGATTTAGCCGTTACTACATTATTTGTTGTTGCAAGGAAGAATAAATAACCTGCTAAGGTAAATTTATATGTGCGGAATAGCTGGACTTATTTCATTCTCTGGTAAATCTATTAAACGGGGTTTACTCGAAACGATGATGGATGCCCTTAGCCACCGTGGGCCTGACGATGCCGGTCTCTACCTGTCTGAGGATAAGACAGTGGGACTTGCCCACAGAAGGTTGTCCATCATTGATCTTTCTACGGCGGGGCATCAACCGATGTGTAATGAAGATGAAACGGTCTGGATTTCCTTCAACGGGGAAATATTCAATTACCCGGAACTTAAAGAGATGTTAGTTCTTCAGGGACATAAATTCAGGTCCAACTGCGACACCGAGGTGATAATCCACCTTTATGAGGAATATGGTGATGAATGCCTTGACCGGCTCAACGGCCAGTTTGCCTTTGTCATTTGGGATTCGAGGAGGAAAAGGGTCTTTGGAGCCAGGGACCGGCTCGGGATAAGGCCTTTTTACTATTCATGGGACGACGCGAGATTTGCTTTTGCCTCAGAGCTGAAAGGTGTCCTTCCTGCTGCGGGGAAGGGGGATATCAACTATGCGGCTGTAACAGATTTTCTTGTCTTACAGTATATCCCTGCCCCCAATACCATCTTTAAACATATTCATAAACTGGAAGCCGGGACCTCTATTGTAATAGAAAACGGCGTCTTAAAAGTAAGGAGATACTGGAAGCCCCAGCCTCAGGCATGTTTTACACTGTCTGAAGGACAGATAGTGGAAAAGCTGGATACCCTTCTCACAGATTCAATAAAAAAACAGATGATAGCCGATGTCCCTCTCGGCGTATTCCTCTCCGGTGGTGTGGACTCAAGCGCCATTACTGCTTTAATGGCCGGCATATCCGGAACCAATGTAAAGGCATACTCAGTCGGGTTTGAGGAGAAGGATTACAATGAACTAAATTATGCAACACTGGTTGCTGAGTCAATCCCGAATGTGGAGCACCATAAACTTATATTAAAGGCAGACACTGCCTTCAGCATGATACAGGAACTCCTGCAGACGCTGGATGAGCCTTTTGCTGATCAGGCCATTGTTCCTACTTACCTGATGTCCAGATATGCCAAGGAATCAGTTACCGTCTGTCTTTCCGGGGAGGGGAGCGATGAAATATTTGGAGGGTATGACAGGTATTATAACACCATCGAGAGGGTAAAGCTCCTTGGTGAACTAACAAGGTTTACGCCCGATTTGAGGAGCGATATTCATGACAGCACACTTCTCAGGTATGAGAATTATATTGCCAACCTCTGTTCCTTTCATCTTAAGGACCTACCGTCTCTTCTTAACCGGAGTGCAAAGACTTCTGATGATTTTGTAAGAACCAGGTTCAGGGATTTTTACGAAGCTATGGATACAAAAGACGATCTTGAGAGAGTTCAGCGTTTTGATACAGCAACCTACCTGGCTGATAACCTGCTCTTTAAGGTTGACAGGGCCAGCATGCTTGCCTCTCTTGAAGTAAGGGTACCTTTTCTGGATCATGAACTGGTCAATTTCTGCCTTGGTCTTCCCTTTCACCTGAAATATAGGAGTCATATGCAGAAATATATCCTGAAAAAGATGATGATTGGTAAGATCCCCAACGAGGTGATATATCGCAGAAAGATGGGATTTTCTGTCCCCATTTTTGTATGGTTTCAGGATAAATACAACGACTATCTCAGAGACATTCTTCTCAGCAAAAGGGCAAAGGAGAGAAATATCTTCCGTCCCGGGTATGTGGAGGCGATGCTGGATCCAAAAAGAATGGTTGTAGACAGGCACAACTCGTCAAAGCTCTGGTGTCTCCTGATACTGGAAGAGTGGCACAGGAGGTACTATGACTAATTGTAGTTATTGTGGCAGTGAAACAATTCATGTGGTGAACCTTGGTGCCGGGAGGTCAGGCAGTCTTGAGGCAAGGGAATGTTATCAATGCGGTCTGGCCTCACTTTTCCCCTTCCCTGATGCAGAATTTATCCGTCATTCCTTTGAGATTTACCAGAAGCGTTTTCCTGTATACGACAGTAATTTTGAGTGGAAGCTTTTCTTTACGAGGCGCTACTTTAATGACGGGGACAGAGTTCTTGTGATTGGTGCTGATAGCCCGGCAATGGCAGTTGCATTTAAAAAAGAAGATATAGATGTAGTTTATGTAAACCCACTGAATGTTGACTCAATAAGTAGCTTTGCAGATGGAGAGTTTAATGCCGTCTTTATATGGGATGGTCTTGATTTTGTACAAAATATCAAAAGGATGCTGAGCGAAGTTAAAAGAGTTGTTAAGCTCGAGGGATATGTTTCGATACGTGCAAGAGATTCATATTCGAGGGTGAATATCGATCGGGGGGCGGAAAATTTTGCTACAGGTCAGCCAAACTTCATGAGTAGAAAGTTCATACTCAGGGTTTACACGGACTTTTTTAATGATGTTCCACATTTGTTCATGCTGGATACATACAATGACAGCTTCATAGTAACCCTTGGCAAATCCAGACTGAGCGTCTCAAAAAGATACGACATGAAGGTATTGATGCTGGTTCATCATTACCTATTTAGCAAACTTGATGACGCCACTGGGCCGAGGGGCAGGGTTCTGAATACCGTAGATATGCTTGAAAGATACGGTGTCAATGCTGATGTTTCTCTTTCCCTGCGTCCACGGGCCGAAGGATACGATATAGTTCATCTATTTCACAATGCGTGGGAGACCCAGGACGGATTGTCTCAGATGATATCTGCCAGGGAAGATAACGCAAAGGTGGTCGTTTCCACAATATACATGGATCCATCCGAGACCAACTTCGTTATTAATACAATTGAACAGATATTTAAAATCCCGGGGCAGGACGAGCGGGACGCATATCTTAATACACTGGCACAGGGAAAGTTGAGGGCAGGGAAGCTTAGTCAGGATATGCGTTTCTATGCAAAATGGAACATAGAAGAGGACCAGAGGGCCCTCCTTGAGATGGCGGACCGGCTGCTTTGTTTTTCCTACACGGAGATGCGTCAGATGAGCCTTAACCTGAACAGTACCCGTCCATTTTCCATAGTCTGCAACTCAGCGAATGATGAGACCTTTGGCGCCATCGGGCCAGAGGCTTTTGTTCAGCAATATGGTGTGAAAGACTTCGTTATAGCAGCCGGTCATGTGGAGTGGAGGAAGAACCAGTTGATGCTCCTCTATGCTCTACGTGATAATCCAGAGATCCCTGTTGTTGTTGTGGGCGCCAAGACGGATGACGGTTATCATGAACTTTGCAAACTATGGGCCCATAAAAACACCATCTTTATCTCTCAGCTCAAGCATAGACATCTTGCCAGCGCATTTGCAGCAGCAAGGGTCCATGCACTGCCAAGCTGGATAGAAGGCATTGCCCTATCAACTATTGAGGCGGCCATGTGCGGATGCACGCCCGTTGTTGCGGACAGGGCCGGGGAGATCGAGTATTACGGCGAATACGGTTATTACGCTAATCCTGGTTCGGTGGATCACATCAGAAGCTCTGTAATAAGGGCGTTCCGCAATCATACGCCCGAAATACGGGCAAAGACATCCGAATATATAAAAGTTCGTTATACATTCAGAAAAGCAGTGGAAATGACTATTGATGCATATAAAAAAACCCTGGGAGGCGGTGAGTAGGCCTATATGAAGATACACGTCCTTTATCACGGGTTTTTATCACCTCTTAATGAGAGACTTTCCTCGACATTTGAGAGGTTGAGCAATAATGGTGGACACCCTATTTCCTTCTATGACCTTTCCACATATGATGCTACATATCTCTCCGGTGTTAATGCCTTAATATTTTCAAATCTGACAGATAAGAAAGCGCTGGAAATTGCTGATGAGGCAAGGCAGCGAGGGATCTATATAATTTATGACAGTTCCTTTGGAGATGACGTGCATGATGTGCGGGCACATAATTTACGGGATATGATTCTGAAAAAGGCAGATAAAGTCACTTCTGCAGATGAATCTGTAGCTTTATACCATAAACATATCAGGGATGTTCTTACAGTTATCGGGAATGGAGACCATGAAAAATGGAGTGAAGTCATTGACTCCATCGCACATTCTGTTCAAAGGCATAGGGAAGACGCCGGGAATCGTAAAAAGAGGATTTTCTTTGTCTCTCCCACCTTAATGTGGCCCCATCATTACATATCTGACATTCTGGTAAAGAATCTTATGGATATGGGTCATTCAGTTCAACTGTTTACATTAAAGCCTACTAAATTTCACAGAGAAACCATCTGCCGGTTTAAAGATTTCGAACCTGATTATGTAAATAGCGTCCTTGGATATGCCGAGGATCTTTGGAAGTTGCCGCTCCTTATTGACAGACATCAACCTGATCTGGTACTCACTGTCCAGGGGTATATGATCCCAAGGCAGATATTGGCTGAGATAGGGCGAAGGAAGGTCCGTTCATCGGTCTGGTTTATGGATGAGCCTTATGATGCTTCAAGGAGCAGTTCTTACGGCAGATATTTTACTCATGTTTTTCTCCAGGATAGTTCCTCTGTGAGCTATCACAGGCATCATGGTAATCCGGCATCGTTTTATCTCCCGCACGGTTGTGACCCTGCGGGTGTTCATGTAAGGGGAAGGGAAAAGGAGGTCTTGCTTAACGACGTCGCTCTGGTGGGTACCCCATTTCCTGCACGGATGATGCTGGTAAAGCGAATGCTTGATGCAAATATCAAGGTTGCTGTGGTCGGCAAAGGTTGGAAGGAATTTGCTGATGGATTGCCGGCAGCTTCCAGGGCAATGCTTTCAGTGAATGAAGGTACTATGTCACTTTCAAATGCAGCTTCTTTTTACAGGCAATCTAAGATCAATATCAATGTCCATCGGAGCGAGGAAGATTTTTCCACCAATCCCGGGACCTTTAGAGCCGTGAGTCCCAACTGCTCTATGTTTTATATACCAGGTTCCAGTGGATTTCAACTGGCAGATTCCGGAAGAGAAGAGACGAAGGATTTCTTTGTTCCAGGCAAAGAGATCATTCTCTTTAATTCTCCGGATGAGTGTGTTGAGCTGGTACGCCACTATCTGACGCATGATGACAAGAGGCTGGGGATAGCAATGGCCGGATATGAAAGGGTTGTAAGAGCGCATACCTATTCTCATCGCCTAGACAGGATGTTGAAGATGATAGATGAAACAGATGAAGTCTCCTTTGATTCAGGACATACGAGGATCGGTTATCTCAATCTATTGGGTGACTTCCCGGACTCATCAGATCAGATCTGCGAAGGAAGCAGCCATGCTGTCCTGGTTGACAGAAACTCTGCCATAGATCTTTCAGAGAGGATTAAACAGATTAGGATTGACCCCCTGGCCGGATTTGCAAGTGCCATTAACACGGCCGTACTTGAGATACCATCTGATTTTATTATTGCCGGCGGTATGGGACTTTGGCAATCCAATAACAGCATGGAAGAGATCCTTAAGTTATTTTACAAGGACCTTTACCTCGGCATGGTTCTCTTCAAGGACTCTAAAGGCAGCAGGATCACTGGATTTGTCATGCCTGTCAGGACCGTTATGGATTCTGGGAGCTTTAGATACGGAGATGTCACTAAATCTATACTGGATATGCGTTATCGCCTGGAGGACATGGGCCTGGTCGTTCAGGAAGTCTCTCTCGATTCTCAGCCTGTTGATGGAACTCCTTTTTCAAAGGAGTTGTCAGAAGACGGAAAGAAGTTTTTGCTTGACTGGACCAATGATCCTGAATCCAGGATTAAGGCCCAACGGTTGCTGTCAGTTGTGTTCGACAACCAGGAGAAGGTGAGTGTGGAGGATTCCAAGTCTATAATCCGCAAGGCCATTCAGATTTGCCCATCATTTAGAAAGGGGCGCACACAGCTGGGTGCGCTTCTCCTAAAGGATGGAGAGTTTTCTGAGGCCAGGCTGCACCTTAAGACTGTATGGGAGTTGGAAAGGGATAATGCTCCGTCAGCCCTACTATACTCGCTTTCTTTATTTATGAGCTCTGATTTTGAAATGGCACATTTGGTGCTCGATGGCGTGTTGTCAGGAGATTCGACACCTTCTCAAAAAGCTACTGCCTGGTATCAGAAAGGTCTGATTCAGAAAAAAAGGAACCAATTAGAGGATGCTCAAGGTGCATTCACGAAGGCGCTTGAACTCGATCCATCCCATTTTAATTCCATGCAGGAATTGGCTCTTATCTACAATAGTATAGGGCAGAGCGAAAATGCCCTGCAAATACTTCGTACAAAACTTCACTTCACCGATGATGCGCCCACAATGAACGATATAGGGGTTATCTCCTGGCAATCAGGTAAAAAGGAAGAGGCTTACAAATGGCTGATAAAGGCGCTTAAGAAAGACCCTTCAAACAGGGATGCTGTAATAAATGTTTACTCAGTCGGGACCGACCTCGGTTATCAGGGAAAGTTAAAGGATTCCATAATCACATATCTCAGTTTACGCCCTGGTGATGCTGAAGTGGCAAAGCTTCTACAGTCTATGTAGAGATAATTTATGACTATTGAAAATGTTTTTACTATATCAGTTGTTGAAACAAAGAGCGGAAGGCCTTCTATGAGGCTGGTCTTAGGTGATGGATCCCAAAAAGCAGTCCACAGTATATATGATCCGGAGGCTGAGGCAAAGACTATTGTGGATGCCTTTTCATTTGACGGTCAAGGTATCCTTATCATCTTAGGATTGGGGCTTGGATATCATCTGGCAGAACTCGCGGAGAGGTTTCCTGAAGCTACAATAATAGTTGTAGAGGGTAGTCCTGAGATATATGAACTTGCCAGGAAACATGGAAATATTGGTGAGGTAAAAGTTCAATCCTCTCCTATAGGGGGAGAGGATCAGGGTGTGGGGGAAGAGCGGGTTAGATTCATAGTTGGACTTCCTTCTGATGAGGCTATAAAGGAGATTACCAGATTTCAGATGAAGGCCGGAATGCCTCCCCTTGCCTTTTTCCCCTTTTTACCGGCCATTTCAGCTTTCCCTGGTTACTACAATCCTATACTTACCTCCCTTAACAAAACGATATCAGTCAGGCTCTGGGAGAGGCTCAGATACCCTAAGTTTAAAGAGGAGACATCGAAGTTCGCCCTTATAGATTTTGGTTATTTCCTAACTGCTGAGGTGGAAAAGGCTATAAGACGACTTGGTCACAAGGTCGCAAAGGTTCCTGTAAAGAAAGGCGAGGATGGAGAGGTCATTGTGTCGCGTTTGTTGAGCAGCATCCTTGAGTTCAAACCAGATATGTTCCTCACCATAAACCACCTTGGATTTGATGAAGATGGGGTCTTAACATCTTTTTTTAAATCAATAGAGATGCCTGTGGCATCGTGGTATGTTGACAGCCCGAATCTTATTGTCAAGGCATTTGACAAGAATGTGTCTCCCTATGTCGCTCTCTTCTTATGGGATAAGGGATATATAAGCGATATGAAGGCTATGGGTTTTGAGCTAGTCGAATATCTTCCTCTTGCTACGGATAACGACGTGTTTAAACCTCTTAACTTAAGTCAGAAGGATATAAAGAGATTCAGTTCAGATGTCGGTTTTGCAGGCAACTCTATGGTTGAGCCGGTAGCTGAAAATCTGGAAAAGGTACCATTTCAACTGCGTTTCATTGTCGAAAGGTTAGCACAGTACATAAGTTTCTCACACGTATCTTTCGATGAGTCACTGAGAACATTAAATATTGATGAGGAAGAAATAATAAAGGCCCTTCCTGTCCAGGAGAGGCTCGATCTTGAGGCCGCTGTTCTCTGGAGATCAACACTTTTGTACAGACTCTCCTGTATAGAGAAGCTTAAAGAATTCAGGCCGGGGATACACGGGGATAAAGGCTGGCATGAACTCTTAAGCAGAGATTTCAGTGTCAAACATCCGCTGAACTATTACAGAGAACTCCCCCTTTTTTACAATGCCTGCAAGATAAATTTCAACGCTACTAATCTGCAGATGGGAAGCGCCGTTAATCAGAGGGTCTTTGATGTCCCTGCGTGTGGGGCATTTCTTTTGACTGATGATCAGGATGCGTTAGGAGAGCTCTTCGATATAGGTAAGGAGGTTATAACCTATAGAAACATGGAGGAGATACCAGAACTTTTAAAGTATTACCTGAACAATGCGCTGGAGAGAAAGCGAATAGCTGAACATGGAAGAGAAAGGATAGTAAGGGAGCATACATATGTCCACAGGATAAAGATATTGATTGACAGCATGAAGAAGCGATATTCCTGAACTGGTGGGTTTGGAGGAATTTATGAAAATATCCATTTCAATGATTACACTGAATGAGGAAATAAATATAGCAAGGGCGCTGAGCTCATGTACATTTGCCGACGAAATTGTTGTTGTTGACGGCGGGAGTACTGATGGCACGCTGGATATACTCAGGTCTCACGGAAAGGTAGTGCTGATTCAACATGCATGGGAAGGCCATTTTGGGAAGCAGCGGCAGATGTCTCTCGATAATTGTACAGGCGACTGGGTGGTGCGCCTCGATGCAGATGAGGCATTTTCTCAGTTCTTTGAAGAAAATATAAGAACCCTGCTTGAATCAACTCCACTTGACATTACAGGTTATTTCATCCGCCAGTGTAATCTAATTGGAAACGAAAATTATTATTCAAAGGGAGCGGATGACTATGAAAATATTCCGAGGATTTGGCGAAATCTCAGGGAGGTCAAATGGGAGGGGCAAGTACATGAAATGTTGAGGGTACCTTACGGGTGGGTAGACAAACACTGGGATGCATACGTTGTCCATTATGGTTTCCTCGATAAGGAAAAGCTCTGGAAAAAAAGTGAGCAATATTCACAAATTGATAAAAGTGGTTTCAATACACCAGAAGAACTTGTTTACAGAGAGTATGATGTCCAGTTCAGACCTCTGAGGTCTAATGTCAGCACTTGGGTGCCACCATATCCTTCTGAAAAGATTTCCGAACTTCCCAGGGTTGCAATATTAAGAGGGCCTAATCTTAATCTCTGGGAGATGCAGAACTATGAACCGCTGTGCAAATCCTTTGATATAACCTCATATACGACAAATCAACCAAGTTTTGACATATCCCATATAACCCTTCCGGTGGTTAAACTTCCCCCCCATCCACAAAATCCTGCTTATATGGTTGGTCTTGAGGCAGAACTCCTGGATAAAGATATTATTTATACAGCTGATATTACCTGGATATTTACATATCAGGCTGCAATGATGAAGCAAAAATTTGGAAAGAGGATCATTGCACTTGAGTGGGAAAATATCCCCTTTGCCTATGAGGAAGATGAGCAGGTGAGAGAGATGAAGCGGTTTAACCGGCAGATGGTGGATCACTTTGTTGCCGTGACCGAAAGAGCAAAAGATGCCCTGATAATAGAAGGGGTACCGGAAGACAAGATAACTGTCATTCCAATGGGGATTGATGTAAACAGGTTCAGGCCGGATGACGAGGCAAGATGGAGGTTAAGAAAAGAATTTGGCATCGGCATAGAGGAACGAGTTGTGTTATTTACAGGTAGAATGGTTTGGGAAAAAGGCATTTATGACCTGCTATACGCTGCAAAATTGGTTACCCAGGAGGAAAGTGTTAAAGATGTTCACTTCAGGTTTGTAGTCATTGGAAAAGGATCTGAATCATCTGGGATTAAAAGCAGGGTTGAGGAGCTTGGTGTTGGCTCAGTGGTTACATTTATAGAGGGCTATCCTTACCACAGGATGCATGAAATGTATAACATGGCCGATATATTTGTTCTTCCAAGCATCTCTACCAGAACATGGAAGGAACAGTTTGGGATGGTTTTGATAGAAGCCATGGCCTGCGGTCTTCCGGTTATATCAACTCTTTCAGGCTCGATTCCGGAAGTGGTGGGCGATGCTGGAATATTAGTGCAATCCAATGATCCGAGAGGGCTTTTTACTGCGATCATGAAACTTTTAAAAGATGACACATTGAATAAAGAGTTGAGTATAAAAGGAAGGGAGAGGGCTATTAACGAATTTGACTCACAAAAGATAGCCCATAAATTCAATCTTCTATTTGAAGAACTGGTGCAGTCCTCTTTTAGAGGAGCGGTTCAGGAATTAGCATGTTATACCGGGGTATATGTTGATGAGGTTATAAGTCGTATAAAGGGCGTTTATGCCCAACAGATTAAAGATTGGGGTGGTCTCTCTAAAGGCATGTTGACTCAGGAAAAGGTCAACGAGTTTTACATCAATACGGATTCATATCTCTTTGATCTGGTCCAATACAATTATGAGAATCCCATGTATATGCAGGGGATTGATGAGATAACCAAATTTTGTCGGCAAGTCTCCTCTGAACGTGGAAAGCTTAACATTCTTGATTTTGGCGGCGGGATAGGGAGTCAGATCATCAATCTGTCCAGGATAAGTGGTATGCAACTTAATTATGCGGATATTCCCGGCAAGACCTTTAATTATGCAAAATGGCGGTTTGAAAGAAGGGGTCTTGATGTAAATATGTTTGATGCATCCAGGGATGATTTCCTCGGTTCAAATAGATTTGATGTTGTGATCATGCTGGATGTGGTTGAACATTTGGTGGAACCGGAGAAAACCGTCAAATACCTGATTGAACATATAAACACTAATGGTTATTTAATTATGTTTGCCTCATTTTTTAATAACAATGGTGAGGCCGGATGGCATCTGAATGTGGAACGTTATACCAACGAAGGGTTTTATAACATTGTAAAAGAAATGGGTCTGGAAATGTTGAATAGCGCGCCACTCAGGTTTTTCAGAAAGGCATTTGAAGAGTCGGCAGATCTGATAGCTGAGATTGATGCCGCCATTGCAGAAGGAGGGCTTGCAGAAGCCAGGGGATTTATAGAATCGTATTTAGAGCTGCATCCCCTTGATTTGTCAACGCTTGTCAAATATGCTGAGGTATGTTTTAAACTTAGTGATTACGATACTGCCCTGGATAATTTAGATAAGGTGTTATTGTTCAATAAAGATATTGCAGGAGCGGCAGAACTCAAAAGAAAGATAGAAAGCTATGTATCATATAGCGCTGGAGAAAAAGTGATTAACGATTCGACGAGTCATAATCAAAAAGGAATAGATAAGGCAATTGACAGGGATTACTTTCGTCAGGTAAGAAAAGAAGTAGAGGCTCTTGTACCCGGGGAAGCCATGAGGATTCTTGATGTGGGTTGCGGAGAGGGTATACTCGGGAAAAGGTTGCTGGATAAAGGGGCTGTGGAAGTTGTTGGTATTGAAGTTGATCCTATGGTGAGTGAAAGGGCAAAAGAGAACCTGTCACGGGTTTTACACGGGGATGTCTCATCTCTGGAACTACCTTTTGATGATGGCTATTTTGACTGTATTATATTTGCCGATGTACTGGAACACCTGAAGGAACCATTGGTAACCCTCAGGAGATTCAACCGGTACCTTGCTGATTCCGGCACCATTATCGCAAGCATTCCGAATGTAAGGTATTACGGGGTAATAAACATGCTGGTGGAAGGGCAATGGAAGTATCAGGACTATGGTATTCTCGATAGAACCCATCTGCGATTTTTTGCGAAGAAAGATATAGATTCCCTGTTTGAGGAGGCAGGATTTGAGATAACGGGGATAACTGCCAATATTGATCCTCTTTACACTTCTTTGAATGACCCGCTTTCAGGAGAGATATCCTTTGGAAGGATGAATCTCAAGGGGCTGTCACATGAAGAGCTGAAAGACCTCTTCGTGATTCAATACCTTGTAAAGGCAGAAAAGTCTGGAAATAAAAAGGTGTATAATGCCCTGAATATAGCAACCGATTCCGAAGATCTCGGTAAGGCCATTGATATCTTAGAGGGGTATTTAGAGGAACATCCGGCTGATACAGATTTTCTTTACCGGCATGCAGATATCTGCTACAGGCTTGGTCAGCTTGATAAATCACTCGACAGTATTGATAAACTTCTCCTCTTTGAACCGGAAAGAAGTGATGCAATTGAGTTTAAAAGCATAATCAGTATGGTATCTTCAAAAGGAACAACTTTTTAACAGCATTATAGATAAGCATTACGTGCAATGGGGGAAGATAATTTAGAAAGTTATGTCTGGCACTAATCCCATATTCGATAAAAATATAGAGGTCATGAAGAATAATGACCCTGCGCTTGCATCTGCAGTTATGGAGGTAAATCTCAGTGATGATCTGAAACTGCATGTATCAAAGACAGGGAAACCTTCGATGAAGATAGGGGATATCACCCTGCACAGCCTCTATGACCCTGAGAAGGAGGCTTCCGTGTGGCTTGAATATCAGAGGGAAAAGGTTGAAATGGGTTCTGCTGTTGTCGTCCTCGGCCTTGGACTTGGGTACCATGTTGCCAGGCTTTGCGAGCTCGATATTTGCCGTATATCAGGGATGGATATAATTGTCTTTGAGCCGAGACTCGATGTCCTGAAAACCGCCCTGGAAAATGTTGATTTAACTCATGTCCTCTCAAGAGTAAAACTGGTAACAGGGGATAGTATACCCGTGTTGCCAAAAGGCTTTACTATATTAGAACACAGTCCCTCTATTACGATAAGTGAATCCTTTTTTAACAGCCTCCTTGCGAAACTAAGATTACGCCAATCTGTGAAGAGTGGTTTGAAGATAATGGTGGTAGGGCCTATATACGGCGGATCTCTCCCGGTTGCAGGATACTGCGTCTCTGCCTTGAAAAAACTGGGTCATCAGGTTGATTATGTTGACAACAGTAAGTATAACGATGTCTTTCAGTCAATCCCTGGGATAACAGGTGAAAAGGCACATCAGAATCAACTGCGCTCCATGTTTATCTCCTTTCTGTCTGAGGTCGTTATAGCAAGGTGTGCAGAGTTCAAGCCAGACCTCGTGTTTGCCCTTGCACAGGCCCCTTTAACAGAAGGAAGTCTGCAGAAGCTTAAAGAGAACAGGATACCCACCGCCTTCTGGTTTGTTGAGGACTTCAGGTTTATGAACTACTGGGAGAGTATAGCGCCCCTTTATGATTATTTCTTCACCATCCAGAGGAATCAGTTCTTTGACAAATTAGCCGCTATGGGTATTAGAAACTACTCATATCTTCCTCTGGCTGCTTCTCCGGATGTTCACCGGAGGCTTGACATGTCAAAGAAAGAAATTGATACCTATGGAAGTGATATATCCTTTGTAGGGTCCGGCTACCACAACAGGAAGTTTTTCTTCAGCGGACTGCTTGACTTTGATTTTAAGATATGGGGGAGCGAGTGGGATGTTGGCCTGCCATTGCTGGGACATATTCAAAGAGGTGGTGAATGGATAGATACAGAAAAGTCCGTAAAGATATTTAATGCCTCAGGGATAAACATTAACCTCCATTCTTCCACATATCACGAAGGGGTTAATCCTTACGGTGACTTTATCAATCCAAGGACATTCGAGATAACCGCCTCCGGATGTTTCCAGTTAGTGGATTACCGGTCTGAGATGTCTGAACTCTTCAATATAGGTAAGGAGATTATTTGCTTTAAAGATCTGAATGATGCAAGGGAAAAAATCAGATACTATCTCAATAACCCTGATGTAAGGGCTGAGATATCGGCAAGAGGCAAGGAAATGGTCTTAAGAGAACATACTTATGAACAGAGGATGGAGAAGATGTTTGAGTTTATCTTTGAAAGGGGATATGAGCGTCCTTCATGGGATTCAGGAAAAGAAGATGTGGAAGGGCTTATGGCAAAGGCCGGCACGTATACTGAACTTGGCGGGTATCTGGAGCGGTTCAGAAACAGAGGTGCGATCACTATATCTGATATAGTTGATGATATGGCGTCCGGCGTGGGTGAACTTTCGAAACCGGATAAAATATTTGTATTGATAAATGAGATTGGTAAGCAGTTTGCTGCAAAGAAGGATTGATCAATGAAAAATGTCCTTATAATAAATCTGACACGTATGGGAGATCTTGTTCAAACTACTCCTGTGATGGCAGGTCTGAAAGACGCCTACCCTGATGTAAGGATTACGCTGCTGATAAACTCCGCATTTGCAGAGATATGTAACTACATCCCGTTTGTAGACAGGCTCATAAGCTTCAATATGGATGGATTCATAGTGGGAGGGCGTGGTGAGTTTCCAGGTCTTGTCAGTAAATACAGGTACATGGAAGAGACGTTGACGGAGATTAATAGTGTTGAGTATGACTGTGTGATAAACTTCACTCATACCGCGGTTAGCGCAGCCATCATGTCCCTTATCAGGGCGAAGGAGTTCAGGGGATTTATTGCGGATAACAAAGGGCATTCCCTGATAAAGCATCCATGGTTAAGGTATTTCTTTAACATTATCCCTGGAAGGATATACAACCCTTTTCATCTATGTGACATATACATTAAGGCCGGAGGGGCCACTCCAAAAGAGAAAGGTCTTTTCCTTGATGTACCGGAAGATGCCTTTGAGACGGCAAGGTCGGAATTACGTAAATCTGGGATCAGGGATGGCGATCTTGTAATAGGATTTCAGCCAGGGGCAAGTGACAGGAACAAGATGTGGGCCACAGAACGATATGTTGAGCTGGCAAAGAGATTAACGGGCAGGCTTGGGGCAAAAGTTTTAGTCTTTGGTTCAGGCAGCGAAAGGGCGCTGGGTGAAGAAATAAAGATGGGAGGGGGAAGCGATGTAATAGATATGGTCGGCAAGACATCGCTGAAGGAGCTTGCTGCCTTCCTTAAGTGCTGTAATCTTCTTGTTTCTAACGATTCAGGTACAATGCATATTGCCACCGCTGTGGGGACAAGGGTTATAGGGATCTCACTCGGTGCGGCCTATTTCCGTGAGACCGGCCCATATGGGAAAGGACATGCAGTAATAGAATCCACTGTCCCTTGCCACCCTTGCAGCTTTCATGTTAAATGTCAGGACATGATCTGTAATGACACGGTCAGTGTTGATGGTGTCTACAGGATTATAGAGATGACTTATAACGACAGTTGTTTAAAGGAGGTTGATGACTCCCCTTTCTGGGAAGGTATGCAGGTTTATGAGGCACTCATTTCTGATGATGGATTATTAGAGTATGTACCAATGATCAAACGGCCTGTGACCAGGGATAACTTTTTCCGGCAACTTTACAGAATGGTGTGGTTGCAGACCCTTGACGGTAATGATAATACCATTATCCCGATGAATCCCTCTAAATCCCTCCATCCCCCCTTTGAAAAAGGGGGGATAATTAATGATGAGATTGACGCCCTCAGGAGGCTTAAGGAATTGGGCGGGAGGGCACTTGAAAAAGTTAGCCTGATTGCGGAGGAGGCAAAGAGGGAAAATTCTGATATTGCAAAGATTAAAGATATCTGGGCGGATGTGCCACTTATTGATCAGAAGATAGAGACCATTGGCTTTACCAATATTGCCCTGCGTCCCATTGTGATTTACTTTAAGTTCGGGAGAGAAAGTCTCGAAGGTGCAGACGTAGCAGTCTTAGCCGGAGCAGCATGTACCCTATACAAAAATCTTATAAACCAGACATCTGCAATGATTCAACTTATTGAGCAGTTTAACAACAATAGCAATTTAACATTAGAAAGGAGAGAAATATGGCAATCATAGATGTTAAGAAAAAGGAGGAATTACTGACTGCTATAACTGATGGCATTATCAGCACCTGTGAGAGTATTGGGCAGATCAGCGCCAGATTAATGGATTGTGCCAATTTTCTCAGGATTGAACAAACTGAGAGGGTCTTTAATGACATTTCAGTCTCGATGGACAATCTCAGTGACCTTATGGATTTTGTCAGGGAATTGAGAAATGGTCTGGAACAGTATGAAATCTCCTCGGAATCCCTTTCATCCTGGAATAAATCCGTTGATATCTTCAGGGAGATGCTCACTGCCTTTGAAGGAAAGGATTGGATAACCCTTGCGGACCTTATAGAGTATGAGTTGAACCCACTTCTATTAGAAGGTAAAAATGGTTTATCTGAACTTAAAGAAAGATTGGTGGAAAAATAGATAGACGGGACAGGGTGGTGCTTGCATTGAGCCCTTCGGCTACGCTCAGGGTCAACTCCGCGAAAAAGGTCCCGTCTATCCACATGGTATTGTATAGCTTCTTCATGCCGCATTGTCATGTTCTGCCCATTTTTGTCTCAAGCCCTTTCTCCATATCGTAAGCCCTGCTAAGCCTGAGCCAACGAGTGCCAGCGTTCCTGGTTCAGGAACGCTGCTCGATGTGGCAGGCACCCACTCTGCAATGCCAACACTGCTGCATGTCAAACACCACCAGTCATTCCATTTGCCAGGGGATCCCCAGTTCATGATAGCTGCGTTTTCACGTGTATAGCCGTTTGGTTCTGAGCCAGGCACCCAGTTTGTATACGTCGCAAGCTCACCACTTACCCAGACCCAGTTGCCTTCAATATCGAAATCGTTAAACCCAATCCAGTAGAGGGTGGATGAGTCAAAATTGCTGTTTAACCACTCCTGCTCATTGGCATCATTGATAGTGACAAGATGACCGCCAAGTGTTAATGCATTGGCTTCTGCTGTATACCAGTCACCCGTTACGGTGTCATACCAGTGGCCGGTAGTGTCATTAAAGATTGGCGCTGCACTGGCATAGGCTGAAAATACGAAGAGTATAGACAGGGTAATAAGTAAAACAGGTAACCTTTTCATTATTATCACCTCCTTTCTTTCATGGTTTTTGAATCGTTATTGAGATGATTAAAAGCAAGGCATATACCACGTTTTATTTATCTCTTGAACATACTGAATTATCAGGAGAATCATCCTGAGGAGGTGTAAAGTATGTTATTAAGGATGCCCGCAATAGTGTGCAACTTGCATGATTTTATTTAATGTACATGCCTGGCACTCGTTTTACTTGTGGGATAAATCGTTTTGAGTTAGAATCAAGAAGAAAAACAGGACAGGTGAGGGATTATATTGAATATTAATGCAGAATTACAACAGTTTTATGGCGATGTAATGCAAAGTCTCGCGGCTTTCCAGCGTATCGTTGCAACGCTGAATAAAAAATCTGATGTAAAGGCAATATGTGAAGAGGTTGTAAAAATTCTGTCTGATGAGCTTGGCCTTGAACATTGTTCGATAATGCTTCTGGATGACAGTGGTAACTACGTAGTAAATCAGGCAGGTGTTTCGCCTCCTGATACTGCCAGAAATGAGGAAGTCTATAACAGGGCATTCAGAGTGGGAGAAGGTGTTGCAGGTATGGTTGCAAAAAACAATACCCCTATACTCATTTCAGACGTGGATAACGATGTCAGATTTATGAAATTAAAGTCAGCAGTTGACATAGGATCATTACTCTGTCTGC
>Ga0209324_10000530_pt1 | contig 26774 bp, 50 predicted proteins | sample Rifsed19ft3_FD_184015 | JGI IMG/M metagenome (GOLD analysis project Ga0209324, IMG submission 184015) | Soil microbial communities from Rifle, Colorado, USA - sediment 19ft 3 (version 2) | ecosystem: Environmental > Terrestrial > Deep subsurface > Rock core/Sediment | place: Rifle, Colorado...
AGATTGAAATTCGAGTGCTAGGAAAAGTTGCTACTATGCTCTATAGCTACAGTGAGCAAACGCTACTTTGTCTATTGGGGTGCTCTGATGAGCCTCATTTATCTTATATATAGCATTAGTGGTCTTATTTAGTGACCTGTATGGTAGGTCTTAATGTCGTGATTCAATTTAGATTAATTATCTCCATGAGATATAGGATAGAGAATGGACTAATGAATGAAAATAAATACTGATGCATTAAGAGATACATTGACAATATTAGGAGGCGTTATTAAAGAAACTCTGGATATTGGAGATTATAGAATAACTGTAATAATAGAAAGAAAGGTGGACGATAAAAGTGGTATTATTATAGAGAATATGATAGTTGAGAAAAGATTTAGTGGATTGCAAATAGGAACTATTATTCGAAGATTTAAAGATATGATGAATAAGATAAGATTTGATTAAGATATGATGAATAAGATAAGATTTGATTTAGATATGATGAATAAGATAAGATTTGATTAAGATATGATGAATAAGATTAAGATTTGATTATTGGATATAAAAATGGATCAAGAAAATTTAATATGCAATTTAGATGAAACAAAAGAATTCATTAAAAGGGTACTTAAACCTCTAGAAGACGATGAAGTTTATATATTGTTATTAAATGCTAGGAAGAAATGGTGTCCAGAATTATCTAGAAGCGAAGAGATCATGTATAGAGATCTAATTAGGGACAATGTTTTAGATGGAATTTTAAGAAAAATAAGAAGGATTGGTTGTGCGAGTAAAGGAACATTTGTCGATAGAAATACATCTAAAGAAATTGATATTGGATGTATGGCCCTATATATACTTCTCGATCCGAGATCAACTCTCAAAGGTTATGGAGAATTTATTGGAAATATCAATAAGTGGATTTATGAATCCTTTAAGGGAGAGTCCAAGAATTTAGAATTTTATAGAAGAATGGATATTAAACTTTTCAGTGCCATTCATAAGAATAGATCCAAGGGGATATATTTCGTTATTGATATTGACAAAAAAGATGAAGATCTATTAGATAGAATTATTGGACCGTTAGCTGGTAATATTAGATGGGTGAGTGAGACACATGGGGGATATCATATTGTGATAGATAGAAGTTATGAAACCGGTATGATAATATACCCAGATATGGTTGGTATGGAATATGTTGATATTCTTAAGGACCCGACTACGCCTCTTCCTGGAACTTTACATGGAGGATTTAAGGTTGTTGGGATAAGAAGAGAATTGTGGAATAAATAATATGTTGGAAGTTATAAGCAAAGATGATGTGGTAATCAGAAATTTTTTTCCAGATAACTATTATGAAGGGAGAATATGCTGCAAATGTAAAAATAGTAAAACATATATAAGATCAAACGGTAATCCTCTATGGTATAATTGTATTTGTGGCAAAGATAGTTGTACAGGGTATTTATGTATGAAATGTAGGTTAAAAATTGTGGCAAAATATCCTGATAGTAACCGTAATGCTATGAAATCTATTGCAAATTACCGTATTGGGAATGTTAGGAAGGACAGTGATTATGGTATATCTATGATATCTCAAGCTGTCGTCGTCAAGATTTTTAAAATAGAAGATCTTACGATAAAAGAGAATAATTTTAAATATTATATTGATGCAGAGAGTAATGAACACGGTAAGATTGATGTAAAAAGTTCAACTCTACAACAGTATGGTATATATGATTTTGTGAATAGAATGAAAATAGATTGCGATACATATATTTGCCTAGGATACGATAGACATAGAAGAAATATTGATAATGTTTATGTCATACCAAATGAAGAATGGATAAGTAAACTCAGACATCTTTGTATTCCAAAGAATCCTAGTAGAACATCGAAATACGATAAATTTAAAGTTGATTCAAGTCCTTATAATAGGGCATTTAGTGATTTAATGATATTTCTTAAGGATAAGACGTACTTTGGCGTTGAAGACATAAAGAAATGGTTGAAAGATTAATATGGCATTCCTGGGATAAATAATTGGTTGAAATTTTTTGAAACGGATGATTCTAGGTTATTAGTGTAAAAAAAGAATGGTGTAAGAGGGAAGAAAATGAATGAAGAGACTAAACAGAAAATGGAAAAATTAAATCGACAGTTGAAAATGATATCTTATAAAGGAGAAGAAATTGGTATACAGGTCTTAAATCAAGAAGAAAGTCATTCGTCCAAATGCGATTTTTTAAAAGAAGAACCTATTGGTCATAGGGAACATTATTCTGGAAAAAGGATATACAATGCTACCTGTCATGGTGGATTATTCAGGTCAGGAAAGGATGGTATAATAATAAACGCTGATGTTCAAGGCGGATATAACATAATCAAAAAAGCAATCCCGAAAGCTTTTACGAATCTTCAAGTAATAAGATCGGAAGGGATAGAGGGTGTCGGGCTACATCCAATGAGAATTAATCCTTTGATATATTAATATCAAAATGGATTAATATCTTTTGAATAGGATTGTATGTTAATAGTTTTAATAGCCTTATTGGTAGGTAGACTGCTATGATAATGAGAAATAATGAGAATAAAATATGGTACTTAAACAGACATTCATTATAAATTCAGATCTTAGAATGGGTAAAGGTAAGGTTGTTGGACAGGCTGCTCATGCCATCATTTATTATATGGATGAGATTTTGTTGTACATTGAAGGAAAAGCTCCTGAAAATAAAAGACTTTTTGAAAGATTTCTTGTGTGGAGAGAAGAAGATCATGGGTTGATGAAAAAGATTGTATTAAAAGCTACGCAAGCGGAGATGCAAAAGATATTGTGCGAATTGGCAATTAGAAAAATTGAAACATTTGCTGTATATGATAGGGGGTTGACACAAATATCTGAAGGTAGTTTCACATGTATCATCGTAGAACCTTTGGAAGAAGAAATATATGACGAGTTGTTCAGACATCTAAAATTGTTATAAAAAAGTGATGCAGTCACGATGTCTGATATATTTTGATATTGTATGATGAAAGAACAATAGAGTAAATGAGTGATATGGTAAGATATCAATATTTTATTGATATTTATAGAGATAGTAAGCTTTATTGGTGATAACATGGTTACGTCTGAGGAACTTTTTGGCAAAAGAGAGAAAAGGAAAGATACTGTAAAACCTTTGATTGAAGAGATGAACACATTTTCTAAGTATCAGGATTATGAAAAGGCAAAAGAGACGTTAGAAAAAATAAAGGAAGAATTAAAAAAACCTTCAACTCAAGCATGGATTAGTGTAAGAAATGTGCAAACTGTTAAAGATGTTCATAATTTGGTAATATCAGATTCGATAAGATTGAATCCTGATAATTATAAATTTTCTGAATTTCTGGGATTATTGGTAAATGTCCATAATAGAAAAGATGAGATACAGGGTGCAAGATATATTGATACTGATTGACAAAGAAAAGTTGTTGCCGAAGAAATGGTATGTATTGGCATGACGATACCAGAAATTAAAGGTGGCAAGATTGGAAGGAGCAAAAGACCAAATAGAGCTTTTTTAGATATTGCTCACAAGGTGAATCCGTCTCTTTGCAGTTCTGAACTAGAGAGACGAGAGAAAGTGATGATGTGGAAAGCTATTGAAAGCGGTAAAAAAGAAGAAATAGAAAAAGCAAGGGAAAGATTGAAGAAATACATCCAAAAATCTGAAGAATAAATAAACGATGACTTATTATAATTCTTCTTTAATGATAAGAGAATTTGAAAGGAGATGAAAAATGTTAAAAGAAAGTTATTTGGCGAATATAAGAAATTTGCCAAATGATACGATAAAGATAGTAGAAGTGCTGGACATATATTGAGTCCTTCTTGGAGATTGCTTAATGATTATAAAAATGGAAAAATTGATTGGGCAGTATATGTCAAGACATTTTATCGAGAAATGGATAATCCTGCGTGTGTGGCCATTATGAGAGAGGACAAAAGATTTATATCTTATCTGCTATGAGGCTCCAGGTAAGAATTGTCATAGATATCTTTTGATAGATATGATTAATAGGCTTGATGATTAGTATGAAATTTGATAAAGTTCATAAATATAGTAACATGATGCCGATGGAGTTGAAAATGTTGGTTGATGGTGCTCCAAAGGATAATTTGGAATGGGGATTGGTTATGTATCTTTTTGAGAATACAAGAAGTGGAAATATTGTCACATTGGGCAAGATAAGCAATTTTTTTGATGTAGACATAAATATTTTGTTCAAGAAGCTGAATATGATGGATGGATTGTGGATAATACAATATTTGAATAATGGATATGGTAGAACTTATTATACATATGAGATAACTGAAATTGCTGCTGATTTTATAATAAAGCTTATTGAATTATTGGAAATAGATACAAAAATTAAAAAATGATATGGTTTTAAAAATTTAAATTAATGGGTGGGAATATGGAATTAATCCAAAATTCGATTAATTTGACTATGGAACAATTTAGAGATATATTAAATAAATTAGAGAATAGTTCTGTAACAATAAGAAAAACTTTAGAAAATAAATATAATATTGTTATAAATGGAGAGGAATTTTTAGATATTGATAAATTTACCTTGTCAAAATTGCTTGATTTCTATAGAATAAAGTCTTCTTATTTTGCAGAAAATGACGATACTATAATAAAGATGCCTAAATCCTATTATAAAAATAGGGAAATAATGGAGTTATTGAAAGATATATCAGTATTAAATTTTTTTATTGATTGTTGTGATATGGAAGGTTTTTTTGAGGAGAGAGAGTTAAAATATGCAAAAATAAACGATATCATGATAAGACAATTGGAATCTGCTAAAACTGTTTATTTTTCTCATCCTATGAAAACAAATAATTCAGAATATGAATTTGTTTGTTTAGAACTTTTGTATAATATGTTTCCTAATTGCGAGATTATAAATCCAAATAGTGATAAATATAGATGGTCTAAAGGTTGGGATGTTCATTCCGAAGAATTAGATGGGGTGTGGGATAACAAGTTTTGGTATTATCTTTATGACTCAATGGTGCATTATTGTAATTTGATTAAGAATTCAGATGTTTTATGCTATGCTCCTATATTCGAAATAAATAGTAGAAGATTACCTAAGGACCATACAAGACGTGTAAATTATATAAGACATGTCACTAAGGGCGTTAAAACAGAAGTTTCATATGCTACTAAGTTGGGAATTCCTGTTTTAACATTCGATCAACCAGTTAATGGTTCTAGTTCTAGTTCTAGTTCTAGTTCTAGTTCTAGTTCTGGTGGGTTGACTAATGATATTATAGACAAATATAACGGACTGATACCATCTAAAATTCCAAACCCTTTATTTATGTGTGATATGAAAATAAAGGGAGGAAATAAATCATCTTCTTTTAGTGAAACATTGAGAGATGTAGGAAATATATATAGATATAATAGTCCTTATCCTTTTGATCTATATTATCATAAATTAACTCTCGAGATTGCTGAAAAACCAAAACATATGGAAGAATATAAATTATTTGAGCCTTGGGATATAGAATCTCCAATATTAGATATTCAGAAAATGAAGTTGAAAGAATTTGGTATGAAAAAAGAAGAAATAGATGGTATAAAGACTTTTCTAAATGCGAGAGAAAGAATTGATGAGATGCTGAGCTCTAAACCATTGCCTGGCAGCGAATTAAAAGTTAAAGCAAAATATATATGTGACTTTGTTGAATACATGAAAATGATAGGCATTGATTGTATTGATTGTATTAGCTGTGCAGATGTGAATAACATGCTCTCTGTAGATTTGATAAACTTTAAGCTAGATAAATTGGAATCAAAATTGAGACCAGCAAGTTGTATATTTATGATAGATAGAAATAATTATGAAAAAGTAAAAGATTTATTTAGAAAATACGGATTTACAAAAAAATTTGTCGATTTGACAGATAGACTTAAAATAATAGAAAATGAATACGAAGGTCCAATTAAAAAATTTAGAAGTCATGTATCATTAGAAAATATATATTTGCGTAAAATAAGTAATGATGTCGCTATAGGATATGAAGGACATGAAAAGTCTAAGCTATTAGAAGATATGAGAAAAGTTGAGAACATAAGAGAGATGAAAGACTAAAAAGTTGAGAACATAAGAGAGATGAAAGACTAAAAAGTTGAGAACATAAGAGAGATGAAAGACTAAAAAGTTGAGAACAATGCTTATGAAAAAGTAGAATTAATTGAGCATATATAGCTTTATCGGTAAGCATCTTTTAGTTTCGTAGCTGTTCTGCATAAGAAAACTATTAATAGTTTAGTAACAATATAGTATTGTAGAAATTACAATTTGCGATACATATTTCGTATTGTAAGGATAGGAGATGGTATTATATTTTGTCAAACTATATAGATGGCAATTTCGAACGGAATGATATAGCAAAAACTGGAAGGGTGCGTCATTATAATAAGACGAATACTTGCGAAAGAATTAAAGAAAATGGAGATATATGTGGAGAACCGTTAGTACCAGGAAAGACCCGTAGAGAATACGATAAAGATGGAAATGAAACTGGGAGGTGGTTATGCTATAAATGTCGAGGAAGAGATTATCAAAATCTGCCAGATAGCCATAATAGTTTTGTAGCAGCTAATAGAAATGTAAGAACTGGAAATATTGGCAAGAAAAGTGAGCAAGGAAAGACAATAATATCCCAAGCAGTTGTTGCCAAATATCTTGGAATAGAGGATTTAAATATAAAGATGGATAACTATTCGCATTACATTGACATGGAGCATGAAAGATATGGAAAGATAGATGTGAAGTATTCGTCTTTAATGTATGGTGTGTGGTGGTTGTTTAACAATAGAAAAAAAATTGATTGTGACACTAATATATGTATAGGGCTAGACAAAAGTGGAGATAATATAGAATCAGTTTTTTTCATTCCTAACGACATAATAATGCATAATACAGGAATTACTATCGCAAGGTCTGGGTCAAAATATGACGAATTTAAAGTCGACCCAAAAATATATAATGATTTGTATCATAGCTTGACATGTTGCATAAAAGGTGAATATTTTAGTATAGAACTTATCAAACATTGGATGGAAGGATAAAAAGTGGTAGTATGGAACTGATATCTGAAAAAGATGTCTATGATGTTGACAAAAGGGATACTAAGAAAAGGTTTTTGACGACAGATTCAATTTGTGCCGTCTGTGGGACTATCATAAACTCCAATTATGAGGAGGATTGCATCATATGTGATGATACTCATAAGACTTGTGATCATAAAGATTTTATAACTGGAAGGCAAAGTGTAGATCTGAGAATATTGTTGGATTTCCATATCGAAGATTTGAAAGCTTTGGCAGAATTACATGGTTGTGCAGAAGGAGGAGGCAGAACGAAAACTGTTGCTGGTTTGATGAAGAAATTATATGCAAATCTTCTTGACAAGAGAATAAATGATGGTCTTATAAGAAAAATTGTCCTTAGAAATAGGAAGAAATTTTGGTTTTGGAGAGATATTGATAGTGCAATGAGTAGGGTTAGAAAGCCAAAAGGTATAGCATTAGTCAATACAGAGGATTGTATCGAAATAAAAGAGATCACAATTAGGAACAAAAAAGATGAAGTAGTAAAGGTGACAGTTATTCCATTAAAAAATGAATTAGAAAAAGGAAAATGATTTTGAATTTTGATGGATTTTAATGGAAAAATGCTTAAGCAGTGGGTCACTATTTTTTTATTAATATCTTTTATCATCGGAGCATTTCTGTTTAGAAATGCATAAATATAAATGGGTAGTATATAGCGAAAGTATAGTTGGTATGCGATGAATTTATGTGGAAAAAAGAAGAGGAATTTATGTTGAAAAAAGAAGATTGTATGTCGAAAAAGAAGATAGAAATAGTTTTAAAAGAAAATCTTATATTGAAAAATATTTTGACTCAATCCATGATCGGAGACATTCAGAGTGGAAAATTATGTGTATTGTCATCGTCAGGACAGAAAGTAAATTTGGACGACAAATTAAATGGGACGGTCCTTCTGTTGGCACCGCTTTGCGGCGGATAATTTTTAAGTGGTGAACATGGTGATACCATTAGTTGATAAAGAAGAAACGAGGTCGAAAAGGGCTTTATCTAAATCTCAAAATAATAAATATGGTTATATGAAGAAGCAGGCTCTAGGATTGTTACCATGGATTTATAAAAAATTGGAGGCAGAAGTCAGTGGGACAATAAGTTTGAAAGCTGCAGATGTTTTAAGGGAACTAATGGTTGATAAGAGTAATAGTACAATATATGCAGGTCTTAGATACCTACTATTTTTCGAGGGGATTAATGTAAGCATAAGGAACAATGGAAAAGAAGATTTAATCATATTGAAGCCAATTAGTGGTTGTGGATTTGGTTTATCAGAGTCTATTGTTAAGGCTTATGATAATATGGAGATGGATGGTTGGTATATTAAAAGAAATGATCTTGGTATATCTTTCAAACATTCAATAGTTAAAAAAATTGACGGTAAAGATCATGGAAATAATATATATTCACTGGAAAGTAGTGGTGATATATATTTCGATAGAAGAGATCTGACAAAGGTTCAAGCTGTTGAATTTGCGAAATATATGTCTTGCAAATATGCACCAGCTCCAGATTTTGTTTATCTGACTCCTATAAATTTGGTTATACCTGATTACTACATTCAAGATTTGACAGGTTGTATTGATATAGATCTTGACAAAATAGGTAAAGAATTTAGAATTGTAAGATTGGGAGATGGTCCAGAATTTACTGTTTTATCTATATTTGGAAAGGAATTTAAAATATATGAGCATGATGTTGATGAAATGATCAAAGGATGTTCTATACATCATATAATATATAGCTTTGATGAGGCGTTAATGTATGAAAAAACGCCTGAAAGAATTGAGATACTTAAGAAGATATTGCCAGAATTAAGGACCAAAAATAGTGCAATAATAAAAAATCATGATTTAATTATAATTAATAGTTCTGGTACTTTTATGATATCTCTCTCTGATGGAACTCTTCATAAGATATATGGTTTTGAATCAATTTTATCAGAATATGATAGTAAATATGATAGTAAATATATATGTGTTGGTCCTATAGGAAATGTAGAAAATTTTATAATATTTAATGGGTATAGATACAAAATAGATAGAGTAATGGGTGTAATTCTAGCTAAGGCTGTGATGTTGTTAGAAGAAAAATATCCTGATGAAAGAACTCTATCGCAGATAATAAACTAATAGTGTCAATGTTCAGTGTCAATGTTCAGTATTATTCCAAGTATGAATAATATAAAATCTTTTTCTGTGTCTGTAAAATCGCTATTTACTATATTTTTTATGATGTCAACGGTTGGAACTTTTCCTATATTTTCAATTATTATATATGTAATATAGTCTGTTGATAGAGTAGCTCTTTCTTTATTAAGTTTCATGGCATTGGTTGTATTTGTTATGAACTCATTTCTTTCTTCATCATTTTTTATTGAAAATGATTGAGAAGTATAGTTTCCTACCATGAGCATCGTAAAAAATCTCTCATTTCCTTTGAGATTGAGAGGTATCTCTTTTATAATATCCATTACATTTCCATGATAGTCAGTTATCATTTCCATCACATATGATAAAATTTGTTCATATCTATCTTCTGGAATATTTAATGTCTTTACTATTTTGGCATATCTATTATCAAAATTTGTGTGATCAAACATTGTAGGATGCCTCTTAATACAAATTTATGAACTCTTTATTAAATAGGGGTTTTATCCAATCGTGGGGAGGATTTCTTACAAGTTTTCTATCTTGGATTTCATGACCAGCTCTTTTATAATGGGTACTATTTATGTTTTCTTTAGTGGTCCAACATTCAACATAGTTAGGTTCTGCATCGCTACTCATGCAGACTGTACCCATAATTTTGTTTTTTCCTTTAAGAACTAATAAACCTAATAGGTCTCCATGGGATGGTGTCGTAGTAGTGATTCCATTTTCTTTATATAATTTAATGGTAATATCCTTTAAGACATTATCTGGAACTCGTTCTTGAGGAATATTATCTTTAATGAAATTCTTTAGATCAGATGCTGATGCGTGTGTATGAAAATCTCCTTGAATTTTAAAAGGACATTGAGAACTGATATCCATAAAATTGATATTGTCCTTTTCACCAATTGCAACTTTGGATGGTGAAAGATTTCCGTTGGCATCATGGCATATTAAAAATCCGTGCTCATTACCATCATTTATAGTTTTTTGGATTTCTTGTAAGAATTTTGCTTTTAGTTCAGGAGTAATTTTGTTTTTAATCATTTATTTATTTTCTCTTGCATTGACAACCATTTTGGAATATTTCTCTTGTTTGATGATATCTATCTCTAATATCTTTATATTTTTTTGCTAATTTTTCTGTATCTGGTTTATAATCAATTTTTGACCAATATATCATCCGTACAATCTCTTTATTTAAAAGTTCTATTGCAAATTCTGCCTTATGACTTTCTTCTATTACTTGTATCATGTCGCATTCTTTTGATTTATTTTCAATAGGTGTTACTAAATCGTTTAGAGATTTAATATAATTATCAAATCTTTCTAAATCATTCTTATTGACAAATGTTCTAGTTACACCGACTGATATTTCTTCATACGTAGGTAGTGCCATAATTTTCTCCATGTTAAGTTTATTGGAATATGTTGGTTCAATTCTTATATGGTGGGTCTAATATAGATTCATATGTCGGAGGGATAGCTATGAATTTTATTATATCTAAGTTTTCTTTTTCGTTCAGATAAGGTATTCTCTCTATTTCCATAAATAAGAAGACAGTACCCTGATCTATTAAATACTGTCTTCTTATTTATGGAAATAGAGAGAGTTCCTAATTGATTTTTATATCTTGGTTATTTTATTTGCTTATTTTCTTTATTGACGATGTACCGACGTCTAATACGAAACTTCCAGCGACAGCTTGTTCTAACGGTATACCAATCATTAATAACATTATCGATGCAAAATATTTTACCATTGTTCCAAATAGTTGCTTTATCTCATACTCGTCTAATTTTCCATCTTTATATGCATTTTCAAACCATCCAGTGACATTTCTTAATATGCCGACAACAATAGCCATTATTGCTGCTTCAGGGATATTTCTTATCATTGAATATATAGATTCGAACATAACATTTAAAAAATCTGATTATAAAAAATATTTTAAATTATACAATGGTCAATAAATTCCTTTTTTAGTCTTTTAGTTTCTTTGAATATATATTCTGGTATTTCTCTAGATTCTTTGTATCTATTTAAAAACGTGTCTAATCTGCACAATACATCTATGATTTTGGGATCACAATTATTTACCATTTTGTCTGCATCAAACAGATCTCTGTGAATTTCTGACAACTTGTTCATCTCTAAATGTTTTTTAAAATTCATAATAAGATTCTCTTAGTTTAGTTCTTGTTTATTATAAGAATTTTGGTTCTTTTATTTAATCTCATATCAATTCAATTATGCATAATAATAAGACGGGAACCCATATGGGACATTTTCCAAATGCTGATAATAAAGTTAAGATTATTGCAATTATTGCAAGAATCTGAATTGTATCCAAAGTATGTCCTATATTGATTTTCTTCTAAATAGCTCTATATGCATAATTTTTACCCTTTTTTATGTTATCGAAGATAACTGTATTTAGATTATGGAAGCGTTATTTATAGCAGATTCTAGCTCATTTCTACTGGTAACTCCTACATATTTTTTGAAAACATTGTTGTCTTTTATCACAAATAGAGTTGGTGTTGCGTCTATTTTAAATTCATCAAATACATCTTTATTTTCAGCAAGACCTATTCTAATAATATCTACTTTATGACCAATATCTCTTTCTAATTCTGCTAATATAGGATCTTGAGCCTTACAGGCAGAACACCAATCAGCATAAAAATCTACTAATGTTACTTTGTTCATTTTCCTCACTATATTGGTTTACTCACTTTATTAGTTTTTCCTTTATTGATATTTGTTTGTCTTAATATTTAGAAAATCCTTTTATCATTTATGATGATCTTTCTTTTAATATTTTACTTCAAATTTTTGAAATGATGATATATCTTCTTTTGTATCTGGTATTGTAATACTATCTCTCATAAAAAAATCGTCAAAAATGTATCCTCCTAATCTCTTTATTATATTCTCATTTCTTTTAATTAGCCATGTATGAATTGGATATGGAAACTCTTCTTCTTGTCATATTTCTCTGTTATTGAATAAGTACAATTGAATTATTAAATTATTTTTATATCATTTATGGTCACATATTCTTTAGCACCACCAAATTCTGATGTAACAACTATATCATTTTCTGGAAGACGATAGTCAACAATTATATCGTTTTCTTGCCAATAATATGCCGTTCTTGCCATATTATCAGTAAAATATGAACCTTTTGGTATGATACCTCTATGGTTCCATTGTTTTATTCTATCAGGAGGTTGAGATGTGTAGAGTCTGATTCTCCTTGGAGTTGTGCCTAATAGTCTATTATGAAAACCATATGACTGGAAAATTGTCTCGTCTAGATGCAATTTTTGCTGTATTGTCATTCCTTGCTTCATTTCTTCAATATATGCAGGTTCTATTATTTCCAATGATTTAAATTTGTTTTCTGTATATATGTATGTATCCCATAGATCATTAGTCGGAAAAATGAATGAACGGAATAGAGGTGTTGTAGACATTTCAGAATAGTCAATTATCAAATTGTCTTCATCGTCGAATAAATTAAAGACGAGATATGTTTTAAGATCGGAAGGAGGATTTGCGGTTTGTATTTTATTTATAGCATCTTTAGTCTTTTTAGAATTGATATAGTGTGTTTGCCATAATTCTATTACATATTCTATATAATCATCAATATCTAGATCTGCTAAATAAGTTTCTGGCCATACTTTTGTAAGAATTTCTTTAATCAATTTAGTTGCATCAGTATTTAAATCAGAAGATGATATATCTAATTTTATTTCTGTTCGATGATGGATTCTTCTTGTTACATTTTCCATTCTAGGTGATATAGGTGACATATTATTACCTCTAGATAGTTTCATTGTTATTTGAGTACAATTTGATTTATTATTATTTGAACAGACCGCAATTTTTTGTCTCTATATTATCTTTTGTGATATAAACATCTCTTTCTGAATCACAAAATAATACTTTTACCAATTTGTGAGAAATGCTATGATAGAATTTTCTTCGTCAATGATTTCATGTCGAGAAAATAATTCTTTAATTTATTTCTTAGTATTAATATCTTTAATATTTGTCTTCGTCATTATTATTCCTTAGTTATAGCTTCCAAAACAGCTATTGTTTCAACATATGTCAATTCTCCATTTTCCAATATTCCTATATGTTGAGTCTTTGTATCTAGACAATAATTCTTACTATTATACAGGCTTTTTTGTCCTGGAATTCGTAACTCACTATGTCCAACTATTTGATTGAGATTTTCGATAGGTTCAAATTCTTTGTTCCAATCTAACCATGTTATACCTCCAATTTTGTACATTCCCCATCTAGCAAATCCTGCTTCAAACCAATTATTTGAAATGTTATTTCTGATATCTTTCAACGCTTCTTCAGTTGCAGGTTTGATAATTTGATTAATAATTTCTTTAGTGCTTAGTTGAATGGTATTGTTTACAATATATTTGCCAAAGGTCTGTTTATTTTTAAGAACATATTGACCAATGAGATGGCCGTGCACGCCAGCATGAGTCATCAAGAAATCTTGTTCATAATGATAAGGTCTTAATAGTTTCCAATCTTCTATTGTCAAAACACGATTTATTGCATCTAATTTTTCTTCTGTATTTCCGCTTGCCATGATAAACGGATTATGTGGAAATCTATACCATATGTCATGAGTTCCCAATAAATGGATTCTATTTGGTTTATGAATGGATTGTTTGAGCCACGTTGCAGAGTTATGTACGTCTATAGGGGTATCGTAGAAATCATCAAAATAATCTCCCAAAAATAGGACTCTATCATAGGGTTGCAGAACTGGAGATGTTAAAGCTGGTTCTACAAAATCGACTTTATTATGGATATCAGGAATAATAATGGTTTTCATATTTTAAAATTATATATTTTGACATGAGCAAATGTTCCATCTGGCTGGTCTCCCATGACTATAAATGGAATGTTTAATTCTTTTGTTATTACTGGAAGATATTCATTCTTTTCATTATAAAAATATGGTGTTTTGACAGGTGACAAATCTTTCTGCCAATATAGGTGGTGGGCAACTACAGCGGAAATGTTTTCTGCATCTCTTAAGATAGTATCGATAGCATCACCTTTTTCTGGATATGACATCATGTCATATAAATCTATTTGTCCATGCAGAAACATTTGTCTTAATTCTTCTGTTGGCAAGACATCATATACCCATTCTAACTGATGTTTATACATTTCACCAATTCCAATTATTAATATCTTTTTAATTTCTTTCATATAATTATAATAAATGTTTTAGTGAATATCTGAGAAATTTTTTCATGCTTGTTGGTGGATTCTGTTCAACTATAAAATGTAGAACACCATCTATAATTACAAATTTTCTACTCTTTCGAAACAATGGATGAAATATTCGATCAATAAGTCTATTGGGATTTATTATCGATTTTTTATTTTTTTTTCTCATAATGTTTTTATTCTTTCTTAAAATTTTTCTCTCTTTCCCAACGTAATACGTATTCTGTCGGCCTCCATGGATATCTTAGAAAAATACTTCCGAAGCTAAATCCTTTTGCTCCTAATGATTCTAGTTTGTGCATATCATCGTATTCCCAGATACTTGGACCAATGACTGGTATATCACTCATCTTTACTATTTTTTGTAAGAAATTCCATGTATATGGTTGTATAATTTTTCCAGATACGGCTCCTCCGTATTCTAAAGGCGGTTTATTATCTGGAAATATAATATTCCAAGGAATTGAATTAATGGAAATGGCGTCTACATCTATTTTTGGAAGAATTTCAACTATATCATGTAATATAGACAATTTTAATATGATAGGTTTATTACTTATTTTACGGGCCGTATGGCAATCTTCAATTATTTTTTCTGTTGGAGATATGCATAAGTTAGGACAGGATTCATTTAATTCAATGCCTATTGCATTGCTATTATTTATCATAATAATCATAGATGCTAATTCGACTATATTTTCACTATAGATAGAAACTATTTGTTTCGTATATCTATATTTTGAATACCACCAGATAATTCCAGGATTACCCAGGCTCATCGCGTTTATTACGCCATTTTCTAATAATTTTATCGTCTTCCATGGTTTATACCAACGAAAATTACCTTTGTTGGGTTTGTACGTAAGAGTTTTAGTAATTGGTATAAACAATTCATGTTTGAACAAATTGAAATATTCTAATGGATGTTCCCAAGGCCATCCTTTGCCATCGTAACCTAATGCCCCGCTTGATGCAAAATGTTGGAAATAATTTTTGCCTAATCTAATCATTTCTTAAGATTAGTCGATTAATCGACTATTGATTTTGGTTATATGAATTTATTCACAGTATCTCAAATACATGAAACACATCCATCTGGAGACAATTTATGTCCTGTACCATGAATTCTTATATGCCTTCTTTCACTTGTCTGTTCGTATGAATTGACTATTGCCCATAACTGTGATTTTCCATATTGTACTTGTACAGTCAATATTTCTGAGGATATTGGCATTGATAAAGAATCTGCTATTTAGTGAGCAGTAGTTGACTTATTGTTCATATCTTAACATGTGCCATTTATCTATAATTTTATGCATTTTCTCTTCTACATATCCTCCACGTCTAGTTATTGATTTCGGATTACCTTTTTGTTCAGATATTCCTAATATAATAGCATTCGCGTCATCTGTTATATGGATTGGTATCCATCTAGGATCTTTGTCGTTATTTATAATTTCTCTTAATGTAAGATTAGTTATGTCTTGAGCTTGTGTTATGTTATGAAGAGTTTGATATATACAATCTATCTGTTTATCTTTATCATTGATTTTTTTGCATTCATTTAATTTATTTCGTGCAAATATTACCTCTTCTTTTTCTTCTTTTGTATTAGTCATAAATTATTCCATATCACATATTCTGAAGACTTTATACATTTTTTTGATAGCAATTTTTCTTTTATTCTATCGAACAATCATTCAACTTCTTCATTATTTGATCTCTAATTGTTCCCAAATTATGCAGCATCATGGTTTTCTCTACATCAAATTCATATTGATTAGTCATTTTAGTTATAAAAGATGTTTGTCGTGATATATTGTCTAATGTATCCTCTTGATGAGTTGTATCAAGATCGCAGGTATGTCTTAATGATTGAATTTCTTTATTCATTAGTGATATATCTATCTTTAGATTTGATATTTGTATATTATTCAATCTTCCGAATTTCATAGAATCAACTTCCAATCTTAAATTGGAAATATCATTCATCAATTTGCCTGTATTTCTAGCACATCTGCATAATTCGACTTTGTCTGATACCATAATATCCTCTTCTATGATTAATTTTCAATGATTGGAATGATTAATTTTCAATGATTGGAATATGTTCCTTAAACGTCCTGCCTTACTTGCATCTATAGAACCTGAAATAATCCGATCTCCTTTATTATCTAGAATATCGTAAATTATTCCACCTTTTTTCGCACTATTTCTTATTACATGCCATTGTTCTTCTGTCGGTTCTTGGTCCTTATATAGTATAACATTTACTACTGGATTGTCTGATAAACATCCTGAAGAATGAAATCTAATAGTATTTCCATGCATTCCAATCAATCTAAATTTATTAAAACTCTGTACAACATTGCAAGATTCAGAATCGATGCATCTTGATATGTCTCTATGATCTAGAGCTCTTACTCTATGTTGAAGACCTTCTCTTTTTCCGCTGAAATCTAGAAATTTTCCATTCTCAAGTAAATAACCACCTTCGCAAGGATCTTCTGTGATCCCAAACTCTTTTATACAATTTTCAATTAATTTCTTTTTTGGATTCTTTATAATGAGACATTTTTCTATGTCGCTATTGTTCATATTGTATCATATTTACAACGTTATTGTTCTCTTGTTTTCTCTCTTTTCTTTTGGTATATCGTCTTTTGCTTGAAAGTCTTTAATACTTCTGTTATTGGCAATATCTTTTGTTTAATGTTTCAATATCTTTCTATTTTCCAAGTATGGAGCCTATTCTTATATATTATAATTTGCCTAGATCTTGTAATCTTTTTATGATGTTATTTTTTAGAGATAATGGGTATAACCATAAACTATCGTCGATATCAACTAATGTGCCAAAATCTGGCCCTGTCCAATCTGGATCTATAGTTATTGTCACATTATGAGGTTCATAAAAATCTTCGTATATCTGAGATATTGGTACATTCATAATATTCAGTGCAAAACCTTTCGTAAATTGCACAATTTCTTTGAATCTTATTTCGTAGTTTGTCATAATTATTCTCCATGCTATATTATATAATGGAAAATCATTTCACGTCTATAGTTTGAAAATGTTTATTCCAAATTTCATCTCTAGCATTTTTCCATTTTTGATATTGTTCCATATTAACAGTTTTCGGAAAAGATTCTTCTACTTCTTTAAATTTAGAAATTATATCTTTTTCATCTTGAGGTTTTCTATAGCCAATTCTTACAAAACATCTAATGGCATTTTCTTGCGGAGAGCCTACACATTCTACATCGTTGATGTATGCATTTCTTAAATCTGCAATAGATGGTTCTGCAGAAGCGTCTGGATGTGTATGATAACCTCCAACATATAACCCTGTTGGACATTCTGGCATTTGTAATATTGAACATTCATTACCAGCGCACTCATGTCCAGATTTTAGAGTATTAACATATTTCATGCGGCATAATCCAAAACCAAGTTCTATATTCTTCTGTTTGGTTTCTTCGATTTTGAGCCTCATCTTTATTACGACTTCTTCTGGTAGGGAATACGAATTCAATTTTATTGGCATATAGGATCACATCATTTTATCATATTTTTATAATTTATAAGCACTGTTAATTTATAGGCATTTTTTAAATTTTTCATGCATATTTTTCTTGCATCTGTTTATGTTGTTCTGTTTCTATTGTTTTAGATACCCAACCTAATATTCCTTCTAAAAATGGAGTCTCTCCTCTTTGATACACAGCTTCAAAAGAATATTTATATAATGGGGATTGATCTAATAGACATAAATATTTCTTGACTTTGTTTCCTAAAAATGGAAGAAGAACCATGCTTGCATCTAATTTTATTGTATTTCCTTTTTTGATTTTTTCTCTCATAAAATATGTTATATTCCAACAGGCACAGGCATTGCTCCACATTATTATCGACGACTTACTTGTCTCAATAAGTTCTTCATGATATGCATATGTTTGTATTTGTCTTTTTATTTCGTCGTTTATTTTTAATATTATTGATATATCATCTTCGATTAATCCATTCGTGAATTCTATTATCTCATATTCTATATTTGATAGGAACAAGTCTCCAGTATCAAGTTCGTTAAATTTTTCAAGTAGATATGAAAACGTCTGTTTTGATAAAAGATTGACTAGTCTTGTATAGTCGCTATCTCTTATATAATATTTAAAGTTCCAATGTTTTTTGAATTTGTCTATATTTTGTTCGACTGTTCTTGATATGATTTCTTTTTTTGTCTCATTATTAAAATTACTATACCAGAAGCACGAATAAGTCATTTCTTGTATGGTAAATTCTTTTGACATAGTATCAACTCTTTGAGTAAGTTGTCTCTATCGGTTTTCCTATTATACTAAATTCTCTCAATAGATAATATGTGAAAAGAACAGAGCCGATAATGGCTATAACTGTCAATGTTGAAGATCCTATACCTGGACTAGTTGGTTGTATACATTCATCATAATGTACCCAATATGAATGATTTGGTTGAAGTATCGTTACAGAAAGTGATGTTATCGGATCTATTATTCTACACCAATTTTGAGGAATTATAATATCTTTTCCAGTGCCTAATAGATTCCATTCTTTTACAATACGCGATCTAAATTGGTCAAATGTCATTGAATATTCTATGCCATCATATATTATGGTTCCAGGTGATGTAATATACAAATAGTAGCCTCTACCTTCTTCTATGAATTCAGTGCCATCGATAGCTATTGGTACATCTTTCTGTTGTACTGAGTCCCATTTGATAAATTTTAATATATTGCCTTTTATTCCAGAAGAAATAAGTATCTCATTGATTGTACTTGTTGATCTAGCAGGAAAAGATATGTAATTGTCTCCAAGAATTAGAGGTATTTCTATTTGTGTTGTCATGTTCTAGATCACTTCTACTGTATTCAAATAAGTTTTAGTAAGATCATTTCTAACATTTATCAATTTCTGATAATTCTTTATATCTTCTTCTGGATATTCAGATAAATGTAAAGGATATTCGTATCTTACCAGGGCTGCTATGATAGTTTCAAGATCTTTTCTGGTGGGTATAGATTCTTTTCTGATATAACATTTTATTTTCATATCATCAGTGCTGCCTATGCAATTAATTCCTATTTGATACGCATTTGCAATGTCCTGTATAGAAGGTTTTGAACTGGAATGGGGATGAGTATGGAATAGTCCAACATATTTTCCTCTGCTGCATCCTTTTGGAATGTCCACTGCACATTCTGTTCCTATGCACAGGTTTTCATCGTGTAAATTACCGTTTGTTGTACACAGATTAAATCCAATTTCTGCATCTTTTAGTCTACTTTCTTCTATTTTGGATTTCATTTTCTTTATGACATCATCTGGTAATGTAAAGGAATTTAATTTTGTTGACATATATTTTGATGACTAATAATGTCGTATAATAGATTCTCCTGGTCTTGTACATTCCATGGAATACCTAGGAAATTTGATATATACTTTCAGATTATTATCTATAATATTTGCTGACACATATTTGTCTCCTATGAATTGTTGTACAATATCTTCTGCATTTTTTCTTTCTATATCTAAGTCTAGTCTAGAATTCATAAGGAGGACATTGCGCTCGTAATATTTTACTTTGCATTTCATGTTCTGTTAAAATTCCCAAACATTCGCTTTACATTTTAATTTATAATCTTCACATTTGCAATCTATTTCAAACGTTTCATCATAATCAGGAATATTACTTGGTTCTTTAAGAGCATCTTTAATTGTCGCTCTAATATTTGCTCCTCCAAGATAAAATCCAAATGAAGGATCTTTTATTTCTGACTCTGTAAATATGTACAGATCTTTCTTATCTTTATATGTTTTAAAAAGTACTCTTTGGGCTCTATCTACGGTAGCATGAATGTTAGCTTTTTGGTCTGTATCATGATATCTTCCTGAAACTCCACAAACCTTAGTTAATTCCTCTATAATAATCTTCTTTCCATCTTTTTCGATCATTATAGAACCAGGTTCTACAAAAGGTTCTACTCCTTTTATTCTTGCCACATTTTCTCCAGGATCTGCCTTTACTATAGAGAAATTAGCCTTTTTTGCTTCTAAATATTGTCTTGCAAGGTCTGTAATACTACCTTCTTTGCCTTTTAATTTTCTAATTTCTTCTGATGCTTTTGCCATAATATTTCCTTCTATATTAAAATTATATATCCAAATATAATTCTCTATACTCTTTCTCTCTATACTCTCTCATAAGTGTTTATAAAAACATCTGGTTTTATTAGACATTTGTTGCCTCTTACATCCTTGACTATCCAATCTCCTGGATTTACCAATTCGCATGTTGCAGGAGATGGATGAAAATGCGGTTTGTCAAATTGCTTGCTTCCTGATATGATACAACCGCACCATCTGTTAGGGTCTGTACCTCTTATGCCTGAAATTTGTTTCCCAGGAAACCATTGTTCTGCTTCAAATATTTCTTTCTTTCTTACTTTCATATTATTTTCTCCTTATTGTTATAATTGTGTGAGTTCTTATGAAAGAACGTGTATAGATGATCAGAAAAATGATGAGAACCTTCATTTTGACTTTCGCGTTGACAATCAATCTATACTGTCAAACCCAATATGTTTTCTAATTTCATTATATTTTGATTTGTACTCTGGACATCTATCTATATGGGCTGCAATCAATATAGTCATATTCATACAATTCTTAAATTTTCGGCCTCTATCTATTATATCTTCAACTTTTTCTCTTTTATTCATACAAATTTTGCAGATTTATCTTGGTCTTAAATATGACTAATTTTAATTGCTATAATTTTTTAATATATTAATTATTTTGATGGTGCCATTCTGGTTCTTATCTTCGCTATGGATTCCTATAATTGCAATCTGATTAGCAAATAGGTGTTCCTTTTATAATATATTCTATCAGTTGGGTTAATTTAATTTATTTCATTCTTATTTAATTTGTTGTCAACAAGATTGTAATGCCTATTAGACGTAATCTGAAGATTTTCTTATCAAATACTTTTTACCATGCTACATGCGCAGCGACCTTTAGCTAATCTGTCGTATTGTCTGGAAGATTCTATATCTAAATTGGATAAAAGGTCCTTTTGTTTTTCTGTCATATTATCACGATTTCTCAATGTTTTTATTCTTGAACCTATAGTCTTAGAGCTGGTAGATATAGAAGATATGTCACATCTATTGACTCCGTCTCTAAATCTGCCCACTAATATATCTAGTTCATTTAATTCTTCTTCTATTTTGTCACTTTCGTTTGGCATAATTTACACCTTCTCGTTAATAATTTTGTGATGCCATTGTGCAGATTGCGTATTAGGCTATTAAAATTGTTAATTTTATTTATTAACAATCGTATTCAAAAGATATTAACATTTGATATTGTTAATATTATCGGTCTTTCGACCAACAATTCATTCCCAAATTGTGATAATTTTTTGTCATCAAATCTGAGGCTTAATCTTTTAGGCACAAGCCCCTGTACCACTACTCCCTCCATTATGTCAAATACATTAAATTTCGGGTATACATAATCGAATTTTATTTTATTCTTAATCGTTCTTTCAGCGATCTTCCTCAAGAAATTATATGACCCATTAACATCAGCATTTATTCTAAATCCTTTAGATGCCTCAAACAAACCTCTATAGATCCTCTTTCCTTTATATTCTTTATGAAAACATATATCTTCCGAATCTGGAAAAGAACATTTAGATGCAGTTTTTAGGGCATTCTAAGTTCTGGTAGAAATTCTTCTTCTAAGGCCCTAGTATATTCTGTTTCTAACTCTTGTATTGTTTCGTATGATACCTTCTGCTTCCATAGTCTATTAACTGTTGATAAATGTCTCAATATATCGATAGCTTCAGATTGATATTCTTCATTAAGAGCTATTACAGATTCAAAATATGTTGAAGTAGTTTGTATTGATCTTTTAGCTTCATATACTTTTCCTATTACAGATTCAATACGAACTGCTCGTAAAGCTCCAAGTGCGTACATTGCATCTTGTTCATTATTAGTTCTTATCCTCAAAAATTTTAGTTTGCTTAATTTTAGTTCTGGCATATTTCTCTCCTCGTCAATATCTTTCCAGCAAAGTCTTCCTATGTCTTCAAGCTATTAATCCTTGACCATTCTTCAACCTGTTTGAGAAGTTCCTCAGTAGTCATTGTCCTTCCTTCTTCTGAAGCTTTAAGTCCTTCAAGGACTTGTGCCACAAAGTTTATCTCGTACATTATATCTTCTAATGAAGAATTTTCGGGCATTCTTTTTAAAGTCTCTATGCTTACATCTAAAAGTATATCATTACATCGCCATTTTAATTCTATTAATGGTTACTTCTGAAAAGGCTTATTTCGGTATGTTTCTAGTCCCTATTTTTACTCTGAAACATATGTCGTCATGTATGGGACTGGCACGTTCTAATACAAACCTTATAGCATCTTTGGCCCTTGTAACCTCCTTTTCTTGTTTGTGTCTCAATAAATTCATCCAATGCTTTTACAATTGATGTGGCATCTTCAGCACTTATACATTCTTCTGTTGTTACCATATATTTACACTCCTCCTTAATTTGTCATATATTAATTATCATGGCGCAGATTGCGTATAAGGATTATATGCAGTCTATATGCGGTCTGCCTATTTTCGCTTATCTATTTATTTGATTTTTTCAAGAGCATAGCAAATCTAAATTTCTTTTTAAATCACAGGTTCTTTATCCTCTGGAGTTTTGGTCCTAAGTTGTACAATATTTTCATGATCCTTTCTGCTCTCAACAACTATTCCATCATCCCATAAACAATATTTTGCATCCCAAAAAATATTTGTAATGATCTATATTTCAAATCTACCTTGCTTCTCAAATCTTCAGGAGTCATTGATATTATATTTTTCGTTTCTATCTCTTTCTTTAATTCTGGGACAATCTTCTTTAAGTCTTTACAAAAAGGAGTTTGCGCCTTATATTTTAAGAAAGAACTGCGAAATTCTGCTCTTCTTTCTTCTTTTGTTTTCGTTGCTTTTATCATATTTATTTCTCCTTATTTATTTATATCTGTAGTAACAATAGATTGACATTATTATTGATCTGTAGATTTTCTTATTTCGATCTGCAAGAGCATTTATCTTTAAATTGTGACGATAGCTCGGTTATTTTATTTTTATAACGGTCATAATCTTTTATATTGAAACCTTCAGGCAAATCTACTGTTGGAGCAAACCACGCTTTTTCTAACCATTCTGAAGTCTCTGACGCAATAAGAATAGAATTTTCGTCACAATCTTCAATAGCTTTATTTAGTCTATCAACCTTCTTTCTTACAGTGTCCAATATATTGTATACCATATATTTACATTCCTTCTTAATTTATTCCTTATATTTTATCTTATAATCATTTTTGTTCTGTAGTAACAATATTGATATTCAAATCTGGATCTTTATGTTTTCTAGATATTTTTTCTGCTTGTGCATGAAGTTGAAAGTCAGCTTCAAGCCCTTCTTTATATAGATCATACATCATTTTCTTGCTAATTCCTTTAACATTTCGTCTATGTGCCTTGTCTCACCACTTGGAGTTTTTAAAGGTATATCATATTCTTTTAATTGTCTAAGAAATTTGTCTTGTTTTTTATAAAAATCTAATGCTACTAATGGTTCGACATGATATGCATTGATAGAACAGTTTATAATCGCCTTATTTTTGTTTTTATCATCTATTATTCCAATACAAGAAAAATTGTTTTTTGACTGCAATTCCGCATATATATCTCCAACACTTAATTCTTTATTAGAGTCTGTATGTGTATGAAAAGAGCCAATTCGTTTATGTTCACAATCTCCAAATTTCACATTGTTCTTGGTCCCAATAGTCGTCTTGGACAGAAAGATGTCTCCAAATGGTGGAACATCCTTATTACTGCAAATAGCCACACCATATTCTCGCTGTTCATCATGCGATTTCTCAATCATGTTTACCAGATTTTTGATGCCTATAGATTTTAATGAATTTACTGCACCTTGTAAAATATTTTCTTTTAATTTATCCATAAATAATATTGCTCCATGTTTATTTCCTAATTTAATGCATGTTACATTTTTTCTATGTCATATGAGGGATAATAGACTGGTTGCGGTTTCACTTTGGCACGCAGGCAAGAGCAAAAGTAGTTTAGATATTTCTGTCATATCTTAAATGTGCAGGAACATTTGTCATCAAATTTTCTTATTATCTGATCCGCTATTTTGTGATAATCCATAGCTTCATTTGGAGATAATTTTTTTAAGGATTGAGATAAATCAATAAGTCCACCTACTCTCTTTGCATGTGTCGCAATATTAACAGCTCTACAAGCATCTACATGAATATCTAAAGATGCGATCGCTTCTTCAATATCCTAGTTATCTGGAAACATATATTTTATTCCTCCTTATTTTCTTTTCTACTATCTATTTTCTTTTAGAACAAATTTTTACGAAATGGTCTGCATCTTCCATAAAGCCAACTGCTATATCATTTATAGGAATTGCAAGTCCTCTTTGAACAAATTCTAATTTTCCAGCATACCAATTAGGATCATTATACCATATTCCTGCTACTATATCTCCAGGTTTAAATGTATCAGTTGGTCTAGAATCTGGGCACTTTGAGAAATCAGGCTTTTTTCTTTTGTTTATGCTTTCTATTAAACTATTCAGAACACATTCATTTTCTGCCATATTTTTCACTCCTTATTTTCCGGATCTTAGGCTAAGTCTTTCCAGTTTTTCTGGCTTCTCAATCATTTTGGCAATAATCATTTCCTGTTCTTCTATGGCATCATTCATTTCTTTTAGTTTGTCTGAAGATAGTAGTCTTTTTGACATGTATGCCAATGTTCCAAGAGAACCAATAACAAAGCTCCTAGCTTCTTCTGAAGTCTCAATTTGGGGTATGGAATCTTTTACATCTTTGAGTCTTTCTGATACTGCCATAATAAATTCTTCTTGATCTTCTTCTTTTAGAACCATAAATTTATTTTTCCCTTGCACATTCATATAATTTTCTTCTAATACCAATATCTACAAATGCGACGTCGTAATTTAATTCATTACGTTTATCAGGATTATTTATATTTATTAAATTCGACTGGATTTTTATTAGACGTTTCTCTTCTTCTGTGGTTTCTATATTACAAGCGTCTCTTACTTTACGAAGATGCTCTAGCGTATGACCAGCAACATGTTGATGCGTTTCTATTAAAACTGGTGTTAATTTATAATCATTATGAACTCTGAGTTCATTAATTTTATTACGAATGGATTCCAATCCAGATGCAAATTCTGCAGCCTCAAATCCACAAGAACATATATTATATTTGTCTACCATAATCACCTGTGACATAATTGGTTCTTTTCCTGTATCCTATGTTTAAATGCCCATTCATCAACTATCTTTCGTGATACTTCCGATGGTAATGCAGATAAGTATATCCACACATTAATGTTATTAATGGTTATTACTACAAATAGCTATGCCATATTCTCTCTTCTCATTATGTGATTTTTCAATCATATTTACGAGATTTTTAATGCCAATAGTTTCTAATGATTTTACCGTTCCTTGTAATATTTTCTCTTTTAGTTCATCCATAATATTGTTCCATATTAATTTTATTACCCTAGTGTCTTTTCATTATAATACTTTGGTATCAATTTTGCTGAGCTTTCATTCATTTCTTCTACAATTTTTCTTCTTATATCTAATTTAGATTTCACAGCTTTTTTCATATCATCTATTTCGCGTTTTGGAATTTTTTCTTGTTCTGCCATTATTATGAGAGAAGATAGCATATCAATTTTTTTATCTCCTTCTGTCATTATTTTTTCTATATGTGTAATAGGTCCAAATTCTTTTATACACTCAAAAGTCTTTTCATATACAGGATCGTCTATTTGCCTTATTCCCTTATTTAGTATGCCTATTAGATCATTGTATCTTTCTTCAGTTATATGTTCGTGTTTCCAAGTAAAGCATTTTATTTTATTGTCTTTTACTCCACCTACACAGATATTAGGAGAAGTACCACAATATATTAAATCTCTTGCACTTGCCATTGAGTATGAGTTGGGATGAGTATGATATGCTCCTGCACATTTTTCTTGTT
>Ga0209324_10000535_pt1 | contig 26619 bp, 24 predicted proteins | sample Rifsed19ft3_FD_184015 | JGI IMG/M metagenome (GOLD analysis project Ga0209324, IMG submission 184015) | Soil microbial communities from Rifle, Colorado, USA - sediment 19ft 3 (version 2) | ecosystem: Environmental > Terrestrial > Deep subsurface > Rock core/Sediment | place: Rifle, Colorado...
GTACCTCTCGGAGTACGGAAGAAAGAGCAGGATGGCCTCCGTCGTGCGCTTCACATCCGATATCCTGGTCAGCGCGCCGTCGATAGTCATAGGCGTATTCGTATACGCGCTGCTCGTGAAGCCCCTCGGCGGCTTCTCGGCAATAGCTGGCGCTGTGGCGCTCGCGATAATCATGCTCCCCGTAGTCGTAAGGACTGCGGAGGAGATGTTGAAGCTCGTGCCGGACTCCACGAGAGAGGCCGCGCTCGCGCTCGGCGCGCCGCATTGGAAGGTAACCGTCCATATCGTTTACAGGGGGGCCATAAGGGGCATAGTCACGGGTGTCATGCTTGCCGTTGCAAGGGTCTCGGGCGAGACAGCGCCCCTGCTTTTCACGTCCTTCAACAACGCCTTCTGGAACTTCGACATGACCGAGCCGACGGCGACCCTTACGGTCACCATATTCAATTACGCCATGGGCCCCTATGACGACTGGCACCAGAAGGCATGGGGCGCGGCCCTTCTGATCACGGCTATTGTATTGCTTGTGAACATGATTTCGAGGATAATACTGAGAGGGAAAGCTTAGTAGATGAAAGACAAGTTCACGATAAAAGACCTCAACTTCTGGTACGGCGAGAAGCAGGCGTTGAAGCATATAAACCTGGCCATGCAGGACAGGAAGGTCACTGCCCTCATCGGCCCGTCGGGCTGCGGAAAGACGACCTTCCTACGGTGCTTGAACAGGATGCACGACCTCTATCCCGGCAACCGCTACCATGGGGAGATACTGCTCGACGGCAGGAACATCCTCGATAAGGGGCTCGACCTCATCAAGCTCCGGAGCAAGGTCGGCATGGTCTTTCAGAAGCCAACGCCCTTCCCCATGTCCATCTACGAGAACATCGCCTTCGGATTGAAGCTCATGGGCGTCAAAAGCAAGGGCGAGGTCTCGGGCAGGGTGGAGAAGGCCCTGAAGGACTCGGCGCTCTGGGACGAGATAAGGGACAGGCTCCACGAGCCCGCCCTTTCGCTCTCCGGCGGCCAGCAGCAGAGGCTCTGCATAGCGAGGGCGGTGGCGGTAGAGCCCGATGTCATATTGATGGACGAGCCGTGCTCTGCGCTCGACCCGGTGGCAACGGCTAAGATAGAAGACCTGATGACGGAATTGAAGCAGAACTACACGGTCGTCATCGTCACGCACAACATGCAGCAGGCCGCTCGGGTATCCGAGTACACGGGTTTTTTCATGCTCGGAGAGGTGGTCGAGTTCGACACTACCGAGAAGATATTCACCGCGCCGTCGAACAAGCTTACTGAAGACTACATAACAGGACGTTTCGGATAACTTAGGAGGGCAGATGACCCGCGAGGCATACCACAGGGCTATAAAGGAGCTTGAGGGCGACCTTGAGCAGATGGCCGCGATGGCGGACGTCGCGATAAAAGGGGCGATGGAGGCCCTCGTCGCGAGGGACCTTGAAAAGTCAAGGCAGATAGTCCGCAACGACATCGAGGTCAACAAGAAGCGTTTCGAGATAGAGGAGAAGTGCATAAGGCTCATCGCCACGCAGCAGCCCATGGCGGTTGACCTTAGGATAATCGCCGCCATAATCAACATAATAACCGACCTCGAACGCATAGGCGACCACGCCGAAGGCATCGCCAAGATAAGCGTCTCGATCGGCGACGAGCCGCTCGTGAAGCCCCTCGTCGACATGCCCAGGATGGCGGAGAAGGCGACATCGATGCTGGAGCGGTGCATGAAGGCCTTCATCGAGAGGGACATCGAGACCGCGCGCAACATCTGCAACGAGGACGACGAGGTCGACGCCTACTACGACAAGATATATGGCGAGCTCGTGCACCTTATGATAGAGAAGCCGACGCTCATCAAGGAAGCGACATACCTCATCTGGGCCGCGCACAACATAGAGAGGATAGCGGACAGGGTGACGAACATAGCGGAACGCGTGGTCTATATGGTTACCGGAAAGATGGAAGAGATGAACGTCTCGAAGTATTAGGATAGAGCGGGTTCAATTTTGCAAATTGAACCCGAAAGTTCGCAGAGCCACTACACGAATATTCGGGTTCAGGTTGAAAACCTGAACCCGCCAAAGTCTGTCATTGCGAGCAAAGCGAAGCAATCTCAGGGGGCGAGGTCAGAAGACCTCGCCTTTTTTAGTTTAAATCCGTCTCCCTCTCCCCTTGCGGGAGAGGGCAGGGGTGAGGGGGAAGTCCTTCATCGTTTGTCATTGCGAGCGAAGCGTGGCAATCTAATCTTTAAAAAATGAGATTGCCTCGTCGCTTAAGCTCCTCGCAATGACTGCGTGGATAGGTGCTGTTGGGTTACGCTCTGCTAACCCAACCTACAAACTTTTAAAAGCAGATTGCTTCGTCGCTTAAGCTCCTCGCAATGACTGCTTTCAAATGTCATTCTGAGCGTAGCAATGACAGCTTACTTACCTCAGATCCACCGCCCACCCGCAGTATTCCGAATCATATTCAGCCCCGAGTTTTACAAGTCCTTCGGTCATCGCAGCGGCTTCTTCAGGCGATATCTGTATCGATACCTCGACTGACCAAATGTCCGTTCCGTCCTCTTTTTCGGCCGGCTCTATCTCGTTTACGCGGAAGCCGCGCTCCTCAAGCTCCTTCGAGAGCTTGGCAGCCTCGAGCTGGTTGGGCGAGAGGAACTGGTGTTCGGTGTATAAAGGGTCCTTTTCTGAGAAGCCCTTTGCCCGCACCAGCTCAAGTATCTCGCCATTTCTCTTGAGGAGCTTTTTAAGGTTTTCCTCTGTCAGCGCTTTGTCGAGCATCAGGCCCCTGCTTTTGCGCCATCGTCCGTCAAGAGAGGGAAGCCGAGCGCCTCCCTTGTCTTCAGGTAGCCTTCGGCAGAGCCCCTCGCGAGCGCCCTTACGCGGCCTATGAAACGGGTCCTTTCGGCAACGGATATCGCGCCCCGCGCGTCGAGGAGGTTGAAGGTATGAGAGCACTTGAGGCAGAAGTCATATGCCGGCAGAAAGAGCCCCTTTTCCATCAATCTGAAGGACTCCTTCTCGTACATGTCAAAGAGGGTGAATAGCATCTTCGTGTCAGCCTCCTCGAAGTTGTACCGCGAGTACTCTATCTCAGTCTGCTTGTGGACGTCGCCGTACTTTACGTCCTTTGACCACTGGAGGTCATAGACGTTATCGACGCCCTGCAGATACATGGTTATCCTCTCAAGGCCGTAGGTTATCTCTCCCGCGACGGGCCTGAGATCAATGCCGCCCGCCTGCTGGAAGTAGGTGAACTGCGTTATCTCCATGCCGTCCAGCCATACCTCCCAGCCGAGCCCCCACGCGCCCAATGTCGGAGACTCCCAGTCGTCTTCGACAAAGCGTATGTCGTGGGCAAGCGGGTCTATCCCTAAGGTCTTCAAGCTCTCAAGGTATATCTCCTGTATCTCGTCCGGCGAAGGCTTCAAGATCACCTGGAACTGGTAGTAGTGCTGTAGCCTGTTAGGGTTCTCGCCGTACCGGCCGTCCGTCGGCCTCCGGGAGGGCTCGACATAGGCTGCCTTCCAGGGCTCAGGACCGAGGACCTTCAAAAAGGTCGCCGGGTGGAAGGTGCCTGCGCCCTTTTCCATGTCATATGGCTGCATGAGGTTGCAGCCCCTGTCTGCCCAGAACCTCTGGAGATTCAGGATAACGTCCTGGAAGTACATCTTTATTCCTCCGGTGAGGATTTGTAAGGCTCTATTCTACAAAAAAGCGCGTATTGAAGTCAAAACGGGAATTTCGGCTCACGCCCCCGCGCTCTTGAGCTTTGACATGAAGCGCCTGGTCTTGAGCTCCTTTCCGAGCTGGAACTTTATGAAGTCGTAGAGGAGCCTCTCGCTCTCATCCAGAAACGCGGCCCCTGGCTTGAGTCTCTCTAACTTCCCGGCATCGAGCCGCGCCGCCATGGCCAGAAGGCCCGCCGTGCCGGGGGATACGGGTATGAGCCCCATTATGCCCGAGGAGCACCGCCTGCAGACAAGGCCGCCCCTTTCAGAGCTGAAGTAGAGCCGTTCGTCTCCGGGCTGCTGCCTGCACGTCACGCAGCCGCCGAGATGGGGCAGGTAGCCGCATATAGAGAGGAGCCTTATCTCGAAGAACCTCAATGCCTCGGCGCCCTGGCCAGCCTCCATCATCTTTAAAAAATGTACGAGCGTATGATAGACGGCAGGCAGTATGATCCCCTCACGGGTCATCTCCGAGGTGAGCTCGAGGAGGTAGCAGGCGTCCGCGAGCCGCTCTATCTCCTCCTTCAACGGCGCGAAGGCATCGACGAGCCGCGCGTCCTCGACGCGCACGAAGTCAGTACTGCCGTTGTGGAAGAACATGAGGTCGATGTGCGAGAGGGGGTCGAGGTTGCCGACAAATCTCTTTCTGGATCTGCGCGCGCCCTTGGCAATCCCTGAGAGCTTGCCCTGCTCAAGGGTGTAGAAGGTCAGTATCCGGTCGGACTCGCCGTAGTCCAGCGAGTTCAGGACGACCGCGGCTGACCTGTATGAACCGCGCTTCATATCAGAGCAGGCCCATCTTCATGAAAATGGTCGCAAGCCCCAGGAAGGTGAAAAAGCCGCCTACGTCCGTGGAGGCGGTGACGAATATGCTCGACGAGATGGCCGGGTCGAATTTTAACCTCTTGAGTACCAAAGGCATTATGGTGCCGATGAGCCCGGCTATCATCATGTTGGCTATCATGGCGAGGAAGAGGAGGAGCCCGACTATCGGGTTAGCCCCGAGGAGATAGGCGATAAACCCGGCTGTCGCGCCCGTCAGGAAGCCGTTGCAGAAGCCGACAAGCACTTCCTTCAAGAGCACGCCCCTCGCGTTCTTGAAGTTTATCTCGCCAATGGCCAGCGCCCGCACGACCACGGTGATGGTCTGCGTGGCGGCGTTTCCGCCCATGCCCGCGACTATCGGCATGAGCACCGCGAGGAGCACGAGCTGGGCTATGGTGCCCTCGAAGAGCTTCACGACGCTCGCGGCGACAAGGGCGGTCACGAGGTTCAAAAAGAGCCAGGGCACGCGCATCCTAATCGCCCTCATTGGCGGGTCGAGGGCCCTGGCCTCGGTATGGAGGCCGGCCATCTTGTAGAAGTCCTCGAATATCTCCTCTTCGAGCACGTCGACCACGTCGTCGATGGTTATCCTTCCGACGAGCCTGCCTTCGCTGTCAACGACAGGCACGGATATGAGGTCGTACTTCTGGAAGAGCTTGGCGACCTCCTCCTGGTCCATGTCAGTGGTGACGTGCAGGGCCTCCCTGTTCGTTATCTCGATTATCCGCGTCCCGGGCCTTGCGAGGATGAGCTTGTCGAGGGGGACAGCCCCGACGAGCCTGCCGTCCCTGTCGACGACAAAGACGTTGGAGATGTTCTCTATCTCCTCGGCCTTCTTCCTGACCTCCTCTATCGTCTCCTCTATGGTGGCGGTCTCGTGGACCGAGACGAGCTCGGCCTGCATCTTTCCACCGGCAGTGTCCTCGGGGTAGACGAGGAGCTTCTGTACGGCGACGGCATCGTGGCGGTCTATACCCTCGAGGACCTGCTTGGCGTCCTCGACCGGCAGTTCGGAGATGACGTCGGCCGCGTCGTCGGTCTCCATCTCGTGGACGACCTCGATGAGCTCTTCCGAGGATATCGACGAGATGAGCGCCTTTCTGAGGCGCTCATCGACCTCCAGGAGCACGTCGGAGGCCTGCTCAGGGGAGAGGAGCCTGAAGACCCGCATTGCCTCCTCGTCCTCGAGCGAGGCGAGGAGCCTGCCGATGTCAGAGGAGTGCATATCCTCGAGGAGGCGCGAGATGGACTCTTCGGCGTTGGCCTCGAGGTAGCCCTTAACCTCTTCTGTATGGTCGTTTTTTACCTCGACAACCATTTCGGTCTAAGCCCTTTAATTAAATGAATTCGGTCCGGAAAGTCGTCTATCCGCGGATTTTACGAGCCTGGCAGGTGAATTCCTGGTCTTACCGGCGTATCAGAAAAAATTAGCACCGGAGAGGGGATAAGTCAACAGGGAAGAGGCTTCTTAGGCGGGTTGGCCAATAAAAAAGGCGGCCTGAGCCGCCTTAGGACTGCTGATTGTACTGACTGTCATCTCTCCAGGAAAAATGGCCCCTTGACGGTCCTCATCACGTGCTCTGTGGTGGATCCGAGCACCATCTCCACGAGCCTCGAATGGTGGGACGAGCCCATGAACAGGAGGTCGTGGCCGTTCTCCTTGTAATAGTTCTCTATGACTATGGGCGCGTCCCCCTTGCGGTGGACGAACCTGGCCTTTATGTCATAGGGCTTGAGATAAGCGGCCGCCTCCGAGAGCACGGGGTCGTCCTCGGTAGGAGAGACCGTAAGGACCGTGAGCTGGAGGTCGAGAGTCTTTGCCCATTCGGCGGCCGAGTGCATGGCCCTGCTCGCGCTCGGGCTGCCGTCGTAGGCGAGGAGCGGGTTATTCGGCTCGGTGAAGCTCTCCGGGACTATGAGGACCGGCTTGGGAGACCTCCTGAGCACGCTCTCTGTCGTGGAGCCCAGGAGGCCGTACTCGAATTGGGCGTTCACTCCCCTCCTGCCTATCACCACCAGGTCAGCTACCTTGGCCTTCTCGGTTATCTCGTTTGCGACGATGCCGAACGTTATCTGGCTCTCGCACTCGGCGTTGTTCTCCTTGCAGGCCTCTTCGAAGACAGAGAGGATGGTCTTGCCCCTGGTCTCCATCGCCTCGCGCATCCGGGTGGAGAAGTTGAGGAACGGCTCGAATCCCAGAGAGCCCGAGATGTCGTGGAGAAAGGGCCCTTCGAGGGAGACTACGTCGACTACGTGCACCCCGGCTATCACGGCGCCGAACTTCTTCGAGAGCCAGATGGAATAGTCCAGCGCCGTCCTGCCGAAAGTAGATCCGTCCTGCGGTACGAGAATTGTCTTTATCATGCGAGCGTTAGCTCTCCTGCGTGGGTCACCTCGACCAGTATCTCGTCATCAATCGCGTCTATCTTGAAGAAGTCCCCGTCCTTCCACTTTAGCGTTATCGGGACCTTCACCTTCTCGTCAACGTGCCTTTTGAGGAACCTGGCGCCGTACTTCTGGTTGTAGCCCTTGTCCACGAGGAGGTCCATGGCCCTGTCGGTGACGGCCATGTGCTTGCCGTAGGCCTCCATGTGCTCTCTTATCCTCTCGACGTACATGAGGGTGAGCTCTCTTACCTCCACCCTCGTAAGGGGCGTGAAGACGATGATGTCGTCTATCCTGTTCAGGAACTCGGGGCTCAAGGAGTTCTCGATCTCTCTCATTATGTCTTTCTTGTAGCTCCTCGCGTCAACGTCGGCGTCGGTCATGAAGCCCAGGGGCTTCACGTACTTCTTGAAGACGTCGGAGCCGAGGTTGCTGGTCATTATGATGACCGTGTCGCTGAAGTAGACCCTCTTGCCCCTGCCGTCCGTGAGCCAGCCCTCGTCGAAGACCTGGAGGAAGAGGTTAAGTACGAACGGGTGCGCCTTCTCTATCTCGTCCAGGAGCACGACGGAGTACGGGTTCTCGCGCACCGGGTTGGTAAGAAGGCCGCCGCGCTCGGAGCCGACTATGCCCCTCGGCATGCCTATGAGCTTGTCAACGGCCACGGCGGAGTCCTTGTACTCGCTCATGTCGACGCGGATCATCTTCTTCTCGTCGCCGAAGAGGAAATCAGCCAGGGACTTCGCGAGCTCGGTCTTGCCCACGCCCGTGGGGCCCAGGAAGAGGAGCACGCCGTCGGGCCTGGAGAAGTTCTCCTTCAGGGGCCCCTTGTTGAGCCGGAGCCTCTTGGAGAGGGCCGTTATGGCCTCTCTCTGTCCGACCACCCTCTTCGCGATGGTCTTCTCCATGTCCTTGAACCTGCCGACCGTGTCCCTGAAGATCATGTCCCTGGGTATGCGGGTCTCCTGGGAGATGACCTCTATGACGTCGTCGGATTTCACGGGCTCGGAAGGCCTGTTTATCTCGACCTTTACGCACGATGTGTCGAGCCATCCGATGACCTTGTCGGGCATCTTAAGGCTCCTCATGTACCTCGTGCTCATGTCAAGGGCGGTATCCACGGCCTCGTTCGTTATCTTTACGGAGTAGTTCCTCTCAAGCCTGGGCCTTATGCCGTAGAGTATCTTCCTGGTCTCCTCCACGGTGGGCTCCTGTATCTGCACGAGCCTGAATCTCCTCGCGAGCGCCTCGTCCTCGGCTATGAACTCCTTGTACTCGGAGAGCGTCGTTGCGCCTATTATCTGCACCTCGCCCCTGGAGAGCGTCGACTTGAAGATATTCGCCGCGTCGGAGGGCACGCCCATTGCCGAGCCCGCGCCTATGAGCGTGTGCGCCTCGTCGATGAAGAAGATGATGTTCTTTCTCTCCTTTATCTCCTTTATAATCTTCTCTATCCTGTCCTCGAACATGCCCCTGAAGATGGTGCCGGCCACGACCGAGTTCATCTGCAGGTTCACTATCTGCTTGTCGCGAAGGCGCTTTGGCACCCTCTTGGGATCGAGCTCTATCCTCCTCGCGAGCCCCTCGACGACCGCGGTCTTGCCCACGCCAGGCTCGCCTGTTATCATGACCGAGTTGGACCGGTCGACGTGGCATAGTATCTCCATGACCTGTTCTATCTCGTGGTCCCTGCCTATAATGACCGGGAGCTTGTCGAAGCGCGCGAGCTTGTTGAGGTTCACGGCAAAGTGCTTCAAGTTCGGCGGGAGCTCGTATTTCTTCTTGAGCTCCTCCTCCATCTCCTCTTTGCTGCGCACCTTTACGGTAATGCGCCTCATGACGTAGTCGGGGTCGAGGCCGAAGCTCCGGAATACCTTCGCGGGAAGGCTGTGGTTCTCCTGGAAGATGGCTATGAAGAGGTCGGTGGCGTCGAGCTCGTCCCTGCCCCACCGCTGGGCCTCTTCGCGGGCGAGCCTGAAGACGTTCCTGGTCGCAGGCGGGACCTTGAGCCCGAGGCCTATGTACTGCCGGGATACGTTCAGGTGCTCGTTAAGGAAGTTTATTACGTGATAGACGTCGAGGTTAAGGTCTTCCATCACCTCGCGGAAGAAGTTCTCCTCGACCTTTGCGAACGCAAGAAAGAGGTGCTCAACGCCGAGGTAGTAATGCTGGCGGGTCTTGCTCTCCTCGATGGCGGCGTCCAGAACCCTTCGAGCAGCCGGTGTAAGCTTCTCTTTTATCTCTTCAAGTTCGGTCATGACTAACCTCTTGAAGTCCGCGGAGCGCCCCGCGAACCGGGTTTTGGGCCTGACAAGCCGTTCGGCTCATTAGGTGCGTTTTATCTCCCTAATCGCCTTCTTTACTGCCGCTGTCATCGGCACTAAAGTCTTCATTTCCCGGGACCGTTGGGGCTTGGTCTCATACGCCTTAACTAATTCTACCACAGTCCCTTCCGGGGGTCATAGGGATTTAGCTCCACGAATTCCTCTATAAGTTTCCGGGACTTATCGTCGACGTTCCTGGGTACTGCTATGTTGACGGCTACGTACTCGTCCCCTCTTGTTCCCTTGGGGCCGTAGACCCCTTTGCCCCTTACACGGAAGAGCTGTCTTCCCTGGGTGCCGGGCGGGATCTTTATCCTCGTTGTGCCGTCTATTGTCGGCACCTCTATTTCGGCGCCACTGATTGCTTCCTTTAAGGTTATTGGCACGTCCACGTATATGTCCCTGTCTTCACGGCGGAAATACGGGTGCTCCTTTACCGTGGTAAGGATGTAAAGGTCCCCGGGAGGGCCTCCGTTCAGGCCGGGTTCGCCCTTTCCGGCTACCCTCACCCTTGAGCCTGTGTTCACGCCCGGGGGGATCTTCACGGTGAGCATCTCACCATTCCTTCCGGGCAGGCTTACCTTCACCTCGGCGCCTTTCGCGGCATGGATAAAGTCGAGGACAAGGGAATATTCGAGGTCAGGGCCCTTCTGGGCGACCCTCCTGCCCCTCGGGCCTCCGCGCCCGAAGAGCTCGCTGAAGATGTCTTCGAAGCCGCCTCCCGTCCCGAAGCCGAACTCCTCGAAGTTTATGCCGCCCGGCGGATAGCCCGGGGCCCCTGAGCCGGTCTCAAATCCGACCTGTCCGGCAAGGTCGTAATCGGACCTCTTCTTGGCGTCGCTCAGGACATGGTACGCCTCGTTTATCTCCTTGAACTTTGCCTCCATCTCCTTTCTCTTGTCAGGGTGGAGGTCGGGGTGGAACTGCCTCGCGAGCTTCCTGTAGGCCTTCTTTATATCCTCATCGGAAGCGTTCCGGGCTACACCAAGTATCTCGTAGTAGTCTCTGGCCATTTCGCGTCTCTTCGGAAAGCCCCGGAATCTCCGTCCTCTCCCTTTTGAGGCGTCCGCCTCTACTTAATTCTACAAGCCCCTCGCGGCCAGGGCAAGTCTCTATGGGCTACATTTTTTGGAAATGAAACGCTGTCGGGGTAAAGAGGTAACCGGGCCGCTCGCGCGGCCCGGTTTATGTTTCATATTCAGGAAGGAGTTAAAATGCCGATTTGTTCAGGCTGCTCAAAAAGCTCCATATGCGAGGCGCCGGTTAAATCGGGGAGCGAGGAACGAGGCGTACTCTTCATGTACGTCGCAGTGACTCGCTTTGAGGCCAACAAAGCAGATGGACTTTTTCAGCAGCCTGATGGTTACTTGTTCTGGTCATCGACCACCTCAGCCTCTACCACGTCCTCCTTCTTGCGCTCCTCCGAGGGGCCGGGCTCATTCTGGCTCGCGCCCTTGTACATTGTCTCGGCTATCTTGTGAGAGGCTGCAGTTATGGCCGCAATCGCGCCCTTGAGCTGCTCGAGCTCCCCGGATTCAAGGGCCTTCCTGCCCTCCGCGACCGCCTCCTCGACGGATTTGGCCTCCGCGTCCGGTATCTTGGCGCGGTTCTCGTTAAGGAGCTTCTCGGTCGAGTATATGAGGCTGTCGAGCTGGTTCCTCGTCTCTATCGTCTCTTTCCTCTTCTTGTCATCGTCAGAGTGGGCCTCGGCCTCCTTGACCATCTTCTCGACCTCGTCCTTTGCCAGGCCGCTGGAGGCGGTTATGGTTATCCTCTGCTCCTTGCTCGTTGCCATGTCCTTTGCCGAGACGTTCAGGATTCCGTTTGCGTCGATGTCGAACGCGACCTCTATCTGGGGCACGCCCCTCGGGGCGGGCGGCAGGCCTATGAGGTGGAACCTTCCCAGAGTCCTGTTGTCGCGGGCCATGGGGCGCTCGCCCTGGAGCACGTGGATCTCGACCTGGGTCTGGTTGTCCCCGGCGGTCGTGAATGTCTCCTTCTTCCGAGCCGGTATGGTAGTGTTCCTCTGGATAAGGGTGGTCATTACGCCGCCCAGGGTCTCGAGGCCGAGAGAGAGCGGGGTGACGTCGAGGAGCACCACGTCCTTTACCTCTCCGGCGAGCACGCCACCCTGGATGGCGGCGCCTATCGCCACGACCTCGTCCGGGTTCACGCCCTTGTGAGGCTCCCTGCCGAAGAAGTCTTTTACCATCTTCTGTATGGCGGGCATCCTGGTCATGCCGCCGACAAGGACGACCTCGTTTATCTCAGATGGGCTAAACCCCGCGTCACGGAGGGCCTGCTCGCAGGGCCTGCGGCTCCTGTCGATGAGGTCGGCGCAGAGCTGCTCTAACTTTGCCCTCGATAGCCTCATGACGAGGTGCTTTGGCCCCGTGGCGTCAGCGGTCACAAAGGGCAGGTTTATCTCTGTCTCCATGGTGGATGAGAGCTCTATCTTGGCCTTCTCGGCGGCCTCTTTGAGCCTCTGGAGAGCCATCCTGTCCTTCGAGAGGTCTATGCCCTGGTCCTTCTTGAACTCGGAGATGAGCCAGTCGATTACCTTCTGGTCGAAGTTGTCTCCGCCGAGGTGGGTGTCTCCGTTGGTCGATTTGACCTCGAATACGCCATCCCCGACCTCGAGGATGGAGATGTCGAAGGTGCCGCCGCCGAAGTCGTAGACAGCGATCTTCTCTTCCTTCTTCTTCTCGAGTCCGTAGGCGAGGGCGGACGCCGTGGGCTCGTTTATTATCCTCTTTACCTCGAGCCCGGCTATCCTGCCGGCGTCCTTGGTGGCCTGCCTCTGTGCGTCGTTGAAGTAGGCGGGGACAGTGATGACAGCCTCTGTCACAGGCTCGCCGAGGTATGCCTCGGCAGACCTCTTGAGCTTCTGGAGTATCATGGCGGAGACCTCGGGCGGGGTGTAGGTCTTGCCCATGTTCGAGGACCAGACAACCGCCCTGCCCTGGTCGTCCTTTTGCACCTTGTAGGGCACCATCTTCATCTCTTCGTTCACTTCCTCGTAGACGCGGCCCATGAACCTCTTTATTGAAAAGACGGTGTTCTCGGGGTTGGTGACGGCCTGCCTCTTGGCGACCTGCCCGACGAGTATCTCCCTGTCCCTTGAAAAGGCGACCACAGAGGGGGTAATGCGGCTCCCTTCCTCGTTTACGATGACTTTCGGCTCCCCGGCCTCCATCACAGCGACAACCGAGTTTGTGGTTCCGAGGTCAATGCCGATTATCTTTCCCATCTTGTCCGTCCTCCTGGCGGGTTTCCGCGCGATATAAAATTCTATAATGAAATCAGATATTTCGTATACCGTGGCCCTCTCCGGGCCCGCGCTTTATGGTAAATATAGGTATTGGGAGGCCGTTTGTCAAGAAAAGTGCCAAGAATTTCTGCATTTTTTAAACTGCAGCGGAATCGAGGGGAGATGGCCGTAAAGATTACCCTTTGGCTTTGCCTTTGAGCCCCTGCCAGGTGTAGCGGTTGAGCGCGTAGAGGACAACGGTAAGCATGACCATGAAGCCCACTGCCCAGGGGCCGATGGAGCGCCTCTCTTCCCGGGCAGGCTCCGAGACCATGAAGAGAAAGTCGGCTACATCCCTTGATTTTTGCGCGAGCTCTGTGTCGTCCATGGGTATCGGGGGCGGCATGGCTATCTGGCCGTCGGTATGCGTCTCTTCGGCAAAGGCCCTGTTCCTTATGCCGCCCTCGGGCGTGGTGTAGTAGGTGGTAAGCAGGCGGTAGATGTACTCTGCCCCTTCAAGGCCCTTTCCCCTGGCAGAGGCCATGAGGCTCAAGTCAGGCGCCGCGACGCCGAAGGCCTGCTCCGAGGCGGCGGCGTCCATGAGAGGGGCGATTCCTGAGGGGTTCTCCGGCCCGCGGTAATACTTTATGCCGTGGCAGGCCACACAGTGCTGCATGAAGACGGAGAAGCCCCGCGCCCGGGCTTCCGCGCTCAAGTCAATCCCGGCCTCGTCAGCGGCAAAGGCCGGAGGGGCGAGCAGGAGGGCTATGAGGAGTATTAGCTTAATCAAGCTCATCCCCCTTTGGAAGCACCTCAGGCAAGGGCCTGGTCTTTTCAAAATACGGCAGCACCGGCAGAAGGGCAAAGTACAGGAAATAGATCACCGTAAATATCATGCCCAGGGTCGCCATCCTTAGGCCCACCGGAGAGATGAAATCCGGCGGGTGCATGCCCACGTAGCCCAGGAGCGCGAAATCGATGAAGAAGACCCAGGTCAGTATTTTCTTTACGGGTCTGTACTTTGCGCTCCTCACCGGCGAGCGGTCGATAAAGGGCAGCAGGGCGAGGATGAGGACAGACCCGCCCATGGCGATGACCCCGCCGAGCTTGTCGGGTATGGAGCGAAGTATCGCGTAGAAGGGGAGGAAGTACCATTCAGGCACGATGTGCAGCGGCGTCTTAAGGGGGTTCGCGGGCTCGTTGTTTATGGGCTCGATGAATGCGTCGGGCCTGAAGAATACGAAGTAGAGGTATACCGTGAATATGAGGGCGATGAACCATGCGTCCTTGGTTATGTAATATGGCGAGAAGGGGACCATCCGCGGCCCCTTCTTGCTGTAATCTATGCCTTCGGGATTGCCAGAGCCCACCTTGTGCAGGGCCGAGAGGTGGATGAGGACAAGACCGCCGAGCACGGCAAAGGGCACTATCGTGGTATGGAACGAATAAAACCTCGTCAGGGTCGCGTCCCCGACGGCGAAATCGCCCCTGAGCCACATGGTAAGCTCCTGGCCGAAGAATGGGATTGCCGTAAAGAGGTTTGTTATGACCGTCGCGCCCCAGTAGGACATCTGCCCCCAGGGCAGGAGATATCCCATGAATGCCTCTGCCATGAAACCCATGAACAAAAAGAGGCCTATCCACCAGAGGAGCTCTCTCGGCCTCTTGTAGGAGCCGTAATAGATGCCCCTGCCCATGTGCACGTACAGGGCGAAGAAGACGCCTGTTGCGCCTATGGCGTGGAGATAGCGCAGGAGCCAGCCGAAGTTCACGTCCCTCATGATGTGCTGGACGCTGTCGAAGGCAAGAGAGGCGTCAGGCTTATAGTACATGGCGAGCCATACGCCGGTTATGACCTGTACGACGAAGAATATGCCCAGGACCGAGCCGAAGTTCCAGAAGTAGTTGAGGTTCCTGGGCGTCGGATAGCCGGTTATGTGCCTCTCCATGAACTCGGAGAGGGGGAGGCGCTCATTTAGCCAGTCTAAGTAACGGGACATATTAATCCTTTAGCAGGCCGCTGAAAAAGCCCATCTGCTTTGTTGTCTTCGTCGCTCGTCACTGCGAGGTACATGAAGAGTACGCCTCGTTCCTCGCTCCCCGATTTAACCGGGGCCTCGCATATGGACTTTTTGAGCAGCCTGAAGAAAACAGGAGGTTTGCAGGCGTAGTGAAACAATCTCCAGTTTTTTCCCCTTAAATAGAGCAGAGTTGAATTTTTTATATCTTCGGCAGCACCTGTATCTTCCTCACGTTCTCGCCGTAGCCGCCGAATAGCGCTGTTCCGATGATGAGCTTCCCCTCAGTAACCTTGTAAGGCACCAGGTGCAGGTCCTCTGGCGGAGGGCCGCCGAGCCTCCTGCCCAGTGTGTCGTACTTGCCGCCGTGGCACGGGCAGTAAAAGCCGGACACCCCCGTCTCAGGCATCTTGTCCATGAACTTCGGTATGCATCCCAGGTGCGTGCATATGCCCAACGACACGAAGAGGGACTCATCAGTCGTCCTCTCCTCGGGCTTTGCCCTGTCCACGAGGCTCTCCGGGTCTATGCGCGCCGATTCTTCTATCATCTGCGGGGTGCGCTTCAGGATAAAGACAGGCTGCTTTCTCCATATTACGGTCTTTAGGGCGCCCTCGGGCAGGGTGGATATGTCCACCTCCTGTACGCCCGCGGCGAGTATGTCCTTTGTGGGGCTCATGGCCTTTATGAAAGGGATGGCGGCAAAGGCGGCCCCGACAGCCCCCAGGAGGGCAGCCGTACCGGTAAGGAACTTCCGGCGGGTTATTATGATGCGCGGGTCTTTTTCCATAGGTTTCGAAGCTCCCCGTGGTTACACGGGGAGCTTCGACTATTCGGAGTATAGCAGAAAATGGGAGGAGAGATGTTTTGGCCGGAGATGCTCGCTTACGCCTTGTGCCCCGCTTGGTTGAAAAACAGAGCGCAAAAATAAAAAGGCCGGGCGGTTTCCCGCCCGGCCTTGAATCTCTTGACTTAATGCGCCGCCGGCTTTGCCTCTGAGTGTTCGTCGCCATGTCCGCCGTGCTTCTCATGGTCGGCGTTGGCGCGGGTCCTCGGGTACTGCGGCCTGGGCTCAGGCGCCATGGGCTGGAACCTCTTCTCCTGGACCGTGTGCGGGTTATGGCACTCGGTGCAGACCCACCAGCGCTTCTTGCCGCCCTTTGCCCAACTGCCTATCCTCTTGCCGTGGATGCCGTCCCTCCAGTCGCTGTAGACCTCTCCGTGGCACTTGCCGCAGAGCTTCTGGGGCTGGTTGAAGCTGATCTCGCCGCCCCTGTGGTCTATGAGCGTGTCCCTGTTCCTCGGGTTATGGCAGTCAAGGCACCAGATCGCGCCCCTGCCGTGCTGGAGGTCCATCGAGTCGGCCACTATGTCCTGGTGCATGGCCAGCGGCCTGGGGTTCTTGCTCGTGGGATAGGGCACCGTCGAGCCGTTGTGGCACGCGGTGCACGGCATGAAGTACTTGAGCTGTCCTGTCCTGGGCTTCACCACGGCCTCTTCATGGGTGTAATCCGCCTCTACCGGCATCTCGCCCATGGGCTCGGTGCCGTCATAGGGGTCGCCCCACCAGAGCACGCCGCCTGTCTTGTTCGAACACTTCACGTTGGGGGAGCCGGGCGTAGCTTCGGTCCTCGTTACGCTGGAGTAGCCTTCCCTGCTCTCAAAGCAATCCGCGGGCTCGGGCTTGTTCTTAAGGTTCTCTATGTATGTGTCGGCCGATTGCGCTGGCGCGGCCATGAAGATCCCGAGCGCAAGGAGGGCGGCAGCCGAAAGAGTCTTCCTCATTTCAATGCCTCCTCTGAGTGGACAACGGGCTCCCATTCGTTCGTGACGCCCCACTCCTCCGTGTACTTGAGCTCGCCGAGGAGCACGCCTATCGATAACTTGCAGAGGATGGTGAATATGAACAGGCCCGTGGCCCAGCCGCCGAGCGTGTTGATGATCTCGAAGATAGAGGGCGTGTACTCAGAGAACTCCCCTATCGGCGAGGGGATGAAGGCCGGCACGACCAGGCCCATGCCCTTGTCTATCCAGATGCCCGCGAAGGTGAATACGCACGCGAGCGGCAGCCAGAACGAGTGGTGCTTGCGGAGCGTCGGGCAAAGGAGTATGACGAAGCCCGCGAGCAGCAGGAGCACAGAGCCCCAGTACCAGAGGACCAGGCCGTAGAGGCCGTGCTTGCCCATGATGAGGTACTTGAGAGAGAACGCGTGCTCGGTAGAGGGGTAGAACTCGGTTACGACCTCGGAGATGCCGAGGAATATGGCTATGCCAAGGCACCAGGTGACTATCTGCGCGAGCGTTTCTATGGCCTCGTCGGCTATCTTCAATTGCGTGAACTTCCTTATGGCGAGGAATGAGACTATTATCATCGCCGGTCCGGCTGCGAACGCGGTCGCGATGAACTTTATCGGCATCATCGAGTGAAACCACATCGGCCTCGAAGGCATGGTGTTGATGAGGAACGCGGTTATGGTGTGTATGGAGAGCGCCCATACGATCGAGATATAGACCAGCGGCATGTAGAAGAGCTTGTTGACCTCCTGGCCCATGTACCTCTTGTAGAGATAGTAAAAGCCGCAGATCGCGTTGAGGGCCAAGTAGCCGTTCAGGACTATGACGTCCCATGTGAGCATCGAGTTCGGCCAGTTGAATATGCCTATGACCGGTATGAGGTGCCATAACCTGTCGGGACGGCCCATGTGGAACATTATGAAGATCATGACCATCGAGACCGCGGCTATTGCCAGCATCTCTCCGAGGACCACTATCTCCTTGAGCTTCTTATGGTGATAGACGTACGAGGGGAAGACGACCGTCACGGCGGCGGCCGCGACACCGACCAGGAAGATGAACTGGGCTTCGTAAAGGCCCCAGCTTACCTGGTCGTTGTAGTTGGTGACTATCATGCCCTTTGTGAACTGCTCGAAGGCGCCGTACATCATGAGCAGCATGAAAAAACTGAGGCACAGGAGCCAGCCGTAGTATCTGGCGCTTCCCCTGGAGACGTACAAGAGCGAGTCCAGGGCGAACCGAATGACAGGCTTCATTTTATTCCCCTCTATGCAGGCTGCTGAAAAAGGCCCATCTGCTGTGTTGTCATCTTCGCTCGTCACTGCGGCGTACGATAAAGAGTACGCCTCATTCCTCGCTCCTCGACGCCTTGCATCTGGACCTTTTTGAGCAGCCTGAAGAAAATCAGAGTTTTATATCAAACTCTGTTATTAAGGCTGCTTCCAAATTATTGACAGCCCCTTAGTTAGTCCATGAAGTAGAAGAACTTCGGGTAGGTATTGAGCTCCGCCTTGAGCCTGAAGACCCTCTTCTTCTCGAGAATCTTCCTTACCTCGCTCTCAGGGTCGAGGAGGTTTCCGAACTTCCTTGCGCCTACGGGGCAGACCTCGACGCAGGCGGTGTAACGTCCCTGCCTTGTCCTCTGGATGCAGAAGGTGCACTTCTCGGCCACGCCCTGCATCCTCGGGCGGTTGCCCATGTAATGGGTCACGGGGTTCATCTCCTCTGCCGGGAGGTTGGGCGCGCCCCAGTTGAAGCGCCTTGCCCAGTACGGGCAGGCAGAGACGCACATCCTGCACCCTATGCACCAGTTGTAGTCTATTACGACTATGCCGTCCGGCTCCCTGTAGGTGGTGCGCACAGGGCAGACCTTTACGCAGGGCGGCTTTTCGCACTGCATGCACTGCATGGGGAAATAGAAGTAGTCCTTCTCAGGGACCTGCTCGGGCTCGTAGTAGTGCTCGCCCTCGAGGACCACTCCGGCGTTCTGGTAGGCGTTGCCGCCGACCTGGATGCCGGCCGGGTCAGGGTAGCCCTTGTCCATGTTCTCAGGCAGGAAGTTGCCCTTCTCCATCTTGAGGACGCGTATCCACTGTATCTCCGGGTTATCCCTGGACTGGTTGTTCTCTTTTACGCAGGCGTATACGCATCTCCTGCAGCCTATGCATTTCTGGATGTTCAAGGCATAGCCGAAGAGCACCCCTTCCTGCGCGGGCGTGCCGTCTACCGTCGTCTTTTTGCCGAACTCCTCGGTATATCTCTTCTCAAGTCTGGCAATGGACTCTTTCTTCTCTTCGTCGGTCATGAGGCGGTAGTTCTTCTGGAACCACTCGCCCCAGGTAGCCTTTGCCTGGGCCTCGTCCGAACCTGTAAGGAGCGCGCCCGCGCCCGCGACAACGGCGGCGGTGAGCGTGCCGGAAGCGGCCTCGCTCAGGAATTCGCGGCGGGACTTCTCTTGAGGCGCCGTCAGGCCGCCTTTATTATCCTTATCCTTCATCTCAGACACTGTAAGCCCTCCAGGGAATGGAAGCATCCGGCCTCTCTGGCCGGAAAAGTTTATGTGATTCAGCCCCTTAGCTTCAGGCCTCGGGGTTCTTGTGGAACTGGAAGAGGCTCCTTAAGAGCTCGGCCTTCTCCTCTTTGTTCATGAGCACGTACTGCCTGGAGGCGAGCACGTTGTCCCCTGAAAGTACGTCGTTCAGGTACGCCTTCTGATAGTCCTCCTTGAGGAGGACCTCGCTCGTCTTCTTGGCTATCCCGGCGGTCGCCGTAACGGCAACACCGGCGACTATGGCCTTTGAGAGAAAGCCGCGCCTCGACGTGGGGGCAGCCGCCTTGTTATCTATGGCTGCCAGGCTGGTCAAGTCCTTATCTTTTTTATCCATTGCCAAGTACCTCCGGTCCTTAAAGACCTGGTAGAGAGAGAGTTAATGACAGCGCCCCCGCCGATGCCCCGAAAGCCGCAGGTAAGGGCAGAGCGGGTCAGTCCACTGAAAAAGAGATTCGATTGTAATTTGTTGTTGATAATATAACAACTGCTACCCCGTTGTCAAGCTGCTTCTTGTATACAGTATCCAATCCGAAAGGGGCGTCCGGCGGCCTCTTAAGGAGGCCTTCCAGCGGGCTTCAATAAGGTGTTATAATCTCCAGACCATGGGTCCCCTTTTATTAAAGGAAGTGGTCGCCGAGCTTGGCATAAGGCTCACCGGCGGCATCATATCAAAGGTGCACCAGAGCGATGAGCGCAATATCATTTTGAAGGTATTTGCCAGGGGAAGGGAAGAGCGCCTCATCATATCGGCCCATCACAGGCTCTCGCGCATGCATATAACCGAGAGGGATTATAAAAACCCTCCGGCGCCTCTGCGCTTCTGCGCCTTTCTGCGGAAATGGATAACCAACGCGCGGATCGACGCGATAACCCAGAAGGACCTCGAGAGGATAGCGTATATAGACCTCATAAAAAAGAAGGCCGACGGAAGCAGGGAAGAATTGAGGATCATAGCCGAGCTTACTGGAAAGTCGGCAAACATCATATTGACCGACAAAGACGGCGTCATCCTCGACGCCCTGAGGTACTTTCCGCCCGAGACGTCGATGAGGGCTGTCGCTCCCGGCCTGAGGCTCGAAGCCCTCCCTGCTGCGCCGGGCCTCAAGGAAGAGGTGATAGAGAGGAAAGAGGGAGAGAGTTGGGTCGCGGCAGTAGACAGGTTCTACTCAGGGCTCGTAGACGGCGGGGAGCTCTTGGAGCGAAGGTCTTTTCTCCGGAAGGCCGTCTCAGGGGCTGAGAAGAAGCTCAGGCGGAAGCTTAACAACCTCGAAGGCGACAGGGCAAAGGCGACCGCAGAGGTAGAGAACTATAAGACAGGGGAGCTCCTCGCCTCGAACTTCCATCTCTTGAAAAAAGGCGTGAAAGAGGCCGAGGTCACAGACTACACGCAAGACCCCCCGGCATTGGTCAAGGTCAGGATGGACGAGAGGCTGGGCCCGAAGGAGAATGTCGAGAGGTACTTCAAGCGCGCGAGAAAGGGCAGGAAGGCCCTTGAGCTATTGAAGGAGCGCATACCCGCCCTCGAGGAAGAGTTAGAGTACGTGGAGACGCTCAAATATGATATAGAGGCTGCCGAGACTCCAGGAGACCTCGACGATCTCGAAGCGGAGCTCGCGAAGGGAGGGTATCTGAAGAAGGTGGAAAGAGTGGAGAAGAGCGAAGAGCCCAGGGCAGAGCCCGTGAGGCGATTCGTATCATCCGAGGGCTTTGAGATACTCTGCGGGAAGTCCGGGACCGGCAACGACCTCCTCGTTGCGAAGTATGCCTCCGGCGAGGATATCTGGTTCCATGTGAAGGGGCTGGCAGGATCGCACTCGCTCATAAAGGTGGCGGGCAGGGCGGGTGAGCTTACGAAGAAGACGATAGAGGAGGCCGCCTCAGTCGCGGCCTTCTACAGCAAGGCCGCGAACGCCGGCAAGGTCGAGGTCATATACGCGGAGGCCCGGAACGTGAAGAAGCCCAGGGGCGCGAAGCCGGGCATGGTGACAGTGAAGGAATACAGGAGCGTTGTGGTTAGGCCGGGCCTGCCGGCCCCATCCCCATCCAATGAGGGGCGGCAATGAAGATAAGGCATACCTTCCTTATGGAGGAGGGCTACTGGATGGCCACCGGAGAGTTCTTTGACCAGTTCGGAGAGGCCATACCGGTCGAGGGCAGCGCGAGGGTTACACACGGAAAGGAGTTCTGGAGGAGCCAGGGTGTCATGAGGCTCAACGGCCAGGAGATAGAAAACAACTACGAGATAAGGCCGTTCGAGGAGGGAAAGGACTACACGGGCTGGACTGCCACGAACCCGGCGCTCGGAAAGCTCACTGGCCTCTTCGTCATCGTGGACGATTCCATCATATCCACCATCTCGTCTGAGGACGGCCAGATCTCCGGCATAGAGTACATGGTGAGGGTATCCGATTACCATTACAGGAGCCGCGGCTTCATCTTCAGGAACGGGGAGAAGGTATCGTCGTGGGCGGCTGAGCTGGTGAGGAAGGGTCTGCACTAAGAGGCAAAATATTTATTGGCGGGTCCAGGGTTGCACCCTGGACCCGATTGTTCGCAAGTGGCCCTACAAATTTTCGGGTTCAATTTGTAAAATTGAACCCGCCGAGAGCATATGGAGCTTTTGAGCAGCCTGAATAATCGGATAATTTATGCCTGAGCTCTACAACGCCCTCTCCACCCATCTTAGGTCCCTCTTCGGCTGCAAGGTCTTCAAGGTCACGCTCGACCCCGGCCTATCATGCCCAAACAGGGACGGCGCAAAGGGCTCAGGAGGCTGCGCCTACTGCTCATCCTCGACCCTCCTTCCAAAGGACCATATCCCCGAGGCAGAGGTAAGAGAGCAGCTCCTCTCGGGCATCGAATACGTAAGGAAACGGCACAAGGCCGATAAGTTCATCGCCTACTTCCAGGTAAATACCAATACCCATGCGCCGATCGAGGAATTGAAAAAACTCTACGAGCAGGCCCTTGTCCCCGATGTCGCGGCAATAGCGGTTTCCACCAGGCCCGACTGCCTGAGCGAAGATGTACTCGACCTCTTGTGCTGGCTCAAGACCAAAAAACACCTCTGGCTTGAGCTGGGGCTGCAGTCTGCCAATGACGCGACTCTTATGAAGATGAACAGGGGGCACACGCGGGCTGACTTCGAGGACGCAGCCAGGAGGGCCGCCGAGCGGGGCCTTGAGGTATGCGCCCATGTCATAATAGGCCTGCCAGGAGAAGACGAGAAGGACGCGCTCGCCACGATCGACTTCCTCAACGGCCTGCCGATAAAGGGCATAAAGTTCCACCAGCTCCAGATAGTGAAGGGCACGGCATTGGAAGGGCTCTGGAAGCAAGGAGAAATAAGGACTCAGGGCCTTGAAGAGTACGCTTGCGTGGTGGTAAAATGCATTGAACGCCTTAGAAGCGATATCGTCATACACAGGCTCTGCGGGGACGTGCCGAGGCAGTTCCTTGTTGCCCCTGTCTGGGGCAAAAGCAAGTTCGAGGTGATAGAGAAGATAGAAGGGCTCATGAAGGAGCGAGGTACGCGGCAGGGCGCGCTCTATGCCCCAATCTTAGAGGTGCGGCAATGACCCAAGGCGAGAGGCTGCCGACAGAGAAGGAACTAAAGGAAGAGGACAGGCGGATACGCCACCTGAGAAGGATGGTGGACTTCACAGTCATGCTCATAATCGGGAGCCCGGGGATGTCCGTTGAGGAGGCCTCAGGGCACGTGGCGGCATTGAAGGAGTTCGCGATGAGGCTCTTCCCCGGCAAGGAGCATGTATTCGACATGGTATACGGCCCGAGGTTGAGGCGTATACTCAATGACAAATTCCGCATGAGCTGACGAGGCTGCTGAAAAAGGCCCATCTGCTTGTCGAGTCGCGGCAAAAGCGACGTACATGAAGAGTACGCCTCGTTTCTCGCTCCCCGATTTAACTGGGGCCTCGCATCTGGACCTTTTTGAGCAGCCTGAATTTAGTCGGAGTTCTAAGTGGGCATACAAGAAAATACTTTGATAAAGACAATATAGAGAAGAAGTAAATACCCTTTTCGGAGGTTCTATAAATGGCCGACCCGCGCGTCAAAAAATTAGCCTCAATCCTTGTAAGGCATTCCGCAAGAGTAAAGAAGGGAGACGTCGTCCTCATAGCCTCATCGACGGAGCTCGCGAAGCCCCTGGTATTGGAGGTCTTCAGAGAGGTGCTGAAGGCCGGGGGACATCCGCTGACGAGCATCGGCTTCGAGGAGACATCCAACATATTCTTCGATATGGCTACAAAAGAGCAGATAGCCTTCTTCCCCACGACCAAGCTTTTCGAGGCCAGGAACGTAGACTGTTTCGTCAACATCAGGGCCGCCGCCAACAGGAAGGCGCTCTCGAACGTGGACCCCAAAAAGGTCGGAGAGAGGACAAAGGTGCTCCGTCCCATAAGCGAAGAGATAGTAAACAGGAAGAGATGGATACTCTGCAACTTCCCCACCCACGGCCTTGCCTCAGAGGCTGACATGAGCCTCGAGGAGTACGAGAACTTTGTCTACGGCTCCACCAACATCGACTGGAATAAGGTAAAGAAGGAAGAGATGAAGCTCAAGGCCGCGCTCGATAAGGCCAACGTGGTAAGGATAGTCGGAGAGGACACTGACTTGAAGATAGGAATTCGGGGCAGGAAGGCCATCCCCTGCTTTGGCGAGAGGAACATGCCTGACGGAGAGGTCTTTTTGTCTCCGGAGGAGAACAGCGCCGAGGGCTATATCTACTACGAGATGCCTGCCATATACCAGGGCCGGGAGGTGACGGGCATACGCCTGAGGTTCAGGGGCGGCAAGGTGGTGGAGGCCAGCGCGGAAAAGAACGAGGACTTCCTCATCGCCATGCTCGACATTGACAAGGGCGCGCGCTTCCTGGGCGAGCTGGGCATTGGGGTGAACTACGGCATACAGAAGTTCACCAAGGACATCCTCTTTGACGAGAAGATAGGCGGAACAGTACACCTCGCCGTAGGCAGGTCGTACGAGTCTGCCGGAGGCAAGAACATCTCGGCCATACACTGGGACATGATAAAGGACCTCCGAGGTGGCGGCGCGATATACCTCGACGGAAAGGCGATACAGAAGAACGGAAGATTTTTGATCTAAAAGGCTATAGACGAGCCTTTTTGCGGGTTCAGGTTTTAACCTGAACCCGTTTATTCGTAAAAGCGAATCACGGATTTTCGGGTTCAATTCGCAAAATTGAACCCGCACCAAAAATCGTGCATTCACCCAATCTGAGCCCGCCCAAGTACCTGTTTCCCTTGAAAACCCTTGACTCCGGAGTACCCAGAAGATAATATTGTCTCATTCTGCCTTTTATCCGTTTAAGCCCGGGTGAGTTCATGAAAAACGAGATAGTCTCAAGGTCGTTCACCGAGAGCATACAGGCAAAGGAGCGCTTCCTTACGCCTGATAACGTCGCGAGGATAGTGCGTTCGGCTGAGCTTGTGGCAGAGGCCTTCAAGAAGGGCGGCAAGCTCCTCATAGCCGGCAACGGTGGCTCCGCAGGCGACGCGCAGCACCTGGCCGCCGAGTTCATCAACAGGTTCGAGATAGAAAGGCCGCCTCTTCCGGCCATAGCATTGACGACCGATTCCTCCAACCTCACGAGCATAGGGAACGACTACTCCTTCGACCAGGTCTTCTCAAAGCAGATACGCGCGATCGGAAGGCCCGAGGACGTGCTCCTTGCCATCACCACGAGCGGCAACTCCCAGAATATAGTGAAGGCCATCGAGGCCGCCGAGACCATAGGCATGAAGGTCATCGTGCTCACGGGCAAGGGCGGCGGGCTTATCGCGGGCAGGGGAGACGTCTTTGTCAACGTCGACGCGAACAGGACGGCGAGGATACAGGAGGTGCACATCACCTTCGGCCACGTCGTCTGCGAGCTTGTAGACCATATGCTCTTCCAGAAGGTGTAAGGCGCGCCCCTGATGAAGTTCAAACCCATCTCCTCCAAGGGCCTCAAGACATACTCCATAAGGCAGAGAAAGAGCAAGGTGAGCGTCGGCGATTTCGCCACGCCAGCCAGAAAGGGCGCCCTCTTCTCTGAGTTCCTCTCGAGCCTCCCGAACATACTCGCGGCAAAGGACCTCCTGGAGGTCGCTTCAAAGGTCGTCCATGCGCACAGGGACGGCAAGACCGTTGCGCTCGGCATGGGCGCGCACGTCATAAAGGTCGGGCTCTCACCCCTTATAATAGACCTGATGGAACGGGGCGTCGTCACGTCCATTGCCATGAACGGCGCGTGCGTTGTGCACGACTTCGAGTCCGCCTACGCGGGCTGCACCTCAGAGGACGTCGACGCAGAGCTCGGGGGCGGCACCTTCGGCATGGCTGAGGAGACCGGCAGGATACTCAATCAGGCGATAAAAAAGGGCGCTAAGAAGGGCCTCGGCAGGGCAGTCGGCGAGATGATAGCCAGATCCCGCTTCCCCCACAGGGACAAGAGCATAATCGCGGCAGGAGCGAGGCTCGGCGTCCCGATAACGGTCCACGTCGCGCTCGGCACCGACATCCTGCACATACACCCGCAGATGGACGGAAGAGCCACCGGAGAGGCCTCTATCGTGGATTTCAGGATATTCTCTTCTGTCGTAGCCTCGCTCGAAGGCGGCATATACATCAATATAGGTTCTGCCGTGATACTGCCCGAGGTATTCCTGAAGGCGATAACCCTTGTGCGGAACCTCGGCCACGACGTCAAGAACTTCTCGACCGTGAACATGGACTTCATACAGCATTACAGGCCGCTTACCAACGTCGTGAGGAGGCCCACAATGGGCGGCGGCCAGGGCTACAGGCTCACGGGGCACCACGAGATAATGGTGCCGCTTCTTTACGGCGCTATAATGGAGGGGCTCGGGGATTAGATGAAGAAGAAGGCCTGGTCAGGAAGGTTCAGGGAGAAGACCGACAAGCTCGTCGAGGAGATGAACGCCTCAATCGGCTTCGATAAGCGTCTCTTCAGACACGACATAAAGGGGTCGATAGCGCACGCCCAGGTCCTTGTAAGGGCCGGGATACTCAAAAAGAATGAAGCCGCCCGGATAATAAGGGGCCTCAAGGAAGTTGAAAAGGAGATAGCAGCTGGAAAACTAAGGCTTACGGTCGATTTCGAAGACATCCACATGGCAATCGAGTCCCGTCTGACCGCGAAGATAGGCCCTCTCGGCGGCAAGCTCCATACAGGCAGGAGCAGGAACGACCAGGTCGCCCTCGACATCAGGCTCTATTTAAAAGATGAGATATCGGAAATAACAGGTCTGCTGCATGCTTTCAGGAAGGCCCTCGTCGAAGTCGCTGAGGCCAACCTCGATTGCATCATGCCCGGCTATACTCATCTGCAGAGGGCCCAGCCGGTGCTCCTGGCACACCACCTCCTTGCATATTACGAGATGTTGAAGAGAGACACCGGCAGGCTCCTCGATTGCCTGGAACGCATGGACGAGATGCCGCTCGGAGCGGGCGCGCTCGCGGGCAGTCCCTATCAATTGGACAGGCGGCTCGGCGCGCGGCTTCTTGGTTTTTCAAGGATAACGGAGAACAGCCTCGATTCCGTTAGCGACAGGGACTTTGCGATAGAATTTCTCTCGGCAGCCGCCATCATAATGATGCACCTCTCGAGGCTCTCGGAGGAGGTCATACTCTGGAGCTCCCAGGAGTTCGGCTTCATAGAGCTCTCTGACGCCTTC
>Ga0209324_10000536_pt1 | contig 26613 bp, 26 predicted proteins | sample Rifsed19ft3_FD_184015 | JGI IMG/M metagenome (GOLD analysis project Ga0209324, IMG submission 184015) | Soil microbial communities from Rifle, Colorado, USA - sediment 19ft 3 (version 2) | ecosystem: Environmental > Terrestrial > Deep subsurface > Rock core/Sediment | place: Rifle, Colorado...
CAAGAGCTCCTACAGTCGGAATCCGGACATGCCAATCTTTATCCTTTAAAGCCTTAATTAATCCTTCAACATCTTTATGTATTTGCATTTTTAGCACATCAGATACTTCCATTTTAATACCTCCTATGTCTTAATTATTTTCTTTTTAATTTTAAGACTGATTTCTTTCTTTATGTTTTTTTATTTACCCTATGCGGAAAATTTTAACACTAAAAAGCAATTTGTAAAAACCCTTAAATGATTTTAGGCGTTTTCTACATCTATGTTTGCCAGGGTGATGTAGATTGTTGTGGTGCTGATATCAGAGTGGCAATATAAATTTTTATAGTACAGATAAGGGGTTTAAATTAGTGTTCCTGATAATTTAAGGAGAATAAAGGCCGTTAAGAATCCTAAAATAGTCAGGAATCCTATAAGATAACCGCCCTCTTCATACGCCTCCGGCATCATACTATCTGCAAGCATTGCTAAAATAGCTCCCGCTGCAAATGATTCAATAATGCCCATAATATTTAAATTCAAATTTTTTAAAAATATAAAACTTAAAATAGTTGTAAGTATCACAATTACACTAACCACCGACCAGGTCAGGTAAATTTGTTTTTTTGATAATCCCTCTTTTTTAAGATCGTTTATTGAGGAAATGCTTTCAGGAAGATTTGATAAAAATATTGCAGTTACCATTAAAAGTCCTATACCATTTTTACTCAATAATGCTATTCCAAGAGCCATTGATTCCGGTATTCCATCAAGGGCAGCACCAAGTATGATCGCCTTCCCATTAGTCTCTCTTATAGGTCTCATGTGTTTTCTTTTTTTATAATTTCTCCCGCCATGTCTACGTATCAATAAATCACCCAGAATAAACACTATTCCACCTATTAAAAATCCAATGGCTATAGCATCAAATCCTCCGTGTTTAAAAGATTCTTCCATTAATCCAAATGTCAAAGCGCATATCAGAACACCTGTACCGAATGCCATAATTGCAGCAATCAATTTCTTGCTGATTTTAAAAGAGGTGCCAATTATTACACCTAAAATTAATGAAAAACCTGTCAGAAATGCAAATATCAAAACTTTTGTCATATTATAAAATCACATTTTTTTTATTATTTTTGATATTATATATCATACACAAAACATTATAATAAAATATTTTATTTATATACCAATATGAATGTTTGAAATTATCTATAATGTAATATGTACCAAACCTAGTTGCCAGTAGCCTTCGATAAATCCACTCTTTCAACAACGGTATCAAATGGTTCCTCATTATCTCCCCGGGATATTGTAAGAGTAACTTTGCTATTTACAGGGCCTCTTAGACGCAATAAACCTTCGCCCTCTCTCATAGTAGAACAATCGATTCCATCGATTGCAATAATCTTGTCTCCCTTTTCCAAACCTGCTTTGTCAGCAGGCAGGCCAGGGGCAATTTCATTTATGGTAATGAAGTTCTGAGAAACCTCGACACTTACTCCAATTCCGCCACTTTCTTTCGAAATTATCTGATCAACTGTACTTTTATCTATCACAGTTCTAATTTTTATAATTTTCCCATCTTTTATTTCAAAAGTCATGTCTGCCTGAATTGTATTAATACCTATTATTTTATATTCATCAGCGGATTCTTCAATTTGCACGCTGATGATGTCCTCATTGGTATTGGTCCATTTAAGGACTCTTATATTATGGTTCCACAAAATATTATGTTTTATGGACTCGTGTACTGATTTTACATCTACTGATTTCGATTCCTGATCTCCTAACTTTTGCTCCGTTACAATATCATTACTCAAAAGCCCGATAACGGAATCTGCATCTCCTTTGTTATAATACTCAATAAATGACTCAGCAAGTATTTTTTGATCTGAGTTTTGAAGAGCAACATCATTGTTGTTGCTGCATCCCGTTATCATAATAGATATAATTAAAAGTAAAATTAACAAACGCATATATTTCATAGTGCCGCTCCTTTCAGTGTTTGTTCAATACTTTTTAGCCTCTTCTCTTATACCTGTATAAATAATTTAAAACCATCTTTAAACGTATAAAAAATCGCCCTATATTTACTTTTTTTGATCTATAATAATCTCTATTATAGTTACTTTTTATTTTTTTAATATTAAGTGCTCTTACAAATATATTGGAATCTTAAGAAATAAATTCAAAAAGCTATCAATATCCAAATTGACACTACGCTTGATAGAATAATAAAATCTAATTATCAATTAATTTTATTTTCTTAAACTATGGTAATAAATAAATTGACAGGAATTAAATTTGATATTAGTATATAAGCAAATACTTATAAATTGATAATTACGAAAATGATTAATGATATATTTGAAATATCAGACTTTTTTAAAGCACTGGGAGACTCAACCCGAATTAGACTTTTAAAACTACTACTATCATATAATAATCTATGTGTAGGAATGATTGCACAAAAGTTAAAAATAACTCAACCTGCAGTTTCACAACATCTTAAAATCTTAAAAAATAAGGGCATAGTAGAGGGTAAACGAATAGGATTTCATGTTCATTATAATATTAAAGATGATGTTTTTAAGAAATTCGGAATTAGATTGGAGAAGATAATAAAAATAACAGAGGGTGACAGTAAATTGAAAGATAAATGTAAATCTTCAATAAAAAGTGTTTAAATAGCAATTTTTTTTAAATATTTATATAAGTTTATTCTTATAAACTTAATTACAAAATATCTTGATTAAATATAAAATAAATGGTAGAGAGGAGTGTAAAATGGTTTATAACAAAATTAGATGCGAAGTAATTAATGTCAGTACAGATACCAGTATTTGTCCCGGTGTTGCAAAAACTAAAAATGGTGAAGTATTTATATTGGGGGGAAGAACCTCTGAACCTATCGGGATTTGCTGCCAGGCGTTTAGTGCAATAAGTCCGATGAAACTAGCGATGTCATTAACCGAAAAAATGGACTGGGAAACAAAAGATTATTCTGATATCGTATGCCCTCATGGATTTGTAACTTATAGAATATCGCGGATTTCTTAGTATGATTTTTTTATTATATATATAAATTTTTAGTATGGGAAATATTATTTTTAACGGAGTTATTTATTTAATAGCTATAGTTTTTTTGATAATTTCTCTTATAAAAAGCAGACAAAAAACAAAGACAGCTTTAATAAAAGCATGGAACTCCTTTAGAAGTCTACTACCTTTGCTTTTAGGTATTATTCTCCTGGTGGGCATTATTCTTTCTATTCTTAATACAAAGACCATAAGCAGAATGATCGGTGAAGAATCAGGAGTACAGGGATTTTTATTAGCTTCAATAGTTGGATCTATTACCTTGATCCCCGGTTTTATTGCTTTCCCTACGGCAGCACTGCTTTTGGAGGGAGGAGCCGGATATGCCCAGATTGCGGCATTTGTGCAAACACTCATGATGGTTGGAATTGTAACTCTGCCATTGGAAATCAAATATTTCAATAAAAAAGTAGCAATACTTAGAAATATAATTTCATTTATCCTTTCGATCGGTGTGGCTTATGTAATCGGATTTGTTCTCGGGATATGGAAATGACCAACCCATAGGCGATAAAGATTAACCTTAAGAAAATGATTGAAATTGGTATAGAATTTTATGAAAGAAAGTAATAAAAAAAAATATAATTTGAAGGGTATTATAAAACGATACCTGTTTTTTATTATTACTTTGATATTTCTGGGAGTTCTTTTTGCTTTTGATCCGAACAGGGGACTTAAGGCAACCGATGTAATTATTTATAGTTTTAAAGAAATTCTCCTTGTACTGCCTCCTATATTTATATTAATAGGTCTTCTTGATGTATGGATACCAAAGGAAATTATGATAAAGCATTTGGGAGAAGAATCCGGGTTTAAGGGAATCGTTCTTGCATTTTTATTCGGTATATTTGCTGCCGGTCCTCTGTATGCGGCATTTCCGATTGCGGCAGTCTTTATGAAGAAACAGGTAAAATTCTCTAATATAATAATTTTTATAGGGGCATGGTCCACGACTAAAATCCCGATGCTTTTATTTGAAATATCTTCGCTCGGATTCAAATTTGCTTTATTGAGACTGGCTTTGAATATATTTGTAATTATAATAATTGCTTATCTTATAGGGATTTCAGTAAAGAAAGATGAAGTCCTTGCAATGTATAAAAAAGCGGAAAAATTATAGATTTTGTTGGTGAAGAGCCTGCCTAATTCAAACTGGCTGCCCCAAGTAGTGAAATTTCGAACTAAATTTTGAAGAATTTAAAGATTATTTTAGATCTGATTACGCAACAAACACAATTCTTTAATTAATAATTACAATCAGTTTAAAAAAATAGAAGTTGTAATTATGCGGTAAGAGGTTTAAGATGTTAAAGCTTAAATAAGCCATAAAGGATATTTTTAAAAAATAAAAGCCGGAAGTAGTCAATGGCAATACCCGGCAGGAATGATTTGAGATTTAATAATCATGAAAATTCGCAATATAGCAATTATTGCCCATGTTGATCATGGCAAGACTACCCTGGTAGATTCCCTGCTTCGTCAATCTAAAACAAAATTAAACAAGGAAGTTGCTTCGGTAGACTGTATAATGGACAGCAATGAACTTGAAAGGGAACGGGGTATTACAATTTTTTCAAAAAATGCCTCGGTTATCTGGCGTGATGTGAAGATCAATATTATAGATACCCCGGGTCATGCTGATTTTGGCGGTGAGGTTGAAAGGGTTTTAAAAATGGCGGAAGGCTCGCTTCTGCTTGTGGATGCTCAGGAAGGACCTATGCCGCAGACACGTTTTGTCTTAAAAAAAGCCCTTGAACTTAATCATAAAATTATTGTAGTCATCAATAAAATAGATAAATCAGCTTCCGATATAAATAAAGCTTTGAATGATACTTTTGACCTTTTTATAGATCTTGGAGCCAGTGAAAAAACTGCAAATTTTCCGGTTCTTTATACGTCCTCAAGAATGGGTAAATCCGGTCTGAAGCCCCATTTGCATCTGATGCAGGATATCACGCCATTATTCGATGAGATCATAAACTATATCCCTGAACCTGCCGGAGATATAAATTTGCCTTTGCAGATGCTTGTGACTTCAATAAACTGGGATAATTACAAAGGCCGTATTGCAACGGGCCGGATCTATAACGGGAAAATTAATGCGGGGCAGGAAGTCATTAAAATAAATCGCGAAGGCCAGATGAAGAAGTATCGCCTGACTTCACTTATGACATTTCAGGGATTGGCACAGACTGAGATTGGGGAAGCAGCAACCGGAGAAATTGTTTCAATTGCAGGGATACCCGATATTACGATCGGCGAGACAATAGCGGATATCAACACACCGATAGCCTTGCCATTGATTAAAATTGAAGAACCTACTGTCAAAATAAATTTTTCTGTCAACTCATCTCCTTTTGCCGGCAGGGAAGGACAGTTTACGACTTCAAGACAAATAAGGGAAAGGCTTTATAAGGAGCTTGAAAATGATGTAGCATTGAAAGTGGAAGATAATCCTTCAGGCGGATGGATTGTTTCCGGCAGGGGCGAATTTCACTTAGCTATTTTTATTGAAAGATTACGTCGGGAGGGTTATGAACTGCAGGTTTCTCAGCCACAGGTTATAACTAAAACCATTAAAGGCAAAAAATTCATACCGTATGAAGAAATTTTTATTTCAGTGCCGGAACAATATTCAGGTGCAGTAATCCAGAAATTGGGAAGCCGGAATGGTCAAATGAAGAAAATGGAAATGAAAGAAGGGACCACCTACCTTGAATATATAATACCAACATATGGTTTATTTGGTTACAGGCGGGAATTTATGACTGATACCCGTGGGCATGGTATAATGAACAGCCTTTTCTACAGCTATCTAGCAGACAATAGCGAATGGGAAAAGCGCGAAAGAGGTTCACTGGTTGCATGCGAGAGCGGAACGACGCGATTATATGGCCTTACCAGTATTCAGAGCAGGGGTGAATTATTCTATGGTCCGGGTGCTCATGTATATAAAGGCCAGGTAATCGGGCAAAATTCCCGAAAGGAAGATATATGGGTAAATGCTTGCAAGGAAAAGCAGTTGTCAAACATGCGTTCCAAAGGTGAAGGCGGCATGGAGCATTTTAACGTTCCGAGGATTATTAGTTTGGAGGAAGCTCTTGAATATATTGACGCCAGCGAACTTGTTGAAGTGACTCCAAAATCTGTCCGTATACGTAAAATCGCTTTAAGCGAGCTTGAATCTAAGAGGAGCAGAAGAATCCCGGTAGGATAAATAAGGGACAATAATATCTGCAGGCTTTTCAAATTAGATTTAAATTTCTTATATATATAAAAATTAGATAAAAACAGTATAATTAAAAATTAGCAATATTCTCAATGAGAGCATTATGATAAAAACCAAGCTTTATATTTAATATTAAAAAAAATATTATCTATGGAAAAAAATTTGGAGACTTCCTTAAAAAGTGGAATGAAGAATTTGTCATAGTTTTTAATCTTTTCGAACTATATCATGATGAGATTGGAAGACGAATAATTAATGAGTGAGGTAAAAATCATTATCACTATACACTAGTTCTGAATTATGCCAACTTTTTCTTTCTGATAGTTTTTTTTGCTGCTTAAAACTTTATCTATGAAAAATTTAACCAGATCTGGATCAAACTGAGTTCCCGAGCATCTTTTAAGCTCTTTTATAGCGTCTCCTTTACTCATTGCTTTCCTATATGGTCTGTCACTGGTCATAGCATCATAAGCATCAACTATTGATATTATTCGAGATATGAACGGTATTTCATTTTTTCTTAAACCGTTAGGATATCCGGAACCATCCCAATACTCATGATGGGTTAAAATTGCCTTAGATATAGGAACCAGTTGTAAGGATGACTGCGAAATACGGTACCCTATATCAGGATGTTTTTTTATATGTTTCCATTCCTCATCATTTAATTTACCAGGTTTCAAAATAATGCTATCTGCAATAGCTATTTTTCCTATATCATGCAGAGCGGCTAAAAGATTTAATTCATCTAATTGCCCATCAGATAATTTAAGTTTCTTACCCATCTGTTTTGCATAAGTTTTCATTCTTTTTATATGCTCTTTTGTCTCATAATCTCTTTCCTCCAGAGTCTTCTCCAGAGAAGATATAATTGAACTGCGGGCACTCTGCCGTTCTATCAATTTGTTTCTGCACATCATATCTTCAGCTTTCTTAATAATATCTCCAATGTTTTGAGAAGAATTTCTTTTCGTGAATACTCCTATAGAAATGCTTAAGGGCATAGTTTTTGTACTATTTTTTTTACAGCTTTTTTTTATCCGCTCAATAATTTTTAAAGTATCTTTTTCAACGGTATTCGGTAAAACTATTATAAACTCTCCACAACCCCATCTGGCAATTATATCTCCTGCTCTAAAGCAATTTTTTAAGATTTTTGATATTTTATTTATTAGTTCATCCCCCTTTTCATAACCAAAGGCTTCATTTATTAACTTAACTCCGTTTATATCTCCAATCACAATACTTAGGGGTAGATGTCTTTTATTATCTAATCTTTTTAATTCTTCTTCAAAATAGGGCCTATTATAAAGACCTGTTAAACTGTCATGAAAACTCATATATTTTACTTTGTCTTGAGTTTTTTCTAAATCATTGAGCATACTGTTTATATCATTAGCCAGAACAGAAATTTCATCATTGCCCTTGGTAGCTATACGTTTAGATATATCTTTTTCTTTTCCAATATGTCTGACATTATTTCCTAATTCTAATAATCTTTTTAAAAACGTCTTATTTAATAATATTAATGTTAGGGCACCCAGAAATATACATATTATAAAAATTATAGATGTAAAAGTAACCAAAGTAGTTATGCTCTGTCTATAAATATCTCTGGGCATATTAATTCTCAATAGTATAGCCGGGCGGCCAAAAATATCTTCCAATAATGTATAACCGGCAATATTTTTACTATCTAAGGCTGCGATATAAAAAGGCTTCTCATCGTTTATCTTAGATAATACGTCACTTGATTCACCAAACTCGTCCGGGCGATCTAACCTGAAAACATCAATAGATAATTCAGTTTTTTTGGCTAAACTACTAATTACGGATTCATCAAAATATCTGCCAAAAATTAATGCCCCTCTATTAGGACCCTCATCATTACTTGTTAAAATTGGTTCCGAAGCAATTAACATTGGGTTCTCCGGCAGTAAAACAATTCCGGAGATACTGTCACCTGATTCAATATGATTGACAAGAATATCATTATAAAATATATACTCATACATATCTTCAGGAATCGATATCTCTTCTTCACTCTCAAGGTCAAAAGCCTTCTCGTAAACGGTATTTCCCGATAAGTTCAAAAACATCATTAAATTAAGACCCAGATTAGTAAAAGTACCATCAACTAGATTGGAATCAATATAGTTTTTATTACCATTATCGATAAATTCATAAGTATCATCCCATGCAGACCAATCTTTATTTAAATGAGATAGTTCATTTATGTCATTAGATAATGTGTTTATAACTCTGTTAATGTTTGTACTAACGGTTTGCTTCTCTATTTCCAGGAATCTTTTTTGAATTACTAAATTGGAAATTGCTAAAGTGACTACTATTGTTCCAATAAAGAATATACTCAATATAATAATTATTCTTTTATTAATGGTCATAATTTTTAGCTAACTATTAAATTTTTATAATAAAATTTTGTTTCAAAATAATAATTTATTAATAATTATTTAATAAATTACATATAATATGTTATATTAATATAATTTATTTGTCAATTTTTACATATACTATATTATATAAATTAATATAAAATAATTATTATAAAAATAATTAATAAAAGTTTTTATTTAATAGCCCGCATACCTTTATTTTTAGCTTACTGACATTATAATTTGAGAAGCAGAAAAAATAGTAAGTGGTGCCAATATCCCAGTAACCAATGATGTAATTGGTAATTTTCTATACTTATCTGGGCTAACTATACTATTTGACGTTTACTTGACAAACACGGATTATTTGTTACACTTTTTTCAAAATTAAAAAGCACAATGTTGTGCTTAAAATAAGGAACAGAGGTGTTCCACTATCCCTAACTAGGGGCGGAGGATGCCTTTTTATTTTGTTTATAAAAGATGTAACTAGAGAGAAGGAATATATACACAAAGACATTACCAGCAGCTACAACATGTATAAACGTAAAACCAAGCGCGAGGTTGCCGAGACAATTATTTTAGCATCATATATGAAGAAGATAACATAGGCGAAGAGATTATAAATCATAAGTATAACCAAACGAGGAGGAAAAAAAATGAATTTGCAAAGACCAAATGCAAATGATGCAACCGGGACGTTTAACCGTTCCAAAAATGTAGTTCCGGGTTCAGGTATTTGTTCCCGTTGTATTGATGGATGCAGGGGCAATTGTGAGGTGTTTAAAGCAACTTTTAGGAGCCGGGAGGTAATTTATCCGGGCAAATTCGGTGAAATCACAGCAGGCGCAGATAAGGATTATCCCGTGGATTATTCACATCTTAATATCCAGGGATATGCTTTAGGGGCAAAGGGATTACCTGAGGAAGCTAAGGGTAATCCGGATAATACAAAATTTCCTGATGTAAATACCGAAACAGAATATGGCTGGGATTCCAAAGTAAAAATGAAAATTCCCCTTTTTACCGGTGCATTAGGTTCAACAGATATTGCCAGAATAAACTGGGACCATTTTGCAATCGGGGCGGCAATATCCGGCATCACGCTGGTTTGCGGTGAAAATGTATGCGGTATCGATCCAGAGCTTGAGCTGGACAGCAATGGCAAAATCAAGAGCTCACCGGACATGGATAGGCGCATCGAAATTTATAAAAGATTCCATGAAGGCTATGGAGAGATACTGGTACAGATGAATGTGGAGGATACACGTTTAGGCGTAGCCGAGTATATAAGGAAAAAACATAATCTGGAGTCTATAGAACTAAAGTGGGGACAGGGTGCAAAGTGTATTGGCGGAGAGATAAAGGTAAGAAGTCTGGATAGAGCTCTTGAGTTGCAGAAACGCGGCTATATAGTTACCCCGGATCCATCCTTACATGCAAATCAAGAAGCTTTTAAAGATGGTGCGATTAAGGAATTTGAACGTCATTCCCGTTTAGGATTTGTATCTGAGGAGGGTTTCTTAGCTGAGGTTAAGCGTTTAAGAGATTTAGGTTTTAAGCGTATCACACTCAAAACCGGGGCCTATTCAATGCAGGAACTTGCCATGGCCATTAAATATTCTGCAATAGCTAAAATAGATCTCTTGACCATTGATGGTGCTCCGGGCGGAACAGGTATGAGCCCATGGAGGATGATGGAAGAATGGGGTATCCCTACTTTTTATCTGGAGGCACTTACTTATGAATTCTGTCAGAAGTTAACTAAAAAAGGAGTACGTCTTCCCGATATAGCCATAGCAGGCGGTTTTTCCACTGAAGATCATATTTTTAAAGTCATTGCAATGGGTGCGCCATTTGTTAAAGCAGTCTGTATGGGTAGGGCGCTCATGATACCGGGCATGGTAGGAAAAAACATTGCCATTTGGCTTAAAGAAGGTAATCTCCCACCTACGGTTTCTAATTTTGGAAAAACAGAAAAAGAGATTTTTGTCTGCTACGAAGAACTGGCCGAGAAGTACGGTAAAGATATGAAAGATATAACTTTAGGTGCCGTAGGTGTATATTCTTTTGCTCAGAAAATTAAGGTTGGACTACAACAGCTGATGGCCGGAAGCAGAAACTTTAGACTTAGTGCGATTTCACGCAATGACCTTATGTCTTTGACTGAAGAAGCTGTAAAAGTTTCCGGTATTCCTTACGTGATGGATGCATATCGTAAAGAAGCAGAGGCAATTCTTGAAGGATAAGCAGACTATGATATAAGAAGTAAGTCTGATCAATAGAAAAGTTAAAGTGTTTGCGGAGAGGTGAACTATGGGAAATAAAGGATTATGTGAAACATACGTGCATGATAAAGAATGTACTTTCTCAAGGAGATTTCCGGTTATAGAATGCGAAGAATTCAGCGATCATGAGCCAACAGAGGAGAAAACTAATAGCTGCGCTGATAAGTAAATTTAAAAATAATATTTATTCTGATTGTCTTTAATTATATTTCCAATTTTATTATAAAAAAAGGACTAATTTAAGAAAAATATTCAATGTATTTGGCTGGCCATAGTGAACGAAGTTAGAACCAGAATTTTAGCTTCACAAGATGATATTTTTATAACAGAGTTAAGTTTTACAGATTAAATACCGGCCTATTACATTACTCACTATTTATTGGCTGCTCAGAGTAATGAAATTTCGAACCATTTTTTAAAAGAAATATTCAATTTAAAAGAACTATTTAATTGTTTAAGTATCTTTAATTAAAAAATCGCTTTGTAAAGAATACAATATTTGATAATATACATACAGGCATATATACGTCTGTATGTAAAAAAGGAGAATTATAATGAGTAAGAGGATGACAGTTGTATTCAAAAACGAGAATATTTATACACATTTAAAAGTCGAGGCAGCTAAAAGAAATATTAATGCAAGTGATATAGTTTCCGAAGCAGTTGTTGAATGGATTGAAAGTCAGGAAGATTTAGAGTTATCCCCACTGATAAAAAACAGTCAGGAAGAAGTAAAATCCAGGGGTACTAAATCCTGGAAAGAATTAAAAGCAAACCTATAGTTGGTATCAATGAAAGAATATAATATTGAAGTCTCACCTGCTGCTGAAAGAGATCTTAAAGATTTAAAAAGCAAATTAAAAAACTTTAATGATCTTGTCGTTGTGAATTGACGAATTATCAACAAATCCAAGACCTCATGGAGTAAGAAAAGTAAAAGGTTTCAGTATTACTTTTAGGGTAAGGTTTTCGTCTTATAGAATGATATACGATATTTATGATAAAGATAAAAAGATAATTATTTTAAGAATTATAAAAAGAGATAAATCAACTTATAAATTTATTTAAAGATGTCTGCCCCAAGTAGTGAAATTTCGAACCAGTTTTAAAGGAATTTTTAAAAATAAAAGACCATTATAAGAATTGATAATCTACGATTCAAATATATTTTTATTCTTCTACACTTTTTGATATTAGAATTATTGATTATTGCAGTTTGGGTTATTTATTAAAAATCTTTTTCAATGGTTCCCAATAAAACTCATGCCACCCTTTTTCAAAATCTTCATGGCACTCTTCAGGAACTTTTTCCTGCACTAGATTTATCTGTGTACCATTGTCAATTTTTTCTAAAGTTATTGTAAGGGTGGAGTAATGATCCTCCGGCCAGCAATCCTCATTGCCGCGCCACAGCTGAACGATTTTTTTATTTGGTTCAAGTTCTATGTTTTTTCCTTCAATATAACCATCATAAATCTCAAATTTACCATTTACTTCATTGCTGATTTTTGCGGATGAATTGACCAGGTTTGCATGTTTTTTGGAATCCATCAAAATATCATAAATTTCTTCCGGATTTGCATTCCCAACAAATATTTTTTGATTTATAGTCTTAGTTTTCATTTTATTTCTTTCTTTTTTTTATTAATTATATTAAAAATAACAATTTGCCATAAGAAAGTAAATCAAAATAATTAACGATGTAGCTAGATTTTTTATCTTTTTAAGAAAATTAATCTACTTGAAATTATATTCTTTTATGGATAACTTTTGGGATAATATCAATTTAAGGTATATATAAGAAAAGAATTTATATATAATATTATTTATTAATTCTATAGATTTTTCATAAAACATTAAGTAACGAGGATATTTAAATAAAATGAACAATTCTAAAGATAACAATAACCCAGAAAATATAAATGTAGAAAATAATGTAAGTGACTTTGCCGGACTGATTGAAAATAAATATGTTAAAAAAATCGATAAAGTCATAAGAAGCGTCGAAGGTAAGACAACTGCAGAGGTAGCAGTAGTTACTGTCAACTCCTTAGAAGGAAGATCAATCGATAAGCTGGCATTTCACCTGTTTAATAAATTTGGATTGGGCAAAAAAGATGAAAATAATGGAATACTTTTTCTGATTGCAAAAGAAGAAAACCAATTCCGAGTTGAAATCGGGTCAGGTTTGGAGGAAATAATAGATGATGATCTGAGGCAGTACCTAATAAATGATTTAATCTCACCAAACTTTAAAAATAAAAGATTCGGACAGGCAATATTAAAGTTCGTCAAGATAGTAGCTGATAAAATTAGCCAGTACAAATACAGCAAGTTATCAATCATGTCCTGGGTTACCGGTATAGCATCTTTAATACTGGGTATCTATAGTATTATTTCATCAGTTATCATCTTATTTTATACATCTTTTGATATTTATGGAGCACAATCACCGGTATTCCTGCTACTGGCAAGTCCCGCCATTGCTTTAGCTATGGTATCAGTTATATGCGGTATTATAAGTATAGTGAGGATCAAGCAGGGCCTTGATGTCGAAATAAAATTGAATAGAAGTATATGGGGAATAGCATTTGGAGCAGTAACATTAATTATAACTGCTATAGTATTTTTTATGGTTCCTCAATTTATTTCATTTTTAGCTGATATCTTTAATCTATCATCCGGAACATATTAACCAATCTTCATAAAGTAAAAAGTTTTATTAAAGTCTATTATTTCTTTATAATATATCAGCGAGGTAAATCATGACCACTTTTATCCCCGATAGAGATTTTGCATTTACAATATTAAGGAAATATACAAAAAACGAAAGTTTGATAAAGCATGCGTTAACTATCGAAGCTGTCATGAGATATTTCGCAAAACTTTTTGATGAAAATGAATTGGAAAAATGGGGAACTATTGGGCTTTTGCACGATATTGATTATGAAAGATACCCGGATAAGCACTGTCTTATGGTAAGAGAGATTCTTTCGCCATATGGTTTTCCGGAGGAATACCTGAGGGCTATTGAAAGTCACGGATATAACGTGATAAATGACGTTGAACCGGTACAAACAATGGAAAAGGTGCTGTATGCCACTGATGAGCTTACCGGATTGATTGCTGCTACTGTTGTTCTTAGACCCGGAAAGAGCATCATGGACTTGAAAGTAAGTTCGGTAAAAAAGAAGTGGAAACAAAAAAGTTTTGCATCCGGCGTGAACCGTCATGTGATTGAAGAAGGTGCCAGAATGCTTAAAATGGAACTGGATATGCTAATTGAGAACACTATAAAAGGTATGCAGACAGTAGCGGAAGAGATTGGTTTAAGGGGTGAGCTTTAGTCTCTTTTATAAAATTCCTGGCTGGGGATATTGAAAACATTTATAACTAAATATTACTATCGGATTATAGAATTATCCTCACAGATTGTAACATTAAATATTGAACATAAAACAGCTTTGTTTTAAATATATCAAATCAGGCTTTCATCCCCATCATTAAATCTGACATTTATGTGTAAACCGTCACAAAAGGGTTTATTTTTTGACTTTCCACACCTGCACAGAGTCATACGATTTCGAGACTCATATTTATTACCTTCTGCAGATTCCAGTTCTATGTCACCCTTTAGCCAAATAGGTCCACTCACTTTTACTTGTGGATCTTCAATGAGCTCTACAGAAGGTTCAAAATTTTTTTCAAAAGATTTTTTTGTTTTTTTATCGTAGACAATGAGCCTTCCAGAAGGACAATTACAGGCGGTTTTGATTGCAATATTTTTTGCATTTGGGTCATCTGAGTTTCTAACATTATTCCATGTCCCCCCAGCCAATTGGCAAAACCTTGCAGAAGAACAAAATGTCCTGGCATCCGTCAGTTCAAGTTCTGGCCCGGAAATAACCCGGCACTGTTTGTCATATGGTTTTGTACTTGCTGTTTCGGTGCCATTAAAACTAATCCGTGCATGAGTTTTATCACAGTACGGTTTGTTTTTGGATTTACCACACCTGCAAAGAGCATACCACCTTCGTTCTGGGTATTTTTTGCCCTGCTTCCATTCTTCAGGTTCTCCCTCCATGCCAACAATTGATATGGTTTTGGATAACGGCAGGTTTCCAGAAACTAAATAAGGCCCATTTTTTGTTATAGTTATTTTTTGCTTTTTATCCACTTTATTTTAACTATAATTGAAATTTTTAAATTAATAATGTTGTATTGATTATATATCCGGAGTTTTATAAAGAAAATATGTCTTATAATTGTATTAAAATTAAATAATCGATCATTTGCATAATATCCAAGGTGCAGTGAACCCCTCCTGTTAGACAGGCTATTAACTTAAAGATAGAATAGCTGATGAGGCTGAGGAAAACAAGAGATAGGAGGTCTCATCAGATGGTAAGAGAGAGAAGAAGCTTTTCTAGTGACTTTAAGAAGCAGATAGTAGAATCAATTGTATCGGGTTCAGCAACCCAGGCAGAGCTGGCAAGAGAGCACAGGATATCACCGGTAATGATAAATCGGTGGAAGAAAGACTACAGAAATCAAACGATATATGATATTTATAATATTAATGGCAGTACTTTGTTGTTTGGTCATGGATTCCGGGGTGACAGCGACACAATGCAAGTAAAGGACAATAACTTTGGATTAAATCCTGAAACCCGTTTTACCACACTTAATGAGTTTATAGTTTATAAGAAATAAAAATTAAATAATTATTATTTTTTGGGAGGAAATATGAGTTTAATAGATGCAGCGATGCAAGGTAATATAACTGCAGTAAGAGAAGCTTTAGAAAAAGGCGCTGATATTAACATCAAAAGCAATGACAGCGGTAGGACAGCGTTGATGCATGCTTCATTTAATGGGCACACAGAAACAGCAAAGCTACTCATAGAAAAAGGCTCTGATATTAACGCCATAGATAAATACGGCAACATGACTGCATTGATGCTTGCTGCAGTAAAGGGATATACAGAAACAGCAAAGCTACTCATAGAAAAAGGCGCTGATGTTAACGCCAAAGATGAATTCAGCGGCATGACAGCGTTGATTTGGGCTTCAAGTTACGGACACTTAGAAACAGTTAAGCTGCTCATAGAAAAAGGTGCTGGTGTTCACGCTAGAACTCACAGCGGCAAGACTGCGTTGACGATTGCTTCAGAAAAGGGACATATGGATATAGTAAAAATATTAAAACCGTATAGTGGACAAAGTTAAAACTAAATTATTGAGCTTGGATGGGAATATTTTTATACTTGAATTAATATTAAATTATTAATTTTTTAATGACGCAATATTATTGGCCCAAGATTAAAAATAGCAACTATCAAAAAGACAATTGAACCCAAAACTATTCCAGTAATATCAAAAGCTTTAAAAAGTTTACTGCTATGAATACCTTTTCTAATCCTTGCCAAATCAATAATTCCGCACACAATTGCAACTATGGGTAAGATAATTCCAAGAATAGATACAATAACAGTACTGAATATCTTAAATGCATTATCGGTAGTAAGATAATTAGAAAACCACATTTGAAGTGCCTGGAGAGAAAAAACAGTAAGTGAAAGTATCCCAGTGATTAATGATGTAATTGGCAGTTTTCTGTATTCTTTGGGGTTAATTGTATAATTCATAAAAAAACCTCCTTTTATATGAAATTATCATTATTTTTAATAATTATACATCAGTAATTAATGAATATAAAAATATCTTAATTTTAAGCAAAGATATTAATAAAAAATAATTTACTGGCTGAGCATTGCGTTCAGGATTTAAAATGAGACAAATAAGACACTATAAAAAAGAGTGTTTATTGTTACAAATTAATATTAAAGTTATTAAAAATATACAATTTAGAGAATAAATATGTGCAATTAGTCAAATGATTATTTAGTTAAACTTTTTAATTAGTAGCCTTTCCTCCTTTTTCCCATTTTACTGGCCTAGATATTAACTTGAAGACTGGACTAAAGATTGGGGTAAAGCTCGCTTAATAGTTTAAATCCTAAAAACTGGATTATAGATACACAGAAAATATCTTCCTAATTTGGATCTTAAGGACATGATTCCCTTATTATAAGTTTGGGAGTGATTAGAATATTTTTCTTTTTCAATTCTTTTTTATTGATTAAGTCAACAAGCATATTTAATGCTGCGGCACCCATATCATACTTTGGCTGAGCAATTGTTGTGATAGATGGATTATAAATAGATGCTAAACCAATATCATCAAAACCAATAACTTCTAGTTCTGAAGGGATTTTAATACCTTTTAAATTAGATGCTTTAGCCACCTCTATTGCTAAGACATCGCTTGCAGTAATTATTCCTTCTGGTCTATCATCCATCTCAAGTAGTTTAATTGCATCTCTATATCCACTTTCTATATCGAAATTGTCAAGTATTATATATTTTTTATTAACTTTTAGACCAAACTCTCTAAAAGCTTTGGTGTACCCTTCGATTTTTTCTCTGGTCGGGATAAAATTAGTAGATCCTCCTAAAAATGCTATTCTTCTTAGACCCTTTTTAAGCATATAGTTAGTAGCAATATAACCTGCTTTTACCTCATTAATTCTAACAAATGGAATGTCGATGTTTTTAAGCATTCCATTTATAAAAACTACTGGAATATTTTTTTTATATAAATATAGATAATGCTCAAAATCACCCTCATACTTACTCATTTCAGTAGAGATAAATATAATACCTTCGACATGTTTTTCCAGGAGGTTTTTTACAAATTCAATTTCTTTTTTAATAGTGGAATCGGTATTACACAAATAAACAGTGTACTTACCATCAAATGCTTTATCACTTATACCTTTTGCCATTTCTGAAAAAACCGGATTTATTATATCCGGTATTAGGAGACCAATAGTTTTGCTGGCCTTTTTTACAAGATTTCTGGCAAAAAAATCAGGGCTGTAATCTAGTTCTTTAATTACTTTTAGTATAGTTTCTTTTGTTTGTTTTTTTACAAGCCTATTGTTATTTAGAACCCTGGATACTGTGGTTATACTTACCCCAGCTTTTTTTGCAACATCATAAATGGAATACTTATCTTTTTTATTCAAATATTGTCCTTGCAATTTATTTTTTTTATTCTATAATTTAACATGAAATTGAAAACGCTTTCATTATATCATAAGAATCTCAGTAATAAAAAAGTTTTTGTTTTTTTCATATAAAATGAAAGCGCTTTCAATTTTGAGGTAATTGGTTATTGTGATTGGTTATTGTGTTAAGTAAATTAAACCTATAAACATGTATGTGGCGGACGAATGGTTAGGATTAGCCTCCCTTCACTAATCTTTGGCCACCATATTTGAGAATATAAAAATGTTTATTAATACATTTTTTATTAGTTTGATCGCACCGCCACATACATGTGTATATGATGGATTACTTTTAAGTTAATACGATAGGAGGTGATCTTATAAGGTTAAAGAAAAAAATATAAATATCAAAAAGGAGGTGGTGCTTATATTTATAATTTGGGGTATGATTTTTATAGAAATCAAATGATTTTATAGAAATGGAGACGAAATGAAAAAAACAATTTTCTGGACAATTATTATCATATTTATTCTATCACTTACTTTAATAGGAACTGGTTGTAAAGAGGAAGCTGCCCCCGCAGAAGAAGCAACAGAGGAAGAAGCCGCACCAGTAGAGGAAGAAGCAGCAGAAGAAGCAATCGAGCCTGTTATGATTCAGTTCTGGCACAATTATGATGCCGGAGCCGGTCAAATCGATGTTCTTGATCAACTTATTGCGCAATTCGAAGAAGCAAATCCTGATATTACGGTCAATCAAGTATACCTCGAATGGCAAGCTCTTAAAAATAATGTCGTTGCTGGCGCAACAACCGGTATGCTTCCTGATGCATTTCGGGGAGATATCGGATTTGTCCCTCAATTCCAGTCATTAGATGTTCTTGTAGAAATGGACACAGCTTTTCCGGATTATGCTGAGGCTGCCAGTGCTGTACTCGAAGCTCCCAATAGTACTGCAAAAGCAGGTGAACACTACTATGGAATAGCTTCAAATACTAACACTAAGATCCTCTACTATAATGAGGAACTCGTTACAACCGTACCTGCTACCCTTGATGAAATGTGGACAACTGCAGAGGAAGTAAGTAGTGAGAATGTAATAGGATTCTGTGAAGCCTGGTTGGGTGGTTGGAATCTCTGCCAGTATATCTGGAGTTATGGCGGCGATATTCTTGCTCCTGATTATAGCACTGCTACAGATTATATAAATGGTTCAGTTGCGGTTTCAGTTATTCAGCGATTTGCCGATCTATATGCAGCCGGTGCGTTTAGTGGACCTACTATAGATCCCGGTGCCCCACCAGATACAGATGGTATGGGAACAGGTAATTATGCTATGACAATTGATGGTCCATGGAAGGCAAAAGATCTGAGTACCAAATATCCTGATTTACAATATGGTGCTGTACAGATGCCTGCAGGACCTGCGGGATCAATCGGAGTGCTTGGCGGAGAAGATTTTATGATGTTTAAGACTTCTGATGCCGCTCATCAAGATGCCGCATGGAAATTCATTAAATTCATGACTGGCAAAGATGCACAGGTTGAGATGGCCAAAGTTGGTCAGATGCCTGTAAACAAAGAAGCTTTAGTAGATGACGAAGTACTGGAGGCAATGCCTTTATTGTCAATTTTTGCTGATGCTCTTCAAACGTGTAAAGCCCGTCCCGTAACACCTAAATGGAGTGACATGGAAAATATTATAAATACGAAGGCAACAGAGGCAATATTGGGACAGAAACCGGTACAAACAGCAATGGATGAAGCAGCCGACGAGATAAATGCTCTAATACAACAGTAAACTTTTATAGTAAGCACAGGGGGGTATCTTACGACACCCCCCTAAATATTTACTTATAAAGCGAGGGCGGATGGCAATGGCTTCCGGTGTATTTTTCAGAACAAGCGAATATTTCAAAAAAAAAGACAATATACGCATACTTTTGCTGCTTGTTCCCGGGGTGGTTGTCATTGGTATGTTCACATTTTATCCCATTATAAAAATGTTCATAATGAGTTTTTTTGACTGGAAAATAGGATTTAATCAGGTTTCCCCGTTTGTTGGAATTAAGAATTACCTCGCAGTTTTTATGGATCCGATTGCTGGTAAGGCTCTAATCAATACAATGTTTTATGCAATAGTCACAGTACCCGGACAGATGATATTGGGACTACTGGCTGCCCTTCTTATAAATGGTATCAGAAAATTTAGTGTAACTTTTCGGCTGTTATATTACCTGCCTGTGGTTACTTCCTGGGTCGTTGTTGCCCTTTTATTCAGGTATATTTTCAGTAATCAAGGATTATTGAATTATTTATTGACTGATGTATTCAAATGGATTCCCGAGCATATAGGCTGGCTCAGTACGAGATGGACTGCTATGTCTGCAACAACTCTTCTGGGTATATGGAAAGGCATCGGTTGGAACATGGTAATATTTTTAGCTGCCCTACAGGCTATCCCAGAACAATATTATGAAGCAGCCTCTATAGACGGAGCAGGATCTATCCAAAAGTTTTTCCATATTACATTGCCTAATATAAAAGGAACTATACTCTTCAGTACCGTAATGCTTACAATAGGTGCATTCAATACATATACCCCAATAGCGGTTATTACAGGAGGAAATCCTGCGCATCAGACGGATGTAGTACTGACCTGGATGTATTTCCAAACGTTCAGTTCTTTAAAGATGGGATATTCTGCGGCGCTTTCATTCATAGTCACGGGAATCGTCGCAGTAATAGCGATAATACTATTTAAAGTACTTAGATCTGAAAGGGCATGAAAAGTCTATGAACATATTAAAAAAACCAGCCATAAAGTTAATTTTTATCAGGAGTAAAAGAACATTATCGTCTCCTATGTTAATAAGATACCTTTTGCTTCTACTTGGATTAACTGTAATGATAACACCTATGATCTACATGATAACATCTTCCCTTAGACCTAATAGTTTGACTTTTGCATACCCGCCTAAAATATTCCCCGGTGTGTCAGAATTGACGATAGAAAATTATCGTTATATTCTTTTTGAACAGAACTTTTCCGGATATATGCTTAATACTCTTTATGTAGCAGGAGCATCAACAATATTACCAGCAATAATATCTTCAATGCTTGCATATTGCATTTCAAGATTCAGATTTCCTGGTAGAAATATACTTTACGGTACAATTATAACAACTATGCTTATCCCCGGACTGGCGATGCTTGTTCCTCAATTTGAATTGGCGGTGACTTTTAAGCTGGTAGACAATCTCTGGGGAGTAATTCTTTTCTATACAGCATGGGTGACACCCTTTTCAACATTTTTAATAAAAGGATTCATTGATAATATACCGAGAGAATTGGACGAGGCAATGTATATGGATGGGGGAACTGTATTTACGATATACAGGAAAGTAATAATACCTATGGCGTCGCCTTCCATTGCTGCTGTAAGCATTTTTAACTTCCTTTTCGCGTTTGAGGAACTGGGTTGGTCACAGACAATATTGCGAAGCGACCAGGTAAGAACATTGCCCGTAGCCATCACGCAGTTCTTCCAGGCTCATAACCGCACAGATTGGGGTTATGTATTTGCGATGACTTGCCTTTCAATGATACCGATTATCATTATCTATCTTTTGCTGCAAAAATACTTTATTTCCGGATTATCATCCGGTGCTATAAAAGGATAAATGAAAAGAAGTCATTAGTTATTTGAGAAAAAAGTTAGAAAGGTTTTTATGGTAATTAAATCTAATTGGGTAAGTGATGCTATATTTTATCAAATTTTTCCTGATAGATTTTATAATGGTAATTTAAAAAATGATCCACCGGGAATCGTTCAATGGGGAAGTTCACCAACGAGGAATAATTTCTTTGGTGGTGATTTAGAAGGAATAAAGAAAAAATTATCGTATCTTAAAGAAATAGGAATTAATGCAATTTACTTAAATCCTATTTTTAAAGCTGGAACAAATCATAAATATGACACATGGGATTATTATGAAGTAGATCCAATATTTGGGTCAAAAAGTGATTTATTGAATCTCATTAAAGAAATTCATAAACTTAAAATGAAGGTAATGCTTGATGGAGTTTTTAATCATTGCGGAAATAGCTTCTGGGCTTTTAGGGATGTAAAAGAGAAAGGTATACATTCAAGTTATTATAATTGGTTTATTATAAATGGGGACAGCATATCGGAAAAACCTATTAATTATCAAACTGCTGGTGGAGCAAAGTACCTACCAAAATTTAATTACAATAATAAACTGGTTCGAGAATATATTTTAAAAATAGCTGAATATTGGACAAAAGAAGCAGAAATTGATGGATGGAGGATAGATATACCCTGGAAAGTACCTATGGATTTCTGGCAGATTTTCAGAAAGAAAGTTAAAAAAATAAATCCTGATGCTTATATTGTTGGTGAAATTTGGCGCGATGCTTCTCCCTGGATAAAAGGAGATACATTTGATGGTGTTATGAATTACAGACTTCGTGATCTGGTTATTGATTTTCTTATAAAGGACAGTATCGATGCTGAAGACTTTGATTATGAATTATCATATTTAAGAGAATTACATAATTTTAATGCTTATTTAATGTTAAATTTGTTAAGCAGCCACGATGTGCCAAGAATACTATCCATAGCAAATAACGATATTAAGAAGTTAACAATGTCAGTGGTATTTTTAATGACCTATATTGGTGCACCAATGATTTATTATGGGGATGAAGTGGGTATGGAGGGAGAGAATGATCCCGACTGTCGCAGGACTATGATATGGGATAAATCGCTATGGAATAAAGAAATAAATGATATGTACCGAAAATTGATAAGATTTCGAATAGAACATGAATCTTTAAGAAGTGGAAGCTTTAAAACTTTATTTGTATTTAACAGACTTTATGTTTATCAGAGGTCAAAAGGACTTGATAAAGTTATTATTGTACTTAATCCAGGGGAAAAGCAGGACAAAGTGAAAGTCCCCTTGAAAAAGGATGTCATTTTTTATAAGAGCTGGGTAGATCTTTTTACTGAGAATAAATACAAAGTAACAGGAGATTGTTTAGAAATAAAGAATTTGCCTGGATTATCAGCTCTTGTATTAAAGCCACGAAAGACAAAATCTAAAAATTGTGTGGCGTAAAAAAACTTATTTATTTTTCAGTTATTGAATCAGGAAGTTATTTCAATTCATAATTTTTTTTAATTTTTATGATTGTTCCAGTGTATTTTTAAGTGTTATTTTATAAAAGGATTAAATTGTGGCAAAAGAACTTAAAGCCGTAATTTTTGATCTTGATGGTGTTATAGCTGATACTGCGAGATTTCATTACCAGGCATGGAAAAAATTAGCTTCTGAAATAGGAATAAATCTAACATGTGAATTTAATGAAAATTTAAAGGGTGTAGGCAGGATGGAATCACTGGATTTAATACTAACTCTTATAGAAAAGGATTATTCAAATGAGGAAAAAATGGAGTTAGCTAACAAGAAAAATGGATATTATCTTGAATTTATAAATAGAATGACATCATCTGATTTACTTCCAGGAGTAGTAAAATGCTTTGAAGCCCTAAAGGACAATAATATAAAAGTGGTGCTGGCTTCAGCAAGTAAAAATTCTTTAGATGTAATTAAAAGATTAGAAATTAAAAAATATTTAGATTATATAGTTAGCGGTAAAAATATTTCAAAAAGTAAGCCGGATCCTGAGATATTTATTAAAGCCGCAAAAGGGATAAAAGCCGCAACTGAAAATTGTATAGGAGTTGAAGATTCAGTAGCAGGAATATTAGCCATTAATGCCTGTAATATGTTTTCAATAGGTATTGGAAATAAAAAATATCTATATCATGCTGATATTTGTTTAAAAAATCTTACAGAGTTTAATTTAGAAGAAATTTATTTGGTTGGAGGATTTTTGTGAAAAAAATTATAGAAGGCGATGAATGGAATATAGCGCAGAAAGGATTTTATCCAGAAAGTAGTCTATTTACGGAAAGTATTTTCAGCTTGTCTAATGGATATATGGGAGGGCGTGGAAATTTTGAAGAAGGTTATAGCGGAAAGACTTTGAGATCATTCTTTCATGCCGGAGTATATTATCCGGACAAACCTCAATATGGTTGGTACAAGATAGGGTATCCAAAAATAAATAATAAAATAATAAATTCCACTGATGTTATCGGGATAAAGATATCTATTAATGGGAGGATATTAGATTTAGCATGTACTAGTTTTAAAGATTTTAAAATTACTCTTAATATGAAAAACGGTTTGTTGGAAAGGTCTTTTGTGATTTTTGACGAGTTTAAACGTGAGACTGCTGTTAACGTAAAACGGTTTATCTCAATTCATAATAAAAATTTATTAGCAGTTTCTTTTAGCCTGACCCCTCTAAATTATGAAGGGCACATTGATTTTGAACCTTATATGAATAGTATTGTTGAGAGTGAAGATGTACAGGGTAAAGAAAAAATATTCTGGGAAGAAGTTAATAAAGATAATGGTACTCTGGTTGTTAGAACAAAAAAGACAGATTTCTATTTAGCTACTTCTATGAATGTAAAAATATATGAAGATGAAACATTAAAAGGAATTCCTTTTATACCGGTAGTGAAGGATTGTTATGTCGGCCATCGTTTTGCAACGGATTTAAAGGAAGGAAAAACATTAAGGATTGAAAAATATGTTTCATGTTATAACTCCCGAAATCTTTCAAGATCAGAAGTGGCAGTAAAGTCGAAAGAAAATTTAAAGAGTATTGTTGACTGCAGTTTTAACGATTTATTGTCTTTTTCAGAAAAGTTATGGAAAAAAAAATGGGATAAAATAGATATTGAGATAGATGGAGATGTGTCTGCACAACAGGCGATTCGGTATAATTTATTTATGCTGAATCCTACTTTTACCGGGGAGGATAAAAAACTTAATATAAGCCCCAAAGGTTTTAGTGGGGAAAAGTATAGTGGATCAACATATTGGGATACGGAGATTTTTTGTGCTCCATATTTTCTTTATACGCAGCCCAAAGCAGCAAGAAATCTACTTTTATACAGGTATAATCATTTAAAGAAAGCTATTGAGAACGCAAAACTTCTTAGATTAAAGGGTGCGTTATACCCAATGATGACTCTGGATGGAAGTGAAGGGCATGCAGAATGGGAAATTACTCTAATGGAGATTCACAGGAACTCTGCTATTGTTTATGCAATTTATAATTACATCCGTTCGACAGATGACTACGATTATATAGCAAATTATGGGTTTGAAGTAATTGGAAATATTGCTAGGTTCTGGGCTGATAGAGTTACTTATAAGAAAGATAAAGACATTTATATAATACTGGGAGTGACAGGACCAGATGAGTTTCATAATAATGTTAATAATAATTGGTATACGAATTTTATGACAAAATGGGTATTAAATTATGCTTATGAACAGGCAGGGTGGTTGAAAAATTATAATGTAAAAAAATATAAAGAAATCTGTAAAAAATATAATTTTACAGAAGAAGAATTCAACAATTGGAGAATTATTTCTGAAAAATTATATATAAATAAAAATAAGAAACTGAGTATATATGTACAGTTTGATGGTTATCTTGAAACTGAAGATATTTTTATGAATAAAGAATTTACTAAAAATATGTTCCCTATTGTACAGAGTTGGTCATGGGATAGAATTAACCGTTCAAGTATAATTAAACAGGCTGATGTGATACTGGGTTTATATTTATTTAATGGGGTTTTTACTTTTAAAGAAAAAAAAGATAATTTTGATTTTTATGAACCTCGAACAGCACATGATTCTTCACTCTCGGCTTGTATATATTCAATCATTGCATCAGAAATAGGCTATCTTGATAAAGCTTATAATTTATATAAAAGAGCGTCGAGGCTTGATCTAAATGATTATAATAATGATACTGCTGATGGCTTGCACATTACTTCTATGAGCGGCTCCTGGATGTCTATTGTAATGGGTTTTGCGGGTTTTAGGATAAATAATGGAATAATTAGTTTTAAACCCAATATTCCAAAAGTGTGGAAAAGACTATCATTTAAAATCAATGTTAAGGAACGTTACTTTCTTATAGTAATTACCCAAAACAAATTTTGTATTGAGTTAGAATCAGGAGATGAAATATTAATAGGAGTCAATAAGAAAAGATATAAAATTTCTAAAGGTAAATTTTTAGAAGTAAATATCAATTCTAATAATTAAATATGATATTAAGAAATTCTAAAAACCAGGTAGGATATATTTTAGGTGTTGATGGAGGAGGGTCAAAAACAACGGCTCAGATTGCAGATACCAGTGGTAAAAAAATTGCTCAGGCAGTTTCTAGTTCGAGTAGTTACAAGAGTGTTGGGATGAAGAGAGCAATAGAGAATCTTAATACAGCTGTATTCAATGCTATTACAAATTTAAATGTTTCTAAAAATATTAATTTTATAAGTTCTTGTTTCGGTTTTGCAGGAAATAATAATAGTGTAGGGAAAGATCCTGAAATCTATAGAGAAATTGTATTTAATGAG
>Ga0209324_10000537_pt1 | contig 26588 bp, 21 predicted proteins | sample Rifsed19ft3_FD_184015 | JGI IMG/M metagenome (GOLD analysis project Ga0209324, IMG submission 184015) | Soil microbial communities from Rifle, Colorado, USA - sediment 19ft 3 (version 2) | ecosystem: Environmental > Terrestrial > Deep subsurface > Rock core/Sediment | place: Rifle, Colorado...
TATAATGTAGAAGTCCTGCCATTCACAGTTCCGCCAAGCATATCCCAGACCGCAGGCCCTTTAACATCACGGGAGTTAGGGAAAAACATCTTATAACTGTTAGGGGCCAGGTCCATAAACCCGAATATCCCATGCTCGCCAGGATTCACCCCTGTCATGAAGGATGTCCATGATGTGGATGAGACATCCGGGATGGAGGCATCCATCTGATGCAGTCTGTAATCGCGGGAAAGTATTTCCTTTAAATTTGGGAGATAACCCTTTCCCATATAATCTTTAAGCAGCGTCTGTGATACGCCGTCAAGCCCGATTACAAGACATTTGGGGTTTTTATTAACTTTTATATTTAAGGGTGGTTTTAACAAAGTTTTTTATCCAATGGGTGCCTATAGGTTTATAGTAAACTATCTCTTTTTCGGATTTCTCAGCTTAAAACCTTACAGCCAAGCCAAGCATTGTGCCAAATCCGCTCAAGTCTATCTTATCAGGGGTGCTGGGTGAGACACCCGATGCCTTATTGTATTTGTTTGACAGATCCCTGTAGAGAATATCCATTGTAAATGCAATATTCCCATCTACTGTTGTTTCAAAGCCTGCGCCTAATTCATAACCTGTGCCTCCGCTAAAGTCACCCGGCAGGTTTTCATATTCAAACTGGCCGTATACGAGCCCTCCCTTAATATAAGATTGGAAGGTCTTTTCGTTCAAGAAGGTATAAACAAGCAATGCATTCCATGTTTCCAGATAAGGACCATCGCTGCCTTCAAATCCATATGATGCCTCTATGCCGATATTTCTGGTAAAGTTGAATCTTGCGAAAGGGAATCCACCTATAGATGTATTGTCTGCTATGGAATAGGTATTTGCTGATGAACTATAATTTGCTGTAAATTTAGCTATATCAGGCATATAAAAATAGCCAACCTTGCCTCCGAATGAAAATCTGTCAAATTTCCCCGAGTCTGCTGACGCGTTGCTGCCCCACAAAATAAGGAAAAGCCCTATTATTATTCTATAAACCAGTAAGTTTTTCTGCTTCATCATATATTTCCCTTTCTTTTTTTTGAAATTACACCTATCATTTTAGTTTAAAATTGTCTGAATTTCCATACAGATTTTATTGTTCGTTGTACTCATAGGGCACAAGGTCGTCAAAACTTATAATCCATGCCAATAACCGTCTGCAGGCTACGCCAGTTTTCATCCAGTGAAGTGTAAGTTACGCCTGTTTTAAATGCAGACCTGTTTGTAATCTTATACACAAACATCGTATCGGATGTTAAAAAATAATGAACTGTGCCAGCCAAAGGGACCAACACTTCCAGTTTCTCTTCAAATCTCCAATAATCCGTAAACTTATATCTAAAATTTAATGCGCCCCTGAACATCAATTTCCTTCCGCCCGGAGTGGCTATGAGATGGCCAAGACCCGCTTCTAAAATCAAGGCCTCTGTAATCTTAAATCCGGGTCCCACGGAATAATAGTAAAAATCTCTTTGATTGCTTCGCCAGTGTCCACCTATTAAAAAATATGGGTAAATATCAGCAATTAAAGCCAGCTTAACAGAACCATCTGCTGCCTGACTATGGATATCTGATTTCCTTACATCCTGAAAACTTCCCTTTGTGTCCAGACGGAACCTGTCCCACAGATGCGAATAGCCAAATCTACCATGCCCCTGATACAAATTTCCTGTCTGATAAGCAGCCATAGCCATTAATTCTATTGAGTTTCTACAGATTAAATCTTTCTCAACGTTAATATCCTTCTCAATTCCCATGAAGCTCGGGAAATATAGGCATCGAACCTTGTTATCAACGCTCTGCTGGATATTCTCTTTGTCTATATTAGCATCACCACCGTAAGAAGAAGAGGTGTTGTTTGGAGTAGTACTAATAATATCAACTTCGGATGCTGCTAAGTTTACGGTAGTAGTACTATAGTTTGAAGATGAGGCTTTTGTATCATTATCGGGCAGATAGCTTGGTTTCTGCCCCTCAGCTAATGCGGAGCCTGTAGCTATAAATAGTACGAGGTATGCTCCAAGCATAGCTAACAAGTTTTTCTCAATAATCGTTTTAATCATGGAACTTCCTTTAAAAAACTAAGGCGTAATAGTATACACCACTATGCTTTCATCATAGCTGGTAGATGCTATCTCTGCTCTACCCACTATTTGATACTCTCCTGGGGCTATATTAAAAGGCAAACTTCTTGAAAAATCTCTGCTAAATGAGCCATTTCCAAGTATAGTAACCGTGCCTCTATTCAGGACTATTTCACTGCCATTTGGCAAAACAGCCACAACTGATACATTCACAGTAGCATTGTACTGACTGTTATTATGAAAAACAATATGATAAGAAATAGTGCCTCCTCCCGGAATAGTTGTTGGACCATTTGGTGTTACATCTACAGTAACCTGAGGCGGAGGAAGTGTAAGAGAGTTATAAATATTAAGCCTCCCTCCCGTAGCCACAGGCAACCCTTTGTGATCAACCCCCTTTAATATCCTCCATCTCACTTCATTATTCGTTAAATTAGGGTCATATCCCATGAGCAAAGCCACTGCACCAGTGACATGGGGAGTTGCCATAGATGTCCCGTCAAAAAGACTATAGGTGTCATTTGGAGTGGTGCTGAGGATGGAAACCCCTGGAGCCGCCAAGTCTACAGTTGTCGTGCCATAATTTGAAAACCAGGCTCTATTGTCGTTATGATCTGTAGCTGCAACAGCTATTATATTGCTCAAATTATAGGCTGATGGATAATTAGGTGTAATGTCGGTATTGATATTCTCATTCCCGGCAGCTGCAACAAAAATGCTCTTAGAAGCCCTGATTGCGTCATATTCAGCCTGGCTGTATGGACCACCACCATAACTATTATTTGATACCCTCACACCCATCATAGCAGCATAATCTATTGCACTGATAATATCTGCGCTTGATGCAGAACATAAGATAACAAAATACACCTTGAATATTTTAAGTGGCATAATCTTCACATTCCAGTTAACGCCTGTTACTCCAATCCCGTTATTTCCGCGCGCGCCAATAGTGCCTGCAGTATGGGTACCGTGGCCTCCGCATATAGCTTCCTCATTGGGGTTGTTGTCATCCCTTGCAAAATCCCACCCATTCACATCATCTATATAACCGTTAGCATCGTCGTCTATACCGTTGCCTGGTATCTCTCCAGGATTTGTATAGATATTTCCTGCAAAGTCTATATGGCCCAAATCCAGCCCTGTATCTATATCTGCAACCACCATAGTGGAATTACCGGTTGCAATATCCCATGCCTCAGGCGCATCTATATCGGCATCGACTGTTCCACCGGTCTGTCCGGTATTGTTCAGCCCCCACATTTCAGGATACCTTGAATCATTAGGGGTGGCATTGAGATAGCGGAGATAATTAGGCTCCGCATATTCAACATCGGGCAAACTCCTAAAAAACTTAACAACTGACTGAACACTATCAATCGAAACTTTAATCTGTAATACGGGGATAAGCCGAAATCTTTTTATAATCTTTCCGCCTGCTTGCGCCACAACAGTGTCTACCACATCCTGAGCCACGCCTTCCTTAAACTTGACGAGCACCTCATCAGGCAGGTATTCTGGTCTGTCCTGAGATTGGGCATCTACAAGCCCCTCTCCAATAATCAGCGACATACTTAAAACCAATAGAAATAATATCGTCCTTTTAATCCTTGATCTATACATATAATACCTCCTTTTTATTAAAAGATAGAATAACTGACTACCTTTTTTAGGCAATCCATGCCCATATTCAAGCATTACTATTTTAGTTTGCCCTTCAATAGCACAACTTATTCAAACTTATTCATAAAGTCCTATGGGCAATACCCCGCAGGGCACCGAATCCTATAGACGAGGCCCTTAGCACAAGAAAAAACGGTGCAAGTACTACTATTAAAGGGTCCTTTTTGAATGCCAGCAAGATAAAAGGTATTGATAGTATAACAAAGCTCGTAAAGATAAAAAGAAATATATAAATTCCATACATGGGAAATATAAGAACAAATGGTATATCCATAAACAAAAGTAGTAAAGATAACGACTGAAGTTTCAGTGATTGGGGGGTATAGGTATCCTTGAGCATCTTATCAGGATATTTTTTATAGACCACAATCCTCCAATAACCACGCCAGAATTTGAGCCTTGCATATCTCTTGATAGAATCAGGATGATTCAAGTGATAGACTATGGCTTCGGGATTAAATACCATCTTAAGTCCACGTCTTGACATCCTGTATGACAATTCCGTATCTTCATTGTTTGCCACTGGAAAACTCGTATCAAAGCCACCCATTTTGAGAAATATGTCTTTTCGGAAACCAGCAGAATATGTGTCCACCATATCAATATACTCAGCTTTCTTGAGCATTTCAAATCTTTCCTCAAACTCAAGCTGAGCAAATCGAGCCACAATACTCTTCTGTTTATTCCTGTAAGCGCCCTTTACCGCCATTACATTAATATCTTTAAATGGCTTAACCATTTCGCTAATCCAGTTGACATCTGGCATGCAGTCTGAATCAGTAAAGAGTATAGTATCGCCATTTGCATACGTGACACCATTATTTCTTGCCGATGCTGGACCGCTGTTTTTCTGCCATATATACTTAACCGGGAACTTCTTTATTTTTTGGGCAGTATTATCAGTGGAGCCGTCATCAACAACAATCACCTCATACAATTCTTTCTGGTAGTCCTGTAAAAGAAGCGCTTCAATACAGCTTTCTATGGTCTTTTCAGAATTATAGGCAGGCACTATAACCGATACCGATTGCCTCAGCATCTGTCGCATTTACTCCCTTCAATATCAGAGCCTTTTATAAGATATTTGAAAAATGTCCTGCCCGCCTTAAATGTCCTTCTGATTTCCTTAGGATGTCTAAACATTTGCGCAATCTTATAGATGATATATCCTGGCCTCAAATAAAATTCCCTCCTTGCTTCATCACAGAATCTTACCAACTCTTCAGATGATAATGACTCTGTGCTTATAACAGTATTGTGGAGGCCTTCTGGCGTAATCCATTTTGAAAAATCAGAACTCCTTATCAAATTCCTTTCCTTATACCATGTATATGCCTCAGTCCCTGGATAGACCATCACAGGATAAAACTGCACGGTATCAGGATTCAGGCCCTTGGCCAGCTCAAGCGTTTCCCTGAGGGTCTCCTTTGTCTCGCCCGGAAGCCCTGCCATGAAACAGCCGTGTATCAGCATCCCGGCCTTTCTTGCATTTTCCATAAATTCCTTCATCTCGCCCAATTTCGTCTTCTTCTTCATATTTTCAAGTATCTTCTGGCTTCCACTCTCAAAACCGACACATAATGAGCGGCACCCTGCCTCCCTCATTATGTGCATAGTGTCATAATCAAGACCCACGCGGGCATTGGCAGTCCAACTAATCCTGATGCCCTTTTTCAGTATAAGCTCAGCCAGTTCTTTACATCTTTTTTTATTAACAGTCATAGTATCATCTTCAAAAAATATGGCTTTTGCCTGCGGGAAGTTTTCAACTATATATTCCATTTCATAAACAACATTCTCCACCGACCTCAGCCTGAAACCTCTCCCCATAAGGGTCTGAGGATACACGCAGAATGTGCAAGGAAATGGGCATCCCCTGCTTGAAGTTATAGTAACCATGGGATACAGGGCATTTGGGTTGAAGTAGTTTTCTATCTTCAGGAATTTCTTATAGACCTTGCTCACAAACGGAAGCTCATCAAGGTTTTCTATGTAGGGCTGCCTGTCATTGTGAATTATAGTACTGCCGTCCTTATAGCTTATTCCCATTACATTTTTTAAATCTCCCTTCACATTGAGCGTCTTGGCAAGATTAAGAATTGTATAGTCATACTCAAATCTTGCAACCGCATCTATGCACATATCAATATTTATCACTTCCTCAGGGAGCGCTGACACATGCGTGCCAACCAGGACTATAAACGCATTGGGGCATATTCCCTTAAGTTTTTTAGCAATCGAAACATCATTATTAATGGAAGGAGTGGAGGTATCCATTACAATTAGGGCCGGTTCAAATTTTCTTACCCTCTCCTCTACTGTATCCATAGAGAGCCCATCGGCAGGAGCATCAATAAAATCTATCTCAAAGCCATTTTCCATCAGAACCCCTGCCGCATATGCAAGCCACATGGGAAAATAGAGCGTCCCACTTTTTGTTACAGCAGGGCTCCTCTGAGGACGGGAGAATTTTTTCAAAAATGGTGGATTCAGAAACAAGACCTTTATCATGCTACCTCTCTTGTTATTTTATCGTATTGCCTTAATTGCTCGGCAAGAAAACCGAGTTTGCCTTTAAACTGTATCGCATTTGTCGGACAGACAAGGAAACAGTATTGGCATGCTATGCAGCCATTGTTATGCTCCTCAAGCAATTTGGGCAGTTCAAGGCCTATTGGACAGTAGTCTGCACATTTAGTACAACCTTCTTTGCATTTCTCCTTAAGAAAAGTAAAGCCTTCAAATTCCATCTCATCCTTTATGAAATTATCCTGCCTAAGACCTGTCAGAAAAAGCATATATCCAACAAACCTTGTAGAGCAGAGATAATTGAAAAACGCGGTATTCCTAACAGCAAGGAAGTATTTCTGCCGCTTGGGACTGTGTATAAATGATGCAAATGCATTCGCCTCAGGCTCTTTGAACTTTCTCTCAATACCTGAAAGGTCAATTGAGGAGGCATGCTGATGATGCTCTTTTGTAAGCAGTCCAGCATCTTCTGCTGCCTTAAGCGTTCTCACCTTTCTGTAGTCAAACTGGGCAATCCTGCTGCATATTAGGTCTATCAAATAAGGGTCTGTGCCTGCTATAATAAGCCCAGTTCTCATGGGTGTTCCCCTCGTGGGGCCAAGCCCCTCCATAGCGATAAGCCCGTCAACTATGTGCAGGTGAGGCCTTACCTTTTTATTTATATTCAGAATATTTTTGGCAAGGTTTAAATGAGTCTTTTTCTTATTCTCCTGCCCAACAAGGCAGCCCATAAGGTTTTTAAGGCATACGCTCATTCCTGCCTCAAAGTGGGTTTTGAGCTTCGGGATATTTATAAGAAAATCCGCATCCAAAACATCCCTTGCTACACCTGCCATTACCCCATTCTCAAAATCTATATATACAGGTTCAGAGTAGTTAAGGTCCTTAACTTTGGCCCCGAAGTGTTTGGCAAGTTCATCAACCTTGAGGCGCGATATGACACTTATATTATTCCTGTAAAACCCGCTGTTGGTCCCTTCTGCTATTGTTATATCTCTGTATCCCTGCTCTTTTAAGAACTCCACCACAACAGCCAGCGCCCTCAGGTCTGTAGTATTCCCCGTGAGGGTATTCATGTTGCTGTTAAGGTTAGGCTTGAGGAGTATCTTACTATTCTTTGCCTGCGGCAATAGATCAACATACTTCCCCATTGCAGAAAAAAGCCCATCTTTTATTTCTTTCAATGAATATGCCTTTATGATGTCAAGCCTGAACGTCATGCTGTCTCCTTCTACATTCTTCAAGAACTTCTTTCACAGCGTTTAAAACATCTTCCACTGTTATCACTTCCATACATTCCTTAAAAGGCACATGTTTGCATACATCCTCATCACATGTCTGCCTACACGGAAAGTCCTTTTCCACAACCCTGTGTATGTTACCATACGGTCCTGTCTCGTTACTCTTGGACGGACCAAAGATAGCAACCGTAGGCGTCTTCATAGCAGATGCAAGATGAAGAGGGGCGCTGTCGTTTGTTACAAAAAGGTTAAACCTCGCTATCAATGCGGCAAGCGTCTTTAATTCCGTCTTGCCGGCGAGGTTGTATGCCGCTTCCCCGGAATCCTTTATTATGGAATCTATAAGCCCATCCTCTGCGGGCGAGCCCGTAAAAAAGACCTCCGCCCTGCATTCTGTTACAAGCCTTCTCGCGAGCGCTGCATACCTCTCTGGCGCCCAGCACTTCAATCCCTTCCTGCCGCCGGGATTGATGCCAACCTTCAAAACAGTCTCACCCATAAAGATCTCTTTTGCTTTGTCTATCTCCTTATCAGAAAGCCTAATCCCCCAATCCAACCCGATTCTTATCCCCCCAAGAAACCTTATGATATCAAGATGGTAGCTTACCCTGTGCTTTATCCGCTCAAAGGGCACCACATGTGTAAGAAGGAATCCCCCTCCACCAACCCTGTAGCTCACTCTATATTTGGATTTGACTAAATACATTACAAAAAGGATATCCCTTATATCAGCCCTCGCCTCTATAACAAGGTCGTATCTTTTCTTCCTAAATTCTTTTAAAAAACTTAAATAGCTTTTTATTCTGCCGGGATAAAACCAAAACGCATCATAGGCTATGACAGCGTCTACATACGGGCAGCCCTTAAAGAGGTCTTTTGCCCCCGTACAGGTCAAAAATGTTATTCGCGACATAGGATAAAGTTCTTTAAGGGGCTTAAGCATGGGCATAGTCATGACCACATCACCTATGTAGGCAGTTCTGATAATAAGTATTTCCTTAATATTACCCGGTTTTATTTCCTCGCTTTTCTTTGACAATAACTTTCGAAAAAAAATTATATTTCCAATTATATCAGCCACCATTGTTGCAAGAAGTTTTTTTTTATTTATTATTTTATACATTATGGACTGAATCACTCCATTAGAATAGTTTAATCTGCAAATAATGGTGTATTTATTCCACGCCGTACTTCTTCCCGTATGTTGTATAAAGTCATTGCATAATGGTCTGGATAATTTAATAAGTATTTTTCATAGTTCCTAATAAATCTTTCAACATTTATTCTCAGCATTTTTCCCCTGTCTTCATCAGCTGTAAGTTCCATAGGAGGTTCAATAATAATTCTATGTCTCTTATCTGGTCCCATTACTATTGCAAGAGGTAAAATTACAGCCCCCGTTCTCATACTCAAATCAATAAGACCTGTAGAAAAAAGAGCCGTCCTGTCAAATAACCTTACAGGTACCCAATTGGCACCTTGCCTGCCATCAATAGTAACACCTATTGCCTCGTTATTTTTTAATGCCCTAACAACTGGGAGAAGGGAAGAATTTATTGTTAATACCTTGAACGGATACAAGTCCTTTTCCTTATCCCTAAATTCAACCATCTTGTTCTTTATATAACTACTCTCCTTAAGAGGTGTCCCTGCTAACGCGTTTATTGTAACTCCCCTTAAAGAAAGCGCCAATAAAATTAGCAGGAAAGAACCAAAGTGGAATTGTATCAAAAGCACCCCGTTGCCCTTTTCAAGCGCAGCCTTTACATGTTCAAACCCTTCTATTGAAGCGATCTTGTTAAACATCCCTATATCCATCTTTTTATAACTAAAATAGAGATTTTCAAATAACCTTTTAAAAAAAAGGTCAAAACTTGATATGGCTATTTTCCTAATTTCTCTTTTGCTAAAACGATTTCCATAAAGCATCTCCAACTCTTTATTAACACCATTTCTCCTTTTTGAGTCTGCTAAATATAATAAAAATGAACAGAAACTTAATATAGAATAGGTTATTTTTTGTGGTATAAGAAGCACGATATTCCTTAATGGAAACCATATAAACCACAATATATAATCTATAATCCTTTTCATAAAACAACCTTTAAAGATACCCGAGTTCCTTTAACCGTTTACTTATATCTTCAGCCTCTTCTTCAGAGTATATTATTTTCTTTTTCTCTTCTGTAATCATTGTTGGCTTATTATCAGTATCAGAGATATGGCTTTCTTTATGTATTTGTAATGGAGGGGATGTTAAGATGTCTGCAAGTATCTTCCCATCCATATAATTAGGGATTTCTAACCCCATCAAATAAAGGATTGTAGGAGCTAAGTCACAAATATTAGCCCCTTCAAGTGTAGCGCCTTTTTTAATCCCTTGCCCATGCGCCATAATAATTCCGTCATTGCGGTGCATACCTCCAACCCCGTTAGTTGGAACTTTCTCAAATAACTCACTTGATAGCAAACTATCATTTGCCATATAGGGATGATCACCAAAGTCAAGTATTAGATCCGGGGCATCAGAGACATAAGGGCCTGAATAAAGTTCTTCCCGTTTCCAAATCTTCTCAAAGATATTCTCACCATTCTGTGGATCTCTAAGATCTGAAAGATTGGAAATGATCAGTTCCCTTATCTTTTCATATTCTTGTCCACTTGCTACAATACCTTGTCCCTCTCTACCTTTAAGATTTACATATACTCCACATTCTGCGAGTCTTCCTGCGTATGCCTTTGTTCTGGACCAATCAATAAATTTTTTCATTCCATAGAGTCTTCTTTTTTGCCTTGTTTTGTAACCGATTAACCTCCGCAATCCAAAAATGTCCACTCTTGACGCAATATTCAACAAACCTTTTGCAAGGTTAGTCAGCAAAACCATATTTGCTAAGTTTCGTTCGCTATAATTTTCTTTCAAAAAGAGCAATTGTGATTGCTGAAGCCATTTATTTAATTGGAACAACTTATGCAAAGGTCCTGCTCCATGATCGGATATGACAATTAGTATTGTGTCTTCATCTATCATTTTCAATCGTTCACAAATAATTGAATCAAGTGTCGTATAACAGTCTTCAATTAGCGGAAGGAATCTGCGCGCCCTTTTATAACTGTAATGCGGATGGTTTGGGTCAATATATTTCCAAAAAATATGCTGTATAAGGTCAGGGACAGCAAAGTAAGACATAGCAAAATCACACGGATATTTCTGGAACAAGTATCTGTTTACTCGTTCCTGGCATTTTAATTGTTCCACAAGAAGCCGTAGAAAACGTTTTGTTTGTGAAATCTGCCTATAGGGCTCTATTTTATATTTAGGTTCATATGTCAGTATTTCATCCTTGAGCTGATCCGGATAGGAATACTGTGAGTTTTCACCGGGTGTCCCTCTTCCGGAAATAACAAACCCGTTTACCTTTTGTGGAGGATACGAAAATAACGTATTCATTACGCCTATTTTTTTACCCTGTTCAGAGAGTATTTCCCATAATGTTTTTGTAGGAATAAAAGAGCTGTTTATGGGTGTGCATCCATACTCTTCCGGAAGATTTCTGAAGAAATCATAAATCCCGTGCTTCCCGGGATACACTCCTGTTGCAAATGTTGTCCATGCTGGCCCTGAAACAGGAGGTATTACACTCCTCAGTTTACCTGAAACCCCATGCTTCATCATGGAGGCAAAATGAGGGAGTTTCCCTTTTTCAATCATGGGCAATAAAACATTAAACGACGCGCCATCAAAACCCAATACCATGACCTTTACCTTATTTTTATTCTGCCCCATCTAACGGTTCTCCATTTTCAATAGGCTCTTCTTTGTTAAGCTGAAGGTGATTATTGCCAGTGCCACAAAAAGCCATATTACACTCTTATAGTAATATTGGTCGACCGTGCTGTGTATGGCTAATGCCAGAAGTCCCCCTATAAAGCTTAGAGACATGATTTCTAAGTATGAGTTTTGTTCGGCATAATATTTTCGCAAGAAGTTCCAGATATATTTAACTAAAGCAACAAGAATAATTAACTCAAAAATGATTCCAGCTACACCAAGATCGAAGAAAAAAGAAAAATATAAGTTATGTGAATGAGGATAATGAGTAGTTTTTTCAAAACCTCCGGGACCCAAACCTAAAAATATCAATTTTCTTCTATCCATTTGCGCCCATCCTGCCTCCCACATTTCAATTCTGTGTCGTAACGAAGTAACTTCATCACTGCTGGGAGTCGACAATGTGAATAACCTGAAGGGCCTATTTCTGCTTATAGTGTTCTGATAATAAACAAAAGAAGTTAGAAAAACTAAGCTAACTCCCACTATCATCATAACCAGATTAATAAACAATCTCTTTCTCAATCTCGAGCTCATGATTATAAGAAAAACCAGCATAGCAATAAGTGAACCAAGGCCAGCCTTTGACAAGGTGAGGAAATTTCCAAATACGATGACAGTTAATGCCCCCCATAGAAGTATTACCTTCCATCTTGTTTTTTCCGTAAGGAGCAACCCTATAGTTACACAAGTAGTCATATTCAAAATTGCAGAGGCAATATTAGGATGCCCATAGGCATGTCCACGGTATAAAACCTTTGTCATATTATTATATATAAATACAATTGAATCAGAAATTCTTTGAGAGTAAAACATTTTAGTGGGAATATTATATAGAGAAAGCATGGTTAAGATTGCTGTTATGGCACCAACGCAAACCCAGCATACCATCAAACGCTTATGCATACTTTCATCGGCAACAATTTTTACAAAATAATAATATAGAATAAAATTTATTATAATAATAAGTAGTGTCACTTGTCCAAATTCAACATATGGAGCCCATTGTAGTAACGAAATATAGGTGTATACTATCAGAATGGAGGTTGGAATCGCCCATGAGCTAATCAATGGAATACTCTTGTGCAATCGCGCAGATTTTTTAATAACTAAGCCAATCGTTCCCAATATTAAAAATATTGTGAACATAGGTATTGTCTTTGTAGATTTTGCCCCGATTCCTGTCGGTACAAGATAAAGCCCCACATAGTTTGATAAAATCGGCACCATGAAAATTAGTACATATGCCGCCCATTCCGGCTTGAGCAAGAAAATAAATGCTGCTAAAAAAATTAGCAGCACAGATACAGACTGTATCAAAGGCAAAAAAATGAATGTTGCAACTAAGGAAAATTGCATCAATATCATTATAAGCCATTGAAACAAACCGGCATTTCTTACGTGCGATAAAATTTTGTCCTGTAGTTCCTTATTATTCAAAATTTTCATGACTATTTACTGGATTTTCCAGTTGCCTTTTCATCAAAATAATCCCACCAGACAACATATATGGATTTACCAGATTTTTTCTGGATAAACTTAAATGCATATATATTGTCCTCACCGTTCATTATTGTCAGGACAGTACTAAAATCGCTACCTTCCAGTAATGTAGTCATAAGTTGATAGCTGTAATATGCAAGCTTTTTTACTCCATATCCTTCGTCACCAGAAAATTTTCCATCATAGATAAGGCCCGTATGGTCAAAATACGAGTCGTTGTTTTTGAATCCTTCTATCATCCCCCAAGCCCAAAAAATCTTTTTTATTCCTAAAGAGAGCCCATAAACATATCTTTTTATTAAATCAGATGCCTGCTGAGATTCTGTTTGAGGTATAGGGTCCCATGGCTGGAACGAAAGCTTGACCGGATCACCGCTGTAAGTGCTCATTTCTGTAATCCACACTGGTAAATCTGTTGGAAAACCAAACTTGGCCAAATTTTCCCTAAGGTGCTTATTATATACATCTTTATAGCCCCTGTAGTTACCTGTGGCATCACCTCCCCAATGGAAATCGATTATATCAATGTACTTCCCATTTAAATCCTCCAGTATCTTCAAAAAATGTCTGTCGAATATTGGAGTGTTTTGCATTTCTTGTAATAAAGCACCGCCCATAATCACCTTGGCTTCAGGGTCTGCCTTTTTTATGGCTACGCTTGTAGTTTTCACAAACTCTGCAAAATCCTTAACCTTAGGGTGTGGTTCATTTCCAATCTGCCAGTATTTAATAGGCCTTGCCAGTCCTGGCATGTCATCAATTCCATCACCATCATAGCGTTCAATACAGGCAGTTACAAAGTCCGTATATGCTTTTTGATTGACAGGCATGTAAGAGTTTTTTCTTATATAATTTTTTAGTTCTATACCCGCACTCTTCATTTTTGATGCGCCTTCTTCAGTTAAAGGAGGTCCGGCAATTATATTAGGCAATAAATAAAGGCCTTGAGATTGAGCCTCTTTTATCTCATCATCGTAATAAGTCCAATCGTATGCCTGCTTTGCTATGTTTCTCTGGACTAGCGGCCAGATAAAATATCTTTTCATTCTATGCCAGCTCACCCCGATATCAAGAGCATATTGATAAGGATCTTTAATGTCCTCAACTTTTGCCGGATGGAATCCAAAGGGGGACTGTTCAGAAGGTTTTGCCATTTGGAGCGGCAATATTGGTTTATCCTCCAAGATAAAAACAGGTTGGGATGTAATTTTTAGCGATATAGCTCCTTTTTGCAAATCTACAGGAACAATTGCAATTGCATCATCTATATTAGATATGTCCTTACCCTTTTTGTATTTCGAATCAATCGTTACCAAATAAGCCTTCTTCAGATCAAGATTAAGGCTAATTTCCTTTTCCGATTCAGAAACTTGTGCAGGCTTTTTTACTTCCATATCGCTACTGCTGCCAAGAAATATAATTACTTCATCTAATAGACGATTGGCTTCTGAAAAATTCCCGTTCTTGAAAGCCCTTCTCGCCTCCCGTGCTTTATCTACAGCCTCAGCAACATCCACCCCGCGGCTTTTTTTGACTCTTATGAGTTCCTTAGCATTTTCAGCTTTTTCTAAAAGCTCGCGTTGTGAAATTCTAACGGCTTTATCTTCAGCATTGCATACGACAACAAAAGCAAATAACAATAAACCCATCAATAAAATCTTATCTAAGTTTCTCATATCTTCCTCTTTTTCTTGATTTTGGTCCAGAGGTCAAGCAACTTGCTGTAAACCTTAATAAAATCAGACTATATATAACCTAGGTCTTCTAGCTGTTTTTTAATCGCCTCATCCACTCCTACTTCAGTTGATGGCAGGCTCTCTATCGTAAATCTTTTGGCTATTTCATTCACTTCTGTCATTAAAGAATGATAGATGTTTCTCCTTTTCCACACCAAATTATTCTTTTCATATGGGTCTGTCTCCATGTTAAAAACTTTGTCTGGCAGATAATGTAGCAAGTTGGCCAACAGTCTTCGTTTCCATGATTTTGCAACTGGATTAAAGATTTCCTTATAATTATTAAGTTTTGTATACTTGGTTATCAATTTATAATTATTATTTCGCATAGAGACATATGGATATCCTTCCGCAGCACACCATCTCTCGGAGACAGTATCACCCTTAAAAAATGGCAAAAGAGAGGTGCCATCCATCACATTATTGCATCTTACCCCGAGTATATCCAGAATAGTTGGACAAATATCCATAAGTTGTACTGTATTTGCTATTCTCCCGCGATATTTGTTGTTAAAGTCTATTATGAGCGGTACATGTATCAATTCCTCGTAAAGTGTCAAGCCGTGACCGAAAACGCCATGTTCCATGAAGGCCTGCCCGTGATCTGCAAGGATAATAAAAAGATAGTTTTTACTGTTGTTTTTTACAATCTGATGAAGTTCACCAACAATTCTGTCAATATAGCATATCCCAGCATCATAAGCGGCCAGCAGGTATTTTATTTGCTCCTTTGTAAGCCTCGTTAGTTTTGTATTTATCTTTGCCATCACCTTTCGCATATTTTTGCTTGCGATGGTCCTTGAAGTCAAAGAATCTACAACTGGAGAGGTAGCCATTTTCTCTGGGTCTATATCGTCTTCAAGAAACCTCTTTATATACTGTTTATCGGCATAAAACGGTTCATGAATATACTCTCCTATATGCAGGAGCAAAAAAGATTTCTCATAACTTGTAATCCATTGCTCCAAGGCCTTCGGAAGGTTATCTTTAACCTTCAATTGCTTGGTCTCTTTAAAATGACTGCAAAAACAATCAGGATTAAGCAATCCTTTAAAAAAGGTAAACAATCCCGTCTGGTAACTGCTCCTTGCCAGTAGTTCCGGTAAGACCATAACTTTTTCGTTCACCCTTTGATCCCACCAGGCAATTTTTAAACTTGAAGGATATCTCCCTGTTATCATTGAATACAAAGACGGGTATGTCCAGTTGGATTGGGAAATCGCATTTTCAAAAATCAGGCTCTCCGTTGCAATGGCATCGATATTCGGAGAGGTGTTCTTTGGATATCCATAACATCCGAGATGGTCGGCCCGTAAACAATCCAATAGAATTATACATATATTCATATTCTGATCGCTCCTTATCTGAAAATAAAAGTCAAAAACCTATACTTCGTTTAAAGTAATAAATATCTTCTGTGGAAAAAGTTTTAAAAATAAGTAAAGTCACAAAATAGAGAATAAGGCCGAATGGCAACAAAATAAGGCTGGCCTGTTTCCCAAAGCCAAGCATGAATAGCGCAAAAACAAGGGTTGAACAAATCGGCCCTGCAATATCTCTTTGCCAAACTACACTCCCGAAATGCTTAATAAGGAATAAGTAGTTCATAGCAAGCTGGACTATTATGGCAATAAGTGTCCCTATAGATGCGCCGATAAAACCAAATGATGGTATCAGCATTACACCCAATAGAAGTTTGCAAACAACACCTATAGCGTCAGAGGCAACTATAAGTCTTCGCTTTTTCAATGATATAAATAGATATCTATGCTGCGTAGTTATGCAAAGGAATGGAAATGCCAGAATAAGTATTTGAAGTGCATGCCCTGCGGCAGAAAATTCTTTTCCAAATAATAAGAGAATAATCTTTTCAGAAAATATAATTCCTATAACAGAAACAGGAAGAGCTATAATCAATATCAATCTGAAGGTTTTTACAAATAATGAATTGAAATCGTCAATAGTTTCTTGAGAACCCGCAAGGCGAGAATAAAGAGGCAATAATGCTACAAATATAGCCATAGGTAATGCCTGTAGTCTTGTTAATATTTTGTGTGGCCCTTGAAATAAGCCGATATCAGTATCACTTGCTAACAATTTCAACACAAAAATATCTATATAAAGAAATGCTTCTATAAGGAGAAGAGAAAGCGTTACCGGTAGACAGTCCTTAAAAAGGTTCCATATTTCTTTGGTATTAACCTCAATCTTCAACATCGCAAATATTTTTCTGAATAGAATCAAGCACGCAATAAAACCCAACACCTCGGCTATACAAGAAGCTACAAAGAGATTGATAAAACCAAGGTCAAGAATGACTATTGCAAAAATCATCAATAACTCAGATGCTCTTGTTATAACTGTTATCGATGTTAGATGCTTCATCTTCTCAGAAGCAATAATTACACCAAAGAAATTTCTGATAAATGCCCTTGAGATAAAAGTCGCTATTGTGATAAAAAGCGCAACTGCTGCCTCGCTACTCATATTGAATATATTTATGATAGCTATTACAAGAATAAGTGTCGGTATTGTCATCAGCATATTCAATATCATACCGTTTCCGATGAGAATTGCTGTTTTCTCTGGGTTCAATGCCACATCACGGGCAAGTATCTGGTTTAATCCTAAAAACAATATCGGAGATAAAATCCAGATGGTTGCGATAACAAAGGAATATACACCAAAACCTTCTATGCCCAGATATCTTGCAACTAAGGAAAAAACTACCAGATTAAAAACAACCTCGGTAACACGGGCAGTGAGAACAAAAAATGAATTTTTAGTAACTCGTTTTGCTGTATCCATAAGCAGTCTCTTGAAAAACTCCTATCTATAGCGGCCTAATTTCCCCTTGGGATGGGTTCAAAGAAGAAGAAATCCTCTTCAGCATTTATTCTCGACGGAAAAAACATTCATAAAAACAAACATTATTATTCCAAGTGGTTTTTATACAACTTATCAGATAGATAGTCAAAAATTACCATACCCTTTTCAAAGGAGGATATATACCACTTTTAAAATCTTCCTCTCATAAACATTTACGTTGCTTATTTTACGATTCTCCTATTAAATTCATCCCAGAAATGCCAGAGATAGGGATACCTGACAATATAAGACTCCATTTTCTCAATAAAAGTAGATAGGATATCATCTTCACTAATATCCGCATTAACATTCATTGGTTCATGTATAATTGTCCTATAGCTATCATCCTTCTGCAGAATAGTAAAAATAGGAAGTATTGGTGAACCGGTCTTTTTTGCCAAAATAGCAGCCCCTCTTGGGAATGGCATTTTCCCACCCAAAAAATCTTTTATCAAAAATTTACCAATTAATTTACCATCGTCTGAACCATCACCGATTGTAAAAAGAACCATATTATCTTCCATGCATTCAAATAATGGTCTTAAAAATGAATTCACAGAAATCAATCTGACCCGCATCTTATTTTCATATTTCACTCTTAGCCTATACGCAATATGTTGACCTATAAAACTCAATCCCTCATCGGTTGTAAGTACAAGCGCTGCCACAGGATAACCCTCCAACTTCAGGGCTCGTACTGGTAAAAATAAAGGACCAAAGTGGGGATGCACTAATATACAACCCTTTCCCCCACTGAGGGCGCTATTCAGATTTTCAATTCCCTCAAATGTGTGAATCTTTTCAATATTTCTTTTATTAAGCCTTGGGAGAATAAGAATCTGTAACCTGTTTACATAATGGTTTCTGAAATATTGCCTTATTACATAAGGAAAAAATCCTGCGTCAACCAATTTCTTATCCAGAAAAACAGTTTGCAGATTCTTGAGTACTATTGTCCTCTGTCTCTTTGATAGGAAATAATGAATATCACCCATCCATCTTAAAATGTTAAAGGCATATTTTATGGGAAAAATATTGACTATCCACCTTACAGGATACCAAATAATTAACCTTAAGATGTCTCTCGCCAAACTCTCTCTATTAATCATAAGTAGAAACTCTAAATTACCTTGTTACAACACCCAGAATTTCCACATTTGCCTTGTTGAGAATATTAACAAACTCTTTTGCCACTTTATGCTGGGTCTTACCCTGCCTTACTACCAATATTGCTTTTTGAGTATATGAAGATATTATTAGGGCGTCATCTCCAACAGAAAATGATGGGGTGTCAACAAAAATATAATCATAATGTTCTTTTATGTCTCCAAGCAGTTTTGCAAATTTACTAGACTGAAGATTTTTTTGAGGATTATCTATCTGTAGTGAACCGGCTGTGATAATATCCAAATTATTCTCAAATGTCTTTCTTATAATATTCTGAGTTTTTATGTCATTCGAAAGATAGTTGCTGAGCCCATTATCTATGGAAAGGTTAAACATCTTATGGAGAATTGGTTTGCGAAGATTTCCATCAACCAAAAGAACTTTTTTACCTCCTTGTGCCAGTGTATAAGCGGTATGAGTCGCCACAGTAGAGTTACCACTTCCTCCGATAGTACTCACAACAGAAATAACTTGGCAGGCCTTCTCGCCTTTAAAAATATTTAAACGTGCAAATAGATTATAAATATACTCGGCAAAAGGAGATATATCTTTTCCTCTAATGTTTAATTGAGAGTTGCTGGTTTTCGGGAGCAAGATGACAGTTTCTTGATTTAGAAACCTCCTTATTTCTTCCTGAGTTTTCAGATTACCATCGAGATAATCGAAAAGAAAAGCAAAGAAGATACCCAACGGTATACCGGCAGCAGCAGCAATAGCCAAAAATAGCTCGTAATCATCCGGCGAAGGCGGAAAATAAAAAACACCTTTTGCTGCAGGTTGAACAATTATAGCATTAGTAAGGTCTAAATCTTCGACACTTTTCATTGTTTCTATATCGGAAAATATGGAATTGTATGTAGCCTTTAAGGCATCTACTTCTTTATTTAAATCATTCAGTTTTCTTTCCTTTTCAGGAATTTTATCAAGCAATACCTGCTTTTCTTTTATTTGTTCTTCTAACGCTTTTACTCTTACCGTAGATTCGACTATAGAAACCAGGCTATTAACATACTCTTTAATAATATTGTCAAGAAAGGGAACTCTCCCTTCTATTTGTGAAACTATGCTTTTTGAAATCTCTTCTTTGATATTTCTTTTAATAATATCAATCTGCTCATTTGCTATTTTTAAATCTGGATGTTCTTGCGTCCGTTCTATCTTTAATCTAGCTATATTCATTTCAAGATTTACTAATTGCTTTTTATAATCTTCTATAAGTGGATTACTATCTATATTTATCTGAATATCCTTGAAATCCTGTTGGCTAGTCCAAGATGCCTCTCTTATACTTTTGAGGGATGCTTTAGCTTCTTCTAAAGAACGGATTGCTTTATCCTTTTCACTTCCAAGACTATCCATTTGGGAAATTGAGGTATTTATTTGGGTAGAAATGTTATAAAGTTGATTGGCAAACTTAAATTCTGAGATAGTTTTTGCTGCATCAATAAATCTATCATTTACATCCCAAAGACGTTTTTCCAGAATTTTTCTTACCTCTGCTATTCCTTTGTTATATTCACTTGAAATTTCAGTCGAAAAATTTCTAATTACCTCATCACTAATCTGCTTTGCCTCAATAGGATCAGTAGAATAACCTCTGATTTCAAAAATTTCTGAAACACTGAGATTTTCAATATCTACGCCCTTTCTTTTAAGAAAAAGCGTTGCAAGAGAAGGGTCTATAAAATCAGTTATTTTTAACAGTCGGCCGTCATTATCATGTAAATTCAATTTATGAATTACTTTCTCCACCACCGGAGCACTTTCCAACATCTCTTCCACACTATTCATGATTTTATCTGGGTCGGTAAATGTAATCTGCCCTAATTGTTTTGGCACATTTTCTATAAACATCTGTTTAAAATTGTCTGTTTTTATTAGCAACTTGGCCTTACTCTGATAAATAGAGGGAGTTATTAAAAAAATTAACAATGTAAATAAAGGCGACAAAAAAACTGCTCCTGCTATTACCCACTTCCGCCTTAAGAGTATTTCCCAGTATGTTTTAAGTTCCATATAGCCTTTATTCTCTCCCTATAGTTTAAAATTTCTATTACATTCTTATGAAAATTTAGAAAATACCTGTGCTACGGGTTTCTGCATATAGAATCTTACTATAAGCCTTTTTGCTTTACCTTGCTGGGATAGGCGATGCGCTCCCAGTCGATTCAATCTGCTGACCTATGTAGTATCCAGTTTCAAGTTGCAATAGTGGAGAGATAATCGTTGAAAGATGGCTAAAGAATCTGTTTACATCGGCAATCGTTGTCCTCGGCACATAAATTATATCGCCTCTTTGGAGGGCGATATTTTGAGTCAAATCACCCTCTGTCAATGCCTTTTCAAGGTCAAGAGACATCAACTCTGGTTTTTTCATCCCGCCCCTTATAAGCAGAACACTTTTCTTTTTGCCATCAAGCGTAAATCCACCTGCCCGTGATATGGCCTCAATCGCAGTTACAGAACTTTCTGCCTGGAAAAACCCCGGGTTTTTAACCTCTCCAAGAACAATAACCTTCTGGCTCTGCGTAGATACAACACCAACTGTTACCTGTGGCTCAACAACATATTTAGCAAGACCATCGCGTATCTTGTCTCTTAACTGAAAAATACTGAGCCCTGCTGCATGTATATCCCCAACCAGAGGATACATTATCTTTCCTGAGGGGTCTATCTGCACGGTCCTTTTAAGGTCGTCATTGCGATATACCGCAATCTCCAGCCTGTCACCAGACCCAAGAATGAATTCTGTAATCTTTGCTTCATTTTCTTGCCCATCTTCCGCACCTTTTTCCTCAACTGCAGATTGCTCTTTTGCTTGCCCAACACTATCTTTAGATATAGTATTTGCAGTGCTACAACCAAATAGTATAATGAGTGATATAAAAAGTATCACTGCTTGCATCTTACTATCTAAATTTCCCATACATCCCTCCTACATATTCCACACATGTAATTAATAAGCTCCAACTTTTTTAAAAACAACCTTGATAGTTTTAAATAATATCTTTATATCAAGCCACAATGACTGTTTCTTTACATAATAAACATCATATCTTATCCAGTCATGGAAAGATGCCTCGCTTCTTCCCTGAACCTGCCATAATCCGGTTATCCCTGGCTTAACTCTTAATCTTATGCCTCTCCAGCTCGGGCTGAATTTCATCTCATTCATTGCAAGGGGCCTCGGCCCGACAAGGCTCATCTCTCCCTTTAGCACATTTATAAGCTGAGGAAGCTCATCAAGGCTTGTCTTGCGCAAAACCCTGCCTACACGGGTTACACGCGGGTCATTTTGCAGCTTGAACATTGGGCCGTCCACATCCTTCTTTGCTGAAAGGGTATGCTGCATCCCCTCAGCATTATTGACCATTGTCCTGAATTTTAGCATCTCAAAGTCCTTGCCGCCTCTTCCACACCTTTGTTGTTTGAATATGACAGGTCCTTCCGAATCCATCTTTATAGCGAGCGCTGTTATAAGCATCAGGGGTGAAAGGAGTATAAGCATTGCTGTTGAGACCATTATATCCATAAACCGCTTTAGTCCTGAAAATATAAGATGTCTGGCGCTGCCTATATGAAATGCCCCTTGTTCGGCCACCCTGTCAATCTTATATTTGCGCGGAATGAGATTTATATCTCCTTGCTTCAGACTGTCTATCAAAACTTTGTTGCTTAATAAGTCCCCTGTAAGTATTAACCCATGTCCTGCCACACAATATCTAATGTTGGAATTTTCTCCAACTGTAACATCATTCCACAAGATGCTTTCTCTTATCTTTGCCATTTTTCCTATAATACAGTTATCCCCTATTACTGTTGGTCCAATTATCTGGGCATTGGCGCCAATCCTGCAGTTATTGCCGATAATGGCCGGACCTAAAATATAGGCGTCAGGAGAAATCGAAAGATTGCTTCCTGCCCACACACCTTCGGCAATCTCGCTCATATTTTCTCTGTTGCTACAGCCGTTAAATAGATATTCTCTTTGAATGTCATAATAATCATCAACACTATTTATTGCCCTGCAGTGGCCATTAACTTCATAAGCGTGAACCGATAAATTAGCCTTATTTAAGGCCGGAATAAGCTGCTCTTTTATATCAAAATAAATATTATCTTTTATAAAACGCAGCACCGCAGGGTCAAATACATATATGCCTGCCGGTTTTAAAGAAGAGCGTCTGTCCCTTGAGGAATGAATGGCATAAAAATCCCTTACAGCATTATCTTCTCCAATGCTTATGCCTTCCATTGATAACCTTTTCTGCTTCTTAACGCCGACTGTTACAACCGATTTGCTTGTTATGTGGCTTGCAAGCAGAGCATCAAGGTCAAAATCTCTCAGAAATATGTTTCCGTTCAAAACAAGAAAACAATCGTCTCCAATAAAATCTTTTAAATCACTCAGCGCGCCTGCTGTGCCCCTTGGTCTGTTGTCCATCACATGCTGAATTTCCAGAGCTGCGCCGAATTTACGCCTTATGTCTTTTAACCATTTTTCTCCATCGTCAATATTGTGCTCCTTTGACGAAGAAATTATAATACTATTTATGCCATGATCCCTTAACGTTTCTATTGTATATTCTATAAACGGTCTGTTCAATATTGGAAGCGTGAAGATGCGGCTATGCCTTGTCAGAGGCCCAAGCATTGCGCTATAGCCGCCTCCAAGTATTACAGCGCTGCTGATTCTGTTTTTAGTTATGTTTTTAGTTAGAACAAAATTCATATTATTAAACCTTTTGTCACAAACCTTAATCCGCTTTCTGATATTCTTTTGCCCATTTTTCTGGACCAGACAACCTTCGCTGATTTTCTTGCAGTTAAACTTTCAATCTTAAAATTAAGGACAGTGTCTTGCTCAAAAGGTTTGCCTGAATATGCTATCCTTGCCCCAGTATCGGAAACATCCTTTGTTAAGGCTTTATGTGGCACAACTCCGAAAAAGAAGATATTTGCAACCTTTTCCTTTCTGTCAAACGTCCGTCTTTCATCAAATGCATAACTGCAATTAGGGCAGAGAAGCGCTGTAGCCTTCTCTTCCAAATAACTAACCCTTTTACATTTTGGGCATATTTGGATTTTCATTACTGGGGGGGCCTGTTAACAGGATGTTGAAAAAGCCCTCTATAGTGTCATTCCCGCGAAAGCGGGAATCCATAAGCTGTTGATTTTACAAAGACTGGATTCCCGATAAAAACTTCGGGAATGACAGAAAAAGAGTTTTTCAACAACCTGTTAATTTTAGTTTTGAAAAATTAGTATAAAGTTTACCAATAAAATAAAAAAAGACAATCCGTCATTAGATTGATTTTTATGTAAAGAAGATTGATAGATGCAGTGTATTACTTTACATACTTTAGTATTAATCTATAAGTATTAGATGGCTTACTTTTAGGAAGGAAATGAGTATCGCGGAAGTAGATTGCAGACCTTTGAAAAATGCCTTTTCGTTGTCATTCCCACGAAACCTGTCCCTGCAAGCAGTAAGCAGGGAGTGGGAATCCAGAAGGCGTTGAAAACAACTGTCATCCCCGAGTGCTTCTATCGGGGATTCCCGTTCCCCGATTGAGACCTTCGAGGACAAGTTTCACGGGAATGATCATTAAGACCATTCAGGGTGAAACTTAAAGGTCTCATATTGCAGATATGCAGATAGCTATTGACAAAATCTTGAGATTGGTTTATCATTCTACAAAAGTTAACAATTTTGTTAATTAATATGGAACGAACTATAGCGGAAAATAAGGCCAGAGATTTAAAGATTGATGTAATGCAGGTGGTAAGGGAGTTCTGGGAGGTTGTATTGCTTAAAGGTCTATTTGACTCTCCAGAGGGGAAGTATCTCATTTTCAAGGGAGGGACTGCTTTAAGGCTTGTGTACGGCTCTCCACGTTTTTCAGAAGGCCTTGATTTCTCGCTTACAGCAGATAAACTTAAAGGGAAATTCGCTCTCCTGATAAAAAATATTATCTCCATCTACCCCGAACTTACAATAACTGATTTAGAAGAGAAATATTACACCTATCTCGGAGAGATCAAAATTACCCAGGATTACCTTCCATCGCCATTCAGGATAAAGATAGAAATCTCTAAGAGGCGTGAGAGGGGATATAAATCTGAGATATCATTAATATCATCCCCTGTCTCTATAATGCAATGTCTTGGGAGGGTTGCTGCCCTTGAGCAACTTTATCAGGATAAGCTCGCTTGCTTAAAAGACAGGGCCAAACCAAAAGATGTCTTTGATATGTGGTACATATGCCAGAAACTAAAAAAGGAATACAGACCCTTGGCTACATCAATTTCTAAGACGGCATTGACTCGCGACCTGAGAAAATATCTTCCGAGAGATTATTGGCCAGCAATAGACAGGTTAAAGGCATGAAGGCGACTCTGCTTATAAAGACACTGGAGCGACTTAACAAGCCATTTTATTCCATTGCAGACCTTGAGAAGATAACAGGCTTATCCAGAAAGAGCCTCTATGTTACGGTAAAACGATTGACTGATAAAGAGATATTAATAAGGACAGGGAGAGGCATCTACTGCCTTTTTACAGCAAAGCCCTCTGTGGAAGATATCGCAGCATCCCTTTATATGCCGAATTACCTTTCGTTTGAATCTTCTCTTTCACGATATGGCATACTCAATCTAATACCATATACATTGACATTCGCCACAACAAGAAAGACTAAAAGATTTGCCGTTCTGGGAAGAGAGATAGAATTCAGACAGATTAAAAGGGGGCTTTTCTGGGGTTATAATATGCAGAAGGGGATATATGTTGCAAAACCAGAGAAGGGATTTCTTGACCTTGCCTATCTTGCATCAAGGGGATTGGCTGCGATAGACTTAGATGAAATAGATGCAAAGAAACTCTCGATGGAGATGCTAAGCAAGTATCTGAAAAAATACCCTTCCTATACTCAAAGATATGTGAAAAAACTATTTCCGAAACCCCTGGCGCGGGAGTAAACCCCGTTAGAGGATTTAGACTTATCTCTAACGGGGTTCATCCCCGCTGCAAGCAGCGGGGCATTCTAACGGGGTAAATTATAAGGGGAGACTTTGCCTATTTGGCCGTGTTATTGCCGAACAGTCTGCCTGATGCTGATTGATTCTTCAGGGCGAATATTACTAATTGATGGCGGTTCAGTATGTTAAGTTTTTGAAAAATCCTGCACAGGTGTGTTTTGACCGTAGGCTCGCTTATATTTAGCTTTTGAGCTATTTCCTTATTCCTGAAACCGAGAGATACAAGGCTTACAACCCCCTTCTCCCTCTCAGACAACCTCTCTTTATTGTGATTAAGCGAGTTTACCCCTGACAACAAATTCTTAACGGTTTTATTATCCATCCAGAGCTCGCCGTTTGCAACTGCCACAACAGCCTTTTTCATAAGGGTCGGGGTGGTATTGCTGAGCAATACGCCTGACAATCTATGGTTGTTAAAGGCATGTATAATGTTTTCATCTCCGCAGTCTGTATCAACTAAAATAAAAGCCATTTGCTTGTTTGGTTTAATATCTGAAAGATTATTGTAAAGCGTAATAATATCCACCAGCATGACATCAGGTTTCTCTGCATCTATGGCCTTTAACGGCTCTTTTTTATCCTTCAGGATGCAGACAGTAAATTTTTCATCATCCACAAGGAGTCGGGCTACACCTTCAGAAAAAAGGAGGTTGCTAAAGGCAAGCATAACCTTGATAGCTATCATGTGCGTTTTTTATCATATAATGATTCAAAGTGCAATTTCTTTTAAATTTGTATTATTTGCTGCGGCCTTTTGAATATCCATATAGCGGAGTCAAGCATGTAAAAATTGTTAAAAAGGCTGTTGGCTTTCACAAAACCTATATCCCCTGCCATGGTTATAGTGCTGTCAATGTCGCGGAATCCGTGCCAGCCTTTG
>Ga0209324_10000546_pt1 | contig 26254 bp, 27 predicted proteins | sample Rifsed19ft3_FD_184015 | JGI IMG/M metagenome (GOLD analysis project Ga0209324, IMG submission 184015) | Soil microbial communities from Rifle, Colorado, USA - sediment 19ft 3 (version 2) | ecosystem: Environmental > Terrestrial > Deep subsurface > Rock core/Sediment | place: Rifle, Colorado...
GGCGGGGACGATCACGGCATCGAGATCAGCGGAGTTGGTGGTGATGCGAGCAATAATCTCATTTACAACAATGTCATTTACAATAATGGCGGTATCGGCATTACATCCTTCACGACAGCCACCAACGGCGTCTATGCCAACAACATCATTTACGCGAACGAGAATGCTGGGAATGAATATTCGAACAATCGTATTCAGTCCGCGATGGTGGACACCTACACGGGTAGCGTGTGGAGGAACAACCTCATCCTTGATCGTTATCTAGGCGTCGAGTACCCAAACAACATTTCCTGTTGGCGCGATTGGGGCGGATCAGGGAGGACTACGGTTGGGGCCAACACCGATTGGCCGACATTCTATCAGAATAATGTTACAACCACGCCCAATGTTATTGACCTTGCCAGCAATGAGTTTCATCTTCAGAGTACGAGCGGATTACGGGGAATTGGTGTGGCCGTCACAGATACTCAATGGGGCACGACGAACGAACTCGATATTGGGGCGTTCAAGTGGTTTGACCCAACCGGGGCCGGCCCATCACCGCCAGCAGCCCCGACGAACCTGAGGTTAGTCCCCTAATGGCACTCGGTCTGGGCATCGACACTGTCAATGGCAGCAGCGGAACGAGCGTTGTAACCTCAAGCGTTACGACGACTGCTGGCAGTACCATTATTGTTGGCTTCCGGTTCTTTGGTACATTTACCAGTGTAACGGATAGCAAAGGCAATACGTGGACGCAGATCGGCACACAACTCAGTCTAAGTGACGGTACAGAGTTTCGTGTCTATTACAACGATAACAATGGCGCGAGTGCGGGACTTCGTGGCAGCAGCCATACCTTCACGGGAACGGCGGGGTCGGCTTATTGCAGTATCATTGTGGTGGAGGGTACGGGCACAAGTGCTTCTCCATCACTGGATGTCGCGGGTCGCCAGGAGGACAGTGCGTCGCCATTTACTTCGCCAGGCGTTGCGACAACCGTGGCGGATACCTTCCTTGTTTCCTTTGTGTTCATGCCAGACGGCACCAATCCCACAACAACCGTCGCGTCGCCCTTCACGAAATTATCTGAATGGAACCAAACGAGTGGGGACGGCCTGAATGCGGCTAGTGCCTACCGCATCGTGAGTGCCACGGGTACATACAATTCGTCCTGGACGGCGACTGCGGGTACTTCGGCTGGTGTGACGATTAGCGCACATAAAGTAGCGGCGGGCGGGGCGACGCAAGCGTGGGCACCTCGATCAATTTTCTACAATAAGATTCGTCGGCCAGGCAGTTTAGGATAATTCCTTAATGGCGTGGTTGAAGGTTGGAGAACTCGGAACAACTATTACTGCTGGTTCTGGCAACCAGTCCATCACGCTTCCTGGCTCGCCAATCACAGGCGATCTTGTTCTTGTAGCGACTGCTGGCGATATTAGTTGTGCTGATTCCATCGCCTCGGCAGGATATACCGTCCCTGAAAACGGAACGGGCGCAAACCCCGGCGCGAACTTTGGCTACAAGGTCATGGGGGCCACGCCGGACACCACCGTTGATGTCGTCAAACATGCAACTATTCTCAAGTCCAACGTCGTCCAGGTATGGCGCGGCGGCGATCCTAACACAATTCTCGACGCCGCCTGGCAGACACCAGCAACAGGAACCAGCAACGCCCCAAACCCCACAGCAACCACTTCAGTAACCCCAGGCGCTCTTAGTGTCGCCGTCGCTTTCTTGGATGACGACGATACTACCGTCTCAGCAGTTCCCTCCGGTTACACTAATCTCGTAGAAGCGAATACTGGACAGGCCAGTACAACGGTTGGGTCCACTGTCGCGATTTCATCTAAAGTCCTTGGCGTTCCTGGGCCAGAAGCCCCTGCCGCATATACAATGGGGTCTTCCGACACATGGGCAGCAAGCACTATCACATTCAGGGCTGTAGATGCGCGTGTTTGGAATAAACCAGCAAAGTGGGGCGGCTGGTTTCAGTCTCGTCGGTTCAAGAAAGAGGCAGTCCTAACTTCTGATGTTGAAACGCCGCTTACTGGCGAATTCGGCAGCGGCCTTTTTGGGGCGTTTTTAGTCGCTATTACTGTCGGGTTGACGGGAGTAGCCGCAACTACTTCTGTTGATAATATTATTCCGACACAGGCGATTTCAGGAATTGAAGCAACCGCCAGTGTCGGTACTCTTGTTCCTGATTCAAGTGTCCCGCTTATTGGAATTGAAGCTACTACCGCAGTAGGAACGCTAACCCCTAACGAAAACGTCCCAACTACAGGAGTTGAAGCAACCAGTGCTGTAGGGACGCTCACACCTTCAGCCAACGTTTCCATTACTGGAACTGAAGCAACATCTGGTACTGGTTCAGTCGTACCAAGCAGCACTGTTCCACTTGTAGGAGAGGGAGCAATAGGTAGTGTTGGTACTGTTGTTGCGAGCCAGGGTGGAGATGCCGAAGCTGCTCTAACGGGAGTCAGTGCAACTACAGCCGTTCAAGCGGCTGCTCCAAATATAGACGCGCCAATTACCGGACCCAGTGCCACGGCATCTGTCGGTACAGTTGTTCAAAGTGCTGACGTTTCCCTAACAGGCAGTGAAGCAACAGGCGCAGTTGGTTCAGTCAGTCAAGCGCAGGCGGTTTCTGGTGTTGCGGCCACTTCTGACGTAGGGACTGCTTCTCCAGACTACAGCATTCCACTAACGGGGAACTCTTCTACCGGCTTTATAGGGACTGTTAGCCAATCCCAAGCCATTTCTGGGACCGAAGCGGCGGCTTCCGTTGGTACAATCACGCCCTCTTCTACTGTCGCGGTTGTAGGAGAAGCTGCAACTGGGAGCGTAGATTCTGTTACTGTTTCCCAACCGCTCGTTTATTATTGGAATACTGGAGGAAGAGGGCGCTTAGGCAACCTTGGAGGCCGCTTCCAGTCATGGAAGTTTAAGTCCACACAAGGCATTCCGCGCCAAGCCGCTCTTTCTGGGATTGAGGCTACCGGGAGTGTCGGTTCTGTTACTATACCAACCGGAACGGCTCCACTTACTGGGGTAGCGGCCACAGGCAGTGTTGGGACCGTCACTCCTGTTATCGGAGACCTCGTTCGGGCCTTAACAGGTGTTGTAGGAACCACAGCCGTAGGAACTCCCACACCACCAAACAGTGTTGCGCTCACAGGAGTGAATGCCCCCACAGCCATCCTTGCGTGGGATGACAACAGCACCGACGAGGACTACTTCGAGCTTGAGCGGAAAATTGGCGCTGGAGCGTTTGCGCTGCTTGCCACACTTCCGGCGAATACAACAACATATACAGACAGGACGATCCTTTCGGCTACGACCTACACTTATAGAGTTCGTGCTGTTAATGGTATTGGACCTTCTGGTTACTCAAACGAACTTGTTGTTCTCATAAACTTCGTAGGCTCTGTTATCCAGGGGCCAGTTCCTACTGGGAACTCAGTAACAGGTAGTGTTGGTACTCTTGCTCTTACTAAAACAAAAGCAATTACCGGAAATGCAGCGACGGTAGCGGTTGGCTCAGTTTCTCGCGGAATGTCTATAGTACCTACTGGTGTTTTTGCTTCTGCCTCCGTGGGAATACTTACCCCAACCCTTCCGACCCAACTGACTGGTATAACTGCGAATGGATTAGTTGGTTCTATTTCTCTACAACTCCCGCTGGCAAGTGTCACAGCAACGACGAATGTTGGGACTTTAGTTTCAAGTCAAAGTATTTCTCTTGCTGGTGTGTCTGGGATTGAAGGAACTGGTACCATTATCGCGGAGGGTGTAGGAACAGTCGGATTGGCGGGGGTCGTAGCGGTTGGAGAAGTCGGTACGCCAACTGTTGATTTCGTTATCCCTGAAGACGGCATTTCTTCTATTGCGATACTTGGAGATGTTTCTGCTCCTGCACCTGAACAACCTATTACGGGGCATACTGCGGCGGGAAGCGTCGGTACACCTACAGCGAACAGTGACGTGCAACTTAGTGGAGTATCGAGTACAGGGGTTATTGGTAATCTCGGACAGGATGTTTCTCCAACTCTTGCGGGAGTGGAGGTAATTAGTGCAGTAGGTACAGTTGTTGCTGATTTCACTCGTAATCTTGTAGGACTTGTGCTGGTTTCTTCTATAGGGACAGTAACGCAAGAAGGCGGGACGTTGCCACCGGCGCTTTCACAGCTTACAGCACTGTCCTTAGAAATTGACCCAATCCTCTTCCGGTCGGTTGTATGGACAGGAAATGTCGTACCTTTGTCTATAACAACAAACGCTCCAGTTGATCCCCCTCCAAACGGAAAAGGTGTAGTGTTTAGAGTTACTGCTGGAGTTGTGACAATATATGTGTGGGATGGTACAGCGTGGCGATCACTTAGCTAAATAATTGTTTGACAAGTCGCATTATAAACTTGACACAGTGCGTCATAAACAATATGCTATATGATGTACTACTGTCCTAACCTGAAGGGGGTTATAAAGTGTCTTACGATTTTCGCGGTAAAGAAGTCCTAAAGGGCGGTGAACACAGGGCTACTGCCAAGTCTCCTGCCCGCGCCAAGCGCATGGTCAACCTTCTGCGGGGTGTCGAGCATGGCTGGAAGCCAACAGGCCAGCCCGCCCGCGATAAAAAGTCACGGGGCAAGTCCCCCAGGTCAAGGAGTGGCCGTTAGATGAAAAGCATTCGTTATAAAAACGCAAATAAGTGGCTCGGCCAGCCTGCGACCGGCCAGGGTGTCATCCCGAGTGCCGCTGGCGCACTACCAACGACCGCACCGTGGCGTGTCGTAACTGTCCGCCTCCATAATCGCACTGGTTCTGCTATGGGGTGTGCCCTTGTTGGCTTTATGGCTGACGCTCGGTGGGAAGCTGGTCAGTGGGTGAACGCCACAACCACATATACAGCCGACACTACCGACGCCCAAGACGCTGGCACAAACGACTTCGCACTAGAAACTACAACCCAAAACGATGGGTTCGTTGTTGGGGCAGACCGGAAGTTCGGCGCAGTGAGCGTTGATGTAACAACAGCAGGGAGCGGTACGTCTCCTACTCACGTCGTTGAGTACTGGAATGGAGCATGGACTGCTATTGCCGCAGCCGGTATGCTTATAGACGTTCCAAGGTCTGCTGACTGGGGTGCTGGCGAGGCCGTTATTCTGTTTGACCCGCCAGTAGACTGGATAGTCGGTGGTTCTGGTACTGGTATAAGCCAAACCCGATTCAACATCCGAGTGCGCCGCACCAACGCGACTCAAGCAACTGCGGCACTTGCCCGCCGAATATACGTGGGTGAGATCATCACCTCCCTCTCATCCGTTGGGGTTGATGCAGCCGGTGAAACCCGCTTTGGCGTCCCCGGCCTCCTATGGGACGCATACAATCTCGTAGGAGTCAATGGTGTGTTCGTGACTGCTGATGAAGGCAACTTGATGGAGATTTTCTATCACGAAGGCCTGTGGTCATAAGGAGAACTACATGAGATACTGGAACAAGCTGAATGGCGTCCAGAAGGTATTTGTAGTCGCCCTAGTCATCCTCGCTCTCATGGTCGTTGGATGGTACGGTGGCTACTGGGCGAAATAAGGTCTAGACCACGGCGACGGTGTGCAGTCGCGCATTCACGCATAAGGAGTAAACTAATGGCTAAGAAGGACGTGAAGTTGGAAGGCCCGCTTTACACTCAGCCGAAGAAGTCCCTCGGTGGAAGCGAAGTACAGGGGCCAATCAAGAAGTCACCTGCCGATCCCCTTGGATACTTGAAGGGTAAGTAAGGAAGGTGACGCATGGCTAACGGGTTCATGCCAGGAACGGGGCCACTGGGCGGCCCGCCTTCGGTCCCACCGCAAGCTGGCCCGCAGGCAGGCCCAATGGCCGACGACGCATTCTCGGCGCTTGACGACTTAACGCCGCAGTCTCCAAATCCATCCGAAGCACTTGAACGGGTGGGAGAGGCTCTAACACTCGCACACAAACTGATCCTGACTGTTCTCCCGCAAGTGTCGAACATCAACCCGACAGTTGCGAAGGACCTTCACCAGATCAGTCAGCGTGTTTTGCAAGTGAAAGTTGACATCCAGAAGGAAATGCCGGTTGGTCCTCCACCCGAAATGCTCATGAATATGATGACAGAGGGTGGGATGCCCCCACAGGCATCACCAATGGCCGGTGGAATGTAACTGATTCCCCGGAGGGATTCTAACGACAATCTGCATCGCAAGCCATAGGCCAATGTGATGATAGAATCGGAGGTAAAGAGATGGCAACACTCGCTGAAATTTTAGAAGACAAGAAAACGTATCCTGACGACCAGAAGATCACGATTTCTGGTGTGGAAACTACCCTGGGCGATCTTCGCTCCGGGTATATGAAGGACGCTGACTACAGAAAGAAGACCACTGCAATCGCAGAAGCGCGTCGTGACCTCGACCGACGGCAGGCTGATTTTGAGGCCGCTCGCCTTGATGCTGAAGCAAAGCTTGAAGCGATGGCCGCGAAGATTATCCGCCGCGATCCCGACACAACCGACACCGAATTGCAGGGCCGCCTAGAAGCTGATCCAGTGGCGAAACGTCTGATGGACATGGTGACTGGCTTGACCTCAAAGATCGAGACACTCAACAAGGAAGTCGAGACGACCAAAACCACCTTAGCTCAGGGGAAGAGGCAAGCACTTGTAGACCAGCACCGAAGAGTCCTTTCGCTTCTCAGGCAGCATGACCCGAATCTGGATGAACAAGCCTTGGTGCAGTTCGCTAAGGACAATTTCATCCCCCGCCTTGACATCGCTTATCGTGTGATGACCGAGGAAACTCGCACACAAGCAGCTGTAAAGACTGCAACCGAGAAAGCGAAAAAGGAAGGGCTGGAAGAGGGAAAGAAGCTTGGGGCGCAACCCATCATTCCTGCTCGGAAAGCAGCCGCTAAGTTACCCGACAATGCTCCTAAGACGGTTGACGAAGCGTTTGAAGCCGCGCAGAATGATCCAGAAATCCTTGCGATCATGACTGGTGGTCAGGAAGCCTAACGTAAGGAGGCTTCATCATGGCTGTAGGTATTGGGCTTTCTCAGCCCCCGACAGTCTTGCTTAACACAGCGAATGCGATTACTCAAAAGCATTTCGTTCCTGTGTTGGCAGACGCTATCTTCAAGCCTTCCCCAACCCTGTGGCGCTTGACCCGAGGCGGGAAGAAACTGGAAGGCGGCGGTGCTATTGTGTGGCCGGTGGTGTATCAGGAGGAAACTCCCGGTGGAGCTTACTGGGGTAATATCATACTTGACAGTTGCCCCTCGTTGTGCTAAAGTAGTCTCCTAGGTTGGTGAACCAACTAAAGGAGGCTAGTATGTACAGCGATAAAAATGGGACGAAATCGGTGAAAGGCTCAGGAGGCATTAAGGAAGCAGACTTAGCTTGGCTTGGCGGTGTGATTGATAGTGAGGGCTGTATTGCGATTTACCCTTACGACCGCCGCGAGAATGGCCGCCCTAGTTGGGGCTATGCGATTGTGATAAGTAATACAGAGCCTAGCCTACTTACTAAAGTGGTCGCTCTCGTCTCAACAACATTAGGGAAAGTTCCCTACATCAAAGTTCAACATGGAGTTGGGCTGAACCCGCAAAATGTGTTCAGCATACGGCTCCAGGGTAAGCCAGAACTAAGAAGGTTTCTTGAGGTAATGACTCCGTTTTTAGTTGGAAAATTACCTCAAGCCTTAATTATGCTTGATGTTCTTAACTGCAAGAATATAACACCAACAGGAAGAATTAGAGATAGGCAACTGGTGTTAGATTCGGCAGCGAAGCTTAAAGAACTCAAGCGCCCACAAGTCAACGCCGAGGAAATGCTACTAGAGCTAAGGTCAGTAGCACTCCGTAACGCGCAGGTGGTGAGTCTCAACAATAATCCACCCAAGAGCGCCCCACACGAAAGTGAAAACGTGCGCTGAGCTTTGGGGAGACCCAAAGAGGCCAAGATAAAAAACTTGGCGATAACAAACTGAACCAAATCCTTGATACATCGGCGGTGGACAGTGTGCAGCCTGCCGAAATCCAGTGGAAGTTTTACGGTCAGCCGATCACTATTCCGTATACTGACGTACTACTGAATAGTGGCCCGACTGCCGTGTTTGACATTGTGAAGGTGAAGGAAGAGACTGCAATGGCATCGCTCCTCCAGAAGCTTTCACGCGCCATGTGGGGGACTGCTCCGCAGAACACCTCACTTGACGTTGACCCCATTGCGACGGCGCTTGGTAGCTCCGCGACAACATACGCGGGGATTGTCCGAACGTCTAACCCGTGGTGGATTTGTGGTGGTGGTGCTGGCCCGACGACCCTCAGCGCGAACCTGTCTCTGGCGAATATGCAGACAGAGTACGGTCGCATCACTTTTGGGAACGAGGAACCTGACACAATCATCGCAACCCAACTCGGCTTCAATGCCTTCTGGAACTTGCTCGTTGGGAACATTCGTTACATGCGTGACGAAGAGACCACACGGGCCGGTTTCAAGCGGCACTTGATGTTCAACAACGCGGTAGTCATGCACGATCAGTTCACGACTGCCCAGGAGATGATCTACCTGAACTCGAAGTATGTGTACCCCTGCTTCCTGTCCAGGGATTATTTCGTTGTTGACCCGTTCATTCGCCCGTCTAACCAGAGAATCCTGTCTAGCTTCATCTGGGTGTCCCTGAACCTTAAGTTCATGAACCCCCGCATGTGCCAGCGGGTCCTCTCAATCACTAACGGATAAGGGGGTGACTTATGGCATTCGCAATCGCAAATAAGGTCACTACCCTGCCGACAGAATGGGTAGCAGCGGCTCGCGTCGAGCTTGCTGACCAGACTGCTGACATTGCCGCGCAAGACATGGGGATTGCCGGGTTGAGGTTCCTCCGTGGTCGGCTTGTCGCCAAGAGCGGCATCGCCAACACCGAGGCCTTCAGCTTCGTGATTCGCGTGGATACTGTAGTTGGCATGACTTCACCTGAAATGGTGTATTCGTCTTCGACCTACACAGCCGTAACAAACGATGTGAAGGCGATTTTTGACTTCTACGCCACTTCTGAGGAAGGCTTCCAGTTTGTGAACTTCGACATTACCAACGCGGGGACCTGGACATTCGACCTAATCCTCGAAGCCGCATAAGGAGGTATAAGCTATGGCTGACTATGTAGCCCTATCTCCAAACGGTGTCCAGAAAGTCCCGTCACTCCTTTCGCCTGACGACACGCAGGGGATTTTCTTCCAGCAGGACGGCTCACTTAAGGTTGTATCCAAACCAATGGATACAGCGGCCAACCAGCGAGAAGCCCTTGCTATCGGTTCAGCCGGTGGTGTGTTATGTAACGGTGGCGATGTTGTTTTGAACAAGAGGATCACAGTGACAACCGCGCAGATTAACGCGGGGTTTACACTGCTTCCTGCTGTCCCTGGGTTGAAGTACCGCCTAATCGAATGTGCGCTGATCGCTGTTGGAGGTACAACAGCAGGTGTCACCTCGATTGACGTAAAAGCGACTCAAGCAGCGGGTGCTGTTATTCTGGGGTTGTACGCGCTTGCAGGGATCGCCCGCAGCGTCATGGCGACGCTGAATTCTACTGGCGTGACAATCCTCACTGACGGCGGATCGTTTATTCAGAACGACGTGAACACAGCAATCACCATCATCAAAGCTGGTGCTGATCTGTCTGGTTCAACCGGCGTCCACGTCAACATCACCTACGCGCTAGAGCCGTAATCAGTAACGAACGGTAGTGGAGCGTAACTCACACTGAGGGTGTGGGGGCCTAAAAATCCCCCACACCTTCTTCTCCCACTTTAGGGGGCATACGTGCAGAAGTTTAGTGGTGTCGCTCAAGACTTAAGTGGCAATGTCATTTCTACTGTCAGTGTGACCGTGTACCTTGTGGGTACAGCAGTACTCGCCACTCTGTACTCTGATTCCTCATTTACATCCAAGACAACCCCATTCCAGTCCAACACTGACGGGACATTCCAGTTCTACGCGGCAGATGGCCGCTACGATGTCGTCTTCGCAAAATCAGGCTACTCCTTCCCTGCTGCCGCGTCGTCAGACTTGTTACTGGATAACCTCGCGTCAGTCCTGTCTCCCGCCTCACTCAGCGGCAACCAAAATAACTACAACCCGACAAACGGACTTGCGGCGTCCATTTGGCGCTTGACATCCAGCACGTCCGTTACAATCACTGGTATTATAGCTGGCACAAACGGCCAGCATCTTGTCCTCATTAACGTCGGGACAAACCTAATTACTGTTTCACACGAAAGCGGCTCATCTGACGCCGCGAGCCGCATTGTGGTTGGGACTGGCGCTGATGCTGTCCTCGTTGGTGGTGGATCACTTTCCTTGATTTATGACACCACAACCGCCCGCTGGCGCGACGTGAAGACTTCTAGTGCTGGTGTGCCACTGACGCAGACGTTTCGTGGGCTGCACCTTCAAACCCACCCAGACAGTGACATCAGTGTGAAGGCCGTGGCACTCGTCCACGCCGACGAAATCATCATGCACGACGGAGCCCGTGTCACAGACTGGAATAATCTGGCAGCCGACATCACTGTAGTTGGTGCTGGTGGACGCGACACTGGGTCAGAACTAGCGAGCACGTGGTACGAAATCTACGCGATCCGCAAGTCCAGTGATGGGACTAAGAACCTGCTCCTGCACCAAGCGAAGGATTATTTTGAGGATGAGACTTTTGTTACTACGGATACACAACGAGCCCTTCGAGTGCTGACAGGCACACCAACAGACAAGATCGCACAAGGATTCAAGGTAGACACCACAGGCCTCTGCCCATTTGTGAATGTAGTTATAGTTCGTAATAATAGCCCAACAGGAAACGTGTGGTTCACTATCGAAACCGACAGCGCCGGTGATCCAAGTGGAACAGTTCTTGCGACATCCGATAAGATGAGTGTGGTAGGTGTTTCCACTTCGAATCAGATGATTCGCTTCCTGTTTAGAAGCCCTGCGACACTTACTGCGGCAACTCAGTACCATCTAGTTTTTCAAGGTGACTACGCGAGGAGCGATACAGTACACATTCTTTGGCGCGGTTTGATCGCTGGGGGGTACTCGAATGGCGCGTCACGGGAGTACAACGGGACAACCTGGAGTGCGACCGCCGGTGGAAGCGGACTTGATCGCGCCTTCATAGTCTATATCACCCGCAACGACACCGCCGTGACGATGCCTTCTGGGTATGACCAGAGATGTTTGGTTGGGTACGTGAGGAATGACGGCAGCAGTAATTTTGTGTCCTTTGTCGGAAAGGACCGAGAGTATTACACTAGCCCCCTGTCGGTTTTCACTACGATGGCAAGCACGATTCCGTCCTTACATAACATGTCTGAATGGCTCCCGCCTGTTCCTGTTTCGGGCATTGGCTTCACTGTGAAGAATAGCACTATAGCGCACAACTATGTTGGTGGAGTCCCGGAGGGCTACGGCGCGCCTCTGATCTCTACGACGACGTGGGTTGCCAATTCTGGCTTCTCTTTCCTCGGCCCGACCCGAACAGAGGCCCAAGCAGTGTACTTCGTAGTGAGTGGTGGGGATATGAACAGCTGCTATATCCATGTCTTCGAGTGGTAGGAGGCGATCATGTCCATCATCATCGGCTCTTCAACATCTTCCACTGCCGCTCAGAACCTTATCATGAGTGTTCGGGACCGTATTCCTGACCCAGTAGATAATCCAGCCGACGACGGCGGCTTCAAGGTCGCCTCCCTCATTCGCTGGATCAACGAAGGAATGCGATATATGTGTGGCCGTGCGCCGCTTATCATTGACTGGTACGCCTTCCAGAGTGAAGCGGGAATGGACGTGTATGAACTCCCAGGGTACATCATGGATGTCCAACAGTTGTGGTACGACTTGTGGCCATGCTGGCGCTCACCAGAACTTGACGCTATCTGGACAACAAAAGTCACCCAGCGATCGTACTTCTTCGGGCCACATTCACAACACGCTATTCCACGCATTCACGTATGGCCCGCTGCCGACCGTACAGGACAGTCAAAGACTCTCAATAGTGCTATCAGTGCAACCGACAAGACAATCACACTCAACACTGTGACAAGTCTTCAGCCATACGGGTTCGTGAAGATTCAAGATGAATTAGTCCTATACCGTACTATAAACGCCAGCCCGACAAACACGCTCACACAAGTCCTCCGTGGCCAAGGTGGGACGGATGCTGTCGCTCACAACGATACATCAGTCGTCACAGAATGCAACATCATGTTCAAAGGTTCGCGGCTGGCAAAAGCGATTGTTGCCCCTACAGACATCATTGAACTTCCTGAACCACTGTGGCCAGTTCTAGAACTGTACGTTCTCGCGTGCGTCCGTGACGCTGAAAACGAAGCCCAGGAAGCTCGCTCGCTCCGTAAGGAATTTACTGACGCGGTTGACCAAATGGCTGCAAAGGGCCAAATTAAGTATCCGCGCCAAGGCTTGCAAGTGCGTGAATATCCACCAGGACCCACTGTGTACTTCGGTCGAACTTTGGTGCCATAAATGGCCGGTAAACTCACTCCAATCACTCAAGGGGACTTCAGCGGCGGCCTGAACCTCGCGGCAAATCCCTTCAACTTGTCGCGCAAGCAGGTGTGGCGGCTGAATAATATGTTCCTTGATGAACACGGGGCGCTCCGTACACGTCCAGGTGTCACCACCCTCGGGACTTCCCCGCTTGCCGGGGATGGTTTATACTTAAATGCACTGAATAAGGTAGATGGATCAAGTAAACGGTTCGCTATTCTCCGTGTTGGGGCTGTAAATCATTTATACGACCAATCACTGACACCCTGGCAATTTGTTGGCGCATTCACGACTGGCTATAACACACCAGACTCCATCCAAATGCTAGACAAAGCGATACTCGCTCCTGGGTATGAACTCCCACAAACATGGAACGGGACGACCTTCACTCCAATTACAGCAATAGGAGGCCAAACAGTCCCTCCGGGTGCTAAGCATCTTATCTTTCACCTTGGTTCTCTGTGGTTGTGGAACACAAATGGGACCACAACGAGTCTCGACGGGCCGTCTTCGCTTCGCATGGCCGCGACAAACTCAGTAGATGATTGGCCGAACGCTAACCAATCCTTCATTTCTAAAGATGATGGTCAGGTTGGTATGGGTATGGCCTCATTCACCATCGTTGAAACAGGAATTAGCCCAGTCTCCACCTTAGTTTTGTTCAAAAACTACTCCGCGTACCAAGTGACTGGCGTATTCGGCTCCTCAAACTTTGCGATACAGAAGATTAAGTCAGATTTAGGGTGTATTGCACCTCGCACAATACAGTTTGTGTCTGGATTTGGGATCGTCCGCCTCACCCACAAAGGATTTGCGCTGTTTGATGGTGTAAATGACAAACTTATCAGTGAGGAAATCCGCCCAGGCATCTTTGGGGACACAACGGGCGAGTTTACGTCACTGGATTTCACAAATACAGACCTCTCATGGGCTGGCCAAGTCCAAAATCCACCCCTGTACGTCGCAGCGTGTCCCGTCGCTGGTACTTCGGGCCTTTCGCGCATCTTTATCTTTGATTTAGTACGAAAATCGTGGTCATTTGCTACTGTACCATACACCCTCAAGTGTATTTCGACTGTGACTATCCCAAATCAGGTGCAACTCGAAGGATTGACTGCTGGCCCGTCAAAACACCTGCGCTTATTCACGCTGGCTGACCTAACAGACGACGGAACCGACGTTACTTGGTTATTCAGGACAAAACCCGCGTTTATCGGAAGTCCAACACACCCGACCTACTGGGATTCCGTCATGTTTGACTATGTGTACACGCCACCGGAGACTCCTTCGACAGTTTTGACGCTGCACAGCTATAATACCACACTGACAGACAGTACACCACTTCCGTTCTTTCGCACGGAAGGTATTCGCACTATTAATATCAATCGTGTCACCTCCGCCGTCTATGCGGAAATTACAGGAACCGGCCCAATCAAAGTTCGCAGCCTTTCGTGGCTCGGGAAGCCGAAACCACCCACAAGCCTGTGGAGGAGTATCTAGTGGCTACATATAACGATGTCCAAAAGCTTATGCGTGACGCCCAAGCCGCTGGCTTGAGCGGCGTCAATCCTCGCTTCCTCGCAAACATCCTTGGGATTACTCCCGAGCAAATGCAAGCCACACTCCGGCGTGGTCCTGGGGCTGAAGACGAAGGCATGACTGCACCTGCTGCTGTCCAAGCGACTGCCGCAAAGCCGACTGCCGGTGCCGCACCGACAACTAGCCGTCGCACAATGGATCGCGCAATGGCGTTAGCGCAGGAGATTTATAACCGCGAGCAAGGTGCGGGCGCACACGATACAGCGGGCCGTGGTGTCCGTGGTGCTGCCTCTAGCGAGTTTGGGACACTCAGTCCAGCAGAACGTAGTCAGCTAAGTCAAATTTCTATGGGGTTGTCGCTCGCCGGTGCGCTCGGCGCTCCCATTTCTGGTATGCCAATCGGTGCGGTGTCTGCCATCGACGCAGCCATTCGTAGCGTCTTTGGCGCACAGCCTCGCGGGTTTGTATCCACAGTCAGTGCAGCAGACCTCGAAGGGCTTCAAGGAATTGATCCAAATACTTACGGGCGAATCGCGGAATCCTTCGGCTTGCCTGGGACAATCAATCCCGCAACTCTCGCTGCTGAACTTGAAGCAACTGCCGCTGCTACACCTACAAATACTGGCTTCGCCGGTGATCCAGAGGCTCAAGCAGCTACGTTAGGTAGTATCAGTGACCCAAGTGCCTTTGGTGGCGGAAGTTTGGGTGGGTACGGGCCAGGCCCAGACCCATCTGGTACTATGGGAGCATCAGCACCAGGAACCGAGACTGACCCCACCGGGCAAGCGGAGAGTGAAGCTGGAATGGGTGGTGAGTCGTCGGGTGAAGGCACATCTGCTGGCGAAGCAGGCCAAGCAGGTGGCGACCCAGGGTCATCTGGTGGTCCGGGTGGAGCAACATACGCAAGAGGCGGCGTTGCAAAGGCAAAGCGCGGAAAGCCAAAGAAAGCCACCTTTGGCGAAGGTAAGTCCGACGAAACGGCCATCTTCATCCCCGAATCTATGAAGAAGCCTGGCCGCCAGCAGAACGAACGCGACGTTATGTCAGAACTTCAGCAGCAAATGAAAGAACTTGGTGGTGGCTCAGAACTTGAGTCCCTCATCCAACGCGCCCTTGACCACCTTAACGAAGGCCGCAGGCCAAAGCGAAGGCCATAATGTTTGACTTCCTTGGTCTTGGTGACATCTTTGGTGGAGCCGGTGACTTCTGGTCTGCTGGCGACTGGGGTGAACCCTTCATGGGAAGTCCTGGTGACTCAAGTTGGTGGGACATGAATGAAGGCTTCGGTTGGGACTTTAGTGGAGTCCCAAGTGAGTTTGGTTCCCCAAGCGAAATAGACTTCGGTTTTCCAAGTGAATTTGGTGCCCCAAACGTTCCCGATCTAGGAGCCGATGCTTTCTCCGGCGCAGGGGATTTTGCCAGCGCCCTCCCTGGAGCTATTCCTGAAATCAGTCCCGTTGCCAGCGGGTTTGGTGGTGTCGGGGCGAGCATCGGTTCCCTAGACTCTGTACTCGAATCGCTTGGTCGCTACGCTGATACAGGCAATAAAGTCATGGGCCTTGGTAAGTCGTTTGGTGCCCTTCTTGGCGCTGGCGGCGGTGGTGGTGCCCGCGAACCACAACGAAGCGGAGCCGCTATCGAAGGGCAAGGCTTCATCCCGTCAGCCGCACAAGAAGCTACACCAATCGCTACCACAGGGAGTCCAGGTGAAGGTGACTTAGAGCAGCGCCTTGCAGAATTAGGGAAGATGCAGCGCATGATGTCAGAGCGTGGGTTATCAGGAGCAAATCCTGCTTATCTTGCCTCACTCATGGGCATGAACGAGCAAGAATTAGACGACCTTATGAGAACTCAACAGCAACGCCGCAGTAAGGGGACACAGTAATGGCCTTCCTAGATGATCTGGATATGATTCTTGGCGGACTCGGGACTGCCGCTGGTATCTATGGGACAGTCCCGAGTCCGCCAAGAATGCGTATGATCGAGGATTGGCTTAAGCAACAGCAGATACAAAAAGACGCCGCTGCTCGCCGCTCCCTTGAACTCAGCCAACGCGCAGAACGCGCCGGTGAGGGGCCACTCGACGTTTCTCCTTATTTAAGTCTATACACCAAAGAAGCCGAAGACGCTGGCCGTCGTGGATTCCTGGCACAAAAAGCCGCCGAAGGGAAGCCACTCGAAGGCGGGTACATGGACAATCAGCTTATGGAAGCTATGGCCAGGATGCGGACTGAGCATGTTGATAAGGCATTAGATGCAGCCATGAAAGCCCGCAGTGGACAGATGAGTGGGTATAACACCGCTGCTGGTGCCTTAGGGGGAGTCAGCGGTACTACTCCTGCTGCTTACTCCAGTGCCATGACGAAAATTGGCTCAGAGGGCCTCGCGTCTATCCCTCTCGCACTACAGAAAATGATCCTTGCTGGCCGTCGGCGTGCTGACGAAAAGCCAGTACAACCCGGCCAAGCAGTAAGTGACGAAGACCTTTCTACAATGTATGGTATTACAGGTCTCCCACAGCAAATGGGCGTTATGTATGATCCATACGAAGACTTCCAAGACTGGGGATATGAATAAATGGCTGGCGCAGGTGGACTGATCGCAAACGCACTCGGCAAGGCGATTGAAGACTACTACAAGACTGGTATAGAGACTGAAAAACTCATTCCAGAACTTGAACAGAAGCGGCTTGCCAATATCAAGACGCGCACAATGCTACCGCTTGAAGCTGAGAAGTCCCAAGCGGAAACGACTGGACTTGTTGGCCAAGAGACTCGCGCCGCTGAAGCCCACGTCCCCGAACTGGCTAAGAAGACATGGGAGGCCGAGAAGCCCGAAAGTATTGACATTGGCCCGCACCGTTACGAACGAAAGCCGTTTGGTACATGGGAGAAAGCCGGTGGACTTCCGCCATCTCCAAAAGGCGAGACTGAAGAATTAGTCCTTACTCAGACAAGACTCGCCATTGAGCGAAACGAGCAACTCCGCACTGACATATCAGGATTCTCAAACTCCTTTAAGGCACAAACAGGCAAAGACCCTGGTCCCCGCGACCTTGCTGGCTTCGTTGTCCCGAAAATGTTTCAAGCTGGCCAGATTAAAGAAGGTACAGATGTCCTAAAAGAACTCATGGCAGCCGAGCGCCATTTTACACCAGTCACTTCGCCTAAAGAACAAGCATATATAGACTACTTACGTAAGCGTATTGATTACATGAGCGACCAAATGGCCAAGAACTTCGGCAAGGAGTCCCCACAACTCAAGGCGTGGAATACTCTACTCACTCATATTGAACGCGCCCGTGAGTTAGCACGAAAGGAACATGGAGGGGGCCGCCTACCTGGTACACCACTCACACCTCAAGACTTAAAGTGGTTATCTACTCGTACACAGCAGCTTGTTGCTCCGTACATTACAGAATACGAACGTGTGACTAATATGAAGGTTCCGCCATTCGTTTTTGACTTTCCGCCACTGGAGGAACCAAAGGAACCAGGATTCTTTAGTCGCTTGTGGGGTTCTATCGTGACCCCAACAGCAAAGCCGCCGCTTGGTCTTGGGCCACAGGGCCAAGCACCTGTAGCCGCGCCTCCTATCGCTGCTAAACGCTCTCCTGCTGAAAAGTACGCAGAGTTATCTAAGGCTCCTGAATGGAAGGGCATGGACCCCCGCCAGTTCCTTAGGCAAATTTTCAACCTGTCTGACCAAGAGATTCAAGCCGTTATTCAAGAACGCCTAGACACAATGGAGTAACCGATGCCCGATGTTGAACTCCTCGATGTAGAAAGCGAGACTGACGACGAGGAATTGGACCGGGTGGCGGCTGCACGCTCCTTTTTGAGTCGAGTAGGCGCTCCCGCTCCAGAACCACCTTCTCGCCTGGATGCTGCCAGGGAGTTCCTTAGCCAAGTGGCTGTAAAGCCACCCACACTGCCGCCTCAGCCGGAAGTCCAGCAGGGCGTCCCTGAGCGTATCGGCAGTGCTATAGGCACAAAAGCCCGAGACATAGGACAGACAGTCAGTGACATCTACCAAGCGCCAGAACGCTTCGGTCGTGGCTTTGTTCGTGGCTTCAAGCACCCTGTTACAGCTACAGACATCCCAGGGCATGTCGCTGAAGCCCTTGGCCGCCCCTTTGTGGGTGCGTTCACCGGCGCTGTTGACGCTGGCCTCATGTCCCCTGAAACTGCTCAGCGCCTTGGCGAAGCTCTGGTTGCTACCACACCAATGATCGGCGCACCTATGCCCCGTTTTGGTCAGGCCCTCCGCTACTTTGGCGCTGGTGGTGCCAAAGCCCCCATTATAACGACTCCAGCCCCACTTGGCCCAGCCAGCATTGCCCGCGAATTTTACGCCAGGAAGCCCGTGGCTGCAATTCCAGCCAAAACTGGCCCGACGGTAGGGGGTCCATCGAGAACATTCGCTGTTGGCCCATCCCAGGCTGCACAGGAGGGTGCTGTAGTTGGCCCACGGGCCACTGCTACCTACCCGCCAGCCTCCTACGCGCTCCCCCGTGTCCAAGACTACCCAACATATGTTCCACCTGGGGCTGGTACTGAGCGTATCGGTCGGTTTGGCTACACCCGCCGCACCCCGACAGGCGAGCCTTCAGCCACACGTCCAGACCTACAAACTGCCGTAGATGTTGGCATGGAACGGGCCGCTTCAATCCCTCGTACTGAAGGCGAAATCCCTGCGCCATCCGAAGTGTTCCGTAACATGCGGCAAGGCCGTCCACTAGATGAGATGCCTACTGCTACAGAAATTGGCCAAGCCCGCGCCGTTACTGTCATTGAAGGCGAGCGCCCTGTCGTCCCAACTACAGGCGGAGCTACACAACCAGGCGAAGTTCCACGCACACTTACTAATGTCGGCCCCAGGTTTGACTGGTTCGCTAGAGAATTTGAGTCACCAACAGGCCCGCCAATTATTTCACCGGGGAAGGTGACTGCGCTTGTAGATAAAACAACTGGCCGCGTCATCGCCTACTCAAACGACGCTGGCGAATTATTCTCCAGCCGCACACCTCCTGGTGCCGTCCCGTCAGGTTTTGGCACACAGCGTGGCGCTACTGGCTCACCTCCGGTCAACCCCCCGCCTCCAGGCCCAGGACAAGCGCAATCCGCAGCCGCGCCGTGGCCGATGCCACCGGGTGCTGCTCCTCGCTTCGGTGCTGGTGGCGGCGCGCCTCCTCCACCTCCAGGGCCAAGTCCAGTATTTAACCCAAACATTCCGCCAAACCAAATCCCGTATCTCACCTTCTTCGGGCGGCTCAAGCGGTGGTACAATAAAAGGAAAGAAGGCTTACCAGCCGAAAATCTCATCTGGCGTAAGGTCCCAGATTCTCCAGTAATTACTGGCCATATGCACATGGAGCGCAGGCAGCAAGACGCAGCCTTTGCTACATTTAAGTCTGACCACGCAAGCATTCTCCACAAAGGAGACCCGAGAGACATCATGTGGCGGGCTGATTTAGCCACTAATCGTTTCAATCAGCGAATGGCTGATTTAGGCATAGACGTGGACGCACTGTCCGCCAGAGCAAAGGCAACTGGCCGCCCGATTGACCCAGCAATTATGCAAATTATTGACCGCGAGACTGCCGCCGCCATTGCTGCACACTATACACCAGAAATGCAAGCGGCTGCTGCCGCCCGCGCTCAGACAAAAATTCTCGCAGACCGTTATTCTATGTACTTTAGGGCAGAACCAATCCCCGAACATCTCGGTCCTTACTGGCCCCGCATGGTTGACTGGGACGCACAAGAACTCTGGAGAGTTCGTCGCGGCCAAGGCCTTGGCGGACACATGCGCTCCAACGTCGGAGCGTTTGAACGAGGGAGAAAATTTAGGACGCATGGCGAAGGAGTCGCAAGCGGAGTTGACTACCTCGACCCGCGTAAGTCGTGGGCTTACCGGGAATGGGCGGACATCACTCTTATCGAAACAGGCCGGTATTTTGAATTCCTCGAAGTGAATGGCGTGATTTTCCGCACGCCCGAGGCAGCACTCGCTAGAGGCGTAACTGGCCGACTCCAAAGGCTCGAAGGAGCGCCAGGTACAGCAACATGGTGGGTGCGAACACCCGAAGAAGCTCTCTTCCTTAAGCAAGCCCTAGAGACACAGTGGAGCAACACCTTCGCTCACTTAATGAATACGTGGTTCCGTGGCCCAAACCTCATTAACCCATTCCCACACGCGATTAAGAACATGTTCTTCAAGTTTGTTATGGCACGTGGCTTCCCATTTAAAGCAATGAGGGACATTCGTGAGTGGGCAGCACAAAGTGATCCCGTCATGCTCAGGCTGTTCGATAGATACATGCCATACTCCACTCACGTCCATCCAGCCGACGCATACTTCAGTGCGTTTGTTAAGCGTGACATACTGTCAAAAGCAGGCCGCACCGCAGGGCTGTTAAATTTACTCTCAGGGCATATGACCTTCAATATCGCTGATCCTGCATTGCGCTATGCACTCTTCAAGGACTACTTACGTAGGGGCTTCGCTCCTCAAGCGGCAGCGAACCATGTCACTGTTGACTTAATTCGGTACTCCATGCGCGGTGACTTACTCGCTTATTGGAAAGGGTGGCCAGGAAACTTCTTCGCTCCTTGGAGGCTTGGTACAGTCCTGTCTTTCGTCAAGCAAGTAAGGACACACCCAATCAGAACAGCTATGTTCATTGGAGTAGTAGATTATCTCCGGGAAATACGCTACCGCCAAGACGGACGTTGGACACACTTACCTATTGACTACTTTGAAGGCCCAATCGCTATGATGCTTGAAAAGCGAGACGCCGCCACAATCACTTCAGTCTTGGCAACAACAGCCATGTTCGGTCCTGGTGGTGCGTTCGGTGCCGCCACACTCGCACATATCCTCCAAAACATCAGCGACCCAAACGAGAAAATACGCTTCGTCAATATGTTTTGGGGAATTGCACAGTTATATAATGGGGCCACAGAGTTCAATGACTTCATGCGAACCGGGGACGTGAAATACCTAGCAAATCTCATTACACTCGCAGCTATCGGTGAACATTCTGTATACTACAAACCGTTCCGTATGTTCGGTGCCCTCGAAAGCTTTGGCTTAGACATCTCTAGCCTCCCAGGAATGAAGAAGTCACCTAGAGTCCTGTATATCGAAGGATACAGAGACATGCAGCAAAAGCGGCACGAACAGCTAGAGCAGCGGCGAGAGCAGCAAGGCGATATTAGGACACTCCGTCGCCGCACTGAACGAGTGTTCGGTCCTTAACTTTGGAGTACTGAACAGCAGCGTCTACATACATGAGTATACCACCCATACTCATGAGGAGTACGAACCAGTCCAATATGGACATAAGGAGCCTCCAATGCTTACAGCAATTCTCGCTGTGATGCTGGCCTTCACAGCCCCAAACATTCCACCGGAGGAAGTACAATACGGTGTGTGTCCAGACGGGCGCATGATTGTTCGGGCATACTATGATCTCAACTTCCCGAGCAACGACTGGGAGCTTATTACGACAGGCGAGAGCATTGACAATCCAGCGTATGCGGCGTTTGTCGAAAACGCGAAGCTTGTTCGCCTTGAGGTCTACGCCACAAGCGAAACCTTCACGAACGAAGAGGCAATGGCGGCGAAATACCCAAAACCATGCGATGTTCCTCAAGGGGTCAAGCTGCCAGAATCGAAGATGTAAGGTAGGGTTAGAGTAGCAAAGGAGGGCTCAATGGAGAAGTATGCCATTGTACGGTGGAGAGATGCAGTTGGGGTAACTGGCAAGACAATAAAGCCCAATCGCATTACTGCAAACCTTGCGGTGTGTGAATCTATGGGGTGGATATTCACCGACGTTGAAGGAACACTCGCGGTTATCCATGACCGTGTGATTAGCAAGGGCGAAGAAAAGCGCACGCAGCTTACTATTATCCCAAAGTCATGGATTCTTGAAGTAATAGAACTCATCCAAAAACCAAAGGAGGTGAGCCCATGCCAGTCGGACCAGAAGTCATTGGATACGTCGGTGCCATCGTAGGAATTGTTGGTGGAGTGTTTGGAGTGTATAAGACAGGAGTAGGTGTCGGTAGGAATGGCATTGCGGTGCAGTTGACTGGGTTGAAGAGCCAACTTCAAGAAGTAATTACTGGTGTCGCCGCAGTAAACAGCCGGTTAGACAGGCATTTGGAGGCTCACAGCGAAGCAAAGATTTAGTCCAGTAGCTTAAATCCCTCCTTCAGTCTCTCGTTATACCGTCGTTTGCTCATCATAATGTCCAGTGGCCGAGCAGAGTCTTCTAGTTCTTCTCGGCAATCAGGACATATACTCCCTTCCTCTAGTGCCCCAAGGAGATTACACCTGGGGCATTCGTGTTTCAGTGCCGGAGTGATTGGCACCGTTTCGTGTTTGGTCATGTCGTGTCTCACTTAGCCATAGTAGACAGCGTTCCATTCGCAATCCCTACGGCTATGTTGATTATAGCCATCTTCCAGTCGTGGCCCCAAGCAGCCCATAGCCCTCCGACTACTTGGAGTACTCCAACGACTGTAATGAAGTAGTTTATTTTCATTGTTACCTCTTCACATCCACAACAAACCGTTTCCCTTTGTCATACAAGTCTTTCAGTCCCTTCACGTCCGACTCGCACCGGGTCTTGAGTGTCGTAATGGACTCCCCTTCATATGGCGCACTACACCACACGTCCGCTCCTACAGTCATCTTCTTCTCGGGAGTATCCAGCCACTCCAGCAAGAATGCCTGTGAGCGCCGTGCGTTATTGATATTCCCTCGCATGAGCCAGTACATATCTAGGTGTGGCTTCTTCACTAACACAGGCAGGTTGTGCTTTAACAGCCTCCCCTGAATAAACGGAATGTCAAACATCTTCCCGTAGTATGTCACCCAACACTCCAGCTTATTCATCTCTTCGACCGCCGCTTTCACTACCTCACGGTCCCGGCCAACCTTCGACACGACAAACGATTTCACCTTACTTCCATACGGGAGAATAGACACAACAATCAAGGAGTTGTAGTCAGGGTTCTTGCCTGACATTTCGGCATCTACGAAGCCAATCTTGTGTGTCTCTTCACAGAGCCGAAGGAAAGTCTTTGCATCAAGTTGCATTAGGGTTTCTCCTTCTTGATTTGAGGATACAGAGACACTCGACAAAAGTCCTGAATGTCCTGTAGGTACTGATCTATTGACTGTACCCTCCGCACACCCTCCGCCGCATCTCCATCTCTGTTGTACTTACAGTCTAGTATGTACGAATTACACACTGGCGCTAACTCAATCGCCGTCTCCAGCTTATCCTCGATGAAGTGTGTAATTCCCAGTGCCTTAACCACTTCCTTCTTGTGACTAGGATTCGACACCACAATCACGTTCGGGTGAGAGATTGCATGGTCCCTCAACCACCTGTGGGTTTGGTTCTGTACACTCCTGCCAGTCTTTGAAGAAACACGGCTCGTCACGAAGTATGAGGGGAACTGAGACAACACATTCGCCAGTTTAGTCCCATTACACTCCCGAAACTCCCATGTTGGTTGTAATCCCTCCCACCAGTTTGGTGTGGCCTTCAAGTCCTCCCACGCAGCTTCGGTTTGCTCGTTTGTTAGACCAAACTGAAGTTGAGGGAAGTCCCACACCTCTGCTTGAGGCTGGCGAATAATTAGCGTTCCAAACTTCGTATGGAGTATTTGTGAAAATCCATAATGGAAGTCTGCTAGTACTCCATCCACATCAAAGCCCACCTTAATTTCCACCTTCAACCCCTCCCGTGTCTCGATTTAGTAAGAGACAAATCGCACTATACACAACAATGTCCCGCAAGCGAGGCTCTAGTCCCTCTATTTCGCCTTCTCGCTTAATACTCAGACTGAACAACACTTGGTCAAGCTGTTTGAGTGCATAGATGAGGCACACAACACGTGGATCGTCGGTGGGTAACTTAGGGTAGTTTGACAGGATGTCCGCTACCCGCGTGAAATTTCCAAGTGGAGAGTGTCCAAGGTCGCTCGCAGCATAGTCCTTATTCTTCTTACTGTGTAAGTCCATTAAGTCAATAAGTAACGGGATAAAGCTAGGGTGGCCATAAGGGAAGGTGTTACGAAGATACGCCGTTATATCTCCTTGAACCCCGTAAAACCTCGCTACGTTCTTCGCGGTGTCTTGATCCATTACTCCTCCTCTTCACCTATAAACGCCCACGGGTCCACTTCCTTTAACAACTTCAAAATGCTGTCTTCAATGTTTACACCAGAGTATGTCTCCCAGTCCTTAATGTCCGGTAGCCCCTGGACTAACCGAGCTAGCACACCCGCAAAGTCCTTAATGTGTATCTGATACCCCCGAGACAAGAACTTTCGCACGCGCAGCAGTGACCCACCGGCATCTTCGTGGCGAACGGGCCGAGTGTACACAACACGCTTCGCTGCTAGATCAGGATAGAAACGCGAATCACATGCAGACAGGAACTTTCCACTATCACTATCCCACCAGACTGCCGCCTTCGCTACTGTAAAGTCAAACTCTTTCAGCAACTTCTCTGGATTTGTATAGAGCCAGCGTGTGATGAATTGAACCGGCAAGCAGCCTTTCTCCATTCGGTATGTGAACGCATTCTGCGTCTTATGCACTTTCCCGCCGTGCTTCTTATGGAGGGTGTCAACACATGACTCAAGAAAGGAGGTCGAATGACCAAAAAAGTCTGCGTCGGTCACAGTCTCATTTGCCACGCACGCACGGATAAAACCACCCGCCAGAATCAACGGCTCCTCCTTCATCAGTTGGCGCATGTATGGCGGTAATAGCGAAACTACCTTTCGTATGTCACACTGAAGCAATTCCATTACTCACCCTCCTATAACTGGTAGGCAGGGAGGGACTTGAACCCCCAGCATCCCGCTAATAGGGCGGGCGTTCTTCCGTTGAACTACCTGCCGGTGCTTGATAATCCGCCGCACAAAATGGACACATTGGCTCAAGCCAAAACCGTGATGAACGCCGCCCACACTTCCTGCAATCTCGGCCCTTGTCGGGTTGCTTAAGTACCTTCTCTACAGCAGCACTCGACACTCCCGCCAGTGGAGCCGCTCGCCGCTTTGCCCTACTTTGCTTCCCCATGACTTACCTCCACCGTAGTTTATCACACCTACAGCACCTAAACCGTAGTTCTGTAGTGTCGAATTTACAGTCAGTTTTGGTGTAAGTAATTGGGTGCCAACAATGTCCCAGCAGCCAACACCTCCTCATGTTACGTCTCCTTGAACTTCTTCATGCCAGCCCACACTGGCCCCACCTTCGCGTCCCACGGAACATTTAGTGTGAACCCACCACCTAAGTCAGTCGCAGGTCGGACAAGCTTGAATACTTCATCCCTCGCATCCTTCGCTTCACTCTCCGGTCCATCCAACATCATGCCGTCATGCCCATGATAACATAAAAGCCACTGTGGATTCTCTTCTGTCCAAGCTAACACCTTCACAAATCGCGGAGTCATGTAATCCACTTCAGTTCCGAGCAGTGGGTGGTTGTAAATCTCCTTCGTCACTTTATGATTTAACTTCCACCGGCCAGTCGCCTTATCCAGTGTCAAGTTATAGAATCGCCGCCTTCGCCCTGACGGAAGTACAACCATTCCAGTTCGACTGACTTCATCTAGTAAACCGAGCCTCCAGTCGTGTAGCCGCTTCGCCTTCTGCACCCAGTTGTCTAACAGCATTCCAATCGCATCCAGGTCGAAGTCGAGTCCCGCTGATGCAGCCGCGTTAGCTAGTGCCGGGACATCGCCCCCGTTAAGCCACAAATACACAGAGTTTTTGGCAAAGGTGTACTTAGGGGACTCCTTCTCCATGAAGACGACAGCCTCTTGTGGGCTGATGCCAAAGATGGCCGCACAATTACGGACGTGTGGCTTCCAGGTTGGGTCCTTTGTCGAGTCGTATTTTTGCAGTGCCTCGTTAATGAATGGATCACGCGAATACATCGCGGCTATACGGTAATGTAAGCCGTCAGCGTCAAAAGCTAAAAGAGTGCGGCCCGCGCCAGCTACGATGAAGGCGCGGGGTCCATGAAACTTAGGTTCGGCAGGCGTCGCGGTCTTGGTCATTTATCTCTTGCCTAATTTTCATGAGAGAGAAACCTAACATATTCGCTCCTACT
>Ga0209324_10000548_pt1 | contig 26214 bp, 28 predicted proteins | sample Rifsed19ft3_FD_184015 | JGI IMG/M metagenome (GOLD analysis project Ga0209324, IMG submission 184015) | Soil microbial communities from Rifle, Colorado, USA - sediment 19ft 3 (version 2) | ecosystem: Environmental > Terrestrial > Deep subsurface > Rock core/Sediment | place: Rifle, Colorado...
TACCCGACCATGCGGGCTATGGCACGCGGTGCTACTGGCATCAGGCCGTACTGTTCCCCTGTCCGGCCAAGGGCGTGTTGATCACCGGAATCGTAAACAGCTAACCTAGTTTGGTCCCCCTCCGGCCCGATAGCCGGAGGGGGCCCTGTTCTGAAAGAGGTTCCCCGTGGCTGACAGCATCCTGTACGTAGCGATCGCCAACGACGGGCACACAGCCACGTCGGTAGTCCAGAAGTACCTATCAGATGCGAACGAGCCACACCAGGGGCTCTCTAGGCTTATTGCGTACCTGTCCGCAGTCCTAGCCGGCTCAGAGCCGGCTAGGGTGTATGTGGCGTGCGATGATGGCGCAGGCACAGCCGGGACGTGCACCATTACGTGCACGCAGGCCAACGCCACAGTCGGCGAGACGGTTACGATCGGGGGCGTCACGTTCACTATCGCAACCACGCGCACTGGCGCTAACGAGGTTGTGGCGGGCGCGTCAGACGCCACCTTCGGCGAGAACGTAAAGGACGCAATCAACGAGCACACGCTGCTGCGTGGGCTTGTGACGGCCACGGATAACGACGCGGGGGTTGTTACGCTTACTTGTAATGACGCGGGCCTGCATGCTAACCTACTGGTGACTTCGGAGACGGGCGACGCTTTCGCGGTGACGCAAATCACTAACGGGGCGGAGGGGTCTGTAGCCAGCGGAGGCTCCCTCAGGGCGTACTCGTGCGGGAGGTAGCCCATGCCCGGCCTGACCTGGAACACATCCGAGTTGCTGACCGACATTAGGGCCCAGGCGTTACTGGCAGATGACGAGCCAGAGGCCGCTGCCGAGGTGCTGCTAGCCGAGGCCACCCGGCTTCTTCATACGGTATACGCACCGGCAGTGCGTAGAGTGCGCTCAGATTACTACGTGCAGGAGGCCACAATTCCGCTTGCGGCCGGTGTGTCTATGTATGCCCTCCCACACAGGGCTGTTACCGCTAGCGTGCGCCGCGTGCGCTGGGTTGATTCGGCCGGGAGAGAGCGCGCCTTGCAGCCCGTATCCATTGAGGATGCCGGGGCCGCCCGGCACAACGTTGGCAGAACACCGGAGGGGTACGCCCTGCTAGACGGCGCCGTGTGCGTATACCCAGTGCCCACGGCCGCAGAGGGCTATCTCCTAGTGCTCTTTGAGTACCGGCCGGCTATGCTCGTAGAAACCACCAGCGCATCCCTGCTGGCGTACGCCGTCATAGGCGTCCCAGGCACGCCGCCTGCCTACGCGGATGGGGTCTATACTGTTCAGGTTAGTATGACCGCCGGGGACATTGATATAGGGGACACCTTCGATCTGGTGATGCTCCACCCCCCGTTTTCAACCACCTATATCAATGCCACCGTCACGGATTCGACCTCACTGGGCGGGGGGTACTACGATCTCGCGGCCACGGCCGAGGCAGGCTGGCGGGAGCCGGTGCCCCTCACAGGCACGCGCACGGGGTATTGCATGACCACGGACACGAGCGCGATACCACAAATTCCGCCCGAACTACACCCCGTGTTGGCCACACACGTGGCCGCCAAATTTCTACGCTCCCGCGACCCGGAGGCCTCTAAAGAGCTGCTGGCTGACGCAGAGCGTCGGCTAAAGGACGTGCTGGGGGCTATGTCTCCGCGCAAGCAGGGCACCCAGCAGAAGATCCGGTCTACTACATCATACTTGAGAAACCGCCGCAGGCGTGTGGGTAACACTTTCGCGGACTGGGAATAGTGGCCAAAGAATCCACCGTGCGCGTCGGGTTTCGGGGGCTGGCCACGGCCGTCTCGCCCATGCAGGCCAGCCCAGGGGACATGGTCGCGGCTTCCAATGTTGTCATTAGGACTAAAGGCACCGTAACCCCCCGCCCGGGGTTCACGGTTTCGGATTCTCCCGGGGCCACTCCGGGTACAGACCCGGTGCTGGGGGCGGTAGAGTATCCCGGCACGGCCACACTGTCCTACGTGCTGGAAAACGCCACTGATGGTACGCTCTGGGATTCCGGCACGGCTGTACTGGACGAGCGTGGGGATCCGTTGGTGTGGGGCCCGTACGCAGGTGCCGCGGCTAGGGGCACCCTGTTTATCACGACGGCAGACGCCACGCGAGCTTTGGACGGCGAGGACAGCCCAGAGGCCCGGAGGGCCGGCGTACCTACTGTGCAACTGCTCAGCCTGAATAACACCTCCTCATACGGGGGTCCGGCTTACGGGGCTGGTGAATACAGGGCCTACCGCGCAGTGGTGGTGCGCGGGGGCGGTGCCACAGAGCAGAGCCATGTTGCCCGCTCGGCCCCCAGCGCACGCGTGGTAAACTTTGCGTCTGGGGCTACCAACCACCTACTGCTCGCCAACCTAAGCTCGGCAGGAGACTGGTATCTTGGGGATATTATCGAGCTGTATTGCACGGAGTCTGCACCATCGTACCCCACAGATGAGATGTACCTGTGCTATACACACACCATTGACTCGTACGATCTAGCCGACGGGCTTGCCCCCCTATTGGATGCCACACCTAACGGCGAGCTGGGTATGGCTCTGTACACCAACAGCTCCCGAGAGGGTGCCGAGGGCGGGCACCTGCGCCCCCCGGCCGCCCAGTGCATCACCACGTTCGGGGGCTCTCTGTGGCTGGGGAATATCACCTATCCACCGCACCTGCACTTGACTTGGCCGTCTGCCGGCCTCACTGCGGGGGTTGACGAGATCGGCTACCACGAGGTTGTGGGCACGTTGACCAACGGCAGCGCAGTTGCTACTGGCATATCCGCGGGGGATATCGCGCACGTCAAGGTTGGCATGGTGATGTATCCGTACTCCGTATCCTGGCCAGGACCAGATTTTGTACGCGTCGTGTCCGTGGGGGCGTCCTCTATCACCTTGTCTCAAACGTTTGAGGGCACAGGAGGTAGCGGAGACCTAGGCTTGATGGATTCCATCCGGGTGGGTTCTGATTATTGGCCGGCCTACTTGTTTGTAGGAGCTGTGCGAGGGGGCATGTGTGACCCACTATACACCTACCTGGACGCCACAGGCAGTGCGGGATACAGCGCGGACCACACACGGGATATGTACTCGGATTCCTACTGGGTGGAGGTGGGGCGCACGGTGGGTCAGGAGTCGGCTGATATTTTTATGAACAACGCCACGGACACCCCCCTTGAGGTGTGGGCGACGCGCGGGGATCAATACGACCCTGCGCTGCCCGAGCCTACAGCCGGCACCGGTGTGTTGATGCAGCAAGATGTGTTGCCAGATAACGTGGCTTGGAGCAACTCCCTTGAGCCAGAGCACTTCAAGTACGTCAGCGCAGAGGCCATAGGCCTAGACGGGTGCACGGTACGGGCCCTGGTGTGCTCGCGCAACTCCTTGCTGGTGTTCACAAACCGCGGGGTTTGGCGCGCTAGCGGCGAAGAGGCCAGCGGCATTAGGTTTGACGAGCTGGACACGGCCGTGCGCATCCTAGGCCCAGGATGCGCAGCTGCCGTGGGTCCGTACGTGTACGTGTGGGCTGAGGACGGCGTGTATGAGTGCGACGAGAACGGGTGTGAGAACATTTCCTACGGTAGGATCTCCGACCTGGATGCCATCACGTCGGAGCTTGTTGCCGTGAGCGGCCAAGCGTACGCCGTGGTATCAAACCAGAAAAACCACGAGGCTCTGGTGTGCGTGCCGTCTGCACCAGGGGAGCCGTGCAGCAGTATTTTTGTGTTTAATCAGGACACGCGCGCCTGGACGAAATGGACACCGCAGCGGCCGTTCTCCTCGGCCCTGGTGGGGCATCAAGCCCCGGGCTTAATCACCCTGTTTGAGTCGGGCAATCCGGCCGTACTCACGGAAAATGTTACGTTTGGGGACGACGAAATCCCGATCACTATCTCGGGCGTGTCCGGGATCAACATCACGATATCTGCCGGGTCCGGCTGGACGCCGGCCGTGGGCGACTCTATTACCAAGGGCGGGGTAGTGTACGATGTGGTGGGTTTCTCCTCAGCCACGCTATTCCAAGTACACCTGTCCGGCCTAGCGACGGGCTCTGCCGTGGCCTCAGTGGCCAGCCCGTGCGTAGTAACCCCGGTCGTGTGCGACAAGACAGCCCCGTTCAGCCGCAAGATCTGGGGCGAGGGTTCGCTCGTGTGGCTAAGTCGCGTGGGACTTAAAGCCTACGTGCTGGGGTTTACGACAGACACGAGAAACGACCCGGACGAGATTTTGGTATCCAAGACCCTGACAGATACACCAGGGGCAGAGAATTCCCGCATACCTGTAGCTACGCGATTTTTGGTGCCGCGGGGAGCGGCCCGCTCTGGGTACTTACAGGTGAGCATTACCGTTTCTCAACCGCGCGCGCAGTGGGCCCTGAGTGCCTTGTCGATTACGTGCCGGAGGGTATCCGAGCGTGCCCGAAGTGTGCTAGGATAGAAGGGAGCCTATGGCCGATCCGCCGTCCACATTTAATACCGGGGCGAATCAAGACGCCACGGGCTTTTCGCGACCAGAAGCGGAGCCGGTTAACGAGCAGGCGTACAAGACGCTAGTTAAGCGGCTGAAGGCCGGGGAAGAAGCCGCGTTCGATTTGGTGGCGCGGGCCCCATTGTCGCAGCAGAATGATATCCTGGAATTGTTCGGGGCCGGGGCCGACAGCCCGACCGACCTGGTCGAGGCAACCGCGGCTATGCAGCAAGCCAAGGCCGGCATAAAAGCCGCTCGCGGCCGGGCTTTTAGGGATGGCCTACTTTTAGAGGGCGTTGACGCCACGGGCGGGGGTACAGATCTATCCAAAGAAGATCGGCAAGGCGTAATACAAGGCTCGGCCATCGAAGGATCGACACAGGTATACCAGGACCTGATACAAGACCCATCGAATTACTCCATAGAGGACGTAGAGGACGAGGGCGCCGGGTACCAGCTGGCTGACAAGCTCGGCAAGTTTGATGAGGACGTAGATCCCCTAGTTTTGGCGCAGGAACAGATCATAGAGCAGATACGCTCTAACGAAGAGGGGCGCGTTGGGGAGCGCTCCGCCCTGTCAGGTCTACAAGGCCTGGCTGGCCAATATCAGGGGGCGATTGACCAAGGCGGGCTGACGGCCATTGACCGGGCCCGGGTTGAGGCTCTACGGCAGGACACGGCACGGCGAGCGCGAGCGCAGGAGGAAGCCATCCTAGCCGACATGACGGAGAAGGGCCGCGGCTCTGGGTTGGCAAGTATGCTGCTGCGCCAGCAAGCGCAGCAGTCGGCCGCGGATCAGCGTGGTCTATACGATGCTCAGGTGGGGGCGATGGGATTGGAGCGCAAAGATCGCCTGATGGCCGGGCTGGGGGACGCCTACACGGAAGCAGGCACGTTGGGGCACGGGATGCAAGAGGCCGATGATGCGATTGATAGCTTCAACGCAGAGAATCGTCAAGAGGTGTCGTCCCGAAACACCGATCGTGACAATGTGGGCAGGACCACTACATGGGGGCAGAACAGAACTAACGAGAATTCTAACGTGACGCAAGGCAACACGGTGGCCACCATACAGTTTGGCGAAGATTCGGCGCGTGCTACGCGCAACGCCAACCTAGAGCGGGGCGCGGACATCTACAACACCGGTCCGGGTCAGGGGGAGCGCGGGCGGTTTCAGGATTCCCTAGCCGGCCAAGCGGCAATTAGCGGGGACATACACACGGCCGCAGAGGTGTTGTCTGCCGGCGCCGATCGTGACTCTGCCGAGGCTATTGCGTCCTCTGAGCAGGACGCAAGCCAGTTGGAGAGCCTGCTAGGTGCAGGGGCGGCCGTAGTTTCGCCCGTAGCAGGGGCGGCTGCCTCTGATCTGTACGAAGATGACGACGATGACGACGATGACGACTAAAGGGCCGTAGCAAATGCCGGATTACGACACGAAGTCTACTGAGGCAGAGGCAGAGGCAGAGGCAGAGGCAGAGGCTGAGGCTGAGGCTGAGGAGCGCAAGCGCCTTGCGCGGCTGAGGTCACCTACAGCACGGAGTACGGACTTCCAGACTCTGCTGGCGGGGTTGGTTGACGATCCGGGCGGGCGAGGGGCCGTACCCGCCCTATCCCCTATTGGCATTTCTAACGCCCCTTCTGGGGGGGTGGACATGGAGTTTACCCCGACAGAGGTGTTCACCCCGGAGGAGAAGGCCGAGCTGTTAAGGGAGACTAACCGCGCGGCGGGTCCCGTGCTCGAGAAAGAGCCCGTGCTCGAGAAAGAGCCCGTGCTCGAGAAAGAGCCCGTGCTCGAGAAAGGGCCCGTGCTCGAGAAAGAGCCCGTGCTCGAGAAAGAGCCCGTGCTCGAGAAAGAGCCGGCCCTAGATTATGGGGCCAAACCCCGTAGTGTGTGGGGGGATGTCGTTCGGGCCCTGCCCGCCGGTTTGGCCAGCCTGATCGGGGCCGCCAGCAAGCATGGGGGAAGCAAAGCGATAGCCGAAGGCACCCGCAGGCGCTCTCAGCTTGTGCAGGATATTCTAGACTCAGGCGCTGCTTCTAGGGCCGCCTACGCTAATAGGCGCTCGGATGTACGCCAGCGAGAGGCGGACAGGCAGGGGCGGGGGGCGCTGGCTGCGCAGGCGGCCCGTATGCAGGCAGCTGACAAACAGGCCGCCCAGCGTAGGTTGGTGGCCCTAGATGCCCGGGACGAGGCACGGTACCGGGACAGCCGAAACGACAACTCCCCAGAATCACACCGAGCCCGGTTGATGCGGGAGAATGAGGCTGCAATAGACAGGGCCCGGCAGTTGGCCGCTCTGAAAAAGCGCGGGGGTGGGGGTGCGGGTGCGGGTGCGGGTGCGGGTGCGGGTGGTAGAGAGCAGGCGTACAAGGAAGGGCTCACCGCCCTGGCCAGCCAGTTTGGTGGCGAAGATGCTATCCCAGACAGCCATATGGCGCAGCTGCGCCTGGCGTCCGCGGACCCAAAGAACCCCAGGGGGGCCGTGCTTGCCCTAACGCAAAAGACAGCCCCAAAACCCTCGACGGGACCCACACTCCGGGCCAGACAGGCCAAGGAGCACGCTGTCAATACCCTGCGGGATTTGGATAGTATGATTGCTCGACTAGAGAAGATGGGTGCGGAGGCAAAGGAGGGGAAGCGCACACGGTTCTTACCAGGCCTAGAGCCCCTGATCTCTGAGCCCGGCACCAAGCTTCGGCGCGCTTTGGCTGCCCGGGGCTTCAAACAAGAGATAGCTGGGCAAGAGCTGGGATTGACTGGCCTGGGTGCCGAGGAGAGCGTGTTCGACGCCACGAGTAAGATGTTGGGCTCTGCCATGTTCCACGTGAGCACACATCAGACAGCTAACCTGATGGCTGAACAGCAAAAGGCCGAGGCGCTCACGCGAAATAACGGCACCATACAGGGTTCCTTAAGCTCTCTGCGGAGCATGCGCGAGCAGTTGGAAACCAAGATCTCCCAGCCAGAAAGCAAGTTTAGGGATCTCGACTCGGGGTCCCTAGTACATGCCGGGGGTGATCCTGCCGGAGATCCGCCCGCTCGAGAGGATGCATATGGTCGGGAGGTTGACCCCTCTGAGCTAGAGGTGCACTAATGGAGCCACTTCGCGCAACACACAAACCCACGGGCCGGGCCTTGGTGTCCTACAACCAGGGCACGACATGGGCCGAGGAGGGCTCAGAAGAGGCCAAGCAGTGGGCTCAGTCCGCGGCCCACCCGCGGGGCATCCGCTCGAACCAGCGACCAATCGGGGCGAACCCCGAGGCGAATCGCCGGCAAATGACCCAAGAGATCTCCGAGGGCCTGGGCGACGCTGCGGTTGCCGCCGGTACCGGGCTCACTAGCGGGGGCGATGACGAGCTGGTGGGATTGCTGACCCCGGGCGCGGATTACGAGACAGCCCGGGCCAAGTACGCTGAGCGGAAAGCGCTAGGGCGCGAGCGCTCTCCCGGGGTGTCTGCGGCGTCGGAGGCCGTGGGCGGGCTGGTGCAGGGGGCTGCCCTACCTCTGGGCGGGATCGCCAAGGGGCTCCCGGTGGCTAAGACAGCCCTCGGTGCCGCTCGGGTGGGCAAGCAGCCGATCCTACCAGGGGCCCTCAACGCATCGCGCGTTACTTTGCCTGCGGCCGCAAAGCAGGTTGTAGGGCAGACCGCGGCCCGGCAAGCCATACAGGGTGCGGCCGAAGGGGCCGCGGCCGGAGGGTTGTCAGCCGAGCCGGGCTCCCGAGGTGAAGGCGCCGTTACCGGCGCCCTCACGGGCGGAATCTCGGGCGGGGTCATGGGGACCTTGGCGCGAGGTGCCGCGCGCCTACGCTCGGGCCGCACCGGCAAGACCGCGCGCCTGCGCGCGGATGAGGCTCGGGTTGCGGCAGGGGGCAATCGCACAGCCGAAGTGGCGCAGGCCCCGGGCGGGGTAGCCCGGCAGGCCGAAACCCAGCGCCGACTCGGCATCGGCAAGAGGTTGTTGACAAGCGTGGACGAGGCGAAAGATCAGGCCCAAGCCGCGGCCCGGGCGGCCGAGCAGGGGCGATCGGATATCCGCGCGCGGGTGGGCCAGTCCGTGACACAGACAGACCAGCTAGCGGACCGCATCGCCGAAGAGGCTGCCGCACAGCCCGTAGTCAACCAGAAGCAAGCCCGCTACCTGAGCAGCTTGGCCGATGACTTCCGCCGGCAGCCTCCGCAAACTTTTAACCAGCTCGATGAATCGGCCCAGGCCCTCAACAGGTCGGCCTATGCACAGGGCTCGGAAGAGGCCTTGAGCAAGGAAGCGGTCTTGCGAATCATCCGGAAGGAGCAAGAGGCCCTGGCCGAAAAGACCCTGGCCGGGTCGGGCAAAAAATACTCGCAACTGGGCGTGGACGAGCAGGGGGCCAGCACGGCGCTTGAAGGCCTGTCCCGGAAACAGGACGAGTCATTGCTTCGTTACTCCCCCTGGGCCGCGGGCGCGGCCGTTGGCCTAGTGACCAAGGACCCCGGCTTGGCCGCGGCCGGCGCCGCTGGCACGCACGCGGCCTACAAGGGCCTCAAGAACTATGGCCCGAACCTGCGCGCGGCCGGGCGGGAGGCCGTGGCAGCAGGCGCTGAGCTGGCCGGGCGCGGGGGCGAGGCCGCTTTCACCCCGACCCTGCTTGAGGGCAGCAAAGCCGCGGCGGCAGCCCGGCGCCTGGCCGCGGCCAATACCCCGGAGGAGAAGGCCGTGGTAGACTATCAAGAATCTGTATTGAGCCCGGAGTACCGTGCCCATAAGGGGCATGAGGATGAACAGGAACAGGAACAGGAAGAGGAAGAGGGTAGATAATGGGACACTCGACACAAAATGCGCACTTGATCACACAGACGTTCGTACTGCCAGGACTGGGGACAGCGGCCGGGCGCGGGGTTTGTTGCCCAGTGGTGGGTAAGATTACACACATAGGTTTGGGCATCTACACGGCCGTAGATGGCACGAACGTGATCACCACATCGATCAACGGGACGGCAGTCACGGACGGGGCGATTACGCTCACGGCCGCCAACACCGTGAACAGCACGGCACAGGCCCACCCGACGGCCGCCAACACCGTAAAGAAGGGCGATTACATCTACGTGGCTACTGACGGCGGAGGCACTGTTGGGGACGTGATTGTCACCATCTCAATCGATATGCAGGGGTAGTACGTGGCCGGCCCAGATATAGACAGTCTGCTGAGGTTGGAGGCAGTAGCCGTACGGCTAGAGGCGCTGTTGGACCAACACGCCGACCACGAATCTCGGCTGCGCTCACTCGAGCGCAACCGCTGGGTCGTGGCCGGTGTGGTGGGTCTGGGCATGTTCTTAATATCAGTCCTAAAGTAACATGCTGGCGAAGTTACCAAAGCTGCTGCGGTCTACCGGGGCCCCCGATCAGGCCGAGCTATCGCGCAGATTAGATGAGTGGGCGTCAGCTGCGCAGCACCTGTTAGCGGGCCTGCGCGCTGGTGTAGCTGGGCTAGAGAGCCGGTTGACAGCCCTTGCCGCGGATGTCGGTGAGGGGGGTGGTGCGACCGGGGCGTTTGCTGCGCCGTCACCCCTGGCTATCGGGGGCGCAAACGCAGAGGGCACGTCTGAGGACCTGGTGCGGGCCGATCACGCGCACGGCATGCCCGACTTCGGCTCGGGCGCAGGGGACGTATGCGAGGGGGACGACGCGAGGCTTAGTGATGACAGGGTGGCGGCTGGGCTGCGGACAGCATCCACCGTCGTGGGCGTCAGCTCCTCCACGGCCCCGTCTGCTGATCAAGTGCTGGTGGCCACCTCATCTACAGCAGCAGAGTGGGCCGGGCTGGGGGATCTCCTGCCTGCCGTAGAGGTGTTTAACCAAGACATACCCCCGGCGACGGCCGGCTCGCTGGACGACGAGTTTACCGGCAGCTACTCCGGGTGGTCGGAGTGGCGGCCGGGTACTGTCTATGCCGATACGATCACAGCCACCAGCCGGTCGTTGGAGATCGAATTCACAAGCTCTGGGACGAATATACTAGGGCTCTATAAAACAGCACCGGCAGGATCCGACTACTCCATCTACGCCAAGGTGTCTGTAAACAGTCCGTATGCCGGGGCCCAACCCGTGTGGGTAGGACTAATACTGGGCGAGGCGCTCGCAACCAGCCCCACCACGTCTGATTTCGTGGTGCTGTACCTGACCACATCCGCGTCGGGGTGGCAGGTAGCGTTCGGTCGCTACACGGCGCACAATGCCACAGTAGTTGACTCAGAGCAAAACACACCCCTCAGCCCACAGCACCTATATCTGCGCTTGCAGCGGACAGGCACCAGTATCCGTGGGGGGTATTCGTTTGATGGCCTGGACTGGATTGTGATAGGGAACTCCACAATAGCCTACACCCCCGCGGAGGCCGGCATAGTTCTTAGGGGATCGCCCTCAGGGTACTCCGGCCGGCGCGCAACTGTTTATTGGTTCAGGTCCTTAGCCGGCACCCCCAGCCTCCTGGACAGGGCGCCCGGGGGCGGTTGGATTCAGGCAGCGTACTTGCCCTAGATCGGGTTGATCGTATCAAGCGCAACCTGGCCCAGGGTTACAACCCCAGGCAGCGTTCGCACCTGCACTATGTGGCGGGTGGACACTACTGATGTGCCTGCTTTTACCCACGGCCGACCCAGCGCCGCCACCAGCTCCGAGCGGGTTAGATTTACGGATAGCTCCTCCCCCGTGCTAAGGCGCAGGTAAAACAGCATAGGACCCCTCAGCAGACCCGGGACGGGTGCCGTAGTTGCGCACGACCAGCTCCGGGACGGGGCCGCGTTTGCTGGCGTCGCGGTTGATCGCACGGCGCGCGTGCACGGTGTCGAGCCTGTAATCGGCGTAGAGCGAGCGCGAGAACGGCACGTCGCTGTTTGAGAGCATCAGCTTGCAGCCGCGATTGTCGAGCGCGACGAAGATCTCGCGCAGGCGAAGCTGGTCGTCGCGCCGAAAGCCCATCTCGCAATAGGCGGTGAAGCTCGCGGTGCGGGACACCGGCTCGTACGGGGGATCGAAGTACACGAAGTCACCGGGGCGGGCGCTCTCGAGCAAGCCCTCGAAGCTCCCGGCGCGCAGCTCGGCGCGAGCGAGCGCGCGGCTTGCGTCCTTGAGCGCGTCGAGGTTGAGGATGCGTGGGCTCTTGTAGCGTCCGGCCGGCACGTTGAACTCGCCGCGCTGGTTCACGCGATGCAGACCGTTGAAGCACGTCTTGTTCAAGTAGAGAAAGAGCGCGGCGCGCTCCTCGCGGTCGAGCGAGCGTGCGCGGTTGTAGCGCTCGCGGGCGCGGTAGTACGCCTTTTCGTCGTGAGCTTCGGCGAGCACGCTTAGATGCGCGACCACCTCGGGCAGGCGGTCGCGCACCGCTTGGTAGGTGCCGATCAGGGTCGCGTTCACGTCGCACAGTAGCGCCCGTTCGGGCAGCTGCGCGAAGAACAGCGCCGCGCCACCTGCGAAGGGCTCGACGTGGCGCATCAGCTCGACGCCGGGCGGCAGCAGCGGCAGCAGCTGCGGGAGTAGCCGCCGTTTGCCGCCGACCCATTTTACGATTGGCGTCACGGCCCCGCCCTCACGGGCGGCCTCCGGCGCGTATGGACAAGGTTCGGGTAACGGACACCCCGGAGGGCACGTTGCTCTCTCCGTTGGCGTTGACGTGTGCGCGCAGGGCTGCGTGGTTGATGGTCCGCACCCAAAACGCATCCGGCAGTAGACTGGCGTCAATGACGGCATAGTCATATGCCTCTACGGTGGTGCCGGGGGCCTGCACGTGTGCGTGCGCAGCCAAGAACGCCTCGGCGGGGGCAACCCCTGCGTTCTGCTCAATCTGCACAAGGGCGGCATCTCGAGCCTGTTCTAGTTCCAGCATCTTGGCAGCCAAAGACTCCAAGATATGCCGCTTCACCGCGTCGTAGGTGTCTATGACTGGTTCAAATAGGTGCTGTATCCTTTTCACGGACCCTTTCAGGGGATCAATAATCTCCCTCAGCTCCGATCTGAGGCGCTTCGCCTCTGCGTGTGCCAGGTCAGCATACTCCTTCGCCACCACCCTACGCTCGTGGGTGTCTAGAGGTAAGGCACACACCAGCTGCAAGCACTCCTGTGCCGAGCCCCTCATAGCCACCAGAGCCTCTTGCTTAGCGTCGTCCAGCACTGCGGCGCCGGAGGCCCCCCCGGTTGATTGCGGCGGGGCGTACACCAAAGGCGGGCGCCCCAGCTCCTCCCACTCCCTTTGGTGCGCCGCGCACAGTACATCCACGGGCGGGGCCGTGCAGCGCTTTGCGCGACACCTGCCCGGGCTTTTTGTCTTCGTGATCTCGAACATGTTCACAACCTCCTTAGCGCCCACAGACCTATGCCTACCGCGTCCAGTACGTGTACCAGGTGTTTCTTCAGAGCGCCAGCCAGCACACTCGCCTCGCTAGGCGATAGGCGCCCCAAAATGCGCCTTTGGTGCACGGACTTGGGGACTTGCCCCTTCCACTCGGCCGGACTGACACACCTGTGCTGGGCATACCCGCCAGCCACCAACCCGGCAGAGAAGGCCAGGTCTACGATATCGCTCTTGCGCACGCGCCCCCGCTCGTACACCACCGGCTTCTCTATGATGCACCAACGCTGTATGCGGCTAGAGGGGCGCTCAACCACATCACGGAAAGAGCAGCTTACTAAACACCCGGCCCGGAACGACGCTATTGCGTAGTACGACACCCCAGGATCCACAGCGTCGAAATCAGTAAGGTCCATCACTGCGGACCCGGCAGCGTGGCGTAGTGCCGATCCATGTAGGCTTTTTCGGCCGCTTTCGGGTGCAGTTGACGTACCAAGTGTTCCAGCTCCCTGAATGTGGTAATAGAGCCGTATGGCGGGTAGGGGAACACAATATCGGCCCTGCCCTGCACCAGACACTGCTCTAGCACTAGTGCCAGGGTGTCGTACTGCTTTATTGCAGGCGCGCTTGCCGCAAGGCGCAGGGGCTGGCACAGGGCTGCGCGCACCGCGTGCTCGATCTCCCTGTACTCCGGCATGCGCCGCTTTAGGGGGCCCAGCAAATCGCCGACGTATGCCTCGGTGTCGTCATGATGCAAGCACTCGTACGCCAGATCTTCCGGGCACAGGTAGCTCGTCAACACCGCGTGCTGCGCCACGGAGTACGGGTAGCGGGTGTGCCCAAGAAACCGATTCTGCCGGCTAAGGGAGCGTGCGATTTCATCTACTCGTACATCCTCTTGTTTTATGTCCTCTATGTTCTGCAACTTGTTTCCGATATATATCATCATAGCCCAGCCCTCGAGATGACGGAAGATAGCAGACTCCGCCCCTTGTATATTGGTACGTGCAGGTACATGAACGTCTTTGTCGGGGCTATGAAACGCAACCCGTAGCCGTGCGACCACCGCGTGGGTCGGGTGTGCATGTACGAAGGCTGTAGCTTGGCTAGGGTCCCCGGGCACGCGGCCAGGTAGGCGTGTTTTGTGGCGTTGCGGCTAATCTCTGAACACGCCCGATGCACGTGCCCGAAAATGATGTTGTCTCCGAAATCCGCCAAGTGTGCCGCTGCGGCGTGCCTGCTGGCATTGGTTCCATGGGTGAAATAGCACTTGTCCAGGAGTATGGTGCCCGGTATAGCCAGACCCATGTGCGTTTCTCGGGATAAGAAATACCGGATACCCCTGGCCTTTAGGTTCAGTACGGCCGCCGGACCCATGCGATCTAGTACCATCTCCGCGTCCCTCCGATTATGGAACTCCCGAGAAGCCCAGCGCTCGACGTGCCGCTCGTGATTCCCCTCTAGGTAGTAGCCGCTGGCGCGAGGTGCGGCCTTTTGCACTTGGTCCAGCAGCTTGTTGGTGGCCTCGACATCATCAGCGTAGGATTCCGTCATCTCGTTCGTGTACCCTCGTTGGTGCACAGAGAACACACCCCCGCAATCCAGGTGATCGCCCAGGAACACCACACGATCTGGATCTAGGGCCTTGATGTCCAACACCACGGCGGCCGCCACGGCAGGATCAATGTGCGCCCCGTGACTGTCAGGGATAATCACCTCTACTACGTCGCGTTTTTTTTTCGCCATTGTTACTCCGTTGGTGCCCAAGGAACAAGCCTTCCGTCTGGGCCGAAAACAGCTCGGGCCTTTTTACTGTAGATCCCGGCAACACACGGATCGATCGTTTTGATCGGCACGTCTGGGTGCAATATGTTGAACCGATCCGCGGCTATTTGCCCTAACTCCATTGCTGCATCGTGGGCTACGGCCCGGGGCGAGTCAAGTACTATTTCGTCGTGCGTGTACATCACGGCCCAGGAGCCGTACAGGGCGCTACCCCGTTCGCTGAAGCAGCGGCGCTGGGTCTCTTGTAGGCCCAACGCAGCCCCCGTGGCCGTGCGCTCCTGAAAGTGCGAGTTACAGGCCGCGCAATACGCAGTATTCGCGCGCCACCTGCCCGTCACCGGGTGCCTGATGGTGGCCGTTTCGTGGGTCCTGCCGTCCTCGGTGTGTCTCACCGCGCCCGAGCCCATCATACTAGACACGCGCCCAAAGAAGTGAGGCATCTCAGGGAATGCGTGCAACCACTCGTTGCGCAAATCTGTGGCCTCTTGCTCCGATAAGCGAACCTTGTAGCTCAGCCACGCAAACTCCCGAAACGACAGCGCCCCCATGCCGCCAGGAAAGCCGAAATTGCAGGGTTTGGCGTTACCCCGAGCAGTTTGCATTCTGTCTGTCTTCACCTCAGCCTGTGCCAGCTCGTACGGTATGCGCAGCACCTTTGCAGCAAACCACGTGTGCAGGTCTACCCCCCCGTTTATCAGATCCGCCATTGTGGAAGCCCCGAACCACTCAAGGCAGGTCTGCCCCAGGGAGCGCAACTCGGCAGTTGGCAGATCGACGATTACAAACACGCGATCTGCGGCGCTCGGGCGCAGGCACTCCCGGACCCCTATTTTACGCGGGAAATTCTGGGCTTGAATGCCTACTAGCGGCGGGGCTGGCTTGCTCGTACTGGTGCGGGATGTCTCGAGTAACGTATCGAAGCGTGTCTGCAATGGTAGCGTATAGCCTTGCCGCAGATCCTCAACCCTGGCCATGAGGGTCCCGGCCTGCCCATAGGTCGAGTACTGCTCTAGGAACGGGTCCCCCGAGCCCGCGCACGCATCCTTGTCTAGGCTAACGGCCCCTTTAGCGGTGAGAGGCACAGCCCGCCCGACGTACGCCGCCTTGAGCCGGGTTGTCGCGGCCTGGGTGTTTCTAGTGCCGTTTAGGCGGACTAGCCCAACGTGCTGTAGGTCGATCTTGCAGCCCTCGAGTAGGTCCCGCACCTCTGCGGCCAGGCGCTCGGTACGGACAGGGTCGGTGTATACCCCCTTACACGAGATCATATGCAGCGCCAAAGCCTTGCCGCCCTCTAGCCCGGAAAGGTGCAAACACGGGGCTTTCCACTCTCGTTCGAAAGCTTTACCGACCTGCTCTTGAGCCTCAAACACAGCGCGCGTGGCTAGGATATCCCCCTTCGAGTATTTCACAGCACCCGCGGGGTAGGCGGATATAGGCAAACCCAGCAGACGGCCATACTCTAGGCGCCACGTAGACCCTTTGTCAGGCTCCACTAGCCCGTACCGGCCGGCCGTGGTGGCTAGCGAATACCCTTTTTTGTGCGCGCGCCCGTCCGTGGCAAAGTCCAGGATCTTCTGGCGCACCATAGTGCAGTGTACCCGTAGGTCCCGGGCCGCATCCCAAATACTCTGCGTCAGCTCGGGATGCCAACGCAGCAAGCACCCCAGGTCAAAGGCGACGTTGTGCCCTGCCACGTGCTGACCGTCTTGCAGCGCGCGCCCCAGCACCGGCACGAATTCCGTCGCCTCTAGTAGCACGACCTCGCCCCCGTCTACGGCAAACGCGCCGCAGACGGGGGGCGGGTCTAGGGCCCCTCTGTCGATTAGGCAAGTCTCTAAGTCGAAGTAAAGCACGACTTTAGTTATGTATGCAGGCGCCCCGAGGGGCGGTCGTCACTAAAGCCCGGGGGGGCCGTCTCTAGCTCCGACCGCAGGCGCATCAGGTTCCATATTGCGTGATCTAGGTGGTGGAAATTGCTCTCTGGGTCCGTGTCAACCCCTTCCCAGTATGCCAGCAAGTGCCTCAAGGCACAGTCAACAGACTCACTGGCGGGGGCCCCTATACGGAAATTGTACCTGCCATACTTGGCGGCGCCACACTCAGCGACTTTTGCCACGCCCCGCAAGGCCGGGCCAAAACACAGAGCGTAGGCCAGCTGGGGTTTGCCTGCGGAGTACCTGAGCGCCTTCACTTCGGGCACGGGAAAAACTCCTTAGGTACGTAATATTGAGGGCTGTCGGGCGGTGAGCTTTTGCTACGAGTCTTAGACCCGCATGAGATCCGTACTCGTGAGCCTACGGCCAGCTGCTCGGGGCCTACACAGCGCTGGATCAGCTTGTTCCAGTCGCCGTCCTCCGTGGGGGCCGGTCCGGACGGGTCACACCCACACAGGCTGGCCACCAACGATCGCAATTGCCACTGCTTCCGTTTTGCGGACGTGCCCTTCCAGCGCGTATCCGTGAGCCCGTTGATCGTCTCGCACATCATGGTCCCAACAGGCAGCGCGGGATTGCTACTCTCCACGCACCTGCCCTCTACCCGGGCGCCTAGCCCCGAGTTTTGGGTTTCACCCATCCACATTAGCGTAACTTCCATGGCTGCGCTAGAATCTGGTGGCGTCTTGGGCAAACGATCTGATGTCGCCTCGTTGAAGTTGATTGCTTCGTCCATGTTCATCCTCTTTGCATTGTTTCTGTTAGGTCATCCAGGCACTGCCCATAGCACAGCTTTCTCGGCTGCTTGTCTATGGCTTGAGCAAATCTAGCATCGGCAAAACATTGTTGCAAACACAATAGGCTCTCTTCTGTTGTAATCAAAAACTCTAGACTAACCTCAGCCTCCTCTTGCCCCTCCCTACACGTGCGCCCCGCCAGTTGATCTACCCTATCTCCTTTGGGCGGGCACGTAAGGATCAGGTTCTTGTTCCTGGTTTGCAGGTTGTGCCCCTCCCGAAGGGATAGGCTCAATATAGCGGGCCCTTCCGGGTAGTCAACTATGTGCCTTCCGCTTTTGTCGCAGGCCCCGGAAGAAAAGTACGGAATGCCCGTCAGATCGGACAAGCGCTCCCCGAAGGGCGTGTACTCAACCCAGCACAAGCCCCTCGGGCTGTCCCGCAACCACTGCGCGGCGTACCGCATGGCCGTGTCGTCCACCCACTCTGCTACAGATACTGGCTCGAACGTAGGTCGAATCTCCCGCCAGCGCCCGAGCATGCCCCCGTCGTCTAGCCTCCCTTCGTCCACTAGGTTCGCCACGTGGACGGGCGAATCCCACTTTCTGGACGTTTTCAGGTACTCGCGCACGAAGGTGTGCCACTCGCGGCGGGCGTCCAGCCACTCGCGCGGGGGTGGGGGGTCCCAGTGATAGTACAGGCCGCACCCCAAGGTACGGGAGTGGCGCCACAAGTCCCACTTGTGGTCAAAGGTCTCCCCGCTGGGCAAAGTCCAGGAATCCCGCACGCCGCTTACCACTGCCTGCAACTCAGGCGGCAGCTCGAGGGCTGTGCTGGAAATGAGCAGGGTGACGGGCGGTAGTGACTCGTTAGTGCTCACCACCCCAGGGGTGTCAGTCAGCCTATTACCAAACACACGCCGCGTCCGGTGCACAGGGCCTTTATCCTCGGCCGGGGGCGGGGGCGGGCCCAGTTGTGCCAAAGCCCCGGGCCCTACGCGCTGCTCTGGGGGTACCTTCTCGTCCATAGCATTAGCCCAGGCATTCGCCTCCGCCCAGGCGCTCGGCACCGGCGCTCCGTCTCGCATGGCCACCAGGACGTAGTGCCAAAACTCCTTGATGGAGCGACCGGCCAGGGACGCGGTGCACGGAATAAATATCGTGCTTCGATGGGCCTTGATGTACTTCCCGATCCTGCGCCATGCCTTGGTGGATGGGTTTTTCATCTTGTGTGCTTCGTCGCACACGATTACCGAGGGGGCGCACTTCTCTAGCCAGTCCGCGTGCTTTGGGTGTGAGAGAAGCTCGTACGACACCAAGCTAACGGCAGCACACCGCCAGTGTTTTGCATAGTCTTTGGCCTCCCTCCGAGTCTTCTCTAGGGTGTTGGCCGGAACCACCAGAAGCGTCTTCTGGGGTGCCCCCAAGGCGCGAGCAAGTACGGTACCTAGCAGCAGGGTTACCAACGTCTTGCCCGCGCCTGTGCGAAACGGGCATATCACCCTGCCCCGAAGGTCGTGCGCCTCCCGTAGGAACGCGGCTTGTGCAGGGTTCAGGCGCCTAACTCGGCGGCAACAGGAACACGGCGCGGGCTTGCACTGCTGGGGCGAGTGCTGCAACCACGTGGTTAGTAGATCCACGGCTTCGGCGGAGTCTTCTTCCCAATCCCGCCTAGGCAGGTCGCGCACACGCACTAGTTCGGGTGTGCTGCGCACGTGGTACTTCCCGCCCGGGTCTAGCACCAGCGCGGTGCTCGTAGACTCGGGCGGGATGGTGGGGGGCAGCACCCGACTAGCCCCGCAGGTAGCGAAGGATCGTGCATACAGCCTCGACCACGGCCGGCGGGCAGCCCGCGCTCGCCGGGGCCGGGGCCGGGGCCGGGGCCGGGGCCGGGGCCGGGGCCGGGGCCGGGGGTCCTGCAACCACAGGTCGATTCTGCTCTGCGCGTAGTCTGGCCAGTAGGTCCACTTCGTACTCTGTTTCTGCCGCAATGGCGTTATACACAACTTCGTTCGATAGCTGGCACTGAGCCAGCCGGGGGCAAGCGTACTTATCCCCATACTTTGTACAGCGCATAGGGTTGGGGCGCAAGGCCAAAACATCCAAGTGCTTGTTTTTTTTCATGCCCATCATAGCCACCCCTATTGGGTGTATAAGCTCAAGAAAGGCCTCCCTAGCCCTGTCCCACTCAAGGGTGCAGTCTGAGGGCATGGCCACGGGCTTCCCGCGCCCGCGCCCATTTCGTACGTACAGCCACCTGAGCCTGGCCTCGCGCGTGCCCTGGGATTGCATAGCCCACAAGGCATACACCAGTGCCTGGGTGTCAGCGTAAAACGCTTTGGCCGACCACAACCCGCGCCCTGGGTCTTTGGTGAACTTGTAGTCCACCACTACGCCTTGATCGTACCAATCCACCCGAAAGGACAGGCCCACTCCCTCAAACACCCACTTCACCCACTCTTCTGCCACACCCGCCTTCGGGCTAGGGCAGTACGGGAGCGCCAGCATGGCCAGCCTGCCAGCCGGGGTGCTTGCGTCGGGCTTGGTGCCGCACTTGTTGTACATTTCCAAAACTTCGTGTGCGGCCTCGCCTTCGGCAGCGTCCTCGGACTGCACGTATGGGCGCGGGTCTACCATATCCCACGCAGGCATGCGCAGGCACTCGCGGGCGCGCGAGATCGCTGATACGGATAGAAAAACATCGTTCACTTTCTCACCTAGTTTTGTTCAGTCACAACCGCAGCATCTTGGGGGTACCACGCAGCGGGGGGCGTCCAGGCCCGCCTACCCTGAATTCGCACCTCTTCCCACCCGAACCGGCGCAGCGCCTCTTTCACACTGCGCATGTGATTGGTTCGGTGCGGGTCCCCCTCTATGATGCGGACGGCCTGGTCTGTTCGCAGCCACCTATAGCGCCTGTCCGCCCCGACGATTTGACCCGGCTCCCAAATGATGCCGTAGGAGGGCGCAGGGGCCAGCAAGGTCCCGGCCAGCAATTCATATTGATTAGAATCCTCCCGCACTTCTTGCTGAAGCTCCGCCAGCTCCTTAGCCAGGTGCGACGGCAATAGCCCCTCGTGCCCGGCAGCTACCAAGGATATGGCCTCAGCCCATATCATATCCCGCTCAGCAGACACCTTAGCAAAATCGGCAACGTGGTGGCACATCATAGGCAGAAACCGCCTATTTCCCGTAGGATCCACCAAGGGCTCGCGGTCGTTTGTGGTAATCGCGAATACGCACCTGCGGGGCACCTCGACCTCGTCCCGTGTGTAGGGTAGTCGCCAAGCATCCGACACGCACGACGTAAAGGCTTTTAGCACCTCAACCGACCCGGCCCGCTGGGGAAATTCCGCCATCTCTACGATCCATGCCCCGCTAACCGCGGTATTCGCGTCCTTGCTCGATAGCGGTGGGAGTCTGTCCCTGAAGTACTTAGATATGGGGCAGAGTAGGCGCAAGACACTGCTTTTACCAAGCCCCTGCGGGCCCATCAACAGCAGGATCAGATCCGCCTTGACGGGCAGCTCTGGTGTAGCCCCCGCCCGGCGAATTGCTTGCACAAACCACACATTCGCCATAGCCCGGTTTAATTCCGTGTCTGGCACACCTAGGTGTCTGATGAAGAACGTACCACACCTGAGCTGCCCGTCCCACGGCGGGAGTGAGCGCACGTAGTCGCGGATTTCATCGTATTCGGGCACCTCTTGTGCTACTTTTCTCAACCCGTATTCCACCCAAGACGGAGTGCCTGAGACACCAAAATCCGCCTGTAGCAGTTCCACTATCCTAGCGATGTCCGCGACATCTATCCGGGCCCCGCGAATGCGGGGCCCCCAGGTGGGGCTGCGTACCCACACGGGGGCCTGGCTCCTGGCGTCTACCGCCACCCGCGCGCGGAAGGCCTCAGAGTTGCCTATGATGATTGTGGTGTTTGCTTGTGTGCTCATTACCTCGCCGTCCTCGGAACGGCGCAGGGTGTCTCTCCACCCCAAGTGCTCTGCCTCGTACTCTGCCCTCCCGTCCTCGATCGCGGACCGAAGAGTAATCAGCACCTCCGCGGCGGGCAGGCCAGATGTATCCCCTGCGTCGGATAGTTCGTCGTAGATGCGGGCGGCCGGTAAATCAGACTCCGAGAACCTCTTTGCCAGGCCGTAAGCCGCACCGTTTAGCATAGTGCGCCTGGTGCCCTCGGGGGATTTGCTTGCGGCTCGCTTGGCCTTGTGTAGCGCAGCCTCCGCGTCTCTGCTGGGCTCTCTCTCTATGTGGGGCACGACCACGCATGCCTCCCCCTCTAGTACACCGAACCTATCCGGACACGGATCATTCACGCCCACCAGAATAGGGGCGGACGTAAAATGTGGTTGGCTGGGGGTGAACAGGGCTAGGTCAACGGACACCCCCCAAGAGCTTGCCCACACCTTCCATTCGCGGTCCGTCACAAAGCGATCGCACCAAAAGCCTAGGCGCAGACGCAACCCGGGCCGTATGCCCGCCGAGGCCGTGGCCTGCCACCAGGCCCCGGCCCGCCTGAACGGCTCTGGCAACATATCCCGCGCCATGCCGGCCCAGTAGCCTGGCCTAGACGCGAATTCTTCTGCCGATACGTCCTCCCGCACGTGGTCTAGATCGAGCAACACCCAGCGTCGTGGGGTGCTGATGATGGTGGCGTCAGCCCCCTTGTGCTTGCGCCGGATCAACTCGGCGCCGCCCACTAGACCACCCCGGATGACGTACCACTCAGGATCCGAACTGAGCGCGGACAGCCACCTAACCAGGTCTGGCAGGCCGGATAGTGTCTCGATATGCGTCCTGTGCAAAATTGCGAAATCTGGTGGAACCACCCCGGCCTCAGTCAGCGTCTTGGCCGCCACGCCCCCCTCGGGGCGCAGGGCCACCATGCTATCTTCCAGCATACACGCGCTCCTTGGCAAACCAGCGTACCCACGGATCGGGATCAGCCACCAACGCCAAGATTACAGCTTGCGTTGTTTTCGGGTTGCGCGCAAGGGCTGATCTCTCGCTGCGGTGCATGTGGGGCCGGATCTTCAGCAGTCGGGGGGGTGTCGTGGGGTTCGCCAGGACCGCCGCTCGCACGCGCAGGTCCGCGTCTTGTATCAGTATCTCCGGCAAGTGGATGGGCCTAGCCAGCAGCGCATAGTGGCTCCGCGCGGCGGGGTCGTCCGAATACAGATAGCTCACCGAGACCGGCATATAGCCTCCCGCACAGACCTGTCTTCGTCCGCCGAGAGCACGGCGCGCACGGTGCGCGATGCAATCGGGTTGCCGGCCACCCCTGCGCGCACGGCTGGGTCTAGATCCGCGGCCAGCCAGGATAGTGCTTCTCGAGAAATCGTGATAGATCGCGCAAGACAAAGGCGTGCGAATCTGTTGTCTTCTGGCGGCAGTGAGTCTAGTGCCTCAAGCATACTCCATAGATCTAGCCCCCGCCGCACCCTGAACGCTAGTGTCAGTAGCTCCGGGGCTTCCCCTGCGAGCAGCTCGCGCACGTGCTCGTCCGTGAGTCGTGAATCGCAGCCGGCCACCCACACACGCACCGAGCCGGGGCTAGAGACCAACAGCGCGCACACCTGCCCTCCTATCAACCTACCCAGCGCGTGTACTGCGCGCAGCCGCTGATCGTCAGCCAATTTGCGCAAATCGGCCCCGGCAGGTGCCGTGATAGCACAGTCCTGGTCTGTGATCTCGTACCACGCAGTCATCGGCGCCTCCCGTGCAGTAAGGCACGGCGCACTACTGGATCTGCATCAGCGCCTAGTAGGATTAAGGCACCCGGGCATATCCACTCGGATATAGCCAGCATCACGCGTACAGACGGGTCCTCATCCTGTGCCAGTATACACTGCACCAGCTCTGGGGCGTATGCGTTTGCTGCTACCCGCATACGCACCAAGGAAGATATGTCGTCTGCCAGGAAGTGTAGGCAGTACGCCCCGTGCCGCGCCGCACTGGCCGCCCCCGCGCGCACATATGGGTCTCTATCCTCTGCCAGCTCCTCTACTACCTCGTCCGGGGTGCTGGGGTTACGGGCCACGGCCTCGCGCACGAGGGCGTGCGCGTCCCGAGACAGGACCACGAGGGCGTCCTCGGGTACGTGAGGGTTGCTGGCGGCCTCCTTGCGCACATATGGGTCTCTGTCCTCGGCCAGTGCGCTGATTATACCACGAGTGATGGCCGGGGAGTGTGCCACGCAGGCTCGTACGCGGGCGGATACGTCTCTAGACAGGGTCTCTAGCAGGTCCTGGGGTGTGTCCCCGCTCAGGGCCGCCCACTCGCGATAGTACGCGGGGCTCTGCGACACCTCGGCACCTACGTACTCGGCCAGACAGGCCGCCAAGCCTTCCGGGCCGCCCCCCAAGCGTATCGACGCGATCATGGTTTCTGTGATTTTCATGGTTTTCTCCTACTTAGATGCGGGGTGTGGTGAGGCGATCGGCCACGGCGGCGCGCACGGCCTCGCTCGCGTCCCCAGACAGGGCCTTGAGTATGTGCGTGGGTGTGGCCGGGTTGAACGCCGCGCCTCGGCGCACGGCCTCGCTCGCGTCCCCAGACAGGACCTCGAGTATGTGCGCGGGCGTGGCCGGGTTGAACGCCGCGCCTCGGCGCACGTACTCTCTCGCGTCCCCAGACAGGACCGCGAGTACGTGCGCGGGCGCGACCGGGTTGCGGGCCACGGCGGCGCGCACGCCCTCGCTCGTGTCCCCAGACAAGGCCTTGAGTACGCGCGTGGGTGTGGCCGGGTTCGTGACCGCATTGAAGCGCACGTGCTCGATCGCGTCCCCAGACAGGACCTCGAGTATGTGCGCGGGCGTGTCCGGGTTGCGGGCCACGGCGGCGCGCACGTACGCGCTCGTGTCCCTCGACAGGGCCGCGAGTATGTGCGTGGGTGTGGCCGGGTTCGTGATCGCATTGAAGCGCACACACTCGAACGCGTCCGCAGACAGGACCTCGAGTATGTGCGTGGGTGTGGCCGGGTTGAACGCCGTATCTCGGCGCACGTCCTCGCTCGTGTCCCCAGACAGGACCTCGAGTATGTGCGGGGGTGTGGCCGGGTTGCGGGCCACCCACAGCCGAAATTCCTCCGGTAAATCGGACAGGTCGGAATCTGGGTGCGCGGCTAACCACTCGAGCGCCTCCGGGCACGCATCGTGGGCTCGGGCCAAACGAATCATGGCTTTCGTGATTTTCATGTTTTTTTCCTACTTAACTGCGAGTGTTACGGGGCGGTAGGCCACGGCGGCGCGCACGTACGCGCTCGCGTCCCCAGACAGGGCCTCGAGTATGTGCGTGGGTGTGGCCGGGTGATCGGCCACTGCGGCGCGCACGTGCTCGAACACGTCCGCAGACAAGGCCTCGAGTATGTGCGCGGGCGTGGCCGGGTTGAACGCCGTGCCTCGGCGCACGTACTCTCTCGCGTCCCCAGACAGGACCTCGAGTATGTGCGCGGGCGTGGCCGGGTTGCGGGCCACGGCGGCGCGCACGCACGTACTCGTGTCCCCAGACAGGGCCTCGAGTACGTGCGTGGGCGCGACCGGGTTCGCGGCCGCCCACCTCCTAAATTCCTCCGGTAAATCGGACAGGTTAGAGCCTGGGTGCGCGGCTAACCACTCGAGCGCCTCCGGGCACGCACCGTGGGTTCGAGCCAGCTTGATCAGGGTTTTCGTGATTTTCATGGTTTTCATGATTTTCTCCCACTTAGCTGCTAGCCGGGTTGCGGGCCACGGCGGCGCGCACGTGCTCGAACACGTCCCCAGACAGGACCTCAAGTATGTGCGTGGGTGTGGCCGGGTTGCGGGCCACGTACGCGCGCACGTACTCGCTCGCGTCCCCAGACAGGACCTCGAGTATGTGCGTGGGTGTGGCCGGGTTGCGGACCACGTACGCGCGCACGTCCTCGAACGCGTCCGCAGACAGGACCGCGAGTATGTGCGGGGGTGTGGCCGGGTTGCGGGCCACGGCGGCGCGCACGTACTCGCTCGCGTCCCGAGACAAGGCCTCGAGTATGTGCGTGGGTGTGGCCGTGTGGCTGGCCACGGCGGCGCGCACGTACGCGCTCGCGTCCCCGGACAGGACCGCGAGTATGTGCGGGGGTGTGGCCGGGTTGCGGGCCACCCACACTTTGTACGCCTCCGGTAAATCGGACAGGTTAGCATCTGGGTGCGCGGCTAACCACTCGAGCGCCTCCGGGCACGCATCGTGGGCTCGAGCTAGCTTGATCAGGGTTTTCGTGATTTTCATGGTTTTCATGGTTTTCATGGTTTCGCCCACTTAGCTGCTAGCCCGCGGATCGTGCCCGCGCTGGCCTGCTTGGGTGTGATGGTGTTGATGTCGGAGGTCATTCTATATGCTCCTTGTGTGTGTGTGTGTGTGTGCCATCACCCACACGGCGACCCTGCCAGGCTGGTGATCTCGCGGAGCAACCCGGCACCGACCAGGTATGTGTGTAGGTAGATGAGTGCAGCCCGCGGCGCCATCCGAGCGATCTCGGCGAGGAGCCCGGCCTCGGCCAGCTCGCGCCGAGCGTGCCGCAGTGCTTCCCCAGGTGCCATCCGAGCGATCTCGGCGAGGAGCCCGGCCTCGACTAGCTCGCGCCGAGCGTGCTCGAGCGCTGCGAGCGGCGCCAGTCGCACATACTCCGCGAGGAGCCCGGCCTCGACTAGCTCGCGCCGCAGGTGCCGCAGCGCGTACCAAGGCTTGTACCGACTGACATCGACGCAGGTCATAGCCCGCCCCTCAACCGAACCTGCGCACGCTCCCGTGCGCGAACTGGCTCAATCAGGGTTTTCGTGATTTTCATGGTTTTCATGATTTTCTCCCACTTAGATGCTAGCCGGGCGGTTGGCCACGTACGCGCGCACGTCCTCGAACGCGTCCCGAGACAGGACCTCGAATATGTGCGCGGGTGTGGCCGGGTTGTAGGCCACGTACGCGCGCACACACCCGCTCG
>Ga0209324_10000554_pt1 | contig 26031 bp, 14 predicted proteins | sample Rifsed19ft3_FD_184015 | JGI IMG/M metagenome (GOLD analysis project Ga0209324, IMG submission 184015) | Soil microbial communities from Rifle, Colorado, USA - sediment 19ft 3 (version 2) | ecosystem: Environmental > Terrestrial > Deep subsurface > Rock core/Sediment | place: Rifle, Colorado...
CGAATGGAAGCGCTTGGCCGAGGATGAGCCGGGTGCGGTGGATATGGAGACACTGCTCAAGGGTATTTGCGATAAGCGCAACCTCCTTGACCTATTTGAGAATTTCATTGTTTTCGATGACTCATCCGGCGAGCCGAGAAAGATACTTGCCCGTAACCACCAGTTCTTGGGCGTCAACCGCGCCATTGAGGCAGTTAGTGACCGCAAGACCCGCCAGGGTAAACTGGGTGTGTTCTGGCATACGCAGGGCGCTGGCAAGAGCTATTCGATGGTGATGTTTACGCGGAAGGTACACCGCAAGCTCGGCGGCAACTTCACCTTCCTGATCCTGACTGACCGCGAAGACCTGGACACGCAAATCTACAAGACCTTTGCAGGCTGCGGCGTGGTGGACAATGACCGCGACCCATGCCGCGCGGCCAGCGGCGACCACCTGAGCCGACTGCTTGTCCAGCACAAGTCGCACATCTTCTCGCTAATCCAGAAATTCAACCAGGGCGTAACCCCTGACCAGAGCTACACGCAGCGGGATGATGTTATCGTCATAACCGACGAGGCGCACCGGACGCAATATGGTACTCTCGCTTTGAACATGCGAAACGCGCTTCCTAACGCCAGTTATATCGGTTTCACGGGTACGCCACTGTTCAAGGAAGATGAGATTACGAGGCGGGTGTTCGGCAACTACATCTCGACATACGACTTCCAGCGGGCCGTCGAGGACAAGGCCACCGTGCCTATCTACTACGACGCCCGTGGAGATAAGCTCGGCGTGGCCGTCGGCGACTTGAACGAGCGGATCGCAGAGAAGCTCGAAGAACTGGAAACCGAGGATATCGATGTCGAGCAGCGGCTGGAAAGAGAACTCAAACGAGATTACCACATCATAACGGCAGACAAGCGGTTGGACCAGGTTGCGAGAGACTTCGTAAGGCATTACTCGACAGCGTGGGAAACCGGCAAGGCGATGGTGGTATGCATCGACAAGATAACTTGCGTGCGGATGTACAACTTGATCAGCAAGTATTGGGATGAGCGTATCGCCGAACTGACGGCGGGGCTGAGTTCAGCCGCTGATGAGCAGGAGGAAGTTTACCGTAGCCGTCAGATTGAATGGATGCAGGAGACACGGACGGCGGTTGTCGTCAGCGAGGAGCAGGGCGAGGTTGAGAAGTTCCGGCGATGGGACCTGGACATTACCCAGCACCGACGGTTGATCAAAGACGGTATTGATCTGCCGGAGTCCATGAGACAGAAGCCCCAGTTTCGAAACATGCAGCGCATGGCCCTGGATGAGGCATTTAAGGAGGAGGGGCATCCCTTCAGAATCGTTATTGTCTGCGCGATGTGGCTGACCGGCTTCGACGTGCCGAGCTTATCGACGCTTTACCTGGATAAGCCGCTCAAGGCTCATACTCTAATGCAGGCGATTGCCAGAGCCAACAGGGTAAATGAGGGAAAGAACAACGGCCTTGTTGTCGACTATTGCGGCATCCTCAAGAACTTGCGGAGGGCCCTTGCTACATTCGCAGGCCAGCCGGACAGTGGTCATGGCGAGGGCGGCGAAACAGAGCCGGCCAAACCAGAAGAAGAACTCCTGGCAGATCTGCTGGAGGCCATTTCGTTCGTTCGGGCGTTCCTAAATGAACGCAGCGCGTCGCTTGACGACATTATCACAAAGACCGGCTTCGAGCGTAACGCTGCCATTATTGCCGCAAAGGAAGCGGCTAACGAGAATGACGAGACGCGCAAACGATTTGAGGTGATGTGCCGGGAGGTTTTCAAGAAGTTCAAGGCGTGCATTAATGTAAAGGGGGTCAATGCGCATCGTGCGGAGTACGACGCAATCAATGTCGTCTACAAGAGCCTCCAGCAGGACCGGGAGAAGGCCGACATCACCGACATCATTCGCCAGTTGCACCGGGTGGTAGACGAGGCCATCGAGACGCAGCCGGAACGAACTGGTGATGAATCCGAGGTCTACGACATCAGCAAGATCGATTTCGAACGATTGCGCAAGGAATTTGAGCACAGCCCGGCCAAACGCACGACCGTCCAGAACCTCAAGCAGGCCATCGAACGGAGGCTCCAGCGCCTCATGGAGCAGAACCCGCTCCGCACGGACTTCCAAAGGCATTACGAAGATATCGTGACTGAGTACAACCGAGAGAAGGATCGGGTGACTATTGAAAGGACCTTCGAGGCTCTAATTCGGTTTTTTAACAAACTCGATGAAGAAGAAAGCCGAGCTGTTCGTGAGGGCCTCGATGAGGAATCACTGGCAATCTTCGACCTCCTGAAGAAGAGGGACTTGAACTCTTCCGATATCAAGCGAATCAAGGCTGTTGCAGTCGAGCTACTTGGAAGGCTGAAGGCTGAGAAGCTACGAATAGACCACTGGCGGGACAAAGAATCCACTCGTGATGCAGTACGAATTGCCATCCGTGATTTCCTTTGGCGTGAGGATACCGGGCTACCTGTGAGTAGTTATACCGAGGATGAGGTGAACGCGAAGGCGGAAGAGGTCTTCCGGCATATTTATCGAGCGTACCCGACGATACCGTCTCCATACTATACTGAAGCGTAATGTAACTAAAGCAATGATAATGTACCTTTGTGGTAGCCGATAGCAGATTGCGGAATATGTCAAAATCCATGTGGGCACTATAAAAATATGAACTTACATCAAATTGCAGTTGCCTGGCGGGAACGATTAAGAAATTCTCAATTTGTTGGCGAGGTTTCTATCTCTCAGGAGGAGATAGACCGCGTTGCACCCAGGATTTTAGAAAATGAGGCATTAACGCAGGGCGAAAAGGATGTGCTTCTTGCGGTTATAGCAGTTAATGTTGCGTATTATTACTATGACGAACAAGGCTACTGGGTTCACTTCTGCGAAAAAATCAATGAGCAACATGATAATAACAGGACGAATCAAATTGGATTTGAAATAGAGAGCAGTTTAAGAAATATCCATTTTTATCGAACTGAGAGAACAGGAATTTTCAGATATGTAGGAGCCATACTTGAACAATGTGGAATAACGTTAAGGTGTTTGCCTGATTTTGTCCAGATTTTAAATGGCTGTATTGAAAAATATGGTTATGAGTTATCTTATTACAAATATAAGCAATACACTTCCTCCCAGCAGTGTTCTCAATATTTAAAAGATTATCTGCTTGACCCTGCTGGCTGGGAATTTATAAAAGATGTCGCAAAAAATTTACGCCAGTATAAAGCTGGCGTAATCAGCCGTGAAAGCCTTGTAAATGCCACAGGCTACCGACCAGGTTTCTGGGCAGAGCTATTAAGCCGACTCAATTCAGGGCGCCTACCATCTACTGAAATAAATAGGATTTCACGCCCCAAATTGACATTCAATCCAAATGATAACCAACTAGTCATTTTATTTGATGAAGAATTTTGTAGAAGCGGTACATACAGGTTTGAGGGTGTTCTATTAATAAAAAATCCAATAATTTTAAATGAGTTTGAAAATTTTAAGGAGTCTTATCCCTACGAAATTCAGAGAAACGGTCATTGGGTACATTATGACTTAGACGGCTGGAATCCTCAAAGTCAAAAGATTGCTCTATTTGACATTAAAAGGGGGTATATAGCAAATACCTCGTATTTAGCAACTGGAAATTACTATTTACTAATACCATCTAGCTTAAAAAGTGAAGTTTCTCCCGATCTGATAAGAGGCGAGCTGGGTTACGCGGACATACCATTTGGCAATTATTGTGTATTAGAAATAGAAGTTTGTCAGGAAAGCGAACTGACCTTTTTAGGCGCTAATGTCAAAACAAGTGATCTCAAATTTTTGTCATGGTCAGGTGAAGTAAACAAATTAAACGGTGCTGACGATATTTTCGAGGTTTTTACTGGTACCTTGCCTAAAATTCGAATTGAAAAATTTGAATTTATTCGATCAAAAAGTGTGATTGTATTTCTTGATATTGGAAGAGGACCAAGAAAGATCGAAGTAAATCAGGAGATTCTTGAATTAAACATTTCCGCACCAACTAAAGGCAAAATATGGGTTGAGTCTGTTGACAGGCTGGCTGAATTTGCCGGAATGGTTGTTGTAGATTCACTGAACTTTTGCCTTTTACCAACATGCTCAATTGATTGGCCCAATAGGCTCCTAAGCAGTACAGAATGTCCCGAAGTCAGGCTTGAAGGTTCTGACTCAGTTAAGTTGGCGCTATATGATTGCACTATGTTGGATGAGAACGGGAGATTATGGCGAGTACCAGGTGGCAAAATGCTAATAGAAGGAACTATCAGCTTTGCCAATCTAACGGTTCATCTTTCAAAATTTATCCATAGAGCTACATTAAGAAGCCCTTCTATAAAAGACCCGTTGTTTCTTGAGAGTGAAGATTTCTTAGAGAGACAGGATCTCATAGCAACGGGTATGCCTTTTTCTAAAATAGATTTATTGCTCCAATTGTCAAATACATCAAGATATAAACTAAACCTCTTGGGGAGCTTTGACAGACTAGGAGAGAAAAGATTTTCAACTTTTGATATCCGGGATGCCACAGCGGAAATTGAGAATAGAATGGTTGTAGGTCTTTTCAAGATAATGGCTGGAGGTAGGGAGGTAGAAACAGCAGCATATTATGTTAATACTGAGCGTATAAAGGAAATACTCTTAAGTCCTCAGGAGGATCAGAATTATGAATGGATCGCATTATTAAACCATGAACCCGCAGAATCGTTCAAGAAGTTAATAAGTCTCATGCAAGGTTCACAAGTGACAATCTCAGCGGTTAGTGTTGAAAAATTACCAAAAGGGTTGCAGCTTTTTGCGCAAGAGATGGTTTTCTGCGTGATTTATTTTGATAAATTACAAGTGACTGAAGGGTTTAATTTTAGTATTGAAAGCTTACCCGGACACATCAAAGTTGCTTTGGAGTGGTTCAAAAAAGCAAGAGACTATTTTAATAATTTGACCCTTAATGAAACACCCGAGTCACTTTTATCTGAATTGGAATACATCGAATGGCGGCCAGCGTTACAGAGGTGGAAGAGCGCGTTTGATAAATTAGTAGCTCAGCTTAAAGATGAGGTAGAACTGCTTCCCTTACTATATGAGTGGGCAGAGGATGTAAAAGGGCCAGGGAGGATTCAATATCAAAACAGAGTTACAAATTATCTTATGGGAACAGAACTCACCCTGGCTTGGAGATCATATTTTTTTGAACAACAAAATAATTTTCAACATGCATACAAGAGAGCATATCGTGTGTGCCACTCATGCAGAGGTTTAATAAGGGATTTGGCTACTTTGTTGATGACCATATGTCTTTATAAGACCAAACATTTTGATGACCTCTCTTTAAATCCTATAAAAAACATTAACGATAGGAAAATCAAAAATCTGCTTGTTTTTATTTTTGAGAAGGCAAGACCATCTAAATGTTTACCACAGCTCAATGCTAAAGATATTGAGATGGCGAGAGCTTTGCCATTAAGAGAAGAAGATTCGCCCCTTTTTGATAATGAATGTAAATAACCACTTGGAGAATAAAATGCAAGAATACAAGCCGCCTCAAACACTGAACGACATAGTAAACTTTATAAAAGGTAAAAAAGACATTAAAAGCAAAAAAAATAATCTCGCTCAAAACGATATAGAGAATATAAAAAAATGGTTAGGCGGTGCTCTGTCATCCTCTGTGGATGGGCTCCAAGACGCCTTAGTGTGTCTTAAGGAGATCCCTTCGGAGATACTTAGTGATGTCATAGTTGAAAAATGGGATATCTTCACTGATGAAAAAAGAAAAAAATTCATCAACAAAATGGTGCAAGAGTTGAACAGGGGAGAGCATGAACAGAAGCTTAAGTTGCATCTCTCTGTCAAACTAGCTGAAATAGAGCCTGATATATCATATAGGCTCCTAGAAAATGTCTGTAGACTTATCAATGAACAAACAAAAAATGATCAGATTCCTAAAGTTGGAATGCTTTTTCAGGGAATCATGCTTGATGGTGTCCCTCCAGCGCTTATAAAAATAAGACGAGAAGAATTTAAAACACTCCCACGCTATGAAGGAATTGTTTTGTGCATCTTAAATATGGCTTTTAGGGACACCAGTGAGAAAAAATTGTTAGATCATCGTCAGCAAAAAAGTATTTTAAAGTGGGTTGTTTCGGTTAAGCCACTACCTGAGATGCGCCCCCAATTAATTAAAATAATAGTAGAAAACATTAAGGCCTGGCCTCTTTCTTCGATGGACGAAATTCGTTTGTTAGTAAATGATCTGCCAGATTCGTTTAAAAAGGAGCTTTTTGCCTTGATTCCAGCCTTAAGGCAACAACCTGTTGCTGAGACCAACTCGACTGCGGTTCAGGAGGCTCCTGTTCCAGCGGTAAACAATACAAAAGTTATGCAGGAGGGAGTTTCTGTTGCGTTCAGCCCTGAGGATGCATTAAAGAAGCTCGGCGAGTATATAAGCAATCTAAGGGGTGAGTCTCGTAAATGTCAAGAGGTTAATTCTAGTTTTAAGCAAGAACTGGACGTAAAAACGAGAAAACTTGAGAATGAGTTAAGGGAGCTAAGAGAACGCAATCAAAAGATATCTGACAAGAACTTCTCACTAGAGGAATCAAATAAGAGATTAAGAGAAGATATAGAAAAAGAGAGAGCTAATGTCGACTCTTTGCAAGCGGATTTAAATAGTACTAAGAAAGACTGCGCAGCACTGAAAACTGAAAAACAAAAGGTTGAGCAGGAAATCCTTTCAGTAAATGAGAAAAGCGAGCAGGAAATTCAAAAACTAAGTGAAAGAGTGGAGAGTGAAGCACAGGCGAGGTTGAATGAATTTAAAAATCGACTGGTTTCTAGACTTAGGATTGACTATTCAGATATGATGAGTGCAAAGGATAAACCGATAACGCCTGAACTCGGAGATAATTTGCGAATGCAGCTCAAAACTATTTTCGATAAATTAAGACATGAGGGTATAAATTGTAGCGAGAATAAAGGTCGTGAGGATAAAGCATGAGCGAATTGTTTGGAATAGATTTCGGTACTACAAATAGCGCTACCGTTGGACTGCTTCATGGGACACGGACTTTGTATGGTGATCTGCAAGGTCAACCCTATCCATCTATTGTGGCTATTGACAGAATGACAGGAAATGTAAGCGGAAAAGGACGGGAGGTTTGGCAAAACAGAGAAGCTTTTCGAACCCATTGCGAAATTATAACATCTGCAAAGACCAGTTTATCCACTGGCGAAAGTTGGCGTATAGGCCCGCGTACCTGGACACCTGAGCAAATTGTTATGGAAATATTACTTGGCTTAAAGGATGAGGTTCACAGGCGCACGGAAGGCAAAAGTAGGTTAACTGAGTCTGTAATTTCTATCCCTGTGGGATTTACCCCTGTAAAACGAAAAGCTCTTAGAGGAGCGGCTAACATGGCAGGAATTAAGATAGTAGGTTTCCTGTCAGAACCGACCGCCGCAGTTTACAAGCATTTTAGCGAAGTAAGAGATTATATTAAGATTGCTGTGTTTGATTGGGGTGGTGGTACACTGGATATTTCAGTGGTTGAGCTAAGGAATGGTTATGTACATGAGTTGGCCTCCGAGGGTGTACCGCTCGGTGGTGATAATTTGGATAAAAAAATTGCAGAGTGGGCGCACAATAAGTTTAAACAAAGGACCCAGAATATACTTTTTGCTAATATGCCCCCCAAATGTAGAGAGTCCCTTATAGTGCGAGCCGAAGATGCCAAAAGACACTTGTCAAATGAAGTGCAAGCACCGATCCGCTTAAATGACTACGGAGATTTTGGAGCTGTCGGGACAGAAATTAATCGCATTGACTTGGAGGGGTTGCTTAAACCGGAGATAGAGAGGGCTATACATGCTCTTAAAGCAACTATCATAAGGGCGAATCTGAGTGAGCAAGAATTAGATTGTATTTTGATGGTAGGAGGGAGCAGCAAGCTCTCCGGTCTTTATGACAGAATATGTAACGAGTTTATTGGTTGTGAGATTATCGGTCCACAGCCCGACGCAGATTGGCATATCGCATATGGCGCAGCCTTGAGAAATAGACATGGTGGTAAGGATATTCTTTCTAAACATATCGGCCTCGAGCTCTCAGATAAGACCTTCTTTCCCCTTTATGCGAAGGATGAACCCGTTACTAATGAGAAAAAAATCTGGAATTTTGGACTTGTCGAAGATACAGATAATGCCAATTTCGTATTTGTTGAATCTGAAAGTGCAGAAGCTAACGCTATAATTGTTGGTCAAACCAACAGAGTCGGGCATTTGTCTGTACCAACTTATGGTTTTTTACGCGAATCAATTAAGTTAGAAACGAGAATAGATGAAGACCTCATTTTGCATGTCAATGCAAAGAGTACAAATACGGACAGAACAGCGGAGAGGTCGAAACAATTTCAGCAGATTCATTTTAGCTATAAGCTGCCTGAGTCATTATGAAAATGCCAAATATAAATATAGTCAGCAATGTATACCCTACAAAGGGTGACACAACGGTATATGACCAGCAATTTATAAAGCATATTAGGGGACGTAATGCGTTAAAGAAATTAATTGATTATGTCAATGGTTCAAGGAACCATGACGACCAGTATGAAGAAGCGCTTCGAATGTATTTTACTCATGAGCAGATTTTTAATTATTGGACGAATGATATCTCCTGCTCTTACGCTACCGGTGCAACACCGTTTGGTGAAGTTTATATAAATGGTGTCATAATACAGGTTTGCCGTTGCAATAAAGCAGATTGCAGAGAATTCAAAAACTGTCGGCCTGATTTAAATAATAGGGGGTAAGGCATGCCAACTCATGAAATTGATGCAATCTCCTTTACCAAGGAGATTAAGGAAACCTTTACAAGATATCTATACACAACGAACTTAATTACAGAAAAAGAATCTGATTTGCAAAAGGCTTTTTATTCGAAGCTGAATAATCAATTCAGTGTTCTGAACGGACCTTATATACATTGTAATCCAAGCTATCGCCCATCCTTCAGTATACGTGAACTGGTTGAAGGCAAAGGCCCAGTTTCGATAGACCGTCAGTTCTTAAGCTTTCCAAGAGAGCATTTTGACCCAGACCAAAAGCTTTACTCCCATCAGGTCGCAGCCATTCAAGTATTAAAGTCAAAACGCAATCTGGTTGTTGCAACAGGCACTGGTAGTGGTAAGACGGAATGTTTTTTAATGCCCATCTTTGACTCAATCCTTAGTGACCCATCTCCAGGGTTACGCGCAATCATAATCTATCCAATGAACGCTCTTGCAAATGACCAGTTACGCAGGCTGCGGGAGCTTCTTGCTGAAATTCCACAAATAACGTTTGGAAGGTATACGAGTGAGACTGGAGAAGACTCTCGACAAGATGAGAGGACGAGCCTTCCTAACGAACGGATGACAAGAAAAGAGATTAGAGAAAGGCCTCCGCATATTCTTCTGACAAACTTTGCGATGCTTGAGTACTTGCTTCTGCGTCCAAGAGATGCAGATATTTTTAAGAATCATAAACTTCGATTCATTGTCTTAGATGAGGCCCATACCTACTCAGGAGCCCAAGGCATAGATATAGCGATGCTGATGAGAAGGTTACAACAATATCTTTGTCAACCTCCAAAAAACATACAATTTATTCTTACAAGTGCGACTTTTGGGGGTAAAGAGGATCCACAGAAAGCAATTTCTGAGTTTGCCACAAAACTTACTGGTGCAGAATATGAGGCCGGTGATGTTTTAAGAGGAGAAATTATTAATTCATTTGCCCAAGAGCTGATGGATTTTCCAACTACTGAAACCTTGACTGCCGTAGGGAAACAGGAGCATGACTTTGATATTTGGTCTTCCGCACTGAAGGACACAGCTATATTAAAAAGCAAGCTGCAGGGAATTGGCTTAGAAATTGATTATTCAGAAGATCAAAAAGCGCCGAAATTACTATACGACTTGTTTTCTAAAAGCAAGTTCCTTGCAAAGATACACGATCATTGCCAGAACAAACCAAGTTCACTTGAGGAATTATGTGGGCTTATTGGTTTGGATTCAAAAGAAGAAAATATGCGAGCTCTTTGGTGGCTTATAGTAATGGGGGCTAATGCTAAAAAAAGTAATGATAGCATGCCATTGCTACCAACGAGGCTTCATCTGTTTTTTCGAGGGCTTGCGGGGGCGACTGTCTGTGTAAATGAAAATTGTAATGGCAGGTCAAATCATAATGAGACAAAATGGAGTGAATTTTACCTCGAAGATCGCAGAAAATGTGAGCATTGTGAAAGTAAGGTTCTACCGTTACTGACATGTGTCCACTGTGGGCTGCCTGTATTGAAAATTTATATAGTTGATGATAAATGGCAAGCAGGACAGCAACGCCAAGGACAAGTGAATTCTCGTCTGCTAACTTGGAGAAGCGATTTGGAGGAAGATGATGAGGAAGCTGATCAACAAAAGGCAGAGCTTTGCCTTGCCTGTGGTGGGTACGCGGAAAGTCCCGTTGAACTGCACTGTTGTAATGATGGTAGAAAACAAAAGTTTTTCTTAATCAAGGCTGAAAATGATGGTAATTTGCATAGTTGCCCAATGTGCGGAGGTGTAAAAGGTATTTTCCCGTCAGTCCTAAGAGATTTTAATACCTCCGAGGACGCTCCTACAGCAATCCTTGCAGAAACAATAATAAGAAAATTACCATATGAGAATAACGCGCAAAGCAAAAAACTTCCAGCTCATGGCAGAAACCTACTTGCCTTCTCTGATTCTCGTCAAAGAGCGGCTTTTTTCGCACCGTATTTGGAACAAACCACTGCCGAGTCAGCTTACTTAAGCCCTCTAATAAGGGCAATAAAGCGTATAGAAGAGAGAGAGAAAAGGCCCGTTACCTTTGATGAAGCTGCACGTGAATACGTCAGAGGTCTTGCAAATATGTCCATGGCAGTTATTAAGAAACAAAGTGATTTTGAAGATGAACCGTATGAAATTAGTCCAACAACGACCCTGCTTAATGCACAAAAATCTGCGATTAAAAATGAAGCTGAATTAGTCCTGTACCGCAACTTTTGTGTCACAAATCAACATACCAAGAATATGCGAGGTTGCGGTGTTGCGGCGTTACGGTTTGAATTTATCGAGGTCGAAAAGGATGAATTCCCGGCAAAACTGAAGTTATTATTTAAGGATGGGGCAGAAAAAGGATGGGCAATCTTTCATGCTTTGCTGGAGATCTTCGTATCGCGTATCGCAATAGCATTACCGGATAATGTGAGCATTACTAACTTAAGAAATCCAGGCCCCAAGGCGGTTACTTTTCATTTGTCGCAATCTGGTAGAGACGCCGGTAGAGTAATAAACCGGTGGAACCCTTACCTTGCGGCAGAGAATTTGAGGAAGCAGGCGATTAGAAAAAGCCGTCAGCTGGCTATCCTCGAAAAGTCACTGCGGCTTGATAAACAAAGTGATGCCAATGCACTTGAAAAATTATTGACTGATATTTGGGATGCGCTGAGGAATACTGGTATTTTAGTTGGGGCGGATCAGTGGCCTGGAGAATACAGGATTGATCATAACAGACTACAAGTAACTACCTGTTCTGAATGGTACGCATGCAATAGATGTGGAAAGCTTTCAACTCAGGGCAAAATGGAATCATGCCCTTCAATTAATTGTCCTGGTCAACTAGACCCATTGACAGAAGAGGATAAAGAACGACGCTTTGAGTTGAATCATTATCATTTGAGATATTCGCAGCCAGAGCTACCTTTGAGAGTTAAAGAGCATACCGCTCAATTAAATAATGCAGTAGGAAAGGAATATCAAGATCGCTTCATTAAAGGGGAAATCAATGTCCTAAGCAGTTCTACAACATTTGAAATGGGTATTGATGTCGGAGAGCTAAAAGCCGTTTTGTTAAGAAACGTTCCTCCCTCAACAAGCTCTTACATACAGCGTACCGGTCGAGCTGGTCGAAGGAGAGACGGGGTTTCTGTGGCTGTGACATACGCTAGGACTGTTCCGCATGACCAATATAATTATCAAAAACCCGAAAATATTATACTCGGGAAAGCATCGTTGCCCTATCTACATATAGGAAACAAGCCGCTTACTCAGCGTCACTGTAATTCCTTGCTTTTTGGGTATTTTTTGAGGAGCATCGATGACATCGAACAAAATGTTCTGCATGGTCTAAGTGTATACGACTTCTTTTTTAAACAGTTTAATGGACAGAAACAGACTATCTGTGAGCGTTACATTCTTTGGTGTTCCGATCCTGAAAAAAAGAAAGCTCTGTTTTCATATTTAAAAGCCATAATTCCACCCGACACAGGATTGACAGAGGAGCCTATCCTAAAGGCTTCAATAAATAAGCTGGCAGAGATTAAGAGTGCGCAGGTAGATAAGCCTTTAGCTGATTTTGAAGAACAAATTAAACAGTTAGAAGAACAAATCAAAACGCTACCAGTACAACTTCATTCATTGTCTAGTAGCCGTACCTCGTTAGTAAGGCTTCAGGATCAATTTAAGGATCAGAAGCTGATTGATTTTTTAAGTACATGCTCGTGGCTTCCTGGATATGCATTTCCTCAAGATATCGTGAAGTTGATAGTGCGCCAAGGCGACTATTCTGAAAAAATGCGCCTTGAGCGCGACAGGGAATTCGGCATTTCTGAATATGCCCCTGGTGCCGAAATAATAGCTGATGGCCGTCTGTTCCGCTCAAGAGGAGTAAATTTCAATTCCCAAGAGCCAGATATACGCATTTACACGAATTGTCCCCAATGCAGAAGTATACAAATATATCTTCAGACAGAGGATAGACCAAACACTTGCAATTTATGTGGGACTGGGCTACTAGGGGCTAATGGACCACGGCCTTTTTTGAAGCCCCATGCCTTTACAACGGATATCAAGGATGAAGTCAGGACTCCTAGCCTTAGTCGTCTGCGTCCTCCGCGTTCATCTGAGGTCTTTCTTCTTGAAGGGGCGGCAGAATTTAGAGAGCACACTTTTAAAAATATCATCTACGGCATAAAGGAAAACGGTAGGCTGTTTCGAGCTAACAGCGGTTATAAATACCAAGGATTCTTTATATGTAAAAAATGTGGAAAAACAATGGAGCGAACTGGACAGCATGATACCCCATGGGGTAGTAAGTGCACCGGTTCCAGAGTGAGAATAGACTTAGCGCATGAAATCGTCACAGATATTCTGCAGCTACGTTTTGACAGATGTAATCATCCTGCGCCAGACCTAAAGGATAAATCTTTCTGGCTATCAATCCAGCACGCCTTTTTAAATGGAATAACCGACGCGCTCGATATCAGTCCGGCAGACCTCAGTGGAACTTATCATGGAGTGACTCAAGAGAGCTGGAAAGGGGAGCTTGTTATATATGACAGGATCCCAGGAGGTGCCGGGCATATCCAACGTGTAATCGAAAATCTTGATAAGGTACTCTATAAAACGCTTGAACGCGTTAGAGACTGTAAGTGCGCCGATCTAGACTCTGGATGCTACGCATGTCTTAGAAATTATTACAATCAATTTGATTGGGAATATCTCTCAAGGAAAAAGGTTATAGATTGGCTTTCTCAATTTATTGTCTGATTATTATATGGCCAAAATTTATCCAGACCACCCGTTAGGGGATACAAAGAGCAATGCTGAGAGAAAGGTCTTTTATGCATTAAAAGACCTATTGCCTGATGACTATGTTGTCCTGCATAGTGTGCCGATTTACCACAGGACTTCCGAGAAAGATAGACTTGCGAGTGGAGAATTGGATTTTTTGGTAGCACATCCTTCTATGGGAGTAATTGTTATAGAAGTAAAAGGTGGCGGAATTACTTTTGATAGTAAAAGTGGCCGATGGTCAAGCATGGCTTTCGATGGTTCTGTGTATGAGATTAAAAATCCTTATGAGCAGGCAAAAAAATATTCCTTTTGTATCCTAAACGAGCTCAAGCTGTGTTCATTTACGAAGCGTTTTAGATATCCTGTTGGACACGCAGTGTGGTTTCCAGACATAGAATTAAGCGGAAATAATCTTGGGATATCAGTCAGTCTTCGAGAAATAACATTGGATTCTCAGGATTTGTCTGGGACGTCTGCAGCGATTCCTAAACTTTTTACCCATTGCTTAGGGAAACAGAATAATACGCCAGGAAAAGAAGCCATCGATGCCTTACAATCTCATTTGGCCCCCTCCTGGAAGATCAAAGTAGATTTGTCTTCTATCGTGTCTGGTGAGAGAACGATCATCTATGATGCCACGCTTTCGCAATATAAAATTCTTTCGTTGCTTCAACGTCACAAACGAGCTTTGATTTGCGGAGCTGCTGGAACTGGTAAAACTTATTTAGCAATAGAAAAGTCGCGGCGATTAGCCTCGGATGAAGGGAAAACCGTACTTTTTGTGTGCTTCAACATTCGCCTTGCAGAAAAAGTGAGAGAACTTTTAGGCAACGAAAAGAGGGTTGAGGTATTTCATTTTCACGGACTCACTTCTCACTTATGCAAAAAGGCAAATATACCAGTTCCACGGCCGGATCCACTGAGCCCAGGAGAAAATTTTTTCAAATATGAACTTCCTCAAACGATGATGGAAGCCCTTTCCATAGTAAATGATAGATATGATGCTTTAATTGTCGATGAAGGTCAGGACTTTGATTATTCTTGGTGGGGCCCACTTATTAACACCTTGAAAAATCCCGAACAGGATGTAGTTTACATTTTTTATGACGACAACCAAGTGATTTATAATAGGAATCTCAGGTTCCCAGTTGACCGTGAGCCTTTTAGTCTCCATGAAAATTGCCGTAATACCAAGGCTGTCCTTGCTGCAGCACTGAAATATTATAAGGGTGAAATAAAACCTTCCTCCATTGGACCAGAGGGGCACCCTTTAATAATTATCAATGTAAAATCCTCTGCTGAGGAAAAGAGTGCTGTTAAAAAAGAAATTGAGCACTTGATTCGCGCTGAAAATCTAAAGTCGTACGAGATTACTATTCTTACCCCAAGAAGAGAAGAAAATTCTATTTGGAAGGAAAATGAATCTATCGCGGGCTGTAAGCTAAGTTGGCAAAAAAGGGAGCAAGGAGTAATTTTCTGTTCTACCATTCACTCTTTTAAAGGGCTTGAAAGTCCTGTCGTTATACTGAGCGAAACAGATAAAATACCATCTAATTTTCACGATCAAATGTTTTATGTTGGTATCTCTCGTGCAAATTCTTTTTTGATAATAATCAAATACGAGTAAGCGTGTTTATTAACACTCTCTGGCCGACATCGGCCAGCGATATTTTGATCTTCAGCTTTTTCTTCGCGCAGATCGCTTTCAGGTTCTTCTGGGCCGTCTGAATCATGGGATGCAACTGATTGACGTTGTTTTCCTGGTTCGTGACCTCTGCGGCGATGATGATTTATTCTGCTTGAAAAGCAGATAGCGGATTTTTTGAATTCGGATACGCGTCTTTCAGAGACGGGAGCTGGGTTCAATGCCACGAGAATAAACGGCCATATGCGCATGGGAAAGGGGGCTACATCGCAGATGCTGAAAAATGCCGAAAGAGTGAGTAAGGACCGGGACGCGCCATGACTCAGCAATATCAGCCGTCTTACACTATCACCCCAGCCATCGTTAATCTGGTCGCCCGGATAAGCGAGGCTGTGGGACGTCTGACTGTCCTGACCGATGCAGTCAGAGCACTCCGACTGCGACGCATCAGTCGCGTCCGTACAATTCACGGGTCGCTGGCTATCGAGGGGAACACCCTGACCGAAGAGCAGATCACAGCCATCCTGGATGGGAAAAGGGTCATCGCTCCACCCCGGGAGATTCTGGAAGTGCGTAACGCTCTGGCCGCTTATGACCGCTTCGACACCTGGCGGCCAAAAGTCGAAAAGGATTTGCTGGAGGCACATCGTATCCTGATGTCCGGGTTGATCGACGAGGCCGGAGCCTACCGGCGTGGCGGCGTAGGCGTGATGGCGGGTCAGCAGGTGATCCACATGGCTCCCCCGGCAGACCGGGTGCCACAACTGATGGGCGACCTGTTCCGCTGGCTCGCCGCTAGCGACGCCCACCCGCTCATCGCCAGCGCAGTCTTTCACTACGAATTCGAATTCATACATCCCTTTGCCGACGGCAACGGCCGCATGGGGCGGTTGTGGCAGAGCCTGATCCTGGCCCGCTGGACCCCACTGTTTGCCGATATTCCGGTGGAAAGCCTGATTTTCGAGCATCAGGCCGAGTATTACCAGGCCTTGCAGGAGAGCACTCGCCAGACCGACTCCGTGCCCTTCATCGACTTCATGTTGCGGATGATTCTGGATGCCGTGACCACCTCCGCCCCCCAAGTCACGCCTCAAGTCACCCCCCAAGTCGGTGAGCTGCTGTTTGCGATCCAAGGAGAGACGAGCCGCGAGGCGTTGCAATCCGCCCTCGGCCTGCTGGATCGCAAATCTTTCCGCGAACGCTACCTCAAACCGGCCCTGGCCGATGGCTTGATTGAAATGACTATCCCCGACAAGCCCAACAGTCGCCTGCAGAAATACCGCCTCACCGACAAGGGCCGCCAGTGGCTGGCGCAGCATGGCGATGGATAACTTACGACACACTCGCGACACGGCTTACGGTGGGACCTTTCAATGAAAGGCTGTAAAAAGAAACCGGCCTGGAGCGACCTCAAGCGCCTACTTGCCGAGCTTGACCGCCCGGCGCTCCTCGGGCTGATTCAGGACCTCTATGCCGCCAGCAAGAACAATCAGGCCTTTCTGTATGCTCGTTTCGCCATGGGCGAGGACTATTGGAACCATACAAGGTCGCCATCGACCGATGGGTCTGCCCGGATGTGATGCGCAATCAGGATATTTCCATCGCCAAAGCCAAAAAGGCGATCTCCGATTACATGAAGGCCGTCGGACGCCCAGATGGTGTGGCGGAACTGACCGTGTTCTATTGTGAATCCTGCATGAACTTTCTCGGCTGCTGCGGCATGGATGACGAGGGCTATTTTAACGCCTTGGTGCGCATGTTCGAGCAGGCTCTGAAGGCAATTGTGGCGCTTGAGCCAAGCCGGCAAGGTGCCTTTGTTGAACGGCTTGAGCGCGTCCGGCGCGAAGGGCACAACTGGGGCTGGGGCGTTGGCGATGACATGGACAATCTGATGGCGGAGTATGGATTTGCCGAAGAGTGACCAGGGGTTGAATGAGCAAGATGAACTGCATCGACTGCGCGAGGAGAACACCCGCCTCAAGTCCTTACTGACCCAGCACGGTATCGCTTGGGAAGCGCCTTCTGTACCTAGTCCTGCCCAAACGCCGCAGGAACCTCTACCCGCTGCCAACTACTTCACCACCGCCGATAAAATCACACTCTTCCGCCGGTTGTTCCGGGGCCGCACCGATGTCTATCCCCAGCGCTGGGAGTCAGCCAAGGGCACCTCCGGCTACTCACCGGTCTGCGGCAATGAGTGGAAGCCAGGCATCTGCCACAAGCCCCGAGTCAAATGTGCTGATTGCAACCAGCGCCTGCTGCTGCCGGTGATCGATCAGGTGATCTATCACCATCTGGCCGGAAAACAAACCATTGGTGTTTATCCGCTTTTGACCGATGACAGCTGCTATTTCCTGGCTGCCGATTTTGATGAAGCCGATTGGCGCGAGGATGCCCAGGCATTCATGCAGTCCTGCCGGGAGCTGGCGATTCCGGCGGTGCTGGAAATCTCCCGCTCCGGCAATGGCGCACACGCCTGGATCTTCTTTGCCGATCCGGTTCCGGCGCGTGAGGCTCGGCAACTCGGGGCCTCCCTGATCAGCCATACCTGCGACCGCACTCGGCAATTGTCCTTGGCCAGCTATGACCGGCTCTTTCCCAACCAGGACACCCTGCCCAAAGGAGGGTTCGGCAACCTGATCGCGCTGCCCTTGCAGAAGCAGCCCCGTGAGCAGGGGCGCAGTGTGTTCGTCGATGAACAGCTGAAACCTTATCCGGAACAATGGTCCTTTCTGGCCTCGATCCGGCGGTTCTCCAAAAGGGAACTGGAAGATGCTATCCTGCGGGCCAGTGGCGGCCGACATCCCTTGGATGTGGCCATCGCTGTGGAGGAAGAAGGCAGCAAACCCTGGCAGCGCCAGGCATCTGTACCCGCCAGAATTACTGGACTGTTACCGGAATCCCTGACCCTGGTGCTGGCCAACCAGATCTTTGTGCCCAAAGCCGAACTTCCCCAGCCACTGGCCAATCGCTTGATCCGGCTGGCCGCCTTCCAGAATCCTGAATTCTACAAGGCCCAGGCCATGCGCCTTCCGGTGTGGAACAAGCCGCGCATTATCGGGTGCGCCGAGAATTACCCCCATCACATCGGGCTGCCGAGAGGCTGCCTCGATACCGTGCTGGACCTGTTTCAGGACAACGACATCCGTCCCGAGCTTCAGGATGAGCGTTTGTCGAGTCGAAAAGTGGCCGCCAGGTTCAGCGGCACCCTGCGCAAAGACCAGAAGGCTGCGGTGCGGGAGATGCTCAAGCACGAGGTCGGTGTTCTCTGTGCGCCCACGGCGTTCGGCAAGACGGTCACCGCCGCCGCCCTGATTGCCCGGCGCAAAGTGAGCACGCTGGTGCTGGTCCATCGCACCGAGCTGCTGCGCCAGTGGCAGGAGCGGTTGACCGGTTTTCTCGAAATTTCTAAGGGTGGGCTGGGCGTCATCGGCGGCGGCAAGAAAAAGCCGTCTGGCAAGATCGACATCGCCGTCATGCAGTCCTTGTCACGGCGGGAGGATTTGGGCGAACTGCTCGATGGCTACGGGCAGATCATCGTCGATGAGTGTCACCATCTCTCGGCCTTTTCCTTCGAGGCTATTCTAAAGCAGGCCAAGGCCCGCTATGTGGTGGGACTGACTGCTACGCCGATGCGCCGCGATGGCCATCAGCCGATTATCTTCATGCAGTGCGGGCCGATCCGCCACAGCGCCGCCAGACCTGAAACCGCACCGGCGCAACTGGAGGTCTGGACGAAATATCTGCCCGCTCCGGAGATTGCGCCGGATTCACCGATTCAGGACGTATTCCGCATTCTTTCTAATGATGCCGCGCGCAATCGATATATTGCCGAGGATATACTGGCCTCCTATCGGGAGGGCCGCAAGATCCTGGTGCTTACCGAGCGGACGGACCAGTTGCCGCTGCTGCAGGAGGCGTTGGGGAATGAGGTTGAACACTGCTTTGTCCTGCATGGTCGATTGTCGAAAAAGCAACGCACTGCGGTTCTCGCCGACCTTGAAGCTCTTGATGAATCCGCTCCGCGAGTCCTCCTCGCTACCGGCCGCCTAATCGGTGAAGGCTTCGACCACCCGCCACTCGATACGCTGGTCCTGGCCATGCCGATTTCCTGGAAAGGCACGCTACAGCAATATGCTGGGCGCCTGCATCGGGAGCATGCCGACAAGCAGGATGTGCGCATCTACGATTACGCCGAGACGGATCAACCCCAGCTCGCCCGCATGTGGGACAAACGCCAGCGCGGCTACCGGGCGATGGGTTATCAGATTAAGCCACCGGAAAAGCTTATTTCAGGAAATGGCATGGGCCTGAAATAGCGCAATGGATTGTTTTAGGATTCGGGATTATAAGAGATTTGAAGTTTGACATTGATAGTCTGAGTTTTATTTTGGAGACATCGCAGAGGAACGTAACGTAAATGAGCCCGCCTTAAAGGGCCTAAAAAGACAAAAAATGCCCTAAAGGATGGAATGCGTAACTCGTCAATTTTTCTAAAAAATGCAGGTAGAAGGCCCGGTTACGTTTTTTTTGTTGTTTGCGACTTTCACGGCGGCGACCGGGGTTCGAGGCCGCAGACCCTGATACAAACCTGATTGACGACACTATGTAGCCGCTGAACTATCAAAAAAAACGCACCAAACACGCTGAAGGTGGCCGACCTTAAACCTCCCCGGTCTCGAGTCTGCAAATATCACCGGGTGTCCAAGTTGTCTGGTCCCTATATCTCCTCCTGTCCATCCCTCAATCGCCGGGCGGCATCACCGACAAAGAGCGCTGAATCGCCAAAAAGCACCAAGCGCGCCAAACCACCGAAAGGAACCCGTTATATTTTTCCACACTCGCGGATTCCATCGACGTAAACGCCTGCTCGCCCCCGAATCCTCAGCGTAGCTAACCAATCGTCATTTCATGGAAATTTTGAAAAAGGACTAAATTTGGCACATTTCTTTAAGAGCTTCTTCCGAAAAGGGTCAAATTTGGCCCCTGAGCAGGTGATTGCTTGATATGACAGTAGAAAACCTGACAAAACCATCTCACAGTGAGAGAATATATTACAAAGACATATACCAGACGCACTGGAGACATTACACGCGAGGCCGCCTTAGAATCAGGCGGCCTCGCCACTGGGAAGAATCTAAGCATACGGCAGCATTCTTGATGAATTTCTCGTGTACATATATATATTATAGTTATGTCTCCACAAAGAGCTCACAGCTATTACCCCATATTCCTTTGTTGTCAGGCTTAATCGCCTCTGTTTTTATAGTGTCATCTGCTTGAAAACAGAGCCCAGCTGGACGCGTGTGCAGGCAGAGACCGGGTTACGAAGTTTTTATGGCGGTCTCTTTAAGCCTTTCCCTCAGCTTCGTCACTCTCCTGCTTGCCTTCCGGTTCCGTACGGCCATCTCCAACGCCCTGGGCTGGCCTATGATGACCACGAGTGTCTTTCCCCTTGTCACGGCCGTATAAAGAAGGTTCCTCTCAAGAAGGACGTAATGCTCGGTCGAAAGCGGTATTACCACCGCCGGATATTCGGAGCCCTGGCTCTTGTGTATGGTCGCCGCATAGGCGAGCGACAGCTCGTCCAATTCATTGACTTCGTACTCAACGGGCCTTCCGTCAAAGTTCACTTTTACAATCCCATCCTCTGAATCCACCCCTGTAATCCAGCCGATGTCGCCGTTAAAGACCTCTTTGTCGTAGTTGTTGACGGTCTGCATGACCTTGTCCCCGGGGGCGAATGTGACACCGAATCGGGTTATGCCGGCCTTTGCCTGAGGATTGAGGATCTTCTGAAGTTCAATGTTCAGGGATTTAACGCCTAATGAGCCCCTGTTCATGGGGGTAAGGACCTGTATGTCCCTTACAGGATGGAGGCCGAACCTCTTCGGGATGCGCGCGGTCACCGAGCTTATAAGCCTTTCATATATCTCCTCCGGCGTTCTGGCGGGGATGAAATAGAAATCGGTCGGGTCATCCGGTTCTGCCTTCATAGGCATCTCGCCCCTGTTTATCCTGTGCGCGTTTACGATTATTTTGGACGCGGCGGCCTGCCTGAATATCTCCATGAGCCTGACCGTAGGGATAACGCCTGATTCTATAATATCTGAAAGCACCGCGCCGGGACCAACAGAAGGCAGCTGGTCAATGTCGCCGACGATCAAAAAGCCGGCATGGTCGGGTATGGCCGAAAGGAGCCTGTTCATAAGCGCTACGTCCGCCATCGATGCCTCGTCAATGACAACAAGGGATGCATCGAGGGGGTTCTCCTTGCCCCTTTTGAAGCCGTTTGTCATCGGGTCGTATTCGAGGAGCCTGTGAACGGTCTTGGACTCCATGCCCGTGGCTTCTGAAAGCCTCTTGGCTGCCCTGCCGGTTGGCGCGCAAAGCGCGATATCGATCTTCTTGGCGAGGATTATCTTGAGGATGCTTTTGACTATGGTGGTCTTGCCCACTCCGGGGCCGCCGGTTATAACAGTCGCCTTGTTATTGAGTACGAGCCTTACTGCCTCTTGCTGGGATTCTGAAAGCTTAAGGCCGGTCTTAATCTCCACCCAGGGGATGGCCTTTTCAGTGTCTATGCCGGCCCATGGGGCCATGCCCTTTAAGAGGCGGGTGAGGTTGTCCGCCACACCCGTCTCGGCCCGGAAAAGATGCGCAAGATAGAGGCAGGGCTTTCCGTCGATATCGTCCTCAATGAGATTTCCTTCCCGAACTTCGTGGTCAATAGCCGATTCTATTACTGCCTCCGGTATTTCAAGGAGCCGGGCCGCGGTCTCGGCAAGACGCTTACGCGCCTCCGCGCAGTGGCCGGCTGAAGATATCTCCTGCAAGACGTGGCGCACACCGGCCTGTGCGCGCATAAGAGAGTCTGCGGCTACCCCTAACTTCTGAGCGAGCATGTCCGCCGTCTTGAATCCCAGGCCGTGGATATCGAGCGAGAGCCTGTAGGGGTTCTCTCTTACCTTGTTTATGGCATCGTCGCCGTAAGTTTTATAAATTCTGAAGGCGCGGGCGGAGCCTATGCCGTGGGACTGCAAAAAGACCATAATCTCCCTTACGGCTTTCTGCACTGCCCATGCGCCTGTAATGCGCTCCATGCGTTGCCTACCTATGCCGGGGAGTTTAAGGAGCCGCTTAGGGTCATTTTCGATGACGTTAAAGACCTCCTCGCCGAAGGCGCTAACAAGGACTTTGGCGAAATGAGATCCAACTCCCTTGACCATGCCTGAGCCAAGATACTTCTCTATGCCCTCGACCGTGCCCGGCGGGACGATTTTCAGGAATGTGGTCTTGAACTGGAGCCCATAGGTCCTGTCGTTGTTCCAGGCCCCTTCGCATTCCAGGTATTCCCCGGGAGACACATTGGGCGCAGAGCCTACAACCGATACGGGTTCTTTCTGGCCGGCCACATTGACCCTGAGCACGCAAAAGCCGGTCTCCGGGCTATGGTAGGTAACCCGCTCCACCGTACCTGCCAGGCGCTCAAGAGGAGCACCGGGCTTATCCGTTATTGATGAGCGCATATGAGTTTGATAGTATCATATTCATGCGTGGAGTAAATTTTTCAATCCCAAACCGAATTCTGGCTTTATAAAAAAGGGTTGGCGGGCGTAAGGCCGGAAATTATACGCTAGTTTAGGTTGTTGTGAAGTTGATAAACGATCTAATTTTTATTTCAATTGTGCTAAAATTAGTGGCGATAAGGTGCCATGGCCGGAACGAACCCCATGCTGAAAGGGTTTTTTCTTCCGAAATAAAACATCTTGCAATTTTGCATTTAAAATGCAAAAATACAAATCATGTCCACTCAGAACCCGTACCTTAAAAGGACTATCGAGCCCTTACTCAGGAAAGCGGTCAAGGAATTTCCCGCCGTTGTGCTTACCGGACCCCGTCAGTCAGGCAAGACAACCCTTTTGAAACACCTTTTTGGTGAAAAGTACAGATATGTATCCGTCGAACCGCCTGATGTAAGAATCGCTGCAAACAAAGACCCGCGCGGCTTCATTGAAATGTATCCTCCGCCGGTAATCTTTGACGAGATACAGTATGCTCCGGACCTATTGCCTTATATAAAGGAAAAGATAGACGCCGACAGGGGAGCCTATGGCAGGTATCTAATAACCGGCTCACAGAACCTGCTGCTTGTGGAGCAGGTCACGGAGTCCCTTGCGGGACGGGCGGCGATGCTCAAGCTCCTTCCCCTTACAAGGCGCGAGATGGAAGGTGTCCCCGGGAAGCTCCTCCCCTGGGAGCGTAAACAACCGGGCAAGGACCTGAAAAAGATACCCGCCGGGAAAATCTGGAGTGAGTTCCTTCGCGGGAGCTACCCTGAGCTTACGGCGCACCCCAAGAAGGATGCGGCCCTGTGGCATTCAGCTTATATACAAACGTACCTTGAGCGCGACCTCAGGACTCTACGGCAAATAGGAGACCTGACCCAATTCCAGAACTTCCTGCGGGCCCTGGCAGCCCGAAGCGCACAACTCCTTGATCTGTCAGACCTCTCGCGGGATTTAGGCATAGCCGTAAATACCGTCAAGGCATGGCTGTCTGTGCTGGAAGCAACCTACCAGGTAATAGTGCTTCGGCCCTATTTCGCGAATATTGGAAAACGGCTCGTAAAAACACCAAAGGTCTATTTTACTGATGTGGGTACGCTCTGTTACCTTGCGGGACTCAGAAATCCTGAACATGCGGCATCCGGACCGATGGGCGGGGCTATTCTTGAGACCGCGGCGGTTTCTGAGATATTCAAGACGCTTATACACCGTGGGATAGACCCGCAGATATACTTCTGGAGAACATCAGCCGGTTCAGAGGTGGATATAATCATTGAGTCTGAACAAAGGCTGATACCTGTAGAGGTGAAGCTGTCTTCCACGCCACGACCGGCGATGGCATCGTGCATCAAGGTATTCCAGGAGGACTTCAAAGAAAGGGTTGCGCCGGGCTATGTGCTCCATACCGGAGATGTGCGCCTGCCGTTGGGGACTGGAATAACCGCCTTGCCATTTGTTGAATTGTGAAATAGATTGAATCGACTGATGTTGTTGCCAGATATCGACGCCTTTGCTATAATTTCATCACTTATTCGAGGTTTATGGGTTGATCGGTATTTCATGAAGTTTTTTTAAAGCTTGAGTAAGCCGTAGGAGCGAGGTGTGCCTTTATGGATAATAGCCAGATCGAAAGGATCAAGGAAACTCTTGCGGGGGTATTGGAGCGAAACGGCGTAAAAAAGGCGGCCATCTTCGGTTCCGTTGCGAGGGGCGAGGCCACGGAGGAAAGCGATATCGACATCCTTGTTGAATTCGAAGGAAGAAAAAGCCTGCTTGATCTATCGGGCCTCAAGTTGGAGCTTGAGGACATCCTGGGCAGGAAGGTGGATGTGCTTACATACGGCTCGCTTCACCCCCTGCTCAGAGATAGGATATTGAAGGAACAGGTATTAATCCTGTGAAGAAGGATCCTGCTATATTCATAGACCATATCCTTGAGTGCATCGGGCTTATCGAAGATTATGTCAAAGGCAAGGACGAGAGCGACTTCATGTCCTCCGTTCAACTCCAGGATGCCACAATCCGCCGTATCGAGATTATTGGTGAAGCGGTCAAGAATATTCCGGAAGAGACAAAAACAAGGTATCCAGATGTCTCTTGGAAAAAAATAGCCGGTATGAGGGACATTCTCATCCATGAATATTTTGGAATAGACCTGAAGCTGACATGGGAGGTGCTCATAAAAGATATCCCTTACCTGAAAAAGGAGATGATACGGATACGCAAAGAATTGAAGTAAAATCTCGACGCGGTCCGGCATCCTGAGGGACGGTCTTGTTGCAGAAAAAGGAGCCCGGGTGAACGCATGTCCACCGTCACCAAAACGTAACCGAATCCGTCCTAAAAGGCCATTTTGGACGGAAAATACGGAAAGGACAGAAGGCTGAAAAACTCTTTTAAATCAGTAATGTGCAGGCAGAGAGCCAAGTTGCGAAATTTTAAAGTTCAGACTCTTAATCAGCGGGTCGCTGGTTCGATCCCAGCGCGGCCCACCAAACAAATCAAGGGGTTACGGAGAATTCCGTAACCCCTTTTTCATTGGATCATCCAGTTTTTGTATCACTGAGTTCAGTAGGTCTTTGGAAGATAATTGAATTGAGCTACTATAAGCTTTCGGCCTATGATACTATCTGAAATCAGGCTGGCCCCTTTCCGTAATAAATAAGATTAAAGCAAAGATGATTCTTTGGAGAATATGCTGATGGATATTCTGTCACTTGGTGTTTTGTCGTATAGCGTTATGTGGGCCATTCTCGGTATTGTCCTGATCGTCGCTGAATTGATGACGATGGCATTTGTCCTGGTGTTTTTTGGGTTAGGGTCTCTTTTGACCGCGTTTTTGACATGGGTTGGGATTACTCCTGATTTCACGAGCCAACTGCTGGTTTTTTCGATCTCTTCTTCAGGCATGCTGCTGATGTTGAGGACCTTCGCAAAAAAGCGGTTTTTCAGGAGGGCTGACGTATCGCAGGAATTCGTTGGACAAAAAGTAAAAGTTATAAAGGCGATATCGGTCAATAGTGAAGGCGCCGTTTCCTATAGAGGGTCTGAGTGGATTGCGTTCAGCGATTCAAACGAAGTAATCCCCGCAGGCAGTATGGCGGAGATTATTGGCACGGAAGGCATAAGGGTCAAGGTAAGAAAAATAACGTAGCATGTAGGCGGAGG
>Ga0209324_10000557_pt1 | contig 25990 bp, 24 predicted proteins | sample Rifsed19ft3_FD_184015 | JGI IMG/M metagenome (GOLD analysis project Ga0209324, IMG submission 184015) | Soil microbial communities from Rifle, Colorado, USA - sediment 19ft 3 (version 2) | ecosystem: Environmental > Terrestrial > Deep subsurface > Rock core/Sediment | place: Rifle, Colorado...
TGCACAGCGCCTATGGCATTTTTTACAGGGTCATATATGAGGACGGGCAGGCAGTCTGCCGTGAGCATGCCTATGGCGACGCCGCTTACGTTCGTCACTATGGCGTCAGCCTCCGGAGGAGAGGCGGGCAGACCGCCTTCAAGCCTGAAGACGCTACTCCCGTGCACCTGGCTTACGGTTATGAGCCTCTCTACGCCGAAGGCGCTAAAGAACCTCGACCTGTTCTCATCCACGTTCTCCCTGGGGTCAGTGTCCCGGGCATCGAAGTTGAGGCCCTCGTACGGAGGCGCGCTCACGCCGCCGAGCCTCGTGAGAAAGCCGTGGACAACGCCCTCGCCGAAGAGAGGAGAGGAGAAGAACTTGAGGCCGTTTAGATTACGCATCCTCCCCCTCCAATGCATTTAAAAGCCTCCGCATATCCGGCGGCATGGGGGCGCTGAAGTCCAGAGGGGCGCCGCTTTTGGGGTGGGTTATCCCCAATGAATAGGCGTGGAGCATCTGCCTTTTTATGCCATTCAAGATATCCGCAACCGGTTTGGCAAGGGCCGGAGGCGCCGGCCTCTTTCCGTATACCTGGTCCCCTACCACCGGATGGCCCACCTCCGAGAGGTGCACCCTTATCTGGTGCGTGCGCCCTGTCTCCAACTTGAGCTCCAGGAGCGTCATGAGGGGGAACCTCTTCATGACAGCGTACCTCGTGACAGCCGACCTCTTTACCCGGGCCCTTGTCGATATCCGTTTTCTCTGCACCGAGTCCCTGCCGATGGGGATGCTTATCGTGCCCTCATCGCACCTCATCCTGCCCCAGACAAGGGCGAGATATTTACGGCGGGTGGTCCGTTCCTTGAACTGGTTGCAGAGGCCGAGATAGCTCTGGTCGTTCTTTGCCGCTACGAGCAGGCCTGTCGTGTCCTTGTCGAGCCGGTGGACTATTCCAGGTCTAAGCGGCCCTCCGATCGTCGCGAGATGTCCGCAGTGGAATAGAAGGGCGTTCACGAGCGTGCCGATGGAGCGTCCTGCCCCCGGGTGCACCGCCATGTCAGCCGGCTTGTTGACGATGATGATGTCCTCGTCCTCGTAGACGACGTCGAGCGCGATATCCTCCGCCTCTGTAAGCTCTCCCTTTGCCTCGGGAACGGTTATGGAGACGACGTCGCCCTCCCGTACCCTGTAGCCTGCCTTCGCGGGCCCCTTGTTTACCGTCGCCTTGCCCTCGTCGATGATGGCCTTTATGCGCGAGCGTGTAAGCTCCGGGAGTCTGGCCGCGAGGAATACATCGAGCCTCTCCGAGGCTTGCTCGCGTGTTGCCGTAAAGGTCTTCACATGTTCCATCAGATTACAGGCCGGGGAAAAAAGGAGAGGCCGGACGGCCCTCCTGATTTTGCGTTGAAAGATTTGATAACGGGAGTTGATACTACCAAATTTCGGATTCTATATTGCCGTGACGCTTGATGAGGATATCGACAATCGCCTTGTTGTAGAGGCTGTTCTTCTTGTCCAGGTCAGGGGATATCCTGTTCCTGTAGAGCTCGAGCCCCTCGTTCAATTCCTTTTCAAGGAGGTCGAAGATGTTGTCTTTCTTTATCCCCTCGGAGACCTTTTCCTTGTTGTAAAGGGCGATGTCGGAGATTATGGTCCTCGCAAGCCTCGCGGCCGCGTCTCGGCTCTTGATGATCTTCATGCCTGGACTTTCTTCTGGGTTATCTCCTCGACGAGCACGTCCCTGCCCCTCTCGGCGTTCGCCTTTACCAGGGCCTCTACCACCGAGGTCTGCCCGCTCTTGAAGGCCCCTATTATGTGCCTGTGCTGGCGGACCGAGTCGGCCATGCGGCCAGGCAATGAAAGCGCGGTCACCCTGAAGCGCTCGAACTGCGCGACGAGGTGGTGGACAAGGGCGCAGAGCTTCTCGTTTCCGCAGGTGTTGAGGAATGTGTCGTGAAACTGGTTGTCGAGACGGAAGAAGTTCTTCACGTCGCCCCGCTCCGCGCATTTTTCCATCTTCGCGTTCAGGGCTTCGAGCTTCTCGATGTCTTTTTGCGTGAGCTTATCGCAGGCGGTCTTCGCGGCGTAGCCTTCAAGCAGGCTCTTTATCTCGTAGAACTCGCTTACGTCCTTGTCGGTAATGGGGCTTACGACCGCGCCCTTCCTGGGCACGACCGAGATGAAGCCCTCGCTCTCGAGCTGGCGGAAGGCCTCGCGTATGGGCGTGCGAGAGATGCCGAAGCTCTCGGCTATTTCCTGCTCAGGCACCCGCTCCCCGGGCTTCAGGCGCCCCGAGATTATCGAGTCCTTTATGAAATCCACTATCCGCTCCCTTAGAGTAAGGGGCCTCTCTACGGGATAGTCGAGTATCCTGACCTTATCCATAATTGCCAATTTGAATGTTAGGAGGGTGAGCAGCCTGAATGAAACACAGTTTACTGCCACTTTCTTACTATTGTATACTGTGTACATAGTTGAAAGTCAAGCATTTTATTGGAAAATTTAAATAACCGGTGAAAGACAGGGGGGCCGACTGACTCGGCCCCCCCTGTCTTTCCTTATCTGCGCGGTATCTGCCCACGCGCTGGCGAAAACGGGCACCCGTCAGCCCTCTCGTTACCTGCGCGGTATCTGCATCGGGTCCTGGTAGATCATGAGGTGAGCGTATGGGCTATCGGGGTACATGACATAGGCCCCGAAACTGTTGGGCTCATCAGGCAGGGCCGAGGCTTCAGGCGCGATAGGCCAGAACACCATCCAGTGGGGCGGCTCCTTCATCCTCTCGGCCCCCGCGGTGGCCGGGTCCATGACCACCTGGCCGTCCTTTTCCCAATGCCAGCCGCCCCTGGCCATGTATGCTATACCCGGCTCTATGTTCGCGGGTCTGGGCTCCTTGTTGATCATGGAGGTTATCCATTGGGTGGCAGCCCTGTCGCCGCATATCGGGTCAGGGACCTCCTGGCCGCTCAAGTCAGGCAGACAGGTGAACTCGTTTGTGCCCTCCTTGAGTGTGCGGAGCTTTCCGTCCTTGCCAAGCGCGATTATGGCGGCGGCGTCCGATATGTGAGGAGGGGCCGCGCCCCTGGCGGTCGTTATGAGCTCGTCGTCAGACATGCCCTCTACCGCGCTCTTTGCCTTTTTGCCGGTGTCAGCGGCCATTGGACCCGAGGCATAAGCAAATACAAGGGCAATGGCGGACAATATTACGGTAAGCCTTCTCATATAACCCTCCTGATAGGAATTTACCTCATAAATCATGCTCTTGCATCCGCATGTTTTAGTATATCACAAAGATGCGGCGCGCTCTGGACCTGTACAAGAGGTGAATGGACTTGAACAGGGCGGTGCTTTCGGGTTTAATGTTTTTTTCTGATAGAATACCCGCAGCTTTGCTGCCGATACGTTTTGACATTGACAATGAGAAAGAACAAGAGAGTACAGGTCCACGTGCCTTATCCATACCTGCTGGCCAGGATGGACTATCTTCTGGCGTCGGGCATAAACCCCGAGGTCTACATGGACGCCTTCGACATAAGCGAGGCGCGAAGCGCTGACCTCGATCGGGTGAGGGACGCCTTTGCGGACAGGGGCCTCACCGTGACTCTCCACGGCCCGTACTCGGACCTGAACGCGGGCAGCATGGACGAGAGGACAAGGCTCTCTACAGTAGAGACCTACGGCAAGGTCTTCAAGGTAATAGAGCGCCTGAGGCCCAGGACAGTCGTCCTGCACGCGGGCTATCATGAGAAGAAGTACAGGGGTGACTATAGCCTCTGGCTATCGCAGAGCCTGAAGACCTGGCACCCGCTCGTCGAGGAGGCCGAGAGGCTCGGCACGATTTTAGCGGTGGAGAATATCTTCGAGAGGGAGCCGTCGACGCTGAAGCTCCTGATGGAGCGTCTGCCTTCGCCGAACTTCGGGGTCTGCATAGACGCCGGCCACATGAGGGTATTCTCGACGGTCGAGATGGAAGAGTGGTTTTCCGCCCTCGGCCCGCGAATAGCCGAGGTGCATCTGCACGACAACCACGGCAGGCACGACGACCATCTGCCGCTTGGCGAAGGGACGATAGACTTCCCGAGGTTTTTAAGCCTCCTCGCGGTCTATGCCGGGGACCCGGTATATACGATAGAGCCGCACGGAGAGGGCGCGATGCTCCGGGCGGTGGAGGCGGTGATGAAGTATCTTTAGCGACGGGGCAGCGGGCCTTCAGTGCGTGTGGATGTGATGGAGGTCAGGCACGTGGGCGTGGCTATGCGTGAGCTCGGCGTGAGCGTGCATGTGGCTGTGGGGCCCGGCCGGGTCCCCGTCGGCATGGGTGTGGACATGGTGCTCGTCATGCGTGTGAGCGTGGTCGTGACATAGCGCGGCGTGGGTATGCTCGTGGTCGTGACACTCCCTGAAGATCAGCCAGAGGCCAGCGAGCATCAGGGCCGAGGCCGCGACTGTCTGCGCCGTCAGCCGCTCTCCGAGAAGCGTTATCGAGACAGCCACCCCGATAAACGGCGCGGCGCCGAAGTATGTGCTCGTCCTCGATGTCCCGAGTTTCCTGAGGGCATAGATGAAAAACACAAGGGAGGCTCCGTACGACAGCGACCCTAATGCCAGTGAACCGGTCAGCGTCAGGAGCGGCGGGAGGGTGTAGCCGGCGGCAAAGGCTATGGCAAGGTTTGCGACCCCGGAGGCCAACCCCTTGAGCCTCGCGATAACATACGGGTCTTTGTGCGACAGTTCCCGGGTGAGATTGTTGTCGAGGGCCCACATGAAGACCGAGGCCAGGACCAGCATCGACCCGTGACTGACAGTCCACCCGCCCGATGCCGGCGCGTAAGTGAGGATGGTGCCGGCCATGAGCATAAGGAACGCGGAGGCCCAGATCCTCCTTCCGACATGCTCGCGGAACATGACGAATGCGAGCAGCACCGTCAGGACCCCTTCGAGGTTCATGAGCAGCGAGGCCGATGAGGCCGAGATAGTGTCAAGCCCCGAGAGTAAAAAGAGGGGGGCCGCTATCCCGCCGGCGAGTATGGAGCCAGCGAGATAGAGATAATCCCGGCCCTTCAAGGAGGCCTCCTTTGATCTCGCGGGCGACCAGGCCCGGCGAAGAAGCGTGACAAGGGTGAGGCCGGCGAAACTGCCGGTGTACAGCAGCCCGGCGAGCATCAGGGGGGAGACAGAACCCAGCAGGAGCTTTGACAACGGAGCGCTTATCCCGAAAAAGAAGGCGGCCCCGAGCGCGGCGGCCAGGCCTCCATTCATATAAGCTCGATGTCCGTGGTCCGGCTTTTGTATCATGATAAAATATTCTACTTTAAGGGCGGAAGATAATTCAATATGATTCATTCTGCCTTTCGCCCCGTAATCGTTTTTCTTTGCCCGCCTTCTTTTTAAAAAGAAAGCGGGCAAAAAAGTATTTGACGCGATGAGAGGAAAACTGATAGCCTTACGCGAAACTACGGCGCTGGGTGCCCGCAAGGGCAAAAAGGGAATCCCGTAAAACCGGGAGCTGCCCCGCAACTGTTAGCGGCGACGAAATCCTGAAGTCCACTGGCTTTAATGCCGGGAAGGCCAGGAGAGTAGGTAGACCCGCTTAAGCCAGGAGACCTGCCCGCGCCGTCAGCAGACCTTCCGAGGGAGAGGGTCGGCAGCGGGCCACAAGGCCCACTTGCCGCTTTTTCTACCCGTCCTCAGGAAGAGGACGGGTTTTTTCATTTCAGGAGGGCTCATGGCTAAGGGCCTTGTGCATATCTACACCGGAGAGGGCAAGGGCAAGACGACCGCCGCGATAGGCCTCTCCGTAAGGGCGGCCGGGCAGGGCGTGAAGGTGCTCTTCATACAGTTCTTCAAGGAGGAGGGCGTCTCTTCAGGAGAGAAGGAGGCCCTTCGAAAGCTCGGGGTCGATGTCGTCAGGTCGAACGTGCGCCACCCGATTTTTACCAAAGGCAGGACCGACATGGAGGCCCTTCTGGCCTCTGTCGTGGGCACGTACGAGGCCGCGAAGGAGAAGGCCTTGGAAGGCGGCTACGGCCTTCTCGTCTTCGACGAGATAATGTCAGCGGTCAACGGCGGCTGGATAAAGGCGGAAGACCTTATCGCCTTCCTCGACAGGAGGCCCCCGGAGCTTGAAGTGGTGCTCACAGGCAGGAACGCGCCCATTGAATTGCAGAGCTACGCCGATTATGTCACGGAGATGTTGAAGATCAAGCACCCGTTCGACAGCGGAGTGCAGGCGAGGAAGGGCATAGAGTTCTGATGCCGGGAAGGTTCTCATTCATAGTCGGAGGAGCGCGCTCGGGAAAGAGCGCCTTTTCCATGGAGCTTGCGGCGGCGATGCCGGGAAGGAAGGTCTATGTCGCCACGGCCGAGGCGCTCGACCCTGAGATGGACGAGCGCATAAGCAGGCACAGGCTGTCGAGGGGAGAGGGCTGGGAGACGGTAGAGGAGACTATTGAGGTAGAGAAAAATGTTAAGGCCATCGAAGCAGGGACAGTCGTAATCGACTGCCTTACTATCTGGATTTCCAACTTGATGGCAAAGGGCCTTTCGGATGACGAGATACTGGACAGGGCAAAAAAGCTCTTTTGTGCCTGCGCCCTCTCTCCGGCAAGCGTCATAGCCGTATCGAACGAGGTCGGCCTCGGCATAGTGCCTGACAACGCCCTTGCCCGCCGCTTCAGGGACATAGCGGGGACAGTAAACCAGGAGGCGGCGAAGGCCGCGAGCGAGGTCTGGTTCGTGGCTTCAGGAATACCATTGAGGATGAAATAAATTTTTAAGGAGAACCGATGAAAAAGCGCATCTTCGCGGCCCTGTTCGCGGGCAACCTGTTGTTCTTCTTTTTTTACGCCGGTCTTGCGTGGGCGCTGACGTACTTTAAAATTACCCCTTACGGCAGGTTCGTGGCCGAGTTCTTCAAGGGCAGGACGCGCGAGGGCGCCACTGAGTACGTCCAGGCGAACAAGGCCCTCTTTGACAGCATGCTCATTGACGCCGCGAGGTTTGCCAACCTGGTGCTCACGCCCCTGGCCGGTTTCGTCATGGGCCTCCTTGTGGGCGCTGTGCTCTTCGACAACAGGAGGCGCGCGGTCGTCTGGTCGGTGATAGCGGCCCTGCCTGCCGCCGCGCTTTTTTTGGCGAAGTCGGGCGGCGAGATGGCCAATATCGCCTATCTCCCGGTATTCCTTATAGCAACGGCGCTTGGAGGCCTCCTCGGGAGCCTTGCGTTGAATAGAGGCATGAAGGAGAGCGTCTGATGTCGAAGCTCGATGTCGTCTTAAAGAAGATCCGGCCCGCGGACTCCCAGCTTCTCATGGAGGCGCAAAAGAGGCTCGATTCGCTCACAAAGCCAAAGGACAGCCTCGGCAGGCTCGAAGAGTTCGCGAAGAGGATGGTCTCCATAACGGGGGAGTTGAGGCCTGTCATCAAGAGGAAGATTATATTCACATTCGCGGGCGACCACGGCGTGGCAGCAGAGGGCGTATCAGCCTTCCCGAGCGAGGTCACGCGCCAGATGGTCTATAACTTCCTCAGGGGCGGGGCGGGCATAAACGTGCTCGCGCGCCACGCCGGCGCAGAGGTCGTAGTGGTCGATATCGGGGTCGATTTCGATTTCGACGACGCGCCGGGGCTCCTGAAGAGGAAGGTGGTCCACGGCACCCGCAATATGAGGAAGGGCCCCGCAATGACCAGGGAAGAGGCCATTGAATGCGTCGAGGCCGGAATATCCATAGCCGAGGAATATGCTGGTCCCGGGGTCATCTTCGGCACCGGCGAGATGGGCATAGCCAACACGACCCCTTCGAGCGCGATGATAGCGGCCTTCTCGGGCCTCTCAGCCGAGGCCGTGACCGGCAGGGGCACGGGCATAGACGACGGCGCGCTCAGGCACAAGATAAAGGTCATCGAGGACGCGCTCTCGGTGAACAGGCCGGACGCAACGAATCCAATGGACGTGCTCTCAAAGGTAGGCGGCGCGGAGATAGCGGGCATAGCGGGCCTCATCATCGGGGCAGCCTCGTTGAGGGTGCCTGTCGTTGTCGACGGCTTTATCTCGACAGCCGGGGCGCTTGCGGCCTATGAGATGGAGCCCATGACGCGGGATTACATGTTCTCTGCCCACAGGTCCGTTGAGCGGGGCCACGAGGTCATGCTCGAGAGGATAGGGCTCAGGCCCTTTGTGGACCTCGACTTCAGGCTCGGCGAAGGCACAGGGGCCGCCATCGGCATCTCGCTTGTGGAGGCCGCCCTCAGGGTCTATAATGAGATGGCCACGTTCGGGGACGCCGGGGTCTCTGATAAGAACGCTTGATAGATAACTATTGTTGCGGGTTCAGGTTTACAACCTGAACCCTAAGGATTCGTGTTGGACGTTACGAAATTCCGGGTTCAATTTGCAAAATTGAACCCGCCCGAAGCAAATTCTTTGTCTGATATGGAAACGAGATGAAAGGTTTTTTGCTCGCCCTCCAGTTCCTTACGACATTTCCGGTAAATAGAGGCTTGAAGACCGACCCGAGCGAGCTCGGCCGCTCCATGTCCTGGTTCCCGCTTGTCGGGGCCCTGCAGGGGCTCCTGCTCGTCGCGGCCTATTTCATCTTCTCGACTCTCCTGCCTGAGAGCGTCGTGATGGGCCTGCTCATGCTCGTCCTCGTCCTGACGAACGGCGGGTTGCACGTCGACGGCTTCGCCGACACGGTTGACGGCCTGGCGGGCGGAAAGACCCCGGAGGACAGGCTTCGCATAATGCGCGACAGCTCGACCGGAGCCATAGGAGTCCTCTTCGTGGTGCTCCTCATGCTCCTTAAGTTCCTGTCATTGCAGGAGCTGCCTGAAGAGGCGAGGCCCCAGGCCATATTCCTCTTCCCGGTATTCGGAAGGTGGGCGATGGTGCCGCTCGCGTGCTGGGCGCCCTACGCGCGCCCGACCGGAGGGCTCGGAGCGGCCTTCGCCGGCAACTCAAGGGACGTGCTCGCAAAGGCGACCCTGGCCGCGGCTGTATTGCTCTCGCTCCTCCTGGGCGTCCTTTCGCTCGTGCTCGTCCTCGTCTTCGGGATTTTACTCTATCTGTCGTCAGGGTACTTCAAGAGGAAGTTGGGGGGCGTCACGGGAGACGTCTTCGGCTTCCACAGCGAGATAGCCGAGGTCTTCTTCCTGATCGGCGTCCTCGCCATGACGAACGTACTTTCAACAGACCTCCTGGAGGGTCGATAGATGAACGCTACAAGGATTTATCTCATCAGGCACGGGCAGGTCGTAAACCACCACGAGTACCGCTACAACGGCCACTTCGACGTCGATATCACCCCGGTAGGGGTCGAGCAGATGACCCGCGTCTCGGATTTCCTCTCTCGCCAGCCCATAAAGGCGGTCTATTCGAGCGACCTGCAGAGGGCCGTGAAGGGGGCGCGCATCATAGGCAAGAGGCTCGGCCTCAATCCTGTCATGGTCCACGACTTCCGTGAGCTTAACCTCGGCAGGTGGGAAGGGCTTACCAGGGAAGAGGCAATAGCGAAATACCCGGAGGAGTCTGATTTCAGCTTCAAGGACGTAGCCACCTCAAAGGTCAAGGAGGGCGAGAGCCTTGTCGAGCTCAAGGCCCGGGTGATACCGGCCCTCGGGAGGCTCATCGAGAGGCACAGGCACGAATCGGTCTGCATAGTGGCGCATGGAGGCGTGAACAGGGTCGTGCTGAGCGAGGCCATGGACCTGCCGCTCGATAAGTTCTTCAGGCTGGAGCAGGACTTCGGCTGCCTCAATATAATAGACTACTTCGAGGACGGCATGAAGGTCGTGAAGCTCGTCAACGGCGGGCCCAATCAGGACATGCGTCCGACGGAGATTTACTGATGCCTTCTGATGTCTAAATTCCGCAAAATACCCGCCTTCATCATAGCCGGGGCCGCGAGCGGCTCTGGCAAGACGCTCGTCACGCTCGGCATACTCGAGGCATTGCGCCGCAGGGGTCTCGTCGTGCAGGCCTTCAAGGCAGGGCCTGACTACATAGACCCCGGCCTTCACAGCGCTCTCCTGGGCCGTCCTTCATATACCCTCGACACATGGATGATGGGAAGAGACGGCGTGCGCGCTACCTTCAACCGCGCTGTCGAAGGCGCCGACTGCGCTGTTATAGAGGGCGTGATGGGCCTCTATGACGGCAGGGGCTTTTGCGAGGAGGGCTCGACAGCGCATCTATCAAAGATCCTCGGCGTGCCTGTTGTGCTTGTGGCCAACGCCGAGAAGGCCGCGAGGAGCATGGGCGCCGTAGTCCTCGGCTTCGAGGCCTATGACCCCAAGGTAGACCTCAGGTGGGCGATATTCAACAGGGTAGGGAGCCAGAGGCACGCTGAGATGCTCGAATCTTCCATCAGGAAGGGCTCAAAGGTCAGGCTCCTCGGGTCTATAAGCAGGGACAAGAGTCTCAGGATGGACGAGAGGCACCTAGGCCTTGTGACCGACTCAGTCCAGATGATAAAAGAGACCGCGTCTATGGCCGCGGAAGCAATAGAGAGGTCAATAGATATAAATGCGCTCCTCAAAGGCTCTCTCGTGAGGGTCAGGGTGCCAAACGGGCCAGCCCAGGTCAAAGAGAAGGTAAGAGTAGCTGTGGCGCGGGACAAGGCGTTCTCCTTTTATTACAGGGAGAACCTCGACATCCTTGAAGGCCTCGGCGCAAAGCTCGCCTTCTTCAGCCCGCTCAAGGACGAATCCCTTCCGAAAAACGTATCAGCCATCTACCTCGGCGGAGGATACCCGGAGATCTACGCCGCGAAACTACAAAGGAACAATCGGCTGAGAAGCGAGATAAAGAGGCTCGCGATGGAAGGCATGCCCGTATACGCCGAATGCGGCGGGCTCATGTACCTCGGCAGGGCGCTGGAGCGTAACAGGAAGAGATTTCATATGGCAGGCCTCTTCCCATGGACCACAAGACTCCTCGACAGGAGAAAGGCGCTGGGCTACAGGGAGGTCTCTCTTAAAAGGGAATGCCCCTTTTTAAAAAAGGGAACGGTGCGCGGACATGAGTTCCATTATTCCGAGATAATCTCGGCGCCAAAAAATATAAAACGCGCTTATAAGGTGGAAGGCGCGCCATGCGAGGGCTTCACGATAAAGAACACACTCGCCAGCTATGTACACCTCCATTTCGCGTCCAATCCGGCCTTTGCAGAGGGCTTTGTAAAGGCCGCCAAAAAATACAGCTCAAGGGGAAGTCGATGAAGCAGGTAGAGGCCGCGAAGAATGGGATGATAACCGAAGAAGTGAGGGCAGTGGCCGCAGCCGAGCGGGTCGACCCTGAAGCGCTCCGGGAGAAGATGGCCGACGGCGTCTGCGTGGTGCCTTTGAACAGGAACAGAAAGTCCAGGCTCGTAGGCATAGGCGCGGGGCTCCGCACAAAGGTCAACGCGAGCATCGGGACCTCTTCAGACATCGTGGACGTCGGCGCCGAGGTAAGGAAGGCCGTTGCCGCCGAGGCAGCCGGAGCGGACACGCTCATGGAGCTCTCCGTGGGCGGCGACCTCGACTCCATCAGGAAGGAGGTGCTGTCGGCGGTAAGCCTGCCCGTGGGTAGCGTTCCGCTCTATCAGGCCTTCAAGGAAGCCATAGAGCGCTACCACGACCCTAACAGGCTCACTGAGGAGCTCCTCTTTGACGTGATCGAGCGCCAGTGCGCTGACGGCATCGCATTCATGGCCGTCCACTGCGGCATCAACAGGCTCACCATCGAGAGGCTCAACAGGCAGGGCTACAGGTACGGCGGACTCGTATCGAGGGGCGGCTCGTACATGGTCGGATGGATGCTCAGTAACGACAGGGAGAACCCGCTCTTCGAGAAGTTCGACCGCGTCGTCGAGATATTGAAGAGGTACGATTGCGTACTTAGCCTCGGCAACGGCTTGAGGGCAGGGGCGGTGCACGACAGCCTCGACAGGGCGCAGGTCCAGGAGCTCCTCATAAACTGCGAGCTCGCGGAGGCCGGGCGCTCGATGGGCTGCCAGATGATGTGCGAAGGCCCTGGGCACCTGCCGCTTGACGACATAGAGGCCAACGTGAAGCTCCAGAAGAGGATGAGCAACAACGCGCCCTTCTATGTGCTCGGCCCTCTCACGACCGACGTCGCGGCCGGGTACGACCACATATCCGCCGCCATAGGCGCGGCCGAAGCGGCAAGGTACGGCGCGGACCTCATCTGCTATGTAACTCCGGCTGAACACCTGGCGCTGCCGAACGAGGATGACGTTGTCGAGGGCGTGAGGGCCGCGAGGGTAGCTGCCCACGTAGGCGACATGGTAAAGCTCGGCAGGAAGGAGAGGGACCTCGGCATGGCCAAGGCGCGGCGCGACCTCAGGTGGGAGGAGCAGTTCAGGCTCGGCCTCTTCGGCGAGCGCGCCAGAGAGATAAGGGCAAGCAGGGCGCCGCAGGAGGAGGATACCTGCACCATGTGCGGCAGCTTCTGCGCGCTTGACAACGTGGGCGGATACTTCAGGACAGCCCTTGAAAAGGGGCAGAAGGGATAGCCGAAGGCCCTGCCAGGCATGGAAAAAATTAAAAAACCTCTTTCAGCCGCAGTTCTCCTTGTAACAGGCTGTTTTTTTCTGCTATCATATCCTGCTGCCTTAGAATCTTTCTAAACGAACGGACATCTCAGTCTATGCTCTCAAGGGTGCTTACGGCGACTACGCTCGGCATCGACGCCCTGCTCGTGGAGGTCGAAGTCGATATCTCAAGGGGCCTGCCCTCGTTCTCCACGGTCGGCTTGCCTGACAATGCCGTGAAGGAGAGCAAGGACAGGGTGCGCGCCGCAATAAAGAACACCGGATACAGCCTCCCCGCCAAGAAGATAACGGTCAACCTCGCGCCGGCAGACATAAAAAAAGAGGGCACGACCTTCGACCTGCCGGTCGCGGTCGGGATCCTCATGGCCGAGGGCCTGATAAAGGCCGAATCGCTGGAGGATTACATCATATTGGGAGAGCTGTCCCTTGACGGCGGCATAAGGCCTGCCCGGGGCGCGCTGTCAGTGGCCGTTCTATCAAGGGACAGGCGCAAGAAGCTACTTCTTCCAGTAGAGAACCGGAGCGAGGCCGCCATAGTCGATGGCGCGGAAGTCTACGGGGTCGGCACCCTCGCAGAGCTCGTCGAGTTCCTGAACGGCAGCGCGGCCATAGAGCCCTTCAGGCTCGAGGCCCAGACTGTCTTCAGCTCCCATGACCATGGGCAGATCGACATCTCCGACGTAAAGGGGCAGGAGTACGTAAAGAGGGCGCTCGAGGTGGCGGCCGCGGGCGGCCATAACGTCCTGATGATAGGCCCTCCGGGCTCGGGCAAGACCATGCTCGCGAAGAGGTTCAGGACGATACTCCCTGACCTTACGCTCGAAGAGGCGATACAGACTACAAAGGTGCACAGCGTCGCGGGAATGCTCGAGCCGGGCCGCCCCCTTGTCACGGAGCGCCCGTTCAGGTCGCCGCACCATACCATCTCGGACGCCGGGCTCATAGGCGGCGGCAGCATGCCGAGGCCCGGAGAGGTGAGCCTCGCGCACAACGGCGTATTGTTCCTCGACGAGCTCCCGGAGTTCAGGAAGAACGTGCTCGAGGTATTGAGGCAGCCCCTTGAGGACGGCCGCATAACCATCTCGAGGGCGGCGGTATCGCTCACCTTCCCGTCCGAGTTCATGCTCATAGGCGCCATGAACCCGTGCCCGTGCGGCTACCTGGGCGATACGCACAAGGAGTGCGTCTGCACGCCCTTGCAGATACAGCGGTACAGGGCGAAGATCTCGGGGCCGCTACTCGACAGGATAGACATACACTGCGAGGTGCCTGGCGTCCGGTTCAGGGATCTCTCCGGCGCCAAGCCTGGCGAGAGCTCCGGCGAGATAAGGGAAAGGGTAAACAGGGCCAGAGCGGTCCAGGAAAGGCGTCTCAAGGGAGCGGGCGTCTTCTCGAACAGCCGCCTGCCCTCGAGGCTCATAAGGAAGTACTGCGAGGTGAAGGGCGAGACATTGAAGCTCCTTGAGACCGCGGTAGAGAGGCTCGGCCTCTCGGCCCGGGCCTACACGCGCGTCCTGAAGGTCGCGAGGACGATAGCCGACCTCGACGGCTCGGAAGGCATTCTCCCCAACCATGTGTCAGAGGCCATCCAGTACAGGAGCCTCGACAGGCAGCTCGTCTGATGGCAACGATGAAACGGATAGAAGACAGAGATCTCGTCAGGGCCATAATGGACTCCGAGACAGACGGCATCTTCGTGGTCTCGCCCGAGTGCAGGTACCTCGAAGCGAACAAGGCGGGCTTGAGGACGTTCGGCTACTCGAAGGACGAGCTCCTGGGCTCCCATGTGTCGGAGCTCTTTCACCCGGATGACGGCGGCAAGCTCTTCGAGAAGGCAATAGACGCGCGGGAAGGGTCGTTCTTCCCGGAGTGCCGCATGAAGAGGAAGGACGGGGGCGGGATATGGGTCGAGATGACTGTGCGCCCGTTCGAGGCCAATGGGCAGCCGTTCAAGCTCTGCATAAAGAGGGATATAACGCCCCGCGTCAGGGCTTCCGAGGAGATCAAGGCCTCGAGAGAGCAGCTCGAGGACAAGGTCAGGAGGCGCACCGCCGAGCTCAAGAGCGCGAACAGGTCGCTCGAGCTCCAGATATTGAAGAGGACCAGGACAGAGGAGGTACTTTACGCCATCCTCAGGGCTACGTCGCAGGTCGCCGGAGAGGAGTTCCTGCGCACCCTGGTCCGGCACCTTGCCGCTGCCCTCGAGGTCAATTATGCCTTCGTCGCCGAATGCGCGGGGGCCGGCCCGGCCCGGATCCTGGCCTTCTGGTCGAGAGGACGTTTCGCGGACAACTTCGAGTATGACCTGTTGGATACCCCGTGCGAGAAGGTCGTAGGCGGCGACGTACGCTCCTATCCGTCCAGCGTTCAGGCCGCCTTCCCGAAGGACGAGTACCTCGTCCAGATGGAGGCCGAGAGCTATATAGGCATTCCCCTCATCGACTCGGAGGGCAAGGTAATGGGCGTAATGGCGGCCCTCGACACAAAGCCGCTTTCGGATGAGGACGGCGCTAAGGCCCTCATGCGCCTCTTTGCCCTCCGTGCGGCGCTCGAGCTCCAGAGGAAAAAGGCCGAAGACGACCGCAGGAAGAGCGAGGCCGACCTTCATGCAGTGATGGACAACTCTTCCGCCGATATCTACATGAAGGACGCCGGCGGGAAGCTCGTACTCGTGAACAGGTGGTTCGAGAAGCAGTTCAACCTGAGCCGCAGCGAGATAATAGGAAAGTCCGATTACGATTTATTCCCGAAGCACCTGGCCGACAGGCTCCGCGAGAACGACGGCAAGGTCCTTAAGGCCAACGCGCCTCTCGAATTCGAAGAGGTCGTCCAGATGCCGGGCGGAGAGCTCCGCACCTGTCTCTCGATGAAGTTTCCGATATCAGGCATGCCCGGGGCCATCTGCGCCATCTCGACGGATATAACAGAGAGGAAGAAGACGGAGGAGGCGCTCCGGGTAAGCGAAGAGAGGCTCAGAGAGGCCCAGGCGATAGCGCACGTCGGGAGCTGGGACTGGGATATCGCAGGAAACACCCTCCACTGGTCCGACGAGATATACAGGATATTCGGGATCGAGCCCCGGCAGTTCGGCGCGACCTACGAGGCCTTCCTGTCGTCCGTGCACCCGGACGACAGGGAGGCGGTCCAGATAGCCGTAAAGGAGGCGCTCGAGAACAAGAGGCCCTACGACATGGTCCACAGGGTGGTGCGCCCGGACGGCGCCGAGCGCATGGTAAGCGAAAGGGCCGAGGTCACGCGGGACTCGGACGGCAGGCCCGTGCGCATGGCCGGGACGGTCCAGGACGTAACCGAGCACAAGAGGCTCGAATCCGAGATACTGAAGGCGCAGAAGCTCGATTCCATCGGGGTGCTTGCCGGAGGCATAGCCCACGACTTCAACAACCTGCTCCTCGGCATACTCGGGAACGTCTCGATCGCGAAGACCTACGTGAAACCCGGCGACAGCGTTGCCGGCGTACTTGAGAGCATCGAGAAGGCGGCCCTCAAGACAAAGAGCCTCACCAGACAGCTCCTCACCTTCTCCAGGGGAGGCGAGCCTGTAAGGGAGCCGGTATCGATAGAGCAGGTAATAAGGGACTCCGCGGAGCTGGTGCTCCGCGGCTCCGAGGTCGTCTGCGACTATTCCATCGAAGGAGGGCTCTGGCTGGTGGACGCCGACCCGGGGCAGTTGGCGCAGGCAGTGAACAACATACTCCTTAACGCGACGCAGGCCATGCCGGACGGCGGCAGGATAAAGGTCGAGGCGGTGAACATGTTGGTCGATAAGGCCGCGCCGCTCCCGCTCTCGCCCGGAAGGTACATAAAGGCCACCATCAGGGATTTCGGCGTCGGCATTCCCGTGAAGCTCCTCTCCAAGATATTCGACCCGTTCTTCACGACCAGGAAAAAGGCGAGCGGGCTCGGCCTTTCCGTGACCTATTCGATAGTGAAGAAGCACAAGGGACACATCGGGGTCGACTCCGAGGTCGGACAGGGCACGGCGTTCCACATCTATCTCCCGGCCTCGATCTCGGCTGTCCAGGGCAGCGACGACAAGGTGATAAAGGGCAGGGGCCGGGTGCTCGTGATGGACGACGATGAGCTCATAAGGGAGGTCTCGGGCGAGATGTTGAAGCTCCTCGGCTACGACGCCGTATTCGCCGAGAACGGGGGCCAGGCCATCGAGATCTTCTCCAAGGCAAAAGCCGCGGGCGAGCCCTTTGACGCCGTCATCCTCGACCTCACGGTGCCCGGCGGGCTCGGCGGCAAGGATACGCTCATAAAGCTCAGGGAGATTGACCCCGGCGTAAGAGCCATAGTGTCGAGCGGCTATTCGAAGGACCCCATAATGTCCGAGTATCATGAATTCGGCTTCTGCGGCGTCATAGCCAAGCCCTACAGGGTCGCCGAGTTCAGCAGGGTCGTAAAGGCCGTTGTCTCCGGCGAGCCGGCCTGAAGGTGCGAGATCTGGAGGACAAAAAATTGATATACCTCGATAACGCCGCGACGTCTTTCCCGAAGCCCGAGTCCGTATACACGAGGATCGACGAGGTGCTGCGCAAAAAGGGCGGAAACCCCGGAAGGTCGAGCCACGCGATGGCCATGGCGGCCAGCCGCGTGGTATTCGGCGCCAGGGAGGCCGTCTCCCGGCTCATCAATATCCAGGATTCGTCCAGGATAGTGTTCACCAAGAACGCGACAGAGGCGATAAACGTCGCCCTCAAGGGCATATTGAAGCCAGGCGACCACGTGGTCACATCGACCTTCGAGCACAACGCCGTCTCCAAGTGTATTTCAAGGCTTGAGAGGATGGGCGTAGAGTCCGCGAAGGTCGCCCCTGACAAGGAGGGCCGCCTCTCCCCTGATGACATAGGCGCGGCGATAAGGAAGAGCACGAGGCTCGTCTGCGTATCCCATGCCTCGAACGTCTTCGGGGCCGTACAGCCTGTGGCGGAGATAGGAAGGGTCTGCAAGTCAAAGGGCGTACTCCTCATGATAGACGCGGCGCAGACTGCCGGGGCAATGCCCATCGACGTAACTGCCATGGGCGTCAATGTGCTCGCCGCCACCGGCCACAAGGGGCTCTTCGGCCCGCAGGGCACGGGTTTTCTCTATATCGAGGAGGGCGTAGAGCCCGAGCAGTTCGTTGACGGCGGGTCGGGGTTGATAGGCGGCGAGCTCGAGGTCCCGGAGAGGCTCGAGGCAGGCACCATCAACACCCCGGGCATCGGCGGCCTCGGAGCCGGCGTAGAGTTCCTGCTATCGGAAGGTGTAGCGAAGATACGGACGCACGAGGAGAGGCTCGTCGGGATGACCCTCGAGGGCCTTTCAGCCATCAAAGGCGTGGGAGTCACTGGCCCTCTCGACGCGGCGAAGAGGGCCGCCCTTGTCGCGTTCAACATCGAGGGCAAAAAGCCGGTCGAGGTGGGCCTCAGGCTCGACAATGATTTCGGCATGATGATAAGGTGCGGCACTCACTGCGCCCCTGACGCCCACAGGCAGGCCCTCACGTGGCCCGAAGGCTCGGCAAGGGTAAGCCCGGGCTATTTCAATACCGAAAAGGATATAGAGGCTTTCCTCAAGGCGATAAGGAAGATAGCGGCGAAGTGAAGCGCTTAGCCTGTCATTGCGAGGAGCGCAGCGACGCGGCAATCTCATGACTCGAGCGGGAGTACCTGATATTGTTTCGGGACTTGCGTGCCTCGCAATGACGGTATCGCGCTCAGTCGGGTTCAGCCGGCCAATCAAGTAACCCAGGAGAAGCCCCGCTTATGGCGGGGTCATTTTTTGATGCTCGTACTCGGAATAGAATCGTCATGCGACGATACCGCCGCGGCCCTCGTGGAGGACGGCAAGGTAGTCCTCTCCTCTGTCGTCTCGTCCCAGGAGTCGATCCACGCCAGGTACGGCGGGGTCGTCCCTGAGCTTGCCTCCAGAAGACACATCGAGATGATAGTCCCTGTCGTGGAAGAGGCCTTATCCGTTGCCGGGAAGTCCCTTGACGACATCGACGGAATAGCCGTCACGCAGGGGCCCGGGCTCGTGGGCTCTCTCCTTGTAGGCCTGTCGTTTGCCAAGTCGCTCTCGTACGTGCGCGGGCTTCCTCTTACAGGCGTAAACCACATAGAGTCCCATTCCCACGCCGCCTTCCTGAAGGAAAGAGGCGAGGAGAAGGATGCGCCGGAGTTCCCCTTTGTCGCCCTCGTCGTCTCCGGGGGACACACGACGCTCATGCTCTTCGAGGGCTTCACCCGTTACAGGATACTCGGCCAGACCCTCGACGATTCGGCCGGAGAGGCCTTTGACAAGGCGGCAAAGCTCCTCGGCCTCGGCTACCCCGGAGGAGCGGCCATCGACAGCTTGGCAAAGGAGGGGGACAGGAAAAGGGTGGACTTCCCGAGGCCGCTTCTCGGCAGGGGCAACCTTGACTTCAGCTTCAGCGGCCTCAAGACCTCGATGCTGACCTATGTAAAGGGGCTCGCAACGCCTCCTGACGGGACGCTCTTGAAGGACCTTTCAGCGAGCTTCCAGGAGGCGATAGTAGACGCGCTCGTGACAAAGGCGCTATGGGCAATAGAGGCGTCAGGGGCAAGGAGCCTCGTTGTCGCGGGCGGGGTTGCGTCGAATTCCCGGTTCAGGGAGAGGCTCACGGAGACGGCTCGGAAAGAGGGGCTCGGCCTCTTTATCCCGCCTCCCAGATATTGCACTGACAACGCCGCCATGATAGCCGCGCTCGGCTATCATCAGTTGATAGAGGGTAGATTGGCCGGCCTTGATCTGAACGCTACGCCTGCCTGGGAAGGTTTTTAACCATCATGGCCTCTCCCGAAGAAAGACCCCCCAGGGGGCCGCGTCCCAAGAAGAGATTCGGCCAGCACTTCCTCACCGATAAGAATATCATCAGGAAGATTGTCAGGGCAGCCGGGATAGAGAAGGGCGACCTGGTACTGGAAATAGGCCCTGGCACCGGCGCGTTGACCGAGGGCCTCATGGAGGCCGGCGCGAACGTGCTCGCGATAGAGGTCGACAGGGAGCTCATAGAGGAGCTGAAGGGGAAGTTCACGGAGGGCTTCGAGGTAATTGCTGCCGACGCCTTGAAGCTCTCCTACGTCGATCTCTCAAGGCAGAGAAACGCGAGGTTCAAGCTCGTCGCCAACCTGCCCTACTACATCTCCGGCCCGATACTCGCGAAGCTCCTTGAGGAGAGGGAGGCCTTCTCGATAATGGTCCTGATGTTCCAGAAGGAGGTCGCGGACAGGATAGCCGCGGGCCCTGGAGGCCGCGACTACGGCATATTGTCCGTGCTCTCACAGGTCTACACCGACGTCAAAAAAGAGCTCGACGTCCCGAGCCGCCTCTTCTTCCCGAAGCCCAAGGTCGATTCGGCCGTCCTGAGCTTCCGGGTGCTCGAATCCCCGAGGGCGCCCCTCGACGACGAGAGGTTCTTCAAGTCTGTCCTGAGGAGCGCCTTTGGAACAAGGCGCAAACAGCTCGTGAATTCGCTCTCCTCCCTCGGCATTGAAAAGGGCGCGGCGCATGAGGCATTGACAGAGGCGGGCATCGACCCGGCAAGGCGCGCGGAGACGTTAAATATCAATGAATTCGCGAGCTTGGCACATGCGCTGTATCTGAGAAAGAAACAGGAGAAGATGCCTTGAAAGAGGTCTATACGTCCTTGACTTTTTTGTATGCCTGAGATAACTTGATTCCTTCTAAGCAAACCTAAATGGAAAAATCTCGCTACATAGCCATAGAGGGGCCCATAGGCGTCGGAAAGTCCAGCCTTGCCGACCTCCTCGCGAAGGAGCTGGGCGGCAAGACGCTCCTTGAGGCGGTCGACGACAACCCCTTCCTGCCCAGGTTCTACGGGGACATAAAGAAGTACGCCTTCCAGACCCAGCTCTTCTTTCTCTTGAGCCGTTACCAGCAGCAGAAGGAGACCTTCCAGCAGGACCTCTTCAATGCGTCCATAGTCTCTGACTATCTCTTCGCCAAGGACCGCATATTCGCGTACCTTAACCTCGACGAGAACGAGCTCTGCCTCTACGAGCAGGTCTACAGGCTCCTCGACACCCGCATACCAAGGCCCGACCTTGTCATATACCTTCAGGCGTCGACCTCGGTGCTCCTCGAGAGGATATCCATAAGGAACATCGATTACGAAAAGAGCGTCAAGGAGGAGTACCTCGCCAAGCTCGTAGACGCCTACAACAGGTACTTCTTCTATTACAGCGATACACCGCTGCTCGTCGTTAACACCAGCGAAATAGACTTCGTCAACAACCCCGACGACCTCTCCAACCTTGTGAAGGAGATAAAGTCAATGAAGGGCGGGGCGCAGCATTATATACCTATCGCCTCCAGATAGTGCCTAAAAAAAATTGTTATTTTTCCTGATCTCTGTGTCAGAGCGAAAATAAAAATGCTCACATATACACGACATATGCTGCGCTTTTTATTTTCACCCTTCCTTGACCTCAGAAAAAATTCCTAATTTTTAGAGGCAGCATAACGCACCGAAAACAATGGATATTGTACAGCGGACGGAATTGGTCTATAATAATTCATCCGTCGCGCCAGCTTTCTGGCCGCACACTCCATGAAAAAATATACCGTAGTAGAGATAACGAAGATGAAGGCCGAAGGCAGCAAGATTCCAGTGCTTACGGCCTATGACTTCGCCACGGCCAGGATACTGGACGAGGCGGGTATACCCCTTTTCATAGTGGGGGACTCCGCGGGCATGGTAGAGGCCGGAGCACGCTCCCCGTGACGCTCGACGAGATGGTCTACCATACGAGGGCGGTAGTAAGGGGCAGGACAAACGCCCTGGTCGTGGCCGACATGCCATTCGGCTCTTACCAGACATCGATCGACGACGCCCGGAGGAACGCCGTGAGGCTCGTCAAGGAAGGCGGGGCAGAGGCAGTGAAGCTCGAGGGCGGCACGAGGATGGCCGGGGTCATAAAGGCGATAACGGATATGGACGTGCCTGTGATGGGGCACATAGGGCTCACGCCCCAGTCCATCCACCGCATGGGCGGCTACAAGGTGCAGGGCAAGTCGAGGTCCGACGCTGAGCTCATAATGGAGGACGCCGTCGCGGTCGAGGAGGCTGGCGCGTTCGCCGTGGCGCTCGAAGGCATACCTGCCCAGCTCGCGAAAGAGATAACCGGGAGGCTCTCGATCCCGACAATAGGCATAGGCGCTGGCCCGCATTGCGACGGGCAGGTGCTTGTGGTGAACGACATGCTCGGCCTCTCCGGACAGAAGGTCCCCAGGTTCGTCAAGAGGTACGCTGACCTAAGGAACCTCATATTCCTCGCGGCCACCGAGTACATCAAGGACGTGGTCGAGGAGAGGTTCCCTTCTAAGGAACATTCCTACTAAACCGTTGCTGAGAGTCATCAAGACAGTAAAAGAGATGCAGGAGGCCTCGATTGGCGCGCGCGCCAATGGTGCGGCAATCGTGCTCGTGCCCACCATGGGCTTTCTGCACGACGGCCACAGGGCGCTCCTTAAAAGGGGCAGGGCACGGGAAGGCCTCCTTGTCCTTAGCATCTTCGTCAATCCTTCTCAGTTCGGGCCGAAAGAGGATTTGAGCGCCTACCCCAGGGACCTTGAGGCTGACCTCAGGATGGCCGAGGAGGAGGGAGTTGACATCGCCTTTGTGCCTGACGCGAGCGAGATCTATCCTGAAGGCTACTCTACCTGGGTCGAGGTCGAGGGCCTCTCTGACAGGCTCTGCGGGGCGTCGCGCCCCGGCCACTTCAGGGGAGTGGCAACCGTCGTTTTAAAGCTCTTCAACTCCGTCCTGCCAGACAAGGCCGTCTTCGGACGAAAGGACTTTCAGCAGCTCTGCATCATAAAGAGGATGGCGGCTGACCTCGACCTCCGCGTAGAGATAATCGGGGTCGATACGGTTAGAGAGCCCGACGGCCTGGCCATGAGCTCGCGCAATTCCTATCTCACGCCTGAAGAGAGGCGGGCTGCCTCCGCTATCCCGGCGGCCATCGAAGAGGCCAGGAGGGCGGTTGCCGGGGGCGAGAGGAAAGTTAGCGAAATTATTAAGAAATGTAAAAATATCATAGAGAAGGAGCGCCTGGCCGTGGTAGACTATATAAAGGTCTGTCACCAGGAGAGCTTGGATGAGGTGGATGAGGCCAGACAGGGCTCCGTCCTCTTTCTTGCGGTAAGGATAGGCAGGGCAAGGCTGATAGACAACGCGATACTTTCATAAGCTCTTCAACTCAGGAGGGTTCCAGACAAGATGCAGCGCACTATGCTCAAAAGCAAGATACACCGGGCGACCGTCACGGACGCGAACCTCGACTATGAGGGTTCCATCGCCATAGACGAATCCCTCATGGAGGCCGCGGGCATCTATGAGTTCGAGCAGGTCCAGATATACAATATCAACAACGGCAACCGCCTCACGACCTATGCCATAAGGGGCGAGAGGGGCAGCGGCGCCATTTCAATAAACGGCGCGGCAGCCCACCTCGCGAAAAAAGGCGACCTCGTCATCATCGCGAGCTACTCCGTCTATGAAGAGGCTGAGGCGAGGAAGCACTCGCCGGTGCTCGTCTATGTCGACGCAAAGAACGCGATAAAGAAGGTAAGCGCAGAGTTGTTTGCGCACTGCCTATGAACAAGATATTCAGAGGCTACTTCATAACGGGGCTCCTCGTCGTGGTGCCCCTGTACTTCTCCATCTACGTCCTCTCCATCATCGTCGGCTTCATGGACGGCATCCTGAACCTGCTGCCGCGGGTTGCCCACCCGGACACCTATCTGCCGTTCCACATACCGGGGCTGGGCATAATATTCACCGTGGCGTCCATCTTCATCGTGGGCGTGCTTGCCACCAACTTCCTCGGGAAGAGGATGCTGGTCATATCGGAGAAGGTCGTATCCAAGGTGCCTGTCGTGAGGATGGTATATAACGCGACCAAGCAGTTCATGGAGACGTTCTTCACCCAGGGCGGCCAGGGCTTCAGGAAGGTGGTCCTCATCGAGTTCCCGAGGAGAGGCATCTACTCCATGGGTTTCCTCACGAGCAGGGTCAGCGGAGAGATAAAGCACAGGACAACGAGCGAGCCGGCGGTCTGCGTCTTTGTCCCGACCACCCCCAACCCGACCTCCGGTTACTTCGCCGTGGTCCCCGAAAAGGACGTCATCGCGCTCGACATGAAGGTCGAGGACGCCTTCAAGGTAATAATGACGGGCGGCATGGTCATACCCAACAACGACGAGTTCAAGGTCCACGTCCAGAACCCCGTTGCAGGGGACCTCGCGGGCAAGTAGCCCTTTTTTCCGGTATTTTCCGCCAAACTCCACCCATATTTCTTCATTGTTTTTTGCCCCGATTTTGTTTAAGATTCTCTCTCTTCATAATCCCCGTACAGAGGCCTTTATTAATGGAAAAGAAAGCCCGTTCCTACAAGTTCGAAACACTCGACGAGATGTCCATCAATACAATAAGGTTCCTGGCGGTCGACGCCGTAGAGGCCGCCAACTCAGGCCACCCCGGAATGCCGATGGGAGACGCGCCAATGGCATACGTACTCTGGAAGCACTTCTTGAGGCATAGCCCCTCCAACCCGAAATGGCCCGCAAGGGACAGGTTCGTGCTCTCGGCAGGGCACGGGTCGATGCTCCTGTATTCGCTCCTGCACCTTGCCGGATACCCTCTTGCGCTCGACGAGATAAAGAGGTTCAGGCAGTGGGGCAGCCACACGCCGGGACACCCGGAGCACGACATAAAAATAGGGATAGAGACGACAACCGGCCCGCTCGGCCAGGGATTCGCGAACGGCGTGGGCATGGCAATGGCATCGAGGTACCTTGCCAACAGGTTCAACAGGCCGAACTACCCGCTTTTCGATTACACCGTCTACGCCATATGCAGCGACGGCGACATAATGGAGGGTGTCTCGAGCGAGGCCGCCTCCATGGCAGGCCACCTGTTGCTCGGCAACATCGTCTACCTCTACTCTGACAACAAGATAACCATAGAGGGCTCCACGGACCTTGCCTTCTCAGAGGACGTCGGCAGGAAGTTCGAGGCCCTGGGCTGGCACGTGCAGCACGTTGGCGGCAACGACCTTGACGCGATAGCGAAGGCCATAGAGTCGGCGAAGGCCGAGACCACAAGGCCCTCCATCATAATAGCCAGGACCATAATAGGGTTCGGCAGCCCCGGCAAGCAGGACACGGCAGAGGTCCACGGCGCGCCGCTGGGCAAGGACGAGGTAAAGGCCACGAAGGAGAAGCTCGGCTGGCCGCTCGAGCCCGCGTTCTTCATACCTGAAGAGGTCTTGAAGGAGTTCAGGGCAGCTCTCCCGAAGGGGGAGGCCCTTGAGAAGGGCTGGCTTGACATGCTCTCCGGATACGAGAGGGAATATCCTGAAGAGGGCAGGGAAGTACGGGCCATCGTGGAAGGCAGGAGGCCGAAGGACTGGCTCAAGGACATCCCGTCGTTCACCGAGAAGGACGGCGCAATGGCAACGAGGAGCGCCTCGGGCAAGGTCTTGAACGCCATAGCGAAGAGCACGCCCTTCCTCATCGGAGGCTCCGCTGACCTCGCGCCATCGACCAATACCATCATGAAGGGCATGGGCGACTTCCTGCCGACGGGCGTCGGAAGGAATCTGCACTTCGGCGTCAGGGAGCACGCGATGGGTTCTTGTATGAACGGCATCGCGCTCTCGGGGCTGGTGCCCTACGGCGCGACCTTCCTCATCTTCTCGGACTACATGAAGCCGCCCATAAGGCTCGCCGCCCTCATGGGACTTCAGACCATATACGTCTTCACGCACGACTCCATCGGCCTCGGCGAGGACGGCCCAACGCACCAGCCGGTAGAGCAGCTCGCGAGCCTGCGCGCGATACCCAACCTTACGGTGATAAGGCCGGCCGACGCCAATGAGACGGCCGAGGCATGGAAGGCGGCCCTGCTGAACGAGAGGGGCCCCACCGCCCTCGTGCTCACGAGGCAGAACGTGCCATATATAGACAGGACAAGGTACGCTTGCGCCGAAGGCCTCTCGAAGGGCGCGTACGTGCTCGCGGACTCCGCTGAGAAGCCAGAGGTGATACTCATGGCCACAGGCTCGGAGGTGCAGCTCGCGCTGGAAGCGTATGATGACCTCTCGAGACGAGGCATAAAGGCGAGGGTCGTGAACATGCCGAGCTGGGAGATCTTCGACGCCCAGGACGAGGCGTACTGGAAAAAGGTGCTGCCGAACGACGTAACGGTGAGGCTCGCGGTGGAGGCGGCCTCTCCGATGGGCTGGCACAAGTACACCGGCCCCGACGGTGCGGTCCTGGGGATAGAGCGTTTCGGCGCGTCGGCCCCGTACAAGACCATCTTCGAGCAGTTCGGCCTTACTGTCGAGAACGTCTCGGCGACGGCGCTCGCGCTCCTCAACCGGAAAAAGGGCTTGTTTCTT
>Ga0209324_10000566_pt1 | contig 25809 bp, 25 predicted proteins | sample Rifsed19ft3_FD_184015 | JGI IMG/M metagenome (GOLD analysis project Ga0209324, IMG submission 184015) | Soil microbial communities from Rifle, Colorado, USA - sediment 19ft 3 (version 2) | ecosystem: Environmental > Terrestrial > Deep subsurface > Rock core/Sediment | place: Rifle, Colorado...
CTTTATAGCGGGGTCTTTGACTTCTCCATAACTTTGTAAATTCTTTCTGCCCTTTGTTTGTAATCTTCTGCCTCTTCAATCTTTCCCATTGCCTTATATACAGTAGCAATGTTTTTTAAATCTATTGCAATTCCTCTTTTATATTCTATTTCCTTATCAATTTCCAATGCTTTTTTATAATATTCAAGGGCTTTGTTTAAATCACCCTTCACTTCATATGTCCCTCCTATATTGCTTAAGTTTACAGCCATTTCACCTTTATTTTTTGTAGATTCATTTATCCTGAGGGAATCATTAAACATGGCGATGGCCTCGTCTAACCTCCCCTGTTTTTTATATATCATTCCAATATTGTTAAGTCTTACAGCCTTCCCCTCATCATCTCCAATCTCTTTGGCAATATTAAGTGCCTTTTGATTATATTCAATTGCATTTTCTAAATCGCCCTTAAAAGAAGATACCTTCCCCATATTTCCAAGACTGTCCGATAATAATTTTTTATTATTAATCTTTTCACTTATCTGAATTGCGTACTGAAAATCTTTAATTGCATCTTCATCATCTCCGCTTGCATGTTTTATAGTCCCTATTCCATTAAGCCCTTTTACAATCCCTTCCTGAAAGTCAATGCTGTGGCTCAATTCAAGTGCATTTTTATAATACCCTAATGCCTTTGACAGGTTTCCATCAATATAATATTTATGCCCCTGATTTATCAGGCTGATAACCCTCCTCTGTCCTTCTGGTAATGACTTTATCTCTTTTCCCCCACCACAAGAGGCAAGGGTAATGAGCAGAATACAGAATATAGAATACAGAATAAAGAATGAAATATTTCCATATTCTAATTTCTGGCTTCTGGCTTCTGACTTCTGACTTCTGTTATTCATTCTGCACTCTCTCTCCAAGAGGGATGTTTCTCTCCTTTTCTTCCTCTACAAAATTTTTTATAGGCCAGCTGTTTTTTGCACCTTTTATTATGTTATTTGCATCTTCCGCACTATCCCTTGCCGAGTCTGCAATCGCAGGCATCTCTCCTGATGCCTCTTTTATATTGTTTGTTGTCTTTTCTAAATTTTCCATTATTGAAGGGAGCCTTGCTGATATTTCTTCAATCTTCTTCATTATTTTTTGAGTTGAGTCTAATATTGCAGGCAGTTCCGCCGATGACTCTTTTACATTTTTGAGGGTTCCACGCATATCTTCTAAAATCGGAGGGAGCTCTTTTCTTATGCTCTGTGTAATTTCAGGAAGGTGTCCCGATGTATTGTCAACTTTAACGAGTATATCATTTATCTTCTGCATTGTAGTATCAGCCTTTTTAACGGTTTCATTTATATTATTATACAAATCACTTTCGGTTAAAATTGCTCCGGCAGTCCCCTTTCCCTCGTTCACATTGTTTGTGATAGATTTTATATTATCTGTAATAGATTTTGTATTGCCGAGTATATCGCTGACAGCGGTGGAGGGAATATTACCTGCAACCTCTGCTATTTTGTTCAGTGTTTTTTCAACATTTTCAAGGACTGGCCTAACCCTGTTTACTATATCCTCTATCGCCATTCCCTCTTCTACATTAATCTTGCCGCCGTCAGGGATTATTGGAAGAGATGGTGAGCCCGGAGATATTTTTATCCTCTGCTCCCCTATGAAACCTGCCTTTGCAAGAGTAGCCTTTGAGTCATTGCGAATCTTATTCTGATATACCTTTCTTATCTCAAGAATTGCCTCCACCTGATTCTGTTCATTCAATTGAACAGACTTGATGGCTCCAATATCAATACCGGATAGTATTATAGGGATGCCTGCCTTTAATCCCTCTCCTTCCTTGAACACAGCCTTGATTGTATATTTCTCTTCAAAAAAATGTTTTGTCCTTCCAACGAAAAGAAATACCGCGAGGAGTATTATCAGGGGGATGATAATAAAGAGTCCTACAATCTTCTCCTTCTGACTTGCAGATAGCCTGTGGGAATAATGCATTTTCATGTATCAAAAATATTTAACCGCAGATTACGCAGATTTCACAGATTAAAAAAATAAAGCGTTAAAATTTGTGTTTATCTGTGTCTGTGGTTTCATCAAGTTTTTTATTTTAAAAAAAAAGTCCTTTCACATAAGGGTCTTCACTTTTCTTCAAATCCTCAGTTTTGCCGCTAAGTATGAATCTGCCATCCTTTATTATTCCTACCCTGTCTCCGAATGCCATTGCCCCTGTAGCGCTGTTGACTGTAATCAGCATTGTCTTTCTGAGGTCGTTTTTAAGTTTTTTTATGAAAGCAATAACAGTCCTGTAACCGACAGGGTCAAGCCCTGCTGCCGGCTCGTCAAATATCAATATTTCAGGGTCCATAATTATTGCCCTCGCTATACCTGCAAGCCTCCTTTTATTGTATGAAAGGACACTCGGAAAAACCTTACTCTCCTTTATTATACCCAGTAATTCCAGCTTTTCTTCAACCTTTTTTTTAATATCATCTACACTTAAATCAGTGTGATACCTTAAAGGAAGGGCAACATTATCATATATCGTCATATTGCTTATTAAAGCCGGATGTTGAAACAGATAGCCAATACCGAGTCTCAATTTTCTTATTTCTGGCTCTGTTGATTCGGATAGGTCTATGCCCTGTAATGTTATCCTGCCTCTTGACGGTTCCAAGAGCCCTGCACACAGCTTTAATACACTGCTTTTTCCTGATTCATTTGCTCCTGCAATTATAAATACCTCTTCTTTATACACCTCCATTGAAAAGCTATCAAGAACTTTTATCTCGCCGTATGAGAAATCCACATCAGACATCTTTATAATTAAATCAGACATTCTTTATATATACCCAATTATTGTAATCAAGCTGTTTAGTATAAAACATATAATGATGGAATTTATTATAGCCCTTGTTGTCTGCTGTGGAACCTCCGTGACAGACCTATGGACTGATAGTCCATGATAACATCCCACCACTGCTACTGTCATTCCGAATATAATTCCTTTTAAAGTTGATATAAATATGTCCGTGAAGGTCATAGATTTTATTAAAATATATAAGAAGTCAGCAAAATGGGTAGTTATACTCATTTTGGATATGATAAATCCTCCCACTATGGCAACCACATCAAAATATATTAGCAGTGCAAGGGTTGATGCTACAAACCCCACTATCCTCGGCATTACTATATATCTAATGAGGTCTATTCCCATTACCTCCAGGGCTTCTAACTCAGACCTGATTTTCATATAACCAAGTTCTGTAGGTATGGCAGAGCCTGAACGACCAATAATTACAAATGTAGTTAGAATCGGACCAAGCTCCCTTATAACGACCAGCACAAGTATCTTGCCTATAAACTCATCACCGCCTACCTTTGGCAGTTGTGTTACAGACTGAATTATTATAATTGCCCCTACCATGAGTGCAATACTGCTTATTACAGGGATGGCATCAATACCTGTGAAGATGATCTGTTTTAAAATTACATTGATAGCCACTTCCCTGTCATGCTTTTTCTTAACAGGGAGGCTGGCTATAGACCTATGGATAAGTGAATATAGGGCGGCAATATAATTGAGGGCTGCCAATATCTTCCCTCCAACCCACTCAACAAGTCTCATTATTTTCCTCTATTTCCCACAGACTTTTACTGACTAAGACATTATTTGGACGCAGATTAACACTGCTATCATCTGCGCCCCATGATTTTTAAACCATAGGCAGTTTTAGAGAGACATACTTGCTCCAGCTTTCTACAAAAGATTTTGGAGCAGAATTGTAAACAGAATTGTGAATCATAAAATGTGGTATATACGGCTTTCTCATTAATCTTACCCCCACTTCATTTGGGGTTTTATTTCCTTTTCTTAAATTACATTCCTGGCATGCCACTACCACATTCTCCCATGATGTATCTCCGCCCCTTGATTTAGGGATGATATGATCAATTGTGAGTTCCCCATGATTTTTTCCGCAGTATTGGCAGGTGTGATTATCCCTCCTGAATACATTTTTTTTGCTGAATGAGACCACTCCCCTATATGGTATGTTTATAAAATTTACAAGACGGATAACAGTGGGGAGTCTGAAGGAAATGGTGGGGGAGTGAAAGACCTTGCCGTCACATTCTATCTGCTCAGCCTTTCCTTTAAGAACCATTACTATTGCCCGACGGGCATTACAGAACTGCAAAGGTTCATAAGTGCTGTTTAGGATCAATACCCTGAGATGTTCCATATCTTTTAATCTGCATCATTAAGCTTCCCCTGAGGAAATTTTGGGTAATTCTATTATCTTTTTTAAAAATTGTCAAATTAGTTGACAGCAAACAAAGAAAAATTATATCCTTTGCATCGTATCCGATATGTCTACAAACAATTCGCTTGAATACCGCCGAAGACACAGGGGTGTTATTGGGATTGACTGCAAGGTTCCTATAAAGGATGAGTCTATCCTGAGCCTTATTTACACCCCTGGAGTTGCAGAGCCTTCTCTTATGATAGCAGAAAATCCTGTTAATGCCTTTAAATATACATGCCGCGGTAATACAATTGCCATTGTTACGGATGGTTCAAGGGTTTTGGGATTGGGCAATCTCGGCGCAAGGGCTGCAATGCCTGTTATGGAGGGAAAGTCTGTTATATTTAAAACCTTCGGTGGTATTGATGCGATTCCTATTTGTCTTGAGACTCAGGATACAGAGGAAATTATCAGGGTGGTTACTGCCATTTCCCCGACATTTGGTGCCATCTGTCTTGAAGATATTGCGGCACCAAAGTGTTTTACAATTCAGCATCATCTGAGAGAGGCGTTAAGAATCTGTGTCTTTCATAATGACCAGCATGCAGCTGCCATAGAGATTTATGCAGGCTTAATAAATGCCTCAAAACTCGTTCAAAAAGAGCTTTCTAAATTAAAGATTGTTATATGTGGTGCGGGGGCGGCAGGCATTGCAACTGCAAATATATTGTTAAGGGCAGGGATAAGGGATATTACACTATGCGATACCAATGGCATCATCCATAAGAGAAGGCTTACCGGGATGAACTGGGCAAAGCTTGCTATTTCAAGAAAGACAAACCCTGAAGACAAAAAAGGTGATTTAAAAGACGCCATAAAAAATGCGGACGTATTTATTGGATTATCCAGAGGGGGTATATTTACTTCAGAAATGGTCAGTTCTATGGCAAGAGACCCTATTGTATTTGCCCTTTCAGTTCCTGATCCTGAGATATTCCCTGCAGAGGCTATAAAGGGAGGGGCAAAGATAGTTGCTACAGGGAGGAGTGATTTTAATAACGAGATAAATATAGCCCTTGTGTATCCGGGATTCTTTAGGGGTATCCTTGATTCTGCTGCGGGTAATGTAAATTTTTCAATGATTGAGTCTGCCGCAAAGGCACTTGCAGGTCTTGTCTCTGAATCAGACCTTAATGTCAATTATATAATGCCAAGGGTATTTGATTTTCAGATTGCACCTGCAATTGCAGAGGCAGTTGCCGAAGCGGCAGTCAAGAGTGGTGAAGCTGCCCTAGATATAGACCCAAAAAAGGTAAGGGAGAGGCTTGAGAGCTTTATCTATGAAGGTCATTTTCCCATCTCTCCTGAAAACAATCATGAAGAGAGTCTAACTCTTAAGGAGATGTCTTTAAGGATTCATGCGAGGCATAAGGGAATAATAGAGGTAAAAAATAAAATTCCCATAAAGGACAGAAAGATATTAAATTCGTTATACCTCCCGCCTGCTGATGCGATACCTCCGAGGGAGATAGCGGATGACCCTGCAAAGGTTTATGAATATACATGCAAGGGAAATCTGGTGGCAGTGGTTAGCGATGGCAGTGCTGTTCTTGGGCTTGGCAATATTGGTCCATGGGCTGCATTACCTGTGATGGAGGGTAAGTGTGCGCTATTCCATACATTGGCAGGTGTAGAGGCATTTCCACTATGTATTTCTACACAGACTCCTGATGAGATTGTTGAGATTGTAAAAAATATATCCCCTGTTATTGGGGGAGTTAATCTTGAAGATATCTCTGCACCGAGGTGTTTTATCATAGAAGAGAGGTTGAAGAATGAGATTGACATACCTGTTTTTCATGATGACCAGCATGGAACTGCAGTAGTTGTCCTGGCGGGGTTAATCAACGCCTTAAAAATTACCGGAAGGAAGATTAATGATATAAAGATAGTTATAAGTGGTGCTGGTGCGGCTGCAACTGCAGTGTCAAAGCTGCTCATCTCCTGCGGTGTAAAGGATATAGTTATGTGTGATACCCACGGGATTATTTATAAGGACAGGGGAATAGGGATGAACTGGAAGAAGGAGGAGATGGCGGGAATAACAAACCCTGAAAATATCAAGGGCGGGCTGTCAGATGCGGTGAAAGGGAGGGCTGTATTTATAGGAGTCTCTGTGGGAGGGGTTTTAAAAAAGGAAATGGTAAAGGAGATGGCAGGAGAGCCGATTGTATTTGCACTTGCAAATCCAATACCTGAAATTATGCCCACTGAAGCAATTGAGGCAGGTGCGAGGATAGTTGCAACAGGGAGGTCAGATTTCCCAAATCAGATAAATAACTCCCTCGCATTCCCGGGAATCTTCAGGGGTGCCCTTGATGTCAGGGCAATGGTGATAAATGAAGAGATGAAAATAGCCGCTGCCAATGCACTGTCTGATGCAGTTCCTGAAGATATGCTTAAAACCGATTATATAATCCCAAAGGGGCTTGATTACCATGTCCCACCTCTGGTTGCATCTGCTGTTGCAAAGGCAGCTATTAAAAGTGGCGCTGCAAGGATTGACATAGACCCTCAGAAGGTTGCAGAGAATACAAAGAACTTTATATATGAGGGGGAATTGGGTATAATCTAAAATTAAAATGCAAAATGTAAAAATCAAAATTATGGAATTTAATTAATAAATATTCATTAATTTTGACTTTTGATGTTTAATTTTTGAATTCTTTTATGGAACTTAGACAGGATATAACAACAAGAAGTTGGATTCTGACAGGGAAAAGAGAAGGTGGTAGTGCTTCAAAGGACAACAGATGCCCCTTCTGCAGAGGAAGTGAAGACCTGACACCAAAAACCATTACAGCATTTTATAACCAGAGCGGCGAATGGAATGTGAGGGTTTTTTCTGATAAATCTCCTGTATTTCAGATAGAAGGCAATCTGGAAAGGCAGGCTGAGGGGATGTTTGATAAGATGCGAAATATAGGTGCCCATGAATTGATTGTAGAGAGTCCAAAGCACGGCATTAGTCTGCCATCCCTTTCTGAAAATGAAATAGTGGATGTGCTGCGAATGTATGGTGCAAGAGTTTCCGATTTGAAAAGGGACTCGAGATTTAAGTATATCCATATTTTTAAAAATCATGGAAGTCTGGCAAGCTCTGCTATAGACCATCTGCATTCTCATATTGTAGCCATTCCAGTAATTCCTGCAAGGGTGGAAAAGGAATTGAGGTGGGCAAAGAAACATTATGATATGAAGGGGCGGTGTCTTTACTGCGATATAATCTATCAGGAATCAAAGCAGAAGATACGGACAGTTTTTGAGAATAAAGATTTTATTGCGTTTTGCCCCTTTGCCTCCAGATTTTCCTATGAGGTATGGATATTGCCGAGGATTCATAATCATTCTTTTGAAAATAATTTAACTGATGGGAATATTGCTAACTCTTTTGCAGAGGCTATAAAGGTTATTCTTTCAAAGGTGGAAAAGATTACTACATCATACCACATAGTATTCCACATCTCGCCGAATGAGTTTTCATTTCGCACATTAAAAGACGAAGTTGGGACTCTGATAGATGACTTTCACTGGCATATTGAAATTCTTCCGAGGTTGGAGCGTGCAGGGAGGCTTCAGAGTGAGGAGGAGTTTTATATTAATACATTACCGCCAGAGGAGGCGGCAAGGATGTTGAGAGAGAAGTGAATAAAATAGGAGGTTTAACAATGAAACCAATAGTCGGGATTGTTATGGGGAGTGATTCAGATTTGGTTGTAATGGAGGAGGCGGGGAAGGTTCTTGATTCTTTTGGTGTCGGTTATGAAATTACTATTGCTTCTGCTCATCGCTCACCGGATAAAATTAGGGAATATATCCATTCAGCTGAGAAAATTGGAATAAAGATAATTATAGCAGGTGCTGGATGGGCAGCCCATCTTGCAGGTGTCATTGCTGCCGAGACAACAATACCTGTTATAGGCGTGCCGATAGATTCCTCACCGCTTCTTGGTATTGATTCTATCCTCTCAATGCTTCAGATGCCTTCAGGTATTCCTGTTGCCACAATGGCATTAGGAAAGGGAGGGGCTAAGAATGCAGCCATACTTGCTGTTCAGATTTTAGCAGTTAATGATAAAGATTTGCAAAAGAAATTAAAGGATTACAAAAAGAAGATGGCTGACGAAGTTGAGGAGAAAGATAAAAGGTTAAAGGTAAAGAGGGCTAAAAGGTAGAAGAGGTTTTATTTTTTAGTCTTTTTAACCTCTTTACCCTTGGCAGGTTTTTCCGCCGGTTTTAGCCTTTCCTTTGATAATTTTGCCTCGTCAGAATTTGGATATCTTTCTATAATCTCTTTGAGCTGTGCTGTTGCCTCATCGTGTTTGTTCAGTTTAATTTTTGCATATGCAATTTTTAGCATTGCACTTGGCACTTTACTATTATTAGGATATTTGCTAACTACTTCATTAAACTCTGATATTGCCATTTCATAATCCATTGTGCTGTAATAACATTCAGCTATCCAATATTGTGAATTGCCTGCAAGCTCTGTATCTGGAAAATTCTCAATATAGCCTCTAAACCCTGATATTGCCAGCTGAAAACTACCTTTGAGATAATCGCTATAGGCAGTCTTATATGCATCTTCAGGTTTTAGTGCGACAACAGGTGGTGATTCAGCTATGGCAGGTTCTGTTGGAGGAGGGGGTATTTCTGCTGCATCTTCCTGTACAGAAATTGGTGTCTCAGGTATTTTGCTCTCTTCTTTTATATCTTCAGCGGGAGTTTTTGGTGTTTCTTTTTTCTTTGAAGGTGTGGGTGTTTTCTTATCTTTCTTCTTTGGCTGTTCTTTCTGTTTTTCAGCAAGAGCCTTCATTTTCTCATTTAAAGAATTTATCTCTGTCTTTACTCCCACCAAATCTGTCTGCAGAGAGGCTAATCCTGTTCCTATGGAATTTACTTTTTGGTGTATTTCCTTTACTGTTAAATCTTCCTTCTTACCCTTTTCAGTAGTAGCCTTGTAAATATCTGAAAGCTGGGTAAGTCTCACATCAATGGAGTCAAGCCTCTGATTCAGTGTGCTTATGCGATAGACATATTCATCTATCTTTGAGATAACCTGCTGGAGACCGTCGCCTAAATTATCCATATCGGTTCTTAAATCAGCCTGATTTTTTCTGTTTGTCTCCAGTACCCTGTCAATATTGGAGAGAATCTTTTTGATGTCAGTCTGTTCTGTCCGCGTCTCCTCTACTACACCTGTCTTCTGATTTATATTTCTTAATTCAACAGACAATTTGCCAACTTCAGAATTTATTTTGCCTATATCTGTATTTATCTCCTTTATATTTTTCTGGAGGGTTTCCATTTCTCTGGAGGCTACACATCCGGCTAAAAAGAAAATGCAGAATAGAAAAAAAAGAGGTTGATAAGTCAAGAAACTAATCTTGGTTTTGTTCATGTATAGAAAATTACAAAAACTACCACGGATTTATCACGGATAAACACGGACAAACAAATCCTTTTTATTATTTCATTGTTTCTCTGTGTTTATCCGTGTCCCTCTGTGGTTTTATTAGGGTTTTGCTCTTACTTTGTAATAACAAGGAAATGAGCCCTTCTATTTTTTGTCCATGAATCTTCACTGTGATTTGGGTCTATAGGAAGTTCCTCTCCATAGCTTATAGTATAAATTCTATCGGCGGATATGCCCAAGGATATCAAATATTTCTTTGTTGACATTGCCCTTCTCTCTCCGAGTGCGAGGTTGTATTCCGCAGTCCCTCTTTCATCACAGTGCCCCTCTATCTGAATCTTTATATCAGGATTATTCTGCAGCCAGTCAGCATTTTTCTGTAGTATCTCTCTCGCATCAGTTCTAATATCTGATTTATCAAAGTCAAAATGGATATCGTCTAACTGGGGAACTACCTTTGTTTCAGCCTCTCTTGCTATTTGAGGCTTTATTTCCTCCTCCTCCTCCTTAAGTTTCTCTTCTTCTATTCCTCTTTTTCCCTCCTCTTCAGCCTTCAGCCTTGCCTCTTCGGCAGCCTTCCTCTTTTGTTCAGCCTTCATTGCCTCCTCAAACTTTCTTTTTTCCTCCTCTTCAGCAGCCTTTCTTTCTTGTTCTATCTTTATTGCCTCCTCAAACTTTCTCCTTTCTTCCTCTTCAGCAGCCTTTCTTTCTTGTTCTATCTTTATTGCCTCCTCAAACTTTCTCCTTTCTTCCTCTTCAGCCTTCAGCCTTGCCTCTTCGGCAGCCCTCTGCTGTTCTCTCATTATTGCTGTCTGGTCTACTTTTGGTTTCTTGGGAGCACATGAATTAATAAAAACAGATACTGAAAAGACAATAAACATGATAGCCAATAAATACTTCACATTATTCTTTACCATCTCAAACCTCCTTTCAAAAATAGTGGTTAGCGGTCAGTGATCAGCTTGACAAACATTAGTTATCACTTTACTGATCACTGGTTACTCAATTCTTTGTGACCATGAGGGGCTGTATCCACCCCCCTCTAAATATATAATCCTTCTCTGGTCAGTTCCATCTGAGTTCATTGCATATATCTGATATTTTCCGTCTCTATTGGAACTGAAGGCTATACGCCTGCCGTCAGGAGACCATACAGGATTTTGATTATCACCTGTATCTGATGTCAACTGCTGGACTTTACTGCTGACCAAATCTATCACAAAAATATTAAATTGTCCACCATTGAGAGATGTGTAAGCTATTTTGTTTCCATCAGGGGACCATGATGACTGGTCATTATATTTTCCCTGATATGTGAGCCTTCTTAAGTTTGTCCCGTCAGACCCCATTATATAGACTTGAGGGCTTCCACCTCTGTCCGAAGTGAAGGCAATCTCTATTCCGTTTGGAGACCATGCAGGAGATGTTTCAATGCTTCTGGATTTTGTCAGCCGTGATAGATTTTTTCCATCAAAATCCATTGTATAAATTTCTGCATTGCCGTCCTTGCTCAGGGATACGGCAAGCCTCTTTCCATCCGGAGACCATGATGCAGGTGCATTTATCCCGGGGAAAATTGAGACTGGAGTCTTTTTGCCATCTGCAACATCAATCAAATAAAGGTCGGGGTTTCTATATCTGTATGTTGCATATATGATGTTTTTTCCGTCAGGCGACCATTTTGGGAAGAGAGAGATTGATTTGTCATCTGTAATTTTTCGGATATTCTGTCCATCATAATCCGATATGTATACCTCCTTATTCCCTGTTACCTTTGAGACAAAGGTAAGCATGGTTTGGGCAATTCCATTTTCTCCTGTAAAGCGGTAGGTTATTTCATCGGAGAATTTGTGGATCATTTGCCTAAATGTAGTCCTATCGCCGCCATACTTATAACCAATTATCTGTTCCCCGCTTTTCAGGGCATACAGCCTGCATTCAATATTGATTTTTCCACCCTCTATAGTTATATGCCCCTTTGCAAGAATCTCTGCCCCAAGAGATGTCCACTCATTAAAATTTATTTTTCCTGTCTTTTTATCCTTTGCATCTATTTCCTTTAAAATATCCCTGTTTTCTATTGTCTTAAAAAATCCCGAATTGTTCAGGTCATTAGTTAAAATCTCTGAACTCTTTTTGGAGAAATTTTCCCTGTCTATTGCCCCCTCCTGAACTAAAAAATCAGGAATGGCAATCTTTATTTTTGCACCTCCTGCCTTCGTGATGCTTAAATATACATCAGAGGTATCCGCAAATGCACTGAACAGTGAACAGTGAACAGTGAACAATAAAAAAAACAACAGAACCTTGATTGCTGACCGCTGATCGCTGACCGATGTTTTTTTATTCATTTTTCTTGTATTCAAATCCAAAGTGAATTACGAGATGGTCCTCTCCAAAATCCTTTGGCAGGGGCGGTAGAGGGGCGGAAGATAATACAGCCCTTAAGGCAGAGTTGTCAAAAGGAGTGAAGCCTGACGACTTTTCAATCTCTGCCCTTTCTATCCTCCCATTTCTTAATATTTTAAATTTTATTATGACCTTTTTAATTTCTCCTGAAAGAATTTCCACTTCAAGTGTGCTCCATCTATTCTCAATTTTGTTCGTAATTCCGGTTAAATACCACCCATAGGGAAATTCCTTTGTGTCCAGAGAAATATCGCCAACCGGCGGTGAAATAGATGCAACTGTTTCACCCCGTAAGAGACCGAAGGTCTTACGGGGTTCATCTGTTTTTTTAATTGACAAAGGGGATTGAACAGATGGAGGTATATATGCCTTCTCATGTTTTTCAACTGTTTCCTCTGTCTTGCCGCTGGCAGTAATTGGTTCAGCCTCTTTTTTCTTTTTAGCGGACACACTCTCTTTCTTTTTGGATTTCTGTTTCTTTTTTGCTGGAGCGGTTTTAATTTCTTCAGGCTTTGCAATAACAGGCTCAGGAGGTTTAACAGGTTCTTCTATTGCAGGTAGAGGCGGCGGCGGCGGGGGAACAGGTTCTGCAGGCATTACTGCTGTATTTTGAATTGAGTCTTGAATAACCTTCTCCTTTTTTGGAAGTTCAACCAATCTGACATTATATGATTCAAAATAAATCCTTTTTTTTTCTGCGAGAAGTCCGGGAGAAAACAGCAATGTGGCTATTATTATAGTATGAAAGATTATAGAAAATGCAAATGACTTCCCCATTTCAAAAGGGGTATCAAACTCGGCTGTCTTTATTCTGTAATGAGTAACCATTTATTCCTCTGCCTCTGTTACCATGTTCATCTTGTCAATTCCTGCATTTTTTATCTTTGACATGAGCTTTACAACGAATCCATAGGAGAGTTCTTTGTCTGCCCTCAGGAATATCTCTTTATCTGTCTTTCCCATGAATGCCTTTTTTAAGGCAGATTCAATTTCATCAAAGGAGATTCTCCGCTCATTGAAATATATCTCCTGTTCCTTATTAGCGGTGATGATTGATTTTTCAATTACCTCAACATCCTTTGCCGGTTCTTTTGGCAGGTCAACATCAATACCCTTTTCCAATAAAGGGGTTGTTACCATGAATATCACCAACAGGACAAGCATTACATCTACAAAGGGGGTAACATTTATCTCTGAAAGGGTGGTTGTTATTCTGCGGTGATTTTGTTCAGGCATAGAAGAATATTTAACCACAGATGAACACAGACAAATACAGATTTAAAAAGATTTTTAAAGGTTTTTTTCTGTGTAAATCTGTGTGTATCTGTGGTTTCAAAAGGTTTCTATCTTTCACTTTTTTACAAAATTCTTTTCAATCAATAACAGAAAGTCAAGTGTAAAGTTATCCATCTCATTTGCCGTAACCCTTACCCTGTTTACAAAATGGTTGTAAAAGATGACTGCAGGAACTGCAGCGGCAAGACCGGCGGCAGTGGCAATTAATGCCTCTGATATTCCTGGTGCGACAACCGATATGCTTGCCGAACCCTTTGCGCCTATCCCCTGAAAGGATGTCATTACCCCCCACACTGTTCCGAAGAGTCCTATAAATGGGGCTGTGCTTCCTGTCGTTGCAAGAAAGGTAAGTGATTTTTCCAGTCGGGTTATCTCCTGCAATGTTGTCTGGGAGAGTATCCTGCCGATATTGTCAAGACTTTCTATTACAACCTTCTTCCCTTCAGGCGGCTGTCCACCCGCGGCAGATGATTTTACGCTTGTTACTAATTCGTTATATCCTGCTACAAAGAGTTTTGCCACAGGACTATTTTTTAAGTTCTTACCCACTGAAAATATATTTGCGAGGTTTCCTTTTTTAGAATATGCCTCGTAAAACTTTTCTGTTTCCTTTCTTGCCTGTCTTAATATCCTGATTTTTTTTATAATTATTGCCCATGAAATGATGGAAAAGAGCATGAGTATAAGTAACACAACCTTCCCCATCGGTCCGGCATGGGCAACCATTTCATATATACTCCCCTTAAAACCGTAATCAAATATTGACATAATTTATTAGCTGGTAGCTGATAGCTGATAGCTCATAGCTCGTAAATAAGTGCAGTTTCATCACAGGATGGAAACTTAGGGCACTTTACACAGTCACCCCATATCTTGTGGGGGAACTGTGCCTTGTCAACTATCTTAAATCCCATCTTTTCAAAGAATTTTGGCACGTATGTAAGCGTAAACACCTTTTTAATGCCCAGCTCCTTTGCCTCTCTCATGCATTCTCCGACAAGTTCAGAACCTATACCTTTTCTGCTGTTCTTTTCTTTTACTGCAAGAGACCTTATCTCTGCAAGGTCCTCCCAGTCAATATGTAGTGACGATATTCCTACAATCTCACCGTCAATTTCATATACAATAAAATCCCTGATATTCTCATAAAGTTCATTTATTGAACGGTAGAGCATCTCGCCTCTCTCTGCATAAAAATTTATTAGAGAGATAATCCCTTTCGCATCTTTTATCAATGCCTTTCTTATCATCTGTCTAAATTTTCCTTTATTGAGATTTTATCATAAAAAATGTAGAGTGCAATATATACTCTCTGATTTTTATTGTCAATAAAATAGGCATAAGACAAAAAACTATTGACCACCTCAGCCCCTCTTTTTGAAAATATAAAAGATTTCTTAAAAATATCTGAAAATTAAAGCTTCCTAAATGATGGTTTACAGTTTATAATCTGGGTTAATAGCCATGGGCCAATATAGTCTCACAATATTTGTTGGATTATCATTTTTTATACATATAGCATTTATTGCATCTACATCCTATTATTCTTTTGAGGGCAGAAAAGAGCCCCCCTTTCGTGTCAGATTGATTGAGATTCCGTATATTAAGGAAAATTCTATTCCTGTTCAAAAGACTTATTCATCCGAGCCTGCAGGAAGTGCAGAAAAGAGAGAAGATAATAGAAATACTCTTAAGACATCGGAAACTTCAGAGAAAGAAGCAAATAGTCTTAAGGGTATAGACACATCTAAATCAAAAATTAAGAGCAATGATGCTCCTGTGCCTGATAATCTTAAGAAATCATTTCAGAATTTAAAATCAGATAAGCCAAAGGTAGAAACAGAGCCAAAGAATTATGACTTTGATGCTGACCCAATACCCCTTGATACTAAAGAAATTAAATACAACTCATATTTTGATTCCATAAAAAAGAAAATCAGCTCTGTATGGAAATACCCTGATGAGGCAATGTCACGGGGGATAAATGGAAGCGTTGTGCTTAGATTTTCCATATCAAGGGATGGCGTACTTCTTGATACAAAGCTTCTCAGCTCAGCAGATTATAAGGTGTTGGATGATGAAGCGGTCAGGGCAGTAAAAACAGCCGCACCGTTTGATAAATTTCCTGATAATATAGATAAAAACCAGCTTAATATAGTTGCAACCTTTTCTTACAAGCCATCTTTTATTAGCGACTTCCCATAGATACCCCATCTTAAGGCAAATTGTCTTGACAGAAGATGAATTTGTATGTTACTAAAAACAGTAATTATGGGTAATATAGCTGCCAATATTAAAGGCATCATTCATAAAATAAAATTGGCGGCTGAAAGGGTTGGAAGAAAAGAAGAATCAGTAGAATTAGTTGCCGTTACAAAGACAGTTGATGTTTCAAAAATTAAAGAGGCAATAAGGGCAGGCATAAAAATTATTGGTGAAAATAGGGTTCAGGAGGCAAGGGAAAAATTTAAGGATATTGGAAAAGAAGTTGAGTGGCATCTGATAGGGCATCTCCAGACAAATAAAGTCAAATACATCTTTGATATCTTTAGTCTTATTCATTCGGTGGACAGTCTTCTACTGTCAGAGGAGATTCAGAGGAGGGCGGAGAATAAAGGATTAGAGACAGATATTTTAATTGAGGTAAACCTCTCAGGGGAAAAGACAAAATTCGGCATATTACCTGAAAAGGCTATTAATTTTGTTAAGGATATATCAAGGTTTAAAAATATAAATATTATGGGGCTGATGACAATTCCTCCTTTTTCAGAATCTCCTGAGGATTCAAGAAAATATTTCAAGATGCTCAGGATGTTGAGAGATGATATACAAAAGGAAGGAATAGAGATGAAAGAGCTTTCCATGGGGATGTCAAATGATTTTGAGGCGGCTGTTGAAGAGGGGGCTACAATGGTGAGAATAGGAACGGCAATATTTGGGGAGAGAAGATGAGGTATCAGATAGATAAAAAGATAGCCTTTATAGGTTCTGGCAATATGGGCGAGGCGCTGATAAAGGGGATAACAGGTGCAGGGGTCTTTAAAAATAAAGATATAACTGTTACAGATATAAGAAGAGAGAGGCTTGAACATATAAGGAGGCTATACAAAGTTAATATTACTGCCGATAACAGAGATGTTGTAAAGAAAGCTGATATAATAATCCTTTCTGTAAAGCCTCAGATAATAGCAAAGGTTGTAAAGGAGGTAAAAGACTTAGTTGACAGGAAGAAGCTGATAATTACTATTGCAGCAGGTGTAACTATAAATTCAATTCAGGATATGCTTGGGAAGAAGGCAAGAATAGTAAGAGTAATGCCGAATACACCTGCAATAGTTCGGGAAGGGGTATCTGCAATAGCCTCTGGCAATGCCGCATCAGAAGTGGATATTAAAATGGCAGAGAAGATATTTAATGCTGTCGGCAGGACTGTAATTGTGGAGGAATCAATGATGGATGCAGTTACAGGATTAAGCGGCAGCGGCCCTGCCTATGTGTTTTTAATTATTGAGTCATTAACAGATGCAGGTGTAAATATGGGATTGCCAAGGGATGTGTCAAAGTTATTATCTATTCAGACTATTCTTGGCTCGGCAAAACTTGCCCTTGATACAGGTGAGCATCCAGGCAAACTGAAAGATATGGTTACTTCTCCCGGCGGGACAACAATTGCAGGACTCCATGCATTAGAGGATGGGGGTTTAAGGGCGGCATTAATCAATGCAGTGGAGGCAGCTGCAAAAAGGTCGGAGGAGTTGGGGAAGAAGGGATAAAAATGTTCATATTCGGAAATTTAATAAGTGCGATTGCAAGGGTGCTGGATATAATCCTGAATATATATATGTGGATTATAATCATAAGGGCGCTCATCTCATGGGTTAATCCTGACCCCTATAACCCCATTGTCCAGTTTCTTTACAGGGTTACCGAGCCGGTCTTATCGCCAATCCGTAGACTAATTCCTGCTTATGCAACAGGGATAGATTTTTCACCGATAATTGTGTTTCTTATAATTATGTTTCTCCAGAGTTTTCTCGTTTCAACCCTGATGCAAATGGCAGTCAGATTACATTAAATATAGAACACAAATTCATTTGTGTTCAAGAGTGCAGCTGGAGGTAATGTTAAGATGAAAATATCGCCTATGGATGTGAAACAGCAGCAGTTTAAGCTCAAGTTCAGAGGTTTTGATATTGAGGAGGTGGACAGTTATTTGGAGTTGATTGCCAATGAACTTGAAGAGCTGAACAAAGAAAACGAGACAATAAAAGCTGAATTGAAAAAGGTGGAACAGGAAATTGAGGAATATAAGAAGGCAGAAAATGATTTTAGAAAGGTAATTGCATCGGCTCAGGATTTTAAGAGGGATGCGATTGAAAAGGCAAATCAGGAATCTCAGATTATTATAAAACAGTCAGAGATAAAGGCAAAGGAGATACTTAAAGGGACAGAGGAAAAGCTCTTCAAGTTGGAAAAGGATATTGCAGAACTGAAGTCTACGAAAATGCAGTTTGAGGTACAAATGAGGGCAGTAATAGAAAACCACCTGAAGCTTATGGATATAATGAAACAGGAGGAAGGGAAGAAATAAGATTATTTTTGTTCATGAAAAGGAAATTATATATCCGCAGATTACGCAGATTATCGCAGATTAAAACAAGATATTTTTTTAAAATCTGTGTAATCTGCGTAATCTGCGGATTGATCAGGTTTTTGTTTATGTTTGAATTGTGTTAAATCTAAAGGAAGATAAAAATGGTGTTGTATTTACTGTAAAGGTCCAGCCCCGCTCATCAAAGAATGAAATCTGCGGTATATATGGAGATGCAGTAAAAATAAAACTCACATCACCGCCTGTAGAAGGAGAGGCAAACGAAAGTCTGATAAATTTTCTTTCAAAGAGCCTCAATATAAGCAAAGGGCAGATAGAGATAATAGGTGGGCACAAAAGTAAAAACAAGTTGATAAAAATGAGAGGTGTTAAAAGAGAAAGGATTGAGGAGTGTTTAAAACAGTAGAATACAAAAATGGAAAGGTAATACTTATTGACCAGACCCGACTCCCATTAGAGGAGGTCTATGTTGAGTGTGATAATTATCAGGATGTGGCGAAGGCTATAAAGATAATGCAGGTAAGGGGCGCTCCGGCAATAGGGGTGGCGGCTGCTATGGGTGTTGCAATCGGCGCAAAAAATATAAATGCAAAGGACTATAATAAATTTTATGATGAGTTTTTGAAAATATGTGACCATCTGGCAAGCACAAGGCCTACTGCTGTAAATCTATTCTGGGCAATTGAGAGGATGAAATCTGTTGCTGATAAAAATAAAAATAAACCAGTTGAACATATAAAAAATATCCTTGAAAAAGAGGCGATAAAGATACGGGAAGAAGATATAACAATAAACAGGGCTATGGGTATGAATGGGCAGGAATTGATAGAAGACGGCGATACCATACTGACCCACTGTAATGCAGGGGCGCTGGCAACAGCAGGAGAATATGGGACAGCGCTTGGTGTTATTAAGGTTGCACATGAGATGGGAAAGAAGATAAAGGTTTATGCCGATGAGACAAGACCATTTTTGCAGGGTGCCCGCCTTACCGCATGGGAATTAGTCAAAGAGGGGATACCAGTTCGATTGATTACAGATAATATGGCAGGCTATTTTATGGGCAAAGGAGAGATAAATAAAATTATTGTTGGTGCAGACAGGATTGCAGCAAACGGCGATACAGCCAATAAGATAGGGACATACTCCCTCTCAATTCTTGCAAAGGAGCATGGCATACCATTTTATGTAGCCGCACCTCTATCTACAATTGATATAAAAATTACTGATGGGAGTAAAATACCAATAGAGGAGAGAAATTCTCAGGAGGTAACACATCTAAGCAATAAGAGAATTGCCCCTGAAGGGGTGGAGGTGTCAAACCCTGCCTTTGATGTAACACCTCATAAGAATATAAATGCAATAATAACGGAGAAAGGTATTATTAAACCGCCATTCATAAAGAATATCAGAAATTGTTTTTAAAAATTCTTGACTTTTAAGTTATAAGGAATATAGTTATATATAAGAAGGCTAATTATCAGGGGGAAAATATGAAGACGTGGAAATTACTCAGTTTAAACACCTGCAATAATCCTTCTCGTGTCATTGCAGGCTCTGAGCCTGTCAAATGGCGAGGCAATCTCCCTTATCTTTTCTGCCTACTCCTTACTGCCTACTGTTTACTTGTCTTTTTCGGCTGTGCCTCTGCTCCACCAGAGCCGCTTGTTCAAGAGTCAAGGATGGAGGTTGTCAGCACTTCTATTGCCAAGGATATAACAAAGAGAGGAGATTTTTCAATTCCTATATTTGAGACGGACAATTTTTCTCCTGAAGATTTGCAGGCGGTGATGTGGGTCAAGTTGAAGGATATATCTGGCGAACATACCTTAAGATGGGAGTGGTATGACCCGGGGGGAAATCTTTATTTCACCACAGGGAATTACAAAATAAATAAGGACGGCAGGCTCAGAAGATATAGCACAATATGGCACAAGATTGCCATCAAGGGTGAAAAGGCAGGAACATTACCGGGGAAATGGAAGGCAAGGGTCTTATTAGATAATGTAGACCTCATAGCGTCAAAGGAGTTTGAGATCAAAGTATTGGCAGCACTGACGCCCAAGCCGCCCCCTGTTGAAGAGAAGCTCCCTCCTCTCCGTGATGATGCATATGCTGTCATCATTGGTATTGACTATAGGAACAGGGATGACATATCACATCTTAAATATCCATCAGAAGATGCAAAAAAGATTTATGATATTTTTACAGATCCGAAATACGGTGGAATTCCGAAAGAGAATACCACTTTATTATTAAATGAAAACGCTACAAGGGTTAGAATGCTTTCAGCCCTGCGAAGCATTAAAAATATTGACGGTTACATATATGTTTATTATTCAGGACATGGGGCGCCTAAGATGAAAGAGGATAAAGCAGTAGATGCATATTTGATTCCATCCGATGTCAGCATAAAAGACCCGGAAATAATGGAAGATACAAGCATAACGATTTCCTATTTACAGGACATAATTAAACAATCTAAGGCAAAGGGGGTAATGGTAGCGCTGGATGCATGTTTTTCTGGTGGAGGAGAAAAATCTATTACTGTGAAAGGAGGTAAGCCCTTAGTAGGCATGTTTGCCCCTAAATTGATAGAACAAACAGGCACAGAAAGGGTAATCATTACATCCTCGGCTATGGAGGAGCAGTCATGGGAAGATGATACAGAAATTAAGGGCGGTATATTCAGCCATTACCTTTTAGAGGGTTTGAAAGGTAAGGCAGGTAAGAAGGCATGGGTGGTAGTGGATGAGCTTACAGATTATATTAAAGGTAATGTGATAAGAACAGCAAGAAAACTAAAAGGGGTAGCACAAAACCCACAGGTCTCTGGAAATGGTAGTTTTACAATCACAAGAAACTGGCAGAGAGGAGTGGTTATTGAAAGTGCAAAGGAAAAATTAAGGATTGCCTTCTCAAATAAGGTCATTACACTTGAACAATTAAATAAGGCAATAGGAGAATTGGATTCAGGAACTTATTCAAAGGAATTAGACCTGTTCTTAGATGGGAAGATTGATGAGAAGGCATTCGGGATGCTTTATTAATGCCCTTCTTTAACACAAGGAGACAGGAGATGAAAACCTTTTATCATTTTTTAGTAGTTTTATTAATTCCTCTTTTTCTGGCGTATTCCTCATCATCTGTTTATGCAGAAGAAAAGATTACTCCTTATACACCCGAAGAAATAGGGACAGAGCCGGTAGAAATTATCAAGCCCAAAAAAGAGGGTGGTGTAAGCTGGTTGTGGATACTTCTTGGTATTGCAGCTATTGGTGGAGGGGTGGCAGCTGCTGCAGGCGGAGGCGGTACCAGTAGTAGTAGCGGCGGTAGTACCAGCAGCGGTGGGACATATACTGTAACATGGTAACCTAATGAACAAAAACCTGATCAATCCGCAGATTACGCAGATTTTCACAGATTTTTTAAAAAAATATTTTGTTTTAATTTGCGGTAATCTGCGAAATCTGCGGATATATAATTTCCTTAACATGAACAAAAAATACATTCTTCTCATATCAGCAATACTATCGTCTCTCTTTCTTTCCACCTGTGGTAATCCCGGTTCTGAAGAATCGTCTGGCACAGGCTCGCTCTCCTTTAAGTTAATCTGGCAGGGTGCGCCGACCCTATCTGACTCAAAACCTGAAGACTCTGATTATACAGGTGTCAGAGAGGCGGCTATTGACTGCACAGTCTCTGGGGTTTCCACTGTTAGCGCCTCTATATACAATTCAAGCGGCACTCTATTAGCCTCAGGGGGTCCATGGTCATGCTCTGCCCATTCAGGGACAATAACCGGTATTTCTGCGGGGACGAGCAGAACGGCTGTAATATCAGGTAAAGACTCCAGCGGTAATACTATATACAAGGGAGAGGATACAGGCATAACCATTACATCTAATCAGACCACAACCTCTACTGTAACACTTTCACCCACACCAGTAACCCTTACATCAGGGCAGAGTCCTTATCATATAGCAGTTGACTCAACGAATACATACTGGACAGATTATGCTACCAGCGGCACAGTGAAGAAGGTGAGTATAAGCGGAGGGACAGTTACGACCCTTGCATCAGGACTGAATAAGCCATTGGATATAGCAGTTGACTCAACGAATGTTTACTGGACAGAGTATAATAGTAGCGGCACAGTAAAGAAGGTAAGTATAAGCGGAGGGACAGTAACAACCCTCGCATCAGGATTGAATAATCCTGCAAGTATAGCAATTGACTCAACGAATGTTTACTGGACAGAGAATAATAGTAGCGGCACAGTAAAGAAGGTAAGTATAAGCGGAGGGACAGTTACGACCCTTGCATCAGGACAAAGTTATCCTTATGGTATAGCAGTTGACTCAACAAATGTTTACTGGACAGAGTTTACTACCAGTGGCGGCACAGTAAAGAAGATAAGTATAAGTGGAGGGACAGCAACGACCCTTGCATCAGGGTTGAGTAGTCCTGCTAATATAACAGTTGACTCAACAAATGTTTACTGGACAGAGTTTACTACTACTGGCACGGTAAAGAAGGTGAGTATAAGCGGAGGGACAGTAACAACTCTCGCTTCAGGATTGAATGAGCCCTGGGATATTGCAATTGACTCAAAGAATGTTTACTGGACAGAGAATAATAGTACTGGCACAGTGAAGAAGGTAAGTATAAGCGAAGGGACGGTTACAACCGTTGCATCAGGATTAAACTATCCAATAGGTATAGCAGTTGATTCAACAAGTATATACTGGGCAGCAGGTGACATAAATAAAATAGTGAAAGGGGAAACCATAGCAGTTTCTGATACTACAACTACAGTAGCTACTAACCTCATGGGTGGCTCTGTCCAAGGGACCTCTCTTAATCTTACAAGCACAAATGCTGTTGTTACCACCTTTGCCGGTTCTACCACTTCCGGCTCAACAGATGCCACAGGCACATCGGCAAGATTTTATTATCCCTATGGTATAACCACAGATGGGACGAATCTGTTTGCAGCTGATCAGTATAATCACATCATCCGTAAGATTGTCATATCTACAGGTGTTGTAACAACAATTGCTGGTTCTACCACTTCCGGTTCAACAGATGCCACAGGCACATCGGCAAAATTTTATTATCCCACTGGTATAACCACAGATGGGACTAATCTGTTTGTAGCTGATCAGTATAATCACACCATCCGTAAGATTGTTATATCCACAGGTGTTGTTACCACCATTGCAGGTTCTGCCGGTTCTTCCGGTTCAACAAATGCCACAGGAACATCAGCAAGATTTAATTATCCACAGGGTATAACCACAGATGGGACAAACCTGTTTGTAGCTGACTCTTTGAATCATACAATCCGTAAGATTGTCATATCAACAGGTGTCGTAACAACAATTGCTGGTTCTACCACTTCCGGCTCAACAGATGCCACAGGAACATCAGCAAGATTTTATTATCCCACTGGTATAACCACAGATGGGACAAATCTTTTTGTAGCTGATTACGGTAATTATACCATCCGTAAGATTGTCATATCTACAGGTGTTGTAACAACAATTGCTGGTTCTACCACTTCCGGTTCAACAGATGCCACAGGCACATCAGCAAGATTTTATTATCCACAGGGTATAACCACAGATGGGACAAATCTTTTTGTAGCTGATTACGGTAATTATACCATCCGTAAGATTGCACCATCTACCTCGACTGGAACACTCATGGGTGGCTCTGTCCAAGGGACCTCTCTTAATCTTACAAGCACAAATGCGGCAGTTACCACCTTTGCCGGTTCTACCACTTCTGGCTCAACAGATGGCACAGGAACATCAGCAAGTTTTTATTATCCAGCTGGTATAACCACAGATGGGACAAATCTGTATGTAGCTGATCGCATGAATCATACAATCCGTAAAATTGTCATATCCACAGGTGTTGTTACCACTATTGCTGGTTCTACCACTTCTGGCTCAACAGATGCCACAGGCACATCTGCAAGATTTTATTATCCCTATGGTATAACCACAGATGGGACAAATCTTTTTGTAGCTGATACTTATAATTATACAATCCGTAAGATTGTCATATCCACAGGAGTTGTAACAACAATTGCAGGCTCTGCACTTTCTTCCGGCTCAACAGATGCTACAGGCACATCAGCAAGATTTTATAATCCACGGGGTATAACCACAGATGGGACAAATCTGTTTGTAGCTGATGACAGTAATCATACAATCCGTAAAATTGTCATATCCACAGGAGTTGTAACAACAATTGCAGGCTCTGCCGGCACAAGCGGCTCAACAGATGCCACAGGCACATCAGCAAGATTTTATAATTCTACTGGTATAACCACAGATGGGACAAATCTGTTTGTAGCTGATTACGGTAATTACACTATCCGTAAGATTGTCATATCAACAGGTGTTGTTACCACTATTGCTGGTTCTACCACTTCTGGCTCAACAGATGCCACAGGCACATCAGCAAGATTTTATTATCCCTTTGGTATAACCACAGATGGGACAAACTTGTATATAGCTGAACAGAATAATCATACAATCCGTAAGATTGTTATATCCACAGGTGTTGTAACAACAATTGCCGGTTCAGCAGGTTTAACTGGCTCAACAGATGCTACAGGCACATCTGCAAGATTTAATTATCCACAGGGTATAAGCACAGATGGGACAAATCTGTATGTAGCTGATCACTGGAATCATGCAATTCGCAAGATTCAGTAGTTCATCAGACTCACGAAAGCTGAACCCTGAAACCCCCTTACAATAGCAATAAAGACAGACCTGTCTGCCGTAGCACAGGCAGGTGGCAATTATGGGCATGGGGATATAATGAATTATATGGACAACTCGGAGATGGGACAACGACAAACAGGACTACGCCGACTAACATACCGTAAGTAAATATGAGGACAGGGAAATTAAGATTTTTCTTGCTTATCTCTGTTTACTCATTTTTCATTGCTTTCCTCAACGGTTGCGGCAGTGGACAGGGAACTGCCACACCAACTGGCACAGCGCCATCTGCACCCACAGGAGTAACTGTTACAGCAGGAAATAAACAGGTATCTATCAGTTGGACTGCTGTATCAGATGCGACATCATATAATATATACTGGTCAACAACATCAGGAGTTACAAAGACAACAGGGACAAAAGTAACAAGCAATACAAACTCCTATATCCATCCAAGTCTAACTAACGGCACTACTTATTACTATGTAGTAACCGCAGTGGATAATGATGGTGAAAGCATTGAGTCAAGTGAAGTGAATGCAATGCCTGCGTCAACCAACTGGGCATCTGTATCTGCGGGAGCCTTACACACAATTGCGATAAAGAGAGATGATACACTCTATACACTGTGGGCATGGGGATATAATGCCTCTGGCCGGCTCGGGGATGGGACAACGACAAACAGGACTACGCCGACACAAATAGGGACGGCAACCACATGGTCATCTGTGTCTGCGGGAGTTTACCACACAGTTGCAATAAAAACCGATGGCACACTATGGGCATGGGGATATAATGAGTTATATGGCCAACTCGGAGATGGGACAACGACAAACAAGGATGTACCAACACAAATCGGCGCAGAAACCACATGGTCATCTGTGTTTTCGGGAGAACACCACACGGCTGCAATAAAAACTAATGGCACACTGTGGGCATGGGGAAGGAATAACTCTGGTCAACTTGGAGATGGGACAATTATAAGCAAGACTACCCCAACACAAATCGGTGCAGAGACCACATGGTCATCTGTATCTG
>Ga0209324_10000567_pt1 | contig 25776 bp, 25 predicted proteins | sample Rifsed19ft3_FD_184015 | JGI IMG/M metagenome (GOLD analysis project Ga0209324, IMG submission 184015) | Soil microbial communities from Rifle, Colorado, USA - sediment 19ft 3 (version 2) | ecosystem: Environmental > Terrestrial > Deep subsurface > Rock core/Sediment | place: Rifle, Colorado...
TTTTAACAGCAAGATTGAGTAAATGTGCCTCATCAACTACCCGCCAGAAGCAGATATACCCTGTCAAATTCCCTGACTTCTCTCTTACTGCCCAGATACGTGAAAATGAATTGAATAATTCCGAATAGAACATATCAATTGTCCATGGATCAGAAAACGCCTCATTTTCAATCCCCATTACCTCAATCAGGTCACCTTCTTTCATATCATCAATCACAACATCATCTTCAAACAAAGCCATAAACACCCACCATCAATCCATCATCTAACTTCTTACTTCTAACTTCTTACTTCTCACTTCTTACGTCCTACTTCTCACGTCTTACTTCTCACGTCTCACGTCTTACATCTCCCCTCATACCTGATCTCCGCCTCCGACTTCCTGATATACAAAGGAACCAGACTACCGGCGCCCGCCATCCCCTTCTGAAAGTTCCGCAGCCCAATCATTGCTACGGAAATCCCTGAAGGCAATATGGTATTAGCCGGGGCAAAATATGCCAGACCTCCCAGATGACTCATTAAAAGTTCCTTGTATACATACACACCGTCTCCTGTAAACATAACAGGCTCTTTAATCCTGTCTGTCAGCAGGCCCGGAGATATTACTAAATCATCTGTCAGCCTGATAATACTACCATCGTCAGCATATTTAAAGAGCGCCGTATAAACCTCATTCTTCTTTGCATCCAGGAGAGGACAGATCAGATGCCTGCAGAAAGGGGTGTTAAATGCGAGCGCCTCCAGAGTAGAGACCGGGACAACAACCTTGTCTGAAGCCATACTGAGCCCCTTGACAGTACCCAGGCCGATCCTGAGCCCTGTAAAAGAACCAGGTCCGATTGATATTGCAAGGCAATCTATTTGAGCCAATGTTATCCTTACACTCTCAATCAGTCCGGAAACAGCTTCCATCAGCCTCTCAGAATGAGTAGTCTCAATATTGAGACTGTACTGACCAAGCGGCCTGCTATCATCAATAATACCCACACTACCCATCATAGTGGACGTGTCAATACCTATAACCTTCATTTCTTATCCTCATAATATTCTATTTTCTTAAACCTCACCTTCCCTGCCTTTTTCCCACTACCTGTTCTTATAATAATCTCAAACGGTGTTATTATGTCATTAACAGGTTTGAAGTCTCTGTACAATGCCTCAAAAAGTCTGACACCATGTTTATCAGGAGTGTCTGAATATAATTCTTTCTTAACTATCAGCATTTCTGACTTGTCAATCCACCATCTCCTTAAAGGATAAGAAACTCCTCCATAACTTCTCAACTGGCTGACCACATAGTAATTCCTGTACTCCTCCACAAACCATGAAAATTCTCCGGAACTGTCACTTCCATGAAAATCAATAACCTCCATCAGGGTATTTAAAGCAAACGTTTCATTAACCGGGAAATTCTCAACCAGCCCGGTTACAACTCCATCTTTAACCTTAATATCAAACAGTGTAAATCCGGCAGACGAGAGGCCGATAAGCCTGAACACGCCTTTTTTCTCGTAACTCAGGTATGCATCTATGGACGGGATAGTGATATCAGAAGGATTTAAATTCAGTTCGGCTTTCAGGCCTTTTATACTTCCTGACCTGTTTTGAAGGAATGCGACGGCACTTCCGTCAGTGCTTACTGACAAATCAGTTGATGACCTCAATGTTGAACATGATTGAAGAAGCAGAACTGCAAGCAGAGTAATCAGGCAGGGTATATTTTTCAAGTGCTTAATCATGAAAACATTGCATCAATAGCACTCTTTACTGTTGACACACCGATCACCTCCACTGCATTTGTTGATATCTGGGTGGCATTACGTTCAGGGATTATACAGCGCTTAAACCCTAACTTTGAGGCCTCCTTTATCCTGATGTCTGCAGAAGTAACGCCGCGCACTTCACCTCCCAGCCCAACTTCCCCGAAAACCACTGTTGCCGGGTCAATGGGTATCTCCCTGAAACTGGATGTCAGCGCTGCGATAATGCTCAGATCAATAGCAGGCTCGTTTAACTCAAGACCTCCAACAACATTGACAAATATATCCTGTCCCTGAATGTGTATGCCGACCCTTTTGTCAAGCACTCCGACAAGCAGTAACAGTCTGTTATAATCAACACCGATTGCCCCTCTTTTGGGAATGCCAAAAGGGGATGAGCTGACCAGTGCCTGTATCTCAGTCAGTATTGGCCGGCTCCCCTCAATACTCGATACCACGACAGAACCTGCTGAACCGGCCGTCCTCTCAGACAGAAATAGACTTGATGGATTTGCCACCTCCTCAAGCCCGCCTTCCCGCATTTCAAATACCCCTATTTCATGAGTAGAACCAAAGCGATTCTTGACTGACCTCAATATCCTGTATGGATGTCCCCTGTCACCTTCAAAATACAAGACAGTATCAACAATGTGCTCTAAAACCCTGGGACCGGCAATTGTCCCGTCTTTTGTAACATGTCCTACAATAAAAACAGGTATCCCGTTCTTTTTTGCATAACTCATCAGGATAGAGGCTGTTTCACGTACCTGACTGACACTGCCGGGTGCTGAAGAAATACCGGCAGTAAACATGGTCTGAATAGAGTCAACAATAAGGGCATCGTATGCTGACTTCTGCAGGTGTATCATTATTTCATCTACAGATGTCTCAGATGCAATGTAGAGGCCTTTTGAAGAGATATGAAGCCGTTCCGAACGGAGTTTAATCTGAGAAGGCGATTCTTCTCCGGATATATACAGCACGCTTCTTGTTAAACCTGTAATCTTCTCTGCTACCTGAAGGAGTAGTGTTGACTTTCCAATACCCGGGTCTCCGCCTATCAGAACAACTGATCCTGGGACTATGCCGCCGCCGAGTACCCGGTCAAACTCTCCAATTCCTGTCAGAAGTCTTTCACCCTTCTCATATTGTATTTCATCAAGAATAAAGGGGGTAACGTCTGAATCGCGGCTCCTGGCAGCCGGAGCGGCATTCACAATCTCTTCGGCTATTGTATTCCATCCGTTGCAATCAGGACACCGTCCCATCCATTTAGGTGAGCTATAACCACAGGTTTGACATATAAACAGACTCTTAAGTTTCATATCCTGCTGTTGACTTTTAAAACCTACACCCCTCCATCTGACTTGCCCCCCAGTGTCCTTGTAACCAAATCATTAATCCTCTTCTTATCTTTCAACGAAATTTTCCCGAATTTTATACCCATGCCAGGGGGGATCTCTCCTTCATACTCCTTTCTCGTCCATACTACAAGTCCTTCGATAACAGTCTTATCAGCATCTCCTGGCAGGCACAACTCCATTGTAATAACTTCGTTTGCTGTAAACGGGTGAAATGTCTCTATGAAAAGACCGCCGCCCCCGATTATAGAGGTAAAACCCTCCTCAATCACTATGCTTTCCGGACTGTGGTATTTAACCGTCAGGGAAAGAGGTGCACGCAAATATCGTCTTCGTTCTTTATTCATATGTTATCAGGACTTCATACGTCAAAAAGACCAAGCTGATTAATTTCTTCATCAGTAAAAGGGATTGGATAGCCCCCGTTAAAACAGGCAACACAGAATTTGTCCGGGGGGTTGCTGACTGCCTTCAACATCCCCTCAATACTCAGATATGCGAGTGTATCCGCTGTTAATTGCCTGCCTATATCCTCAACACCCATTTTCGAGGCAATAAGCTCTCTTCTTGTAGGTGTATCAATGCCATAAAAACAGGAATATTTTACAGGCGGCGATGCAATTCGCATATGAACCTCGCTTGCACCTGCCTCACGTATCATCGTAACAATCTTCTTGCTTGTCGTACCCCTGACTATGGAATCATCTACCACTACCACCCTTTTTCCTTTCAGTACTTCCTTAACAGGGTTCAGCTTAAGCCTCACTCCAAAGTTCCTTATTGACTGCTTTGGCACTATAAAGGTCCTGCCGACATAATGGCTCCTGATAAGCCCGTTGTCAAAAGGTATGCCGCTCCCCTCTGCAAACCCCATGGCTGCAGGAGTGCCTGAATCCGGAACAGGTATAACAATATCAGCATCAACAGCCGATTCCTTTGCCAGTTCCCTGCCCATCTTCTTCCGTATAATATTCACACTTTCACCATATACACAACTGTCAGGACGGGCGAAGTAGATATGTTCAAAAATACAAAATGCCTCATTTTCTTTATCAAAAGGCATATATGAAGTCAGTCCATTATCATTGATTACCACTAGTTCGCCCGGCAGAATATCACGAATGAAGCGTGCGCCTATCAACTCAAATGAACTTGTCTCAGAAGAGAGTACAAAAGAGCCATTGAGTTCACCAAGTGACAGCGGACGAAAACCATAGGCATCTCTTACTGCGATCATCTCCTTTTCCGTTAGTATCAGCAGTGAATATGCCCCTTTTACCTTTTTCAGGGCATCTATTATTCTATGGAGGATTGTCTGTTCCCTGGAAAGGGCTATCAGGTGAACAATGACCTCACTATCAATTGTAGACTGGAAGATTGAACCGTGCGCCTCCAGCTCCTTCCTTAGGAAGGATGCATTGACTAAATTACCGTTATGGGCCAGGGCAAGAGAGCCCATTGCAAAATTTACAACTACAGGCTGCACGTTTTCTATGATACTCTCACCATAAGTTGAGTATCTGTTATGCCCTATGGCACTCGCCCCCTTCAGGCGCGAGAAGTTCTCATCCTTGAAGATTTCCGAAACAAGTCCCATACCCTTCTTGCTGTAAAGCTTACTGCCGTCAGAAGATACAATCCCGGACCCCTCCTGCCCCCTGTGCTGAAGGCCATGGAGCCCAAGATATGCGAGGTTTGCTGCCTCATTATGACCGTATATGCCGAATATTCCACACATGTTTATATTGAAAAATCCTTTCTACCCCCACCCTTACCCTCCCCCGTAAAGGGGTAGGTTATATATTATCCTACTGTTCTTCCCCGAGATACCCTGGTATCGCCTTTCTCCATGCATCGGCCATATGATCTACTGACATATCAATAACCGCTGCTGATTTATGTCTTATTACGAGTTTTTCTCCACCAACTTTTCCGATTACAGTAACAGGTGTACCCATACTCACTGCAACACCCTCCAACTCTTTCACCCTCTCAGGGCTTACAGTAATGATAATCCTTGACTGAGTCTCCCCAAAAAGAAGGGCATCCACTCTTATATCATCGGATAGTTCAATTACAGCGCCTGTATTTTTCTTATTTTCAGCCTGGATGCAGCACTCGGCAAGCGCCACCGCCAGTCCACCCTCTGATGTATCATGTGCTGACTTTATTATACACTGTCTTATCCCATAAAGACAAAGTTCCTGCACCTTCTTTTCCAGATCAAGGTCAAGAAATGGCGGTACACCCCTTACCTTATGATGTATCTCCCTGAGGTACTCACTCATCCCAAGCTCTTCGATGTTCCGTCCCAAGAGTATTACAATGTCCCCGTCTTTCTTAAAGTAGTGTGTCATGCACCTTGATATATCTTCAATTAACCCTGCCATTCCTATTATTGGAGTCGGATATATTGATATATCGTTTGTCTCATTATAAAAACTTACATTACCGCTTATAACAGGTATGTTAAATTTCCTGCAGACTGCAGATATGCCTTCTATTGCCTGCTGAAACTGCCACATAATCTCAGGCCTTTCAGGGTTTCCGAAGTTGAGGCAATCTGTAAGCCCGACAGGCTCACCGCCTGCACATACGATATTTCTTGCCGCCTCTGCAACTGCTATTGCACCGCCCGCATGCGGGTCAGAAAAACAGTAACGACTGTTACAGTCAGCGGTCATGGCTATACCTTTATTAGTCCCCTTGATCCTGATAACAGCGGCATCAGAACCCGGCATCACGACTGTATCTGTGCGCACCATATGATCATATTGTCTGAACACCCACTCCCTGGATGAAATATTCGGAGACGAGAGAAGCGTCAGGAGAACATTGTTAAGGTCCGGGGGCACAGGAAGATTCTCCATATCAAGATCATGAAGGATCTCAAGATAAGGCGGGGGGGCTATACTCCTTTCATAAAGCGGAGCCTCATCAGTTAATGACTCAACAGGGATATCTGCAACTATTTCTCCTCTGTTGATTACCCTGATCTTTTTGGTATCAGTAACCTCCCCGATTACAACTGCATCAAGGTCCCACTTATGAAATATATCCATCACATCTTTTTCTTTTGCAGGATCAGTCACTATAAGCATTCTTTCCTGAGATTCTGACAGCATTACCTCATAAGGCGTCATAGCGGCTTCCCTCACAGGGGTTCGGTCAATATGTATGTCAATGCCTGTCCCTGCCCTTCCGGCCATCTCACAGGATGAGCTCGTCAGCCCGGCTGCCCCCATGTCCTGTATACCGATTATAAGCCCCTTGTTCATCACCTCAAGGCATGCCTCGAGGAGAAGCTTTTCTGTAAACGGGTCTCCAACCTGCACAGTAGGCCTTTTTGCCTCTGATGTTTCATCAAATACGTCTGAGGCCATAGTTGCGCCATGAATACCATCCCTGCCGGTCTTTGATCCAACATAAATAACAGGATTACCAACCCCGCTTGCCACGCCCTTGAATATCATGTCCTTCCTGACTATTCCAAGGGCAAATACATTTACCAGAATGTTGTTGTTATATATCTCATCGAAATATATTTCACCGCCAACTGTCGGCACCCCTATACAATTTCCATAACCTGCTATGCCGCTTACTACCCCTGAAAAAAGGTATCTGTTACGGGGAAGTTTTATATCACCAAAACGAAGCGAATTTAGTATTGCTACCGGTCTTGCCCCCATAGTGAATATATCCCTCAGGATACCGCCCACCCCGGTAGCAGCACCCTGATATGGCTCTATAAATGAAGGATGATTGTGGCTTTCCATCTTAAATACGGCGGCAAGCCCATCGCCAAGGTCTATAACACCGGCATTCTCACCCGGTCCCTGCAATACCCTGTCACCTTTTGTAGGAAACTTCCTCAGATGTATCCTTGAGCTCTTATAACTGCAGTGCTCACTCCACATTACAGAGAAGATCCCAAGCTCTACAATTTGAGGCTCCCTGCCGAGGATCTTTAATATCCTCTCGAATTCATCGTCTGTAAAACCGTGTGATTCTATAATTTCCTTAGATAACAAAAGTCCCCCTCAATCATTACTTATGCTTCATCTTTTCCACATAATATACAATTGACTCAAAAAGGGTATATCCATCCGTCCCGCCCAGTATCTTCTCTCCGCATCGCTCAGGATGCGGCATCATGCCAAGCACGTTCCCTTTATCGTTGCATACCCCTGCAACATTACCAATTGATCCATTCGGATTAACATCATCATCTACCTCTCCATTATGCCCCGAGTATCTGAAAATAATCTGATTATTCTTTCTGAGTTGAGAATATGTATCGCTGTCTACGTAATAATTCCCTTCTGCATGTGCAATCGGCATCTTTACAACCTGGTTCTCAAAATATTTAAGGGTAAAAGGGGTGTTGATATTATCTACCCGTAAATAAACATCTTTACAGATAAACTTTAAGGATTTATTCCGTAACATAACACCGGGAAGGAGCCCTGCCTCCAGCAGTATCTGAAAACCATTGCAAATACCGAGGACAAGCCCGCCCCTACCTGCGAATTCTCTTACAGCTGTCATTATCGGAGAAAGCCGGGCAATCGCTCCGGATCGAAGATAATCCCCATATGAAAATCCGCCGGGCAGGATAACGGCGTCAAATTGAGACAGGTCTATTTCTTTGTGCCAGACAAAGCTCGCAGGCCTGCCGAATACATGCTTTACTATATTATAGCAATCATGGTCACAATTAGAACCGGGAAATACAATTATTGCAAATTTCATTTTAAAAGAAGATTCGCCTTGAATAACTCGCTTTTTGCTTATTATATCAGGAATTAAACTTTTACGGCAAGACCAAATTACATTGCTGAGCTTTATTGATAAAATCCCTTATGGCGTCATCGAAATAATCCGGCATAGGCTGCATATTTACAGATACCCTCTGTTTATATACTTCCCGGCCTCTTTCAATCTCTTTACTTAGAATTTCATAGAATGTACCATCTGCTGCACCCCTGTACGCTGCCTCGCTGTTATAATGAACAATATCCGATACGATCGCCCTTGCCAGTCTGCCTGCTGCCTCATTTACCGGCACATCCCGGCCGCATGAGATGTAATTACAAACCACTGAAAGGAGATTTGAACTGATGGAATCCATACCAACTACCTCATCAACATGCTCATATGCATCCTTACTGCCTTGTGATGCATCTGTTGTTATCAGGATAATCTTTGTATCACTGAACCGGTCAATACGCTTGATTAACTCAAACGGTGTACGCCCCATAATCACTGAAAGTCCGGAATCTGCAATTACTGCAAGAGGACGGTACAACTCGATCAAACTGAAAAGCATATGTTGATTCAGCGCGGAGATAAGATTAACCCCTTCAGGCTTAAGCAGGAGTGTAATAACGCTGTTCAATCCCTCTTCCGTTGTACATATCAATATCACATCTGATGACGTATCATTCATGATTGTTCAATCCTTGATTCGATCAGCAGAATAAACCTGTTGTTGTATTCAATGGCAGCTTTAAAAAATCTGAGGTTCTCTTTTCCAATAAAAGCCGGAAGAGGTATTAACCTACCTGAAGTTATTGTGAAGACCCCTTCAACAAAATCAACAAGTATACCTATATATAAATCATCATAATACACTATAAGAATACGGGTGTTTATAGTAACTATTGTTGCTGAACGGCCAATATATTCCATGAAATCAAGCACAGGAATCACTATTCCTCTTAATGACAACACACCTCTGATATATGAATCAGTATTAGGCACCTCTGTCAGATCCGTATAGTGAATCACTTCTTTTACCATCGAAACGTCTATGGCATAATCCTGATCAGCAAGCTTGAAAAGCAGATATTTATCCTCGTCAACTTCCGTATGCAACACGATTTCTACCCTCACGTTTTGCCCTGTACAATGCCTGGTCAGCTTTGCTTATCAGGGCATCACACCCCTCTTTCGTATCATCAGGAAATGTCGAAACTCCAATGCTCGCTGTCACATGTTTGCCGCCATTCAACTCAATAAGGCGTGGATTTTCTTCAATCAGCCTTCGGATTCTTTCTGCCACGATGTGTGATCCAATAACTGTATTCTGAGAAAGGACAATAATAAACTCATCCCCTCCATATCTAACCGCGAAATCATATCCTCTCAACATTACCTGCAGAAGCTTCGCAACTTCCTTGATTATTTCATCACCACGCTGGTGTCCGAACGTATCGTTTATATTTTTGAAATTATCAATATCCATGATTATCAGGGAAAGCTTAAGGTTAAATCTGTCACTCCTGTTATACTCTCTCCTGAGCGTATCGTATAAATATCTCTGATTATACAAACCGGTAAGAGCATCCACTACAGTTACATGTTCCAACTCGGCAATCTTTGCCTTAAGCTCTGTCTGAAGACTTTTCATCCTCATTAATATATTTACCCTCAAACACAACTCATGTGGGTGAAAGGGTTTTGTCATATAATCAATTGCCCCGCTCTCAAGGCCTTTAATCCTGTCATATATTCCCCTGTTGGCAGACAGCATAATAACCATGATATCTTCAAATCTTTTTTCCTTGCTCAACATTTCCATCAACCTGAATCCATCCATTCCAGGCATCATTACATCACAGATTATCATATCAATATTTTCTCTGGATAAGATCTTTATGGCGCTGAAGCCATCGTTTGCCTCGAAATAATTTGAAAACAGGCTTATATTTCTGAGACTTTCGAGCACCTTCTGTCTTAAAAGAGGAGAATCATCAATTATCAATACACTATTATTCATCTTACGACTTTTCGGTAACTGACTGATAATCTTAAGAATGACGGCTTTTAAAAAGGCGCGGCACTCATTGCTGCGAAGTAGTAATAATGGGGCGTGAATGGTCTTCTTCAGGAAGTAACATACAGTGCAAAGTTCTGTCTAAGAGCCCTGCGATGTCTACTACAGGTACGACCTTTCTTGCATCTATTTCAGCAAATCCTGCGACACACTGAATCTCCTTAAGGAACTGCCCTGGGGGTTTTATAAGTATCTCTCTCTGGCCATATATTTTATCGACAATTATACCCATTTTCTTCCCTGCAAAATTAACTATGATAACGTACTTATTGTTCTGAGGAGATTCCTCATGCACCCCGGGGTATTTCAGGACATCCTTCAATCTTACCAGGGGCAAATAATCTCCTCGGAGGTTAATACATTCCTTATCCCTGATCATTCTTATCTCACATTTTTTTAAACTGATATTTTCTGAAACAGAATTTACAGGTATCGCAAATTCCCTTCCTGACTCCGAGACTATCAAGGCCGTTACTATCAGCAACGTTACAGGAAGAGTAATCCGGAAAGTAGTCCCTTTCCCATATTCTGTTTCAACTTCAATCATACCTGACAAATTCTCTATGTTTCTTGCCACCACATCCAGGCCAACTCCCCTCCCGGATACGTCATCAATTATACTCTTCGTGGTAAAACCAGGCATAAATATCATACTGAGGAGTCTTTTTTCATCCTTCTCATCAGCCCTGATCAGCCCCATACCGAGTGCCCTGTTGTAAATCTCATTCAAATCTATACCGCCCCCATCATCTTTAATGTCAATCATAACACTGCTGTCTCTCTGCACAGCCTTAATTTTTACAGTCCCTTCAGGACCCTTCCCCCTGTTTTTGCGCATTGCCTCATCTTCTATACCATGAGAAATTGCATTACGTATTATATGCATAAGGGGATCAGCAAGCTCTTCTATAATTGACTTATCCAGCCTGGTATCCCCTCCGGAGACTTCAAACCTGATTTTCTTAGAGAGATCCTTCGACAGCAATTCCACTATTCTGTAGAGCCTGCTGAACAAATACTCAACAGGCACCAGCCTGATATCTATAAGCCCGTCACGTAACAATGCTATCTTCTTGTGTAACAGCCTTGCTGATCTGTTAAGGTCAAGAAAAGTCAGGTTTTGTCCATACTTTATCTTCAGTTCCTTCATTGAGTGTGTAACAGAGCTGTTTAACAATAAAATCTCACCAACTGCATTAAGCAGCACTTCCAGCTTTTCAATGTCAACCCTTACTGTCTTTGCTATGCTTCTTGCCGACTGGGGTATAGTTTCTACAGCATCTGTGTTTTGCTCCCGGTCATTATTATCGGGTAAGGGATTCTCTGATTCTATTTCCTGGATGCTGATTATATCCCCCTTTTCTAAAGGGGGGAATCCGTTTTCCCCCTTTGAAAAAGGGGGATTAAGGGGGATTTTCTGGGAATAAACCAGCTCAAATGATACCTTGTCATCTGCAGAAAACCCTGATGCCGGAATAACTGAAATAATCTCCCCTGAGCTTGTCAGATGCGCCCTTAAACGTGCCATCTCCTCATCAATACTGTCAATATGCATGCACACAATAATACTGTATATCCTGCGGCCTTCATTAAGAGACTTCACGAATCTGTATTGCTCAAATTCAGACAGGTTTCCGGATAGACCAGGTGGTATACCGGCGAAGCAATTGTTCTTCAGTCTGTCTTCCTGCATACTATCATTCAGGAGGTTCCCGATCTTTTCAACAGCCGGCCCTATTTCAGCATACTCAATCCCCTGTTCATTTATATTTTTCAGGAGTTCCGTAAATATATCCGCAATCTCGAAAAGTGTATCTACTACATCAAAACTTAACTCAATCCTGCCGAACCTGAGGCAATCCAGTAAATCTTCAAGTCTGTGACTTAATGAACTAATCCTTGGGAAACCGGTTGCTTCGGAAATGCCTTTGAGGGTATGGATCTCACGAAACAATTCATTAACGACTTCAGGATCATGCACCATGGTTGAATTACATTTTGACTTCAGTACATAGAGATTCACATTAAGATCCCGAAGGATATCCTCTGCCTCTGCCAGGAAATCTTTATAGTTATTATAGGAATTATTCATCTTTATGACTTCGATGCCATTAATACAAAACCCGATATCCTGATAAATGCATCAAGGGCTGATGTATCACCAATCGGACGCCTGTCAGGGAGGTTATCTCCATATAATATCGCTGTAACCTTATTATCTTCAATCAAAGAAGCTACGAAGACCTCGTCCGGGACTCCTTCACCCAGATGTTTAACAAGATAGGTATTCCAATCAGATTCAGGCAGCGGCCCCTTATAGGACGCTCTGCCGTCAATCGCATCTTTAATTACTGAAGGTTTATCAATTGGAATCCGCAGTTCCTTTACTCTTTTTTCAGATGAACTCATTAATATTCCAACCTGTCCATACCCAACTGCGCTCCCTCCGCTGATCCTGAATATAACAGCCCGGCTCATCAATTCCCCTGCAAACCGCAGGATCATGACTAACATCTCTGTGCTTTCGACGGGAACTGTCAGCTCTTCAATCATTGAGATAAGTGTATTAGAATAGATTCCTGAGGTTTCTGAAGGGGTTTCTGCCGGACCTCCTGAAGGCATATCCTCTTCCTGTACCTGAATTACCTTTTTCCCCTCGTCTCTCAGCCTCGTCCCCTCGAGCAGGATATACTCAGTACTCACACTTATACCTTGAGGGATACCGGGCATCGGCTGCTCCGGTTCGAAACGAAAAACACCTTCTTCCCATGACAGCAATTCATATATAACCTCTTTAATCAACGACTGTATAAGTGTTTCAAGCACATCTTTCTCTATAAACTTATTCTCAGTCAGTATTGCCCCCAATGGTTCATAAACCTTCCTGTCCCGCTGTATCCTGAGTGCCGCCTCAAGGTCGCTTTCATTCAATATACCTTCTCTCATCAGCCTTTCTCCAAGCCTCTCTTTACCCTGCATGGAGGCATAAAGTATCTGGCCGTCATGAAACACAACTCTCCCCTTGCCGGCCGGGCTTTCCAGGTTTAATACACCGCTTTTTTTACTTAAATGGACTATCTGCAGTATGTCAGGAAGGCTAAGATCTGATAAATGTCCTTCGAGGCTCATAATAAATAAGGATTCAAGGTGAACAGCAAGACCTACTTTTCAATCTCATATCGGAAATCCTCTACTATAGTATTAGCAAGAAGCTTATTGCACATCTCCTTAATCTGAGAATCGAGTTTTTCTCCGGATGCATCACCGAGACTTAACTCTATATACTTCCCTATCCTCACATCTTCAACAGAAGAATACCCAAGGGTATGTAAAGAATGCTTTACTGCCTTACCCTGCGGATCCAATATCCCATTTTTCAGCGTAACATATACACGAACTTTCAATTGACATCCTCCCTTCAGCCCTTGCCAAATATCCTCTCAAATATATAATCAACATGTTTCAAATGATACCCCATATCAAAGCATGACCTGACATCAGACTCACTCAACTGCGACATTACATCGGAATCATCGAGCAGGAGTTTCTGAAAATCCATACCTTTGTTCCAGACATTCATGGCATTTTTCTGCACCAGCCGGTATGCCTTATCCCTATCCATTCCCTTCCTGACAAGTTCCAGCAGAACCCTCTGTGAATTTATAAGCCCATGGGTCAAATTCAGATTCTTCATCATATTTTCAGGATACACGACCATATCCTTTATTATATTTATTAACCTGTTAAGCATATAGTCTGTAAGAATCGTACTGTCAGGCATAATAACACGTTCAACTGAAGAATGGCTGATATCGCGCTCATGCCACAGAGGGATATTTTCCAGCGCCGCAACACAATTGGAGCGGACAATCCTTGCAAGACCGCTGATGTTTTCACAGCCTACCGGATTCCTCTTGTGCGGCATCGCAGAAGACCCCTTCTGCCCTTTGGTAAATGGCTCCTCAACCTCCAGCACCTCTGTTCTCTGAAGATGACGGATTTCAGTCGCAAATTTATCGAGTGAACCTGCTATTATTCCAAGGGTACACATGAATTCCGCATGCCGGTCTCTCTGCATGATCTGAGTAGAGATGGGCGCAGGTTTCAACCCGAGTTTACTGCATACATACTCTTCAACAAACGGAGATATGTTGGCAAAGGTACCCACTGCACCTGATATCTTGCCATGTGCAATGGTCTCCCTGGCCCTGATCAGACGATCTATATTCCTTTTTGTCTCTTCGTACCATAAGGCCATCTTGAGCCCGAACGTCACAGGCTCTGCGTGAATGCCGTGGGAACGCCCCATCATAACAGTATCCTTGTAGGCATAAGCCTTATCCTTAAGTACATCCCTGAGCCTGTTCAGGTCATCAAGGATTATGTCTGCAGCATCCACTAACTGCAGGGCAAGTCCTGTATCGAGAACGTCAGATGATGTCAGTCCAAGGTGGAGGTATTTTGCTTCATCACCTATACACTCGGAAACTGCGGTAAGAAAGGCTATAACATCATGTTTAACATCAAGTTCAATCTCATTGATCCGTTCTGTATTTATCTGTCCCTTTTCTTTTATCACCCGGACTGCACTTTCAGGTATCTCACCCTTTTGCGCCAACGCCTCACAGGCTAATACCTCAATAGCGAGCCATTTCTTAAATTTGTTTTCAGGTTCCCATACCTGTTTCATTTCAGCAAGTGAATATCGTTCTATCATGGTATCTGTCCCTATAATTTATCTTCCAGCAGCTCCTGATGATCTCTCACTATCCTGTCAATAATCCCATTTACAAATGAGCCTGATTCTTCTTCACCAAACCTTTTGGCAATCTCAATTGCCTCATTTATTGTCACCTTAACAGGTATATCCTTAATGTAGAACAATTCGAATACAGCCATCCGCAATATATTTCGATCAACAACCGCCATTCTGTCAATGCTCCAGTTACTTGCCGACAACCTTATCTTGTCATCAATCATGTCAAGATTCTCAATTACACCATCAACAATACTATCGGCAAATTCCATTATGTTTTCCGGCACCTCTTTGTCTGCCCAAAACCCGTCTGCAAGACCGGCAGACTGATGGCTGACATCATACTGATACAGCATCTGCAGCGCATATTCTCTTGATTTTCTGCGATATCCCATTATGTGAGCAATTTATAGAGGTTGGCCATCTCAATCGCCTGTAGAGCGGCATCCCATCCCCTGTTTCTGTTCTTGGTGCCTGCCCTCTCAATGGCCTGCTCCACACTATCTGTGGTCAGGACACCATATATGACAGGTATGCCGGTCTCCAAAGCTATATTTGCTATACCCTTTGTCACTTCTGAAGAAATATACTCGAAGTGAGGAGTTGCTCCACGGATAACCGCGCCCAGACAGATTATAGCATTATACTTTTCAGACACAGCCATTTTCCTGGCAGCCATTGGAATCTCAAATGAACCGGGTACCCTGACTATAGTAATATTGTTAGCATCCACATCACATTGTTTAAGCGCATCCAGTGCACCTGTCAGCAGCCTGCTCGTAATAAAATCGTTAAACCTGCTTACAACAATTCCAAGTTTCAGACCCTTTCCGGCTATAGCACCCTCTATTGGTTCAGGCATAATTACCTCCTATTTATTTTGTAACTACTCAGGTGATTAGACTGAAGGCTGAAGACCGAAGGCAACAGACAAAACCTTCAGTCTTCAGTCTATCTACCTAAATCGTTACCCTATATCTTGCTTAACATGTGTCCTAACTTTTTCTTTTTTGCCGTAAGATAATCAATATTTTCTTTATGAGGGGCCACCTCAATGGGTACACGTTCAATGACGTCAAGACCAAATCCCTCCAGACCCACGATCTTTCTTGGATTATTGGTCATCAATCTAAGGTGCTTCACATTCAGATCAACCAGTATCTGCGCCCCAACACCATATTCACGCAGGACAGGCTTGTTCCCGCCGACGACACCCTCCTTTGCGCCCTCCATCTCTTCATCCTGCGACTTGTATAATGTAATCTTGCCGATCACTGTCTCTTTCAGGTCATGATTGATATAAAGCAGTATACCCGCTCCCTCATTCTCGATGATCTCCATAGCCTTATGAAGCTGTCCTCCACAGTCACACCGGCGGGACATGAAAATATCCCCGGTAACACAGGCTGAATGTACACGCACGAGAACACTCTTAAGACTGCTTATATCCCCTTTAATCAGGGCAAGGTGTATATTGTGGTCAAGCTCGTCTTCATAGACTATTACCTTGAAATCACCAAACTCCGTCGGTAGTCTTGATTCAGACACCCTGCGTACAAAGGATTCTTTCTGCAGGCGGTACTCTATCAGATCTTTTACAGTGACAATCTTGAGACCGTAAGCCCGTGCAAAGGTAATCAGTTCCGGCAGTCTCGACATGGTGCCGTCTTCATTCATTATTTCGCAAATGACACCGGATGGATTTAACCCTGCAAGCCTTGAAAGATCAACTGACCCTTCAGTCTGTCCTGCCCTTTTCAGTACGCCGCCTTTCTGTGCCCTTATCGGAAATATGTGCCCCGGCCTTGCCAGATCAGACGGTTTTGTTTCCGAATCTATCGTCTTTAAAATAGTAATCGCCCTGTCATGCGCCGATATGCCGGTTGTAATCCCCAGCCTTGCATCTATCGAGACAGTAAAAGCAGTGCCAAAAGAGGCTGTGTTATCGGCAGTCATCGGCTGCAGTGAGAGTTCCTCAACACGCTCAGGTGTAAGTGTCAGACATATAAGCCCCCTGCCGAAACGCGCCATGAAATTAATGGCCTCCGGAGTAACTTTTTCAGCAGCCATGACAAGGTCGCCTTCATTCTCACGGTCCTCATCATCTACCAGTATCACCATCTTACCCTGCCTTATATCATCTATAGCCTCTTCAATAGAATTAAGCCCCATGATTTCGACTCCTTACTTGTTCCTTAATCTCCTCCAACTCCCTTTCTATCCTTTCAATCCTGTCAGATATCGGATCAGGAAGATGCACATGATCCAACATGGTTTCTGTCAACCGCTTCCCGCCCTGTTTAACAACCCGCCCCGGAACACCTACAACAGTGGAATCCGGTGGAACAGATTCAAGAACAACTGAATTAGCCCCTACCTTCACATTATCACCAATTACTATATTCCCAAGGACCTTGGCGCCGACCCCTACAACTATATTGTTCCCAAGCGTAGGATGGCGCTTCCCCCTCTCCTTGCCGGTTCCACCTAAGGTGACACCCTGAAAGAGTGTAACATTATTACCAATTACGGTTGTCTCTCCGATTACAACACCCATTCCATGATCTATAAAAAAGGATGAACCGATCCTTGCACCGGGGTGTATTTCAATGCCTGTCAGAAATCTGCTTAAATGCGATATAAGCCTCGGTAAAAGCGGGACACCCCTTCTCCATAACCAGTGCGCCATCCTGTGAAACATTACTGCATGAAAACCCGGACATGTAAGAAATACCTCAATCTTCCCTGAAGCAGCCGGGTCTCTCTCAAAAACTGCATTTAAATCCTTCTTTAAATTCTCAAACATATGTTAAAAGACAAACTGCATATGCAGATATACCTTCACCCTTTCCTATTGCTCCGATGCCTTCACTGGTCGTTGCCTTGACATTAACCTGACTTATGTCAATTTCCAGAGCGACGGCAATATTACTTATCATTGCGTCTCTGTAAGGCAGGATCTTAGGCGCCTCGGCTATAACCACAGAGTCCAGATTTGAGACGGAAAACCCCTTTTGTCTGATAATATTCTTAGTCCTCTTCAATAATTCAAGACTTGAGATACCTTTTAAAGATACGTCCGTATTTGGAAATTGAATACCTATATCTCCCTGGCCTGCAGCTCCAAGCATTGCATCACAGATTGCATGCAGTAATACATCCGCATCCGAATGCCCTGTCAGTTTCCTGTTATACGGGATGCGTACATTCCCAAGTATTACTTCATCACCTTCTCCAAATCTGTGGATATCAAACCCAATGCCAGCCCTCATTGCATACTCTTTTTTTTATGCATCATTAATATCACTTCAGCAAAAAGCAGGTCTTCTTTTGTTGTAATCTTTATATTGTCCGCGGTCCCTTCCACAATTTTAACCTTATAACCAAGTCTCTCCACTAAGGATGACTCATCTGTTCCTGAATACTTATCATTATATGCCCTGACATACGCCTCCTCCAGTATACGCCTCTTAAATACCTGTGGCGTCTGGGCATGCCACAGAGAAGAACGGTCAGGAGTAGCCCTTATTATCCCATCATCACCAACATATTTAATCGTGTCCTTAACAGGGACTGCAGTTACAACACCATCAGCAAAAATTGCGAGCTTTATCGCCTCGCTTAAGGTGTTCTGTGAAACAAATGGTCTTACCCCGTCATGTACCAGAACGATATCCGTATCTTCATCGAGCTCTTTTATACCGTTATAAACTGAGTCCTGCCTCCTGTCTCCGCCAATAACAATCTTTAAGACTTTTTTATACCCATACTTCTCAACAACCTCTTTAAGACAATAATTCTCCTCTCCTGACCGCGAAACCACAAGCACCTGATTGACATCAGGGCACCTTTCAAATACATCAAGTGTATACGCCAGTACCGGCTTGTCTTCGAGACGGATAAAGTGTTTGGGAACGGAATGGAGCATCCGTTTACCTTTTCCGGCCGCTGTTATTATAGCTGTTACCTTCATGCGAAAATCCCTTTCAGGGAGTCAGAGTAATGTAAATGGTCATACCTTCACGGTATACAAGCACCAAAACACTATCCCCTTTCTTTATTTCATCTGCAACCTTGCTAAAGTCTTTGATCGTTTTAATATCCTTCCTGTTTAGCTGCATAATAACATCACCTGCCCTTATGCCATATTCTTCAGCAGCAGAATCCGCAGCCACACCCGTAACAACTATCCCCCTGATCTTTTCAGGTATATCAAGCCGCTCCCTGAATTCAGCAGTCAGGTTCTGCACTGTTAATCCCTGAAAAATCCCATCTGTACCACCCTCTCCGGCTTCTCCTTTAGCCATTTCTGCAGGAAGTTCACCGATAACGACTTTTAATGTCTCGGTCCTTCCATCCCGAATTACTTTAACATCAATCGTCCTCCCAACCGGCGTCTGCGCAACCATATTTCTGAGATGGGAATTATTCTCCACTTCCTTGCCATTATAATGCAATATAACATCACCCCGCTGAAGCCCTGCCTTATCCGCCGGACTTCCTTCCATAACATCGCTGACAAGCGCCCCTCTGTTGGTGCTGAGCTTAAACTGTTTCGCCAGCTCAGGGGTTATGTCCTGGATATATACTCCAAGCCAGCCGCGTGTTACTTTTCCTTCTTTGACCAGGCTGTCCATAACAGTTTTTGCCATATTACTCGGTACAGCAAAACCTATTCCCATATAACCGCCGCTTCTTGTAAATATTGCGGTATTTATCCCTATCAACTCACCCCGGATATTCACAAGGGCGCCGCCGGAATTACCCGGATTGATTGCTGCATCCGTCTGAATGAAATCCTCATAATCAGCAATACCTACATTAGCCCGCCCTTTAGCACTGATGATACCACTGGTAACTGTCTGGTTCAGCCCAAACGGACTACCTATAGCAAGTACAAATTCTCCAACCTCAATCTGGTCAGAATCTCCCCATACAATAGCCGGCAAATCACCGGCCTTAATCTTGACTATCGCCAGATCAGTCTTTGGGTCTGCTCCAACAACCTTCCCGACAAATTCCCTTCTGTCAGACAGAACGACCTTAATTTCATCAGCGCCCTCGACTACATGATTATTTGTCACTATATAGCCATCTTCCGACACAATAACCCCGGAACCAAGACTCTGCTCTTTGCGTTTCCTGGGCATTTCATGTTCTCTGAAGAATTCATCGCCAAAGAAACGCCTGAAAAAGGGATCATTAAAAAAAGGAGACAACTGACCTTTTTCCATGCCCTTCATTGTCTTGGTAGTTGATATGTTTACCACGGCAGGGGTTACACGTTTCGCAATCTCGACAAATGCCTTTTCAGTTTCTGCTAATTGCTCAGTAATCCTGGGGGGAATGGGTTCAACCTTAGCCTGACCCAGGGGGATCCATCCAAGATTGGAAGAAATGATTACTCCGGCTATTACACCAATAGAAATGAGTATCACCGCAATAATTACATTCTTCTTTTCAAACCTCTTAAATAAGCCCTGCATACTACCCTCCTCTTATAGTTAAGATATTTATTCACATTATATTATTATTCAGATTAAATTGTAAAGAAGACTTCAGATGTTGACATTGCAGGCGATTTTAGGATAGTTTGCTTTCATGTATAGAAAGCTTATCAGTCTGGAAGAAAAGGACAAAGAATACATATGGCATCCCTTTACCCAGATGAAGGAGTGGCTGGCTGATACCCCTCTTATTATTGAAAAAGGAAATGGGTCATACATTTACGATACAAAGGGAAGGAAGTATATAGACGGTGTATCTTCCATATGGGTTAATGTTCATGGACACAGGAAAATGGAGATTGACAGGGCTATTGAAGAACAGCTTAAGAAAATAGCTCACAGCACTCTACTCGGTCTTTCAAACATACCTTCAATACTATTGGCTGAAAAACTAATCAAACTAACAAATGAATCCGGTCTGCTTTCTATGTCCAAGGTGTTTTATTCAGATAATGGCTCTTCAGCCGTTGAAGTCGGCTTGAAAATGGCATTCCACTACTGTCAGCTCAAGGGAGGAAGGTATAAGAAAAAGACAAAATTCCTCGCATTGGAAAATGCATATCATGGGGACACAATAGGCTCTGTCAGCCTTGGAGGCATAGACCTGTTTCACAGGTTATATAAACCCCTGTTATTTGAGACCATCAGGATCCCTTCACCTGACTGCTACCGATGTCCGTTAGACAAGAGACATCCTGATTGTGACCTCGCCTGTACAGCAGAAGCTGATGCAGTATTAAAAAGGCATCATAACGAGATAGCAGCTATTATTGTGGAACCGCTTGTGCAGGCTGCTGCAGGAATGATTGTATCTCCACCAGGATATCTCAGTCGTATCAGCTCAATATGTAAAAAGTATGATGTCTTATTCATAGCGGATGAGGTTGCTACAGGTTTTGGAAGGACCGGCCGCATGTTTGCATGTGAACATGAAGGGATCAACCCTGACATAATGGCAGTTGCAAAAGGGATTACCGGCGGCTACCTTCCGCTGGCCGCCACATTAGTTACCGGGGATATATACAATGCATTCCTTGGGGAGTATAAGGAATTCAAGACTTTCTTTCATGGCCACAGTTATACTGGAAACCCATTGGGTTGTGCTGCTGCCATAGCAAACATTGACATATTTGAGCAGGAAAAGGTACTTGATCAGGTCAGGGTAAAGAGCAGCCTGCTTGGGAAGTTACTTGCCCCATTGAAGGATCATCCCCATGTCGGAGATATCAGACAAAAGGGGCTGATGGCAGGGATTGAGCTTGTAAAGAACAAACGTGCGAAGACACCATACCCTCTGGAAGATAGAGTTGGCTTTCGTGTATGCCTGAAAGCACGGGATATGGGCCTTATATTAAGGCCTATTGGAAATGTTATTGTAATAATGCCGCCCCTTGGTATATCAACAGCCGCTTTAAAAAAAATCGTTTCAATAATCTCAGATGCCATAGACATAAATTTTTCTTGAAATATACATGGCTAATATGTTATCAATACAGATTGCTAATTTTCAGAGGAGGGGCTAATTGACAAGGACAATTCAGTATTACATTGACAGGCACGCCAAAAAAACATTAAAACAGATAAACAACAAACTCAGAAGATTCGTGTTATGCACCTTTAATCAGAAATATATCGAGGAGAAACAAAAGGCGAGATACGGCGATTGCTTTCAGTGCGGGAAATGCTGCAGTCTGATCCTCAAATGCCCGTTTCTTGAAGGAACGGACGGAAATACAAAGTGTGCTATATATAATACCGGCAGGCCAAAACAGTGTGAGGCTTTTCCTATTGACCATAAGGATTTACATGACGTTGATTTCCTGTGCGGTTATTTTTTCAGTGAAGAATTGAAAAAACCACAATTCAGTATGACAGAATAAAGCATATTCAAAACCAGCTCTGAAACTAAATTACATTGGACGTCAAATCCTGATTATAACGGGACAGAGATATGCCGCAGTTGTTTCAGGACATAATCCCTGATTTCCTTAGCCGCAGGCCTGTCACCAATTATCTTCCCTCTATCCACATGTGACAGCAATATATCCCGGAAAAGACCACCACAGGGACAATCCCTGTTCTGTAAATCTGAACCTGAAATTTCTCTTAAGGGTATCATCACGTAGTTATAACATCTATCACATCTCAACACCCTCTTTGAACCTGACATCTTCCCCCTTTTAGCCAGAGGTTTTCCCTCCACCTCAATGATGTCCATTGCAAAGTCTACGACCTTTGCACTGCTTATTGCGGTACCTACACCATATGCATCAACAAGGGGATTAAGCTCATTTATCTTGTATTCATCCAGACCTCCGCTGACAAATAACTTAACGTGTTTATATCCCCTGAGATCCAGCTCCCACCTGACTTCCTCCAGGATCCTCAGGAAGTTACCCCTTCTGCTCGCAGGGGTATCAAGCCTCACCCCATATAGTTTTTCTCCCATGGCCTCTGCAACTGCTATTGTCTCAAACTTCTCATCCCCAAAGGTGTCAACCAGGGCGACCCGTTTTACCTGCGGTTCAATAACCTCATGAAATGCCCTGGTTGCCTCTACAGAATTTCCCATCATTATTATAAGTGCATGAGGCATCGTGCCAACAGGATCTGCGCCTATAAGCTCTCCGCTCATCAGGACGGCTACACCATCACAGCCTCCAATATACGCGCTTCTTTCAATCATCGGCGCTATTGTCGGATGCATCCTTCTTGCACCAAAACTGATCACCCCCCTGTCTCCTGCAGCCTTTTTACATCTGGCGGACTTTGTAGCAATACCCGATGCCTGACACAAAAAACCAAGGATAGCAGTCTCATATATCCCGAAGTCAGTATACATCCCTTCTATCTCTAGTACCGGCTGATAGGCCCGGAAGACTGTACCCTCCGGCATTGAACGTACATTTATCTTCATACCCTCAAACAACCGTGAGCATTCCTCCAATCCTGCAAAAACGCCCCACTCTCCGTCATCGGGAAGGTTTTTAGCAATAAACTCTGCCTTAACCCATTTATCTATACCTTTAGCCTTGAGTATCTTTATTGTCCGATCAAAGTAAACATCAGTAACTCTTCCGGACTTGATATCATCAAAGTCAGCAGTAAACAACTTACGCTCCATTTAATCTCCCCCCTGCAACCAGCACAACATCCCTTTCTTTCAATCTTCTAACGTCTAACGTCTTACCGCTGCCATATTATATCACCATACACAGCCCCAACCGCCCCTGCCCCAAGCATCTCATCTATAGCCCGTTCACTGTCTCCAGGATTAACATCAACGCCTCTTGATGCATCTGACAGAAAAACCACCTCAAATCCTGCGGTCAGCGCATCCAGAACCGTGCTCTTTACACAATAGTCAGTAGCCAGTCCACCAATAAAAAGTCTTGTTACATTGTTTTGTTTTAACTGTGCTTCAAGCGATGTCCCCTCGAATGCTGAATATACATCCTTGTCAGGCGACGTCCCTTTTTCTATAATTACTGCCTTTCTCGGGATTAGAAGTCCCGAGTGAAATTCAGCGCCATTCGTATCCTGAACACAATGCTCGGGCCATATGCCTCCAGCGGACTTGAATGATACATGATTAAGCGAATGCCAGTCTCTTGAAAAATAAATATGCAAACCCATTTCACTGAATTTCTTAATATATAAATTCATTACAGAAACAACTTTATCACCATCAGGTACAGGTAAAGCTCCACCGGGACAGAAATCATTCTGAATATCTACCGCTATAATTGCCGAATTTATTGTAACACTAACATCCATCAGCGCTTATAATACCTTCAACCTTTCTCAGCAGCTCTTCCATATTATATGGCTTGATTATATAATTTCCCCCGATCTTTCTGATCAATGACTCTGCCTTTCCCCCGAGCACATCACCTGTAGAAAAAAGCATCTTTTTCTCCATATACGGCTTATTCCTGCTTACCCATTCAAATACCCCCGCCCCGTCTATCCCCGGCATCTTAACGTCACATATAATCATGTCGTAATCTTCATTGTTCAATTTGTTTATAGCCTCAGTGCCTGAATTTACACCTGTAACAATATATGTACCCCTTAATATATGTTTCATAACATCAAGCTGATCATCTTCGTCATCAACTATCATAATCTTCTTTAACTTCATTTCAGAATTACCTGTAACCTCTTCCATATGGTTTTGAAGCGAGAGATAAGATGCATCAGCATGACAAGGTATCGGCATTCGTATAGTGAAGTGTGTCCCGCCGGCTTCACTGCTGACAGTTATATCGCCGCCATGTTCACGTATTATGCCGTAACAGAGACTGAGTCCAAGACCTGTTCCCTTTCCGACCTCCTTGCTTGTATAGAACGGATCAAAGATTTTACCGATAGATTCCTTAGGTATTTCCGGTCCGTTATTTATTATATCAATGCAGGTTTCATCTTTATCAGCACGTGTTTTGATCTCCAGTATGCCGCCTGTGCCGCCTTTTTCTTCAAGGGCGTCACAGGCATTGTTGATAATATTTACAAAAACCTGCTCAATCTGCCTTTCGTCGGCAAATATCATTGGTATAGTTTCATCAAGATCCGGTTTAAGGGTGACGGCATTCGAAGAAAGCCTGTAATGAAGAAGTGATATTACATTTTGCAGAATAACATTAATATTAACAGGGCTTTTGTGCGGCTTATCCTGTCTTGAGAAGCGTAGTAATGATTCAACAATACGTTTTGCGCCAATGGCTGAACGATTTACAGTCTTTATCAGTTTTAATTCATTCTCCTCCAGTGATGACTGCTGGAGAAGTTCAGAATAGACTAATATCGGTAAAAGCCTGTTATTGAGTTCATGTGCAATACCTGAAACAAAAGTAACAAGTGAAGCGAGTTTCTCCGTCTGTAAAAGCCTTTTCTCGAGCATCTTGCGCTCGGTAATATCCTTTGCCACTCCAAGTAAACCAATTATCCCCTCACTACTGCTCCTGAGGGGTGTAAAACTGCATAATGTCTGCCAGACAGTTCCGTCTTTTCCTTTAAGCTCAAGCTCAAGCGTCTTCCTGCCACCCTGTTTCAGCACCTGAACAAAGGCACGTATGGCTTCCTCACTCATTAACAGGGTATCAAACACCTGTCCGACAAGTTCGTCTTTCGTATAACCAAGGTCCTCCACCCGTTTATTAAGAAAAATGAATCTGCCTTCATTATCAATGGTAAATATTATATCGCTGGCATTTTCAAAAATATTCTTCAGGTATTCGTGAGATACCTCTGTCTCCCTGGTCCTTTCAAGTACTGTTAACTGGAGGTCTTTATTCAATGTTTCAAGGTCCTTCTGAAGGCGGACAAGATTTATGAGATGGCCGATTGTTGTGGAAAGAATAGAGAAGACCTTCTCATGGTGTTTGCTGAAGAATTTATGTTTACTGTGAGAAAGGTTTAATACACCTAAACCCCGCCCACCGGCAGAAACAGGCAGACAGAGTAATGAGCCTATGTCTACGGCTGACTTTAATTTCATAAATCTGACATCGTTATCCACATCTGAAATGAGTATAGGGGTATTGTTTTT